>Ga0134127_10000234_pt1 | contig 63130 bp, 35 predicted proteins | sample KB31753_FD_96459 | JGI IMG/M metagenome (GOLD analysis project Ga0134127, IMG submission 96459) | Terrestrial soil microbial communities with excess Nitrogen fertilizer from Kellogg Biological Station, Michigan, USA - KB3-175-3 | ecosystem: Environmental > Terrestrial > Soil > Unclassified ... | reverse complement strand
TAATCGCGCGCCAGCTGCTCGACCCACGGCCGGTCGAACAGCGCGCGATTGTAAATCCACGTCAGCCCGATGCCGCCCGCCCGCTCCCACCCATACACCTCCAACTCAAACCGCACCGGCACGCCTCCGGTGTCGATCTCCTTCAGGATGTTCAGGTGATCCTCGACGGATCGGCCGGCGGGTTCGGCACTCCCTACCTCCGATGTCGTGCTGTTCAGTTCGAATGTGACCTGAACGAGTGGTGGTGCATCTGGACGTCGCTCCGGCGCAAGGTCTTCGACGATCTGGCTGAAGGGCACGTCCTGATGGGCGTAGGCCTCCAGTGCCCCCTCCCGCACGCGAGAGAGCACCGCGGAAAAACTGTCATTCGATCCGACTTGCACTCGCAGCGGAAGCAGATTGACGAAAAGCCCGATGACGTTTTCCAGGGCGGCGGCCGGCCGGGTCGTCATCGGTGCTCCAACGACGATGTCGTCTTGACCGGTGTAACGCGAGAGCAGGCTGCCGAACGCCGCCAGCAGCGTCATGTACAAAGTGGTCCGATGGCGGTTGTTCAGGTCGCGGACGGCGTCCGATTGCTCGCGCGATAGTGTGACGTGACAGAGGTCACCATCGAACGTCTGACGCGGTGGCCGGGGCCGGGCCGTGGGCAGCGAGAGCGTGGTCGGCACGTCGGCCAGGTAGTCCGTCCAGAACCGTCGTCCGCGAACGAGGGACAGTTGGTGCTGGTCGTCACGCTGCCAGACCGCGAAGTCGGCGTACTGGACGGTCTGTTCCGGTAGCGCGGCGTCGCGATCCGCGCGAAATGCTTCGTAGAGAAGGCGTAGCTCGCGGTCGAAGATCCGCTCCGACAGCGCGTCGCACGCGATGTGGTGGATGGTGCGAATCAACACGTGCTCGTCGAAGCTCAGGTTCAGGATCTGGACCCGCACGAGTGGAGCCTGGCTGAGATCAAATGAGCGCTCCCTGGCTTGCCGCCTCGCTGTCTGTACTTCGGCGCGCGCGACCGCTGGATGGAGGTCCCGGAGACTGATGACGTCGATCGCGACCGTGGCGCTTCGATCGACAACCTGGAAGGGTTCGCCGTCCTGTTCGACGAACCGCGCACGCAGGATCTCATGGCGATCGAGCAGCGTGTGAAGCGCCCGCTCGAGCGCCGCTTGGACGAACGATCCGCGGAAACGCAACGTCGCGGTCAGGTTGTATTGCGTGCTCTCGCGATGCAGTCGATCCACGAACCAAAGATCGCGTTGCGCGAAACTGACCGGCACGGCGGCCGGCCGTGGCCGGATCGTGAAATCTGAGCTCGATGGTCTTGCGGATCGTCCCGACAGCCGCTGCTTCAGCAGCGCCTGCTTTGCCGCCGACAGCCCCTGCGGCTGATGCAGGCCCGCATCATCAGGATTGAATGTCATGAAAGGCCTTTCTATTGCTTCGCGGCGTCGTCAGGTTGGGCGAGCAGGCGCACGGCGTCTTCTTCCGCCATCCCTTCCAGCTCTTTCAGGAGCTGCCGCTCGATCACGTGTCCAAGGCCGGCGACCGTGGGGTGCGCGAAAAACAGCGGTACTGGAATCGTGACTCCGAACGCCTCACGGATCTCGCCAATCGCCTGCATCGCCGCGAGCGAATGACCGCCCAGCGCGAAGAAGTCGTCGTCGATGCCAACGTCTGACGCGTGGAGTGCGGCCGCCAGAATCCGGCAGACTATTTCCTCATGTGGTGACCGAGGTGGTCGGTGCGTCCGAGCGGTCAACGAAGGCGTTGGCAGGGCTTGCCGGTCGAGCTTGCCGGCTGGAGTGGTGGGCCACACGCGCATGACCGTGACCGTGGCTGGCACCATGTGTGGCGGCAGCCGCGAACGGAGCGCTTCCTCCAACTGGCCGGCGAGCTGGCGATCCTCCTGCTGATCTTCGAGCTCCGTTGTCCGATCGGGGAGGCGTCGCAGCACGAATGCCAGCAGCGCCGGCATGCGATCCTCGCCTCGAAGAAGCACGACGGCCTCCTGGACCATTGGGTGCGCGCGCAGAACTGATTCGATCTCACCTGGCTCGATGCGGTGGCCTCGGAGCTTGATTTGGTGATCCGTCCGTCCGAGATATTCGATCGTGCCGTCAGCACGCCATCGGCCAAGGTCGCCCGTTCGGTACATTCGACTGCCGGCTGCGCCATCGGACTCAGCCACGAAGCGCGTTGCCGTCAACCCGGGCCGTTGCCAATATCCTCGTGCGAGCGCCGGACCGGCGATGTATATCTCGCCCGCGACTCCCAACGCGGTTGGCCTGAGAAGGTGATCCAGGACTCGCAGCCGGTAGCCCGGCAGCGCTCGGCCAAGGCTGACGATGCCCGGAGCGTCATCGGCGACGTCCGGTTCGCCTACCGAATGTGCTGTGGCCCAGATTGTGGCTTCGGTCGGACCGTACAGGTTCCACACTTGTGCGCCGGTACGCAGGAGTTGGCGTGCCAGGCCACGCGGCAGGGCTTCGCCACCTGACAGTGCTCGCGTCCTTCTCGGCACCGACATGCCCGTGACCAGCGCGGTCCAAAGAGTTGGTGTGGCCTGAAGCGACGTTGCCGGCTCTCGCGTGACCAGCCGTCGAATACTCGCCAGATCCTGACGCGCTTCGTCGGTCACGATGATGACGGTCGCCCCGCGAACCAGGGGTCCCAGCAGTTCGAGGATGGAGATGTCGAAGGTCGGTGTCGTGACCGCGACGTGACTGTCGCCCGGTGCGAATGGCACCGTTTCCTGCATGGCGAACAGGAACGTGCTGAGCGCGTGATGGTCGACCATGACGGCCTTCGGCGTCCCGGTGGAACCCGACGTGAAAAGCACGTAGGCGAGCGTCCTCGCCGGTACCTCGGCGCTCGAGGCAGGTCTCGTCGCTTCCTGAGTCTCCTGGCGGTTGAGGGCGGCCGTCGTGTCAGGCGAGTCGAGGATTACGGTGGGGAATTGCTCTGGAAGCTTGGCGACGGCTGCGCGGGACGTCACGACGCAGATAGGCGCGATGCCGGCGAGCATTTCGGCCAGACGCGCTGCCGGATGCGCCGGATCGAAAGGCACGAACGCCGCACCGGTCTTCAAGATCGCCAACAGCACGGTTGGCAGGTCAATCGATCGCTCCAGCGCCACCGCGACACGTGTCTCGGCCGCGCAACCACGCGCCCGAAGGATCGCGGCGAGGCGATTCGTCCGCGCGTTCAGTTCGGCGTAGCTGTGCTGTCGATCGCCACAAATGACGGCAGTCGCCTGCGGCTGCTGTTGTACACGTGCCTCGAATTCCTGGGTGATTGTTGGAAGGGCGACGACCGGATCCGGATTCCCAGCGGGCATTCGCGGACTCTCGTCGGTGAGAAGCGCGATGGAGTCGATCGATCGACCGGTATCAGCCGCCATCGCGTCAAGAATCCGGCTGAAATGGCGTGCCCACCCCGCCACGCGGTCGATATCGAAAAGATCGGTGCTGAACTCCAGGAATCCGCCGATTCCCGGACCGTCGCCGAGTTGCAGCGTCACATCGACGCGGGAAACGTCCAGCGCGAGGGATTGACGTCGGGCCTGCACGCCAGCCAGCCTGATGCCTGTCTCAGGCTGAAAGCTGAACATCGCCTGGAACACCGGTGTCCTGCTGAGATCGCGGACGGGTTGCAGAAGCTCCACGACGCGTTCGAACGGCACGTCCTGATTCGAGTAGGCGTCGAGTGAACCGGCTCGGACCCGGGCGAGCAGATCCCGCACGGTGAGTCTGCCCGCCAGGTCAGTGCGAAGGACGATGGTGTTCACGAACGGGCCGATCAGATCTTCGAGCTCGGTCCGGTTTCTGTTGGCGACCGGCAGCCCGACGGCGACATCAGTCTGTCCCGAATGGTGCGCGAGCAACACTTGATAGGCCGCAAGGAGCGTCATCGGTAACGTGACGCCGACTTGACGACTCAGCAACCGCAGCGCCGCGCTCGCCGGCTCGTCGAGCCGAACCGGTACAGTGCTGCCCCGTGCCGTCCGCACAACAGGTCGTGGGCGATCGCTCACAAGCGTCAACGCCGGCGCGTCAGCCAAGTGGCGGGTCCAGTACGCAGTCTGGCGGCCGTAGTGATCGCTGCCCAACATCTCGGCCTGCCACGCCGCGTAGTCGGCGAACTGGATGACCGGCGTCGGCAAATCCGCCGGTACGCGGCGGCGTTCGGCTTCGTACAGAGCCGTGAGCTCCCGGCGCAGCACGCCGGCAGACCAGGCGTCCATCACGATGTGATGCGCGACCAAGACCAGCGTGTGCTCGGTGGTTGAAGTCGTCGCTAACGCGGCCCGGAAAAGTGGTAACCGTGCCAGATCGAACGGACTCCGCACGTGCTCTTGCAGCCACGCATGGGCGCCACCGTGGCCATCGGCGTCACGACTGAAGTCTCGGTGTACGAAGAACGGCGGCGCTTCGGCTTCTATTTGCTGGATCGGCTGACCGTCGAGCATGACGAACCGTGTTCGCAGGATCTCGTGCCGGCCGGTGATCGTCCTGAGCGCGCTCTCCAGAGCGGGGACGTCGATGGCGCCACTGAATTGGGTGACGATCGGAATGTGATGGGCCGCGGTCCCCGGCGATAGTTGTTCAAGGAACCAGAAACGGCGCTGGGCCGGAGATGTGGGAGCCGTGGTCGCAGATCGACGACACAGGACGGGCAGCCGGCGGCCGTGCGGTGACGGCGAGAGCGGGATCATGAGTACTCGCCGGACGGAATGGTCATGGGCAGCGCCTCGTCGCCGGACATTGCAGTCATCCTCCGGCAGAGCGCGCTCACCGTCTGCGCTTCGAAGACCGTGCGGACATCGACTTCCAAACCGAGGACCGATCGAATGCGGTTGATGAGCTTCATGACGCCCAGCGACTGGCCGCCGCGATCGAAGAAACTGTCGTCGAGACCGATCTCTTCGCTGCCCAGAACGTCGGCGAACAATTGGCGGACACACGCCTCCAGATCGCTCGGCGCTCGCGCGGACGGCGCGACAGCCGGCAGCGGCAGGGCGAGCCGATCGAGCGAACCGTTCGGCAGGAGAGGCAGCCGGTCGAGCGTAACCACGACGTCCGGTGCGGCATCGCGCGGGAGCACTGCATCGAGTGCAGCGCGCAGAGACTCACCGCTCACGTCGTCGGCGCCCACGGCCGCGTAGCCAACCAGACACGGCTGCCCTGTGCTGCTTCGGCGTCGCATGACAACCGCCTCGACGACGCCTGGAATGGCCCGTAAGGCATTCGCAGTTCGTTCTGTTCCTGCCATCGGATCGTCCGCGCGACCGGTGATGACCAGGCGGCCGTCGTGAGCCCAACGTCCACGATCGCCGGTTCGAAACATCCGGGCGCCCGCGTGACCGACGCGACTCGCGACAAACCTCGCCGCCGTGAGACCAGGTGTGGCGACGTAGCCTCGGGCGACCGCGTCGCCCCCGATGTACACGTCACCCACGACGCCCGCAGGCAGAGGCCGCAGGCGGTGGTCGAGTATTGCGATCCTGCTGTGACTGAGCGGGTATCCCACTGGCGGTGTCACAGACCGATCGGCCGCCAGCGGACCAATCGCGTTCCACGTCGCCGTCTCAGTCGTGCCATAGAGGTGGTGCAGTTCGGCGCCCGTGCGTGACAGCGGCGAAATGAGATCCGCAGGTGGGGCCGAGTCGCGGCCTACGAGCAGGGTGACCTTCGACCGGCTGTTGCGAGTATGCCGGGAAAGCTCACGGAGCCGGCGAGGCGTGCCATGCAGGACGGCCGCGGTTGTCGACTCGAGTAATCGCTCGAGCCGGCCCGGGTACAGCAGCGTCTCATCGGCCGCGAGGACGAGAGGACGGCCGGCGGCGAGCGGAACGAGCAATTCGACCAACGCCACGTCGGCTCCAATGGGAACGGTCGCCACCGACGCTGCTCCCGCCGCGGTCGGAACCGCCGTGCGAAACGCCGACACCGTCTGCGTCAGGACGTAGCGCGGCACGACGACACCCATCGGCGTGCCTGTCGTTCCAGCAGTAAAGACGACAGCGGCAGCGGCATCGCGCAAACCACTTCTCTGTTCGGCCGGGCCCTTGGTGGGGAAGGTGCTCAGCCAGGTATCTACCGCCGACTCGTCGAGCAAGAGGTGCCGAGTGCCGTCCGGCAGCCCGCGCGCTATCGTCCATGTCGTCAGAATCAACGCCGGCTTCGCGACTTGCACCATCGCCGCGGTATGTTCGGCCGGTGCCTCGGGATCGATCAGCAGACTTGCGGCGCCGGACTTCAGCACCGCAAGGAGCGCGACGACCAGTCCGGCCCGCCGCGGAAGCGCGATGCCGACGACATCCTCAACGCCGACACCTTCTCCGGCGAGCAGCGCCGCGAGTTGGTTGGCCTTCGCGTTCAGATCGCGGCGGCTCAAGAAACCATCCTCGCCGTGGACGGCTGGATCATCTGGCGCCTGTTCAGCTTGTGTTTCGATCAGTTCGACCAGACCAGGCGCATCCGGAGGTACGGCCTCTCGACCAGCGGCGAATCGTTCACGCTCGCCGGGTGTCAACACATCGATCTCGTCAATCGGCACGTCGGGATGCGCCACGACCGATCGCATCAGCGAAAGAAGGCGCTGCACCATGAGCGCTGCCGTGTTGTGGTGGAACAAGTCGGTGCTGTAGCGCAGGGTGACGATCATGCCCAGTGGCGAGCGATCGACGCCATGCTGATCCCGGACGTCGACGGCGAGATCGAAACGGGCGTACTCCGCGTGTGTCGCTCGCGCACGCCGTCCTCGGAACGCTACTCGCCCTCGGCGGACCGTCACGGTCCGGACGCCAAGCAGGACCTGGAAGAGGGGATTCCGCTCGAGCGCCCGCGCCGGGTTGATCGCCTCGACGACTCGTTCGAACGGAACCTCATCGTTCCTGCAGGCTTCGAGCACGGTGCGGCGTACGCGTGCGAGGAGCTCCCGGAACGTGGGACTGTTCGCCGTGCTGGTTCGAACGACGATGGTGTTCGCGAAGAATCCGACCAGCCCTTCGACGTCCCGCGTCTTGCGTCCGGAAACGGGGCTGCCAATCGCGATGTCAGTGCCTGCTCCGAGTCTGGTGAACAACGTTGCGAGCAATGCATGGAACGCCATGAAGAGGCTCGAGCGTTCACGCCGCGCCAGACCGGCGAAGGCCGCATGAAGCGACGGCTCCACGCGAAAGTCGACGCTTCCGCCTTCGAAGGTCGGAGCTTCGCGCCGCGCGTAGTCCCTCGGGAGCTGTAGCTCGTCCGGTAGCCCGCGGAGCGCGGCCTTCCAGAACCCGAGCTGTCGCGCCAGCGGGCTGTCCGAGTCAGCGCCGTCAGCCAACGCGGCTGCCTGCGCGGCCGCGTAGTCGACGTACTGCATCGGCAGCGGCGCGAAGGTCGCGACCTTCCCGGCGCAGCGGCTGTGATAGGCGCGGAGAAGATCCCGCACCAGTACCCGGTGAATCGACCACCAATCGACTGCGATGTGATGGATCACCATGAGCAAGACGCGGTGACTCTGTACGCCGAACAGATGAGTCCGCAGCGGTGGCTCGGTGGTCAGATCGAATTCGGCTTTCGCGGCGTCGGCGATGTCGCGGCGCAATCGCGCGGGACTCGTCTCGTGAACGATGAACGGCGGCGGGTCCGCTTCCGAGCTCAGAACGACCTGATACGGCGTCCCCTGCGACTCGGGAAACACGGTTCGAAGTACCGCGTGCCGAGCCACGACGTCGCCTACGGCAGCCTGCAACGCGCCGACATCACAGGGCTCGCGGAAGCCCATCACGACCGTCTCGTTGTAGTTGGGACGGTGGCCCTTCAGCCGACTCAGGAACCAGAGGCGCGCTTGGCCCGCGGAAAGGGGAATTGACGTCGTCTGGCTATCGCGCATCGCCGGCTGCCTTCGCGCCGTGATCCGCCGGGTCCATTGCGGTTCGGAGATCTGTCACGACGTCCTGCAGCAGCTGGTCGACGGCCGTGTGCACGAAGAAGTGATTCCCCGGATAGATTCGCACCTGCGGAGGTTGTCTGGTCTCGAGCGTCCACGCCTGCAGATCTTCCGGTGGCGTGTCCTCGTCGTTCGCGCCGCCGTAGACGAAGACCGTGAGATTCGTGCTCTCCGTATGGCGCGCGGCGTAGGTGTCAGCCATCTCGAGGTCGGCGCGAAGGACAGGAAGCATCGTCTGAAGCAGCTCCTCATGGCCCAGCACCGCGGGATCCATCCCGCCAAGCGTCCGCAGCTCCTCGATGAGCTGGTCATCCGGAAGCGCAAAGATCGGCCGTTTTCGCGGCCGCAGGCGGGGACCACGACAGCCGGCCACGGCTAACGCCCGGGGTGCGGCCGCGCCGGCGAGCTCGAGCTGGCGCGCCAGCTCGAACCCGATGAGGGCTCCGAGGCTGTGTCCGTAGATGGCGAAAGGAGTGGTGAGCAGGCCGCGAACGTCCTCGACGAGCGCGGCCACCAGCGCGTGCAGCCGGACGAAGCAGCGCTCGTTCATTCGCGCGCCCCGGCCCGGGTACTCCACCGCCATGACCTCGATGTCGGGAGGTACACGGTCGTTCCACCAGCGGAAAGCTGCCGCAGAACTACCGGCGTGCGGTAAACAAAGGAGCCGAAGTGATGCGGCGGGTCGTGGTTCGTGAACGATGACCCAGCGGCTATGGCGCACGATGCCCTTCTGGTGTCACGTTGATTGCGCGGGACTGCGTTTTTTCGTCAGGTGGTTCAGGCGCAACGAGTCGGCGACGGCGCTGGTCCCCGAATGCCAGGACCTGCAGTCCGGACGGCGTCTCGCACACCCCGGACGACCGCGGGGTCCACGATCCACCGCTGTCGTGCGAGGTAGTCATCAAGTGGCATCGGCAACTGACACGGATTGCTGGCAGGGTCGCCCAGCCTCAGGAATCTGACGAGCGTGCGCGTATCGACGATGTTGAGGAGGTCGGCGACCGGAACGAGCCCATCACACCGCAGAACTGCGCGCAGCATGCGCGCGAAGTTCAGCGATGGCTTCACTGGCAGATGCGCCGCCCGGCACCAGCCACGGATGGCACCCGCCGATATTCCCGTCGCCCGTGCCCAGTCCGCGACCGTTCGCGGATCCTCAGGCAGATTGACTGTCCTCGAGACCATCTCGACCCACCGCTTGGCGGCATGACGTTCCGGATCCGGCAGGTTGGCGCGGACCGGTTGTCGCGGGCCGAGGCGGAGGCGGCCGATGAACCGAAGCAGTTCGCCGACCGGTACGGGTTTCTCGAACAGGTCGATCGCACCCAACTGCATCGCCTGTACTGCCGACCGAACAGTGCCGGCGCGTGTTACAACGACCACCCGCGTGTACGGGGTGAACTGCCGGGCCGAACGCAGGATCGTGAGCCCATCGCCATCGGGCAGGGTCATCTCTGTCAGGGCGAGGTCGGGTTGATGCTGCGTCGCCATCTGCCGGCCTTGGCGGACCGAGGTGGTGTGAAGTACCCGGTGGCCCGCATGACGCAGCGCTGGCAGTAACGTCTCGTCGGCCCAAGGATCGTCATCGATTACCAAGATCGTCGTCATGTGACACCCTGGATGACATCCACGTGTAAAACAATTGGTACTGGCTAGGCGTCGCCGCCGGCTTGCTGCGCCATGGCCGCGATGAGGCTCTTCGGGCGCATGTCCGTCCAGGTCGCATCGATCCAATCGAGACATTCCTGGCGTGCACCGCGGGGGCCGGTGGCAACCCAGCCCTCGGGGATCGATATGGTTCCGGGCCACAACGAGTACTGTCCCTCGTCATTGACCAGCACGAGATACTCGGCGTCGTTGTCTTCGAACGGGTTCGTCATGTAGCTCCTCCGTCAGGTTCAGCGTGCTCGACTGCGCGTCCGCCCATCCGGCGTGTCCGCAGGTGTGCCGTGATGGCGGGCTGGTTGTTGCCAATCGCCGGCGGCATTTGACGCATCCGCATGCGATAGTCGTCGAAGGTCAGGTCGCGAAACGCCGCCGTGCAGGCGTCATAACTCTCTGCGAGCAGAGTGGAACGCGGATCCAAGCCGCTGACGATGCAGAGGCCGGTCGGCGACGTCGGCACAATAGCCATCTGGAGATCCGGCCGGAGCTCGCGGATGCAGAGTGTCGTCTTCCAGACGTCACCGCTATAGAAGTGCGTCGTCCGCGTGCGGCTCGACGTGTCAGCGTTGAGAGGAACGCAGTCGTGGAGCAGGATCACGGAGCCTGGGCCGGCGTATCGCTCGAGATTGACGAAATCGAGCAGCGCCTGCTCGAACAGGTGAAGGCCGTCGATGAAGGCGAGCGAGAAAGGCTGATCATCGAGGAGCCCGCGCAGGTCGTGGCGCAAGAAGAACTCGTTGCTCGTCATCGTGAAGAGCCGCGTCCCCGGCGGCGCGGCAAACGACGCCGCGGGACAGGGGTCGATCGCGACGCACCGCGTGGGGAGCGCCGCCGCCTGCAAGGAGTCGCCTTCGTTCACGCCGATCTCGACGTAGTTGGCCGGCGCAAGGGCCTCGTGGATCCACTTGAGCACCGCCAGGTAATTGGGCCCCCGCAGGGTCCGCATGGCGTGAAACAAATGGATCTTCCGTTCGTTGAAGTCGAATTGTTCGTCTGCGGGATTCACGATCGGTCTCTCACTGACTGAGGCGCTCACCGTTACGGCCGGGATCGGAGGACGGCTCGCACGCCAGGTAGTAGTACTGTCCGCGGAGGTGGCGAAACTCGGTGCGACCGCCCTCCAAGGCCGTCAGCCGTGCCGGCTCGCTGCTGCCAAAACATGGAACCAGCGTGACCAGTGGTGCGTGCCCGGCCGCTGACGGCACCGCGGAGTCGACCGCTTGCACGCTCACCCGCCGCGTGGCCGAGTCCGCCTCGACCGCGAAAGGTAAACCTTCCAGAGAGACCTCCGTCATTTTGAGCGTCTCTCGGGCGTCGATGCCGTCTCCCTCACTCGCGCCGCCAGTCCATGCCTGCGCCAGCTGTTCGGTGACGATCGTGACCGCATCCCGCTTCAGCGCGATGAGGACGGGACACGCGATTCGGTCGCGCAATGCGGCGCGCCAGCGATCGATCCGATCGGCACCGTGACGGGCGCGGAGTTCCGCGGGCAACGCTCCGAGCGCCGTGTCCAGGACGCGCGCGATTTCCCAGCGCTTCGTCGACATGACGAACGCGTCGAATACTTCGCGCGGGAGCTCCGGTCGAACGCCGTATACGGAGCTCCAGTCGAACTTGGTCGTCGGATCGAGGTTGGAAACGCCGTCGTCGTAGTGCAGGCCGTCGGCGGTGATACGCACGGTCGCCAGGGTGGCCTTCATGTTCTCGTAGTGATAGTTGACGGGACCGCGCTGAAGGTTGGCTCGGTCCACCGCCAACCGCCGGCGCATTTGCGCCTCGGATCGCATCGGATAGTGACGGAGGTTGAACGTATCCGGGTGCCGGCTGCCGCCAGTCTTGTTGTGATTGAACCAACGGATGTTTGTTTCTGACGCGCGCCAGGAGCGGACCTTGATCGCGCCGTGCCGGGCGAGCGAGTAGTGCCTGACGCGTTCGCATGGCGACGCAATCTCCGCACGGTCGCGTTCGGTGAACCAGAAGACGTAGTCGTTGAACTCGATCCAGCCATGCGGCGAGTCGACCGCCTCTTCGAGGAACGCGTGGTACGGCCGCGTACGGGTGGGACCCTCCAGGAGCTCGTCCTGATCCGGCCACGAGATCCAGTCGTATTCGTGGACGTACGTCGCCATCAGATGCTTCGACGCCAGCGGGTAGAGATCGTAGAAGTCAACGTCACGGCTGATGTCAGTGACTTCCCTGAGACTCCCGGCGAACCGCGCGAGCACGTCCGCCGTCTCGTCGGTCGATCCGTGGTTCCACACGACGACGTCGTGGTGGTTGTTGAGGAGGTGCTCGAGCGCGTCGGGCAGAATGTCACCGTCGTTGTAGCAGAGCAGCATCCCGAGAAATCGAGGCCGTGGCATCGTCAGTGGGTCGACGGTTCCGGGGTTGCCGCCGTCACGGCGATCGGGGCGCCGGCATCGCGCGGAATCGCGGCATGCTCCCGCAGTGAGAACTTCTGGATCTTGCCGGTGGCAGTGCGGGGCAGCGCCTCAGTGACCACGATCCGGCGAGGGATGTTGTACGCAGCGGTCCGTCCCCGGCAGAACCGCTTCACCTCGTCCGGGTCCGGCGTTTCACCCGGCAGGGGCTCGATCCAGGCGCAGACGATCTCGTCGTGCAGCGCATCCGGCACGCCGACCACCGCAACATCGCGTACTTGCGGGTGTGATCGCAGAACCGCTTCGACCTCCTGGGGATAAATGTTCTGTCCGCCGGAAATGATCAGGTCCTTCAGTCGATCGATGATTCGGACGTGGCCGCCGGCCTCCATCACCGCGAGATCGCCAGTTCGAATCCATCCCGTTGCTGTCATCGCGCGTCGCGTCGCGGCGTCGTCCGACCAGTAGCCCGACATCATGCAATAGCCCCGGGCCCAGAGCTCGCCCGGCTCGCCCCGGGGCACGGTGCGCTCCGTCGCGGGATCGACCACTTTGCATTCGACGTGCGGGTGCACCGCACCGACGGTACCGGTCCGATCGTCCGGCGAATCTTCCGGCAGCGTCTGGCACAGCGTGCCGGCTTCCGTCATGCCGTAGCAGATCGTGAGCTCGCGAGCGTGCATCGACGTCATGACCTCGCGAACCAGTGAGGCAGGGCAAGGGGAGCCCGCCATGATTCCCGTCCGCAGCGACGCCGTTCGGTGCCGGTGAAAATGCCGGTGGGCGAGCATGGCCCGAAACTGTGCGGGCACCCCGTAGACCGCCGTGCACTGCTCCTCGGCGATTGCCTCGAGTGCGGCCTTTGGATCAAAGACATGGGAAGGCAATACCAGCGTGCTGCCATGCGTGAGTGCGGCGAGTGCGCCCATGACGAGGCCGAATGTGTGGAAGAGTGGAACTGGCAGGCAGATGCGGTCGCCTGCCGTGTATCGAAGGCGATCGCCAACGAATACACCGCTATTGACGAGGCTGTAGTGCGACATCGTCGCGCCCTTGGGAGCCCCGGTGGTGCCGGATGTGTACAGGATGCACGCCGCGTCGTCGTACTGGCTGCGTGGTGGTGAGACGCTGGCTGGCATTCCGCCACCCCAGGTGAGCAGATCGCGCCAGTCCAGGCAGTCATCTGGGGCGGCGTCGAAACAAACGACCTGGACCGGTTGCGGTCGTATTGCATGCGTCGATGGCCCGCCGCCGTCCTTCAACGCGCGCGCAACCTCGGACACGCGCGGCGCCGCGCCTTCCCGGAATGGCGGTTCGGCAGCAATGAGCAACCGGGCGCCGCTATGGCGGAGGGTTCCGACGAGCTCAGCGTTCGTGTAGGCCGGGTTCAAGGCGACCAGTACCGCGCCGGCCTTGGCGATGGCGTACTGGGCGATCAGCCATTCCGCGCGGGACGTGCTCCACAGCGCCACACGGTCACCGCGCTGAACACCGAGTGCCCTCAGAGCCTCGGCAGCGTGATCGACTTCGCGCCGGAGCGCCGCATAGGTGTAGCGCACCTGCTGGTGGCGCGAGACGATGGCGACTTGGCTGCCGTGCTCAGCGGTAATCCGATCGAACACGTCGGCGATGGTCTCCGCACGAAGCGCGTGTGGCGCGATCCCGTGCGCGTACGACATAGCCGTCATGAGCGTGAGCTGTCAGGCACGCGGCTCAGCTTCGAGCGCATGCGAGAGGTATTGATTGACGAGGACGTTGATCGTGCACTGCTCGAAGAACGCTTCCATTGGAATCTCCGTGCCGAAGCGATCCCAGATCTGCGCGATGATTTCGGTGGCGATGAGGGAATCTCCGCCGCTGTCGAGGAAGTCGTCGTTGGTACCGACCCGGTCGAGTGAGAGCGCTTCAGCCCAAATCGTGGCCAGCGTGGACTCGACGCCATTGCGCGGCGGGACATACTCCTGTTCGGCCGGAGGCAGCGTGGGGTCCGGTGCCGGCAGCGTGTGCCGGTCGACTCGGCCGGCGCGTGTGCGCGGCAGCGCATCGAGCGCCACGTAGGCATCAGGCCACAAGTATTCGGGTAGCTCGGACTCGACAAAGCTGCGCAGGTCGGTCACGCTCGCCGCGCCGCCCGAGGTGACCACGTAAGCGACCAGGCCGTCCTCGTTCCCGACCCGCCGTGCCGCTACGGCGGCAGACTGAACTTGCGGCGCGCTGGTCAGGACGCGCTCAATGTGGTCAATCTGAATCGTTCGGCCGCGGACGCATACCCAGTCGCCGGCCCCCAACAACTCGATGCTGCCGTCTGCCGCGACTCGACCGACCTCTCCCGTGCGATACGCGGGCAGCTTAGAAAACTGTCCGGCAGCAACGAAGCGCGACGCGGTCAGCGCGGGCTGCGACCGATAGCCACGGACGGGCGCAGGACTCCTCAGGCAAACAGCCCCCGGCACACCGACCGCAGAGGGTGACCATCGGTCGTCGAGCACGACCAGCTGTGCTCCGGGAATCGGTCCGGTAGTCCTTGCATTCGATCCCGCGACGGCGGCCGAGGCGAGCGGCAGCTCGACCGCGGCACCGTCGTCGGAAATCACGTAGGTTTCCGCTATGTCGAGATCGGGGCGACTGGCCGACACAGCCGCGACAACATCACTCGCGGGCTGGCCGCCGTACACAACGATCTTCCTCAGTGCCGGCAACGGTGTTCGCGGGGCGGTGAATGCGTCCAGCCATCGCGCAGGCACGTCGATGAAAACCGGGTTGATGCCGTCGAGCCTGCGGAGGTATTCGGCCGCTTCTCCGGCGGCTTCTGTGTCCGGCGGTCGACCCGTCCAGACGAAGGTCGTTACCCCAGAACACAGGCCGAGCAACAGGCGCACCAACGTACGCGGTTCGGCCAGCGACTCACTGAGTGCCCAGACCTCTCCGGCCACCGCCGGGGGCGTCTGGTCCATCGCCGCGAGGAGCGCGTGGTGAGTCAGGAGGGTGCCACGAAGCGCGGCACCTGAACGCGGATTGTAGGCAAGGATCGCGAGGTTCTGAGGGACGCAAGCGGGAACTGGGTTGGAGGTGTCCGCCGCCGCGAGGTCAGCGGCCGCGCCGTCCAGATACAGCATCGATCCCGTGAAGCGGGGCAGGCGGATCCGCACACCCTTGGAAGTGACGACTGTGCCGGGCCTGGCATCATTCAGGATCGCGGGGATCTGTTCAGAGCAGTAGGCTGGATCGAGCACGACGCAGCCTCCACCAGCCTTGAGCACTCCGAGGACAGCGACCACCGTGTCGACCGGAGTCTCGAGCACAACACCGACGACTGCTTCCGGACCGACACCCTGTTGGCGGAGATGGTGTCCTAGCCGGTTGGCCCGCTCATTCAAGGCGCCGTACGTCACGGTGCCGTCGCCCGTCGACAGCGCGACGAGTGTGGGCGCCGTTGCCGCCCAGTGTTCGAAGGCTTCGTGCACACCTCGACGGGTGGCTATATCCAGAGACATGGGTCTTGTTCCTCCATCTAACTAAGGGCGTTGCACCTTGCGCCATCGCAAGCGGGCCGGCTATCCCCATTCACCAGAGGCCACGGCGCGGGACACGCGGCCGGTGCCGCCGAGCACCCGTTCCGATGGCGAAGGCGACGGATCCAGCACGGCGTATCCGAGCTCGGTCTGGAGCTTGTTGAGTTGGGCGAACCGGTCCGTCGAAATCTGTCCGCGCGGAAGCCGGCTGCCGCGGCCGACACGATTTGCCAGAACGGCGTTCGTGAATTGGATCTTCAGATCCCCAGGGCCCTGGTCGTGACTCGCAGTGAACATCGTTGAGAGGATGCCCTCGTCGAACGGCAGACCCAGAAACGTGAAAATGCGCTCGGCGCTGGCAGCAGGACGCTCGACGAAATCCTCGTACCGCACTCGGAGGCACGCTTCGGGTTGGGCGGCCTCGAGTGCGAGGATGCGCTCGGTCGCCTCGATCCAGGTATCGATCATCGCGTCGAGGACGTTCGACGGCGACCGCGAGACGAGCACCGCGTACCGCCCGGTGAATCCATAGCGGAACAACTGCAGCAACGACTCGACGACGTCGAGACAGTTGCGGTGAAGGCAGATGTACTGCGCATCGGGAAACACCGTCCGTAGCGCATCGAGGTACTCGACGTTGTTCGTCGACTTCTCGCACCACCGCGGCTTGGCGTGGCGGACACAGCAGGCCGTCATGAGCTCGTCGACGTGACGCCGCGCCTCTGCCACCGTACCGGCGGAGGGACTATCCGGCACCGCACGCGTTTCCCCGAGCGCGAGGGCCGCCGTGTACAGGAGATCGCGGCAGAGACGGCCGAGCGCCAATTCCGGCGGACAACACAGGGAGGGATGCGCATCGAGCAGATACCGGAGCAACGTCGAACCGGTCCTGGCGTGTGACACCAGAAAGACGGGGCGCGGCGGATGAGCTGCAGTCACGAGGGTTACCAGCGGCGAGCGCCGTAGGTCGTCGACTATCGGGTCGTGGAAATGTGGCGGCAACCACCAGAGGCAGGCTGGTACAGGCTGCCGCCCGTGGCGGCGGTCGAATTATGACCGAATGCGAAGGAGTTAGCCTAGATCAAAACACACAACTCCACAATAGTATTTTTACTTTCAAGCTATGACGAACTAGTTCACGCCGAAATGTAGGTGCTATTCGGCTATGCGGCCGGCAATCGTGTCCAGGATCTCGACCCAGGTTGCGCCCTGCGCCGTCGCGGACCAATCCGTCCAGGCAGCCCGGTGCGCCGCCCGGGCCATCGCATTTCGAACCGGCGACTCGCTGACCAGGATCCGAAGCGCGTCATACCACTCCCCTTCGGTGTCCGCCAGCAGCCCGGTGACGCCGCCGGCGATTGACGTGCGGTAGGGTTCGACTCCAGACGCCACCGTCGCGGTCTCGCAGGCGGAGTATTCGAGCCACTTGACGTTGCTCTTGGCGTCATTGAACGCCGTCCTGGCGAGCGGAGCGATGCCCACATCGAATCGAAGGCGACGGAGCGCCGCCGGGTAGTCGAGAAACGCCACGGCGGGCGTGCCCAGCACACGGTCCGCGGGCAGCGCTTCGCGCACAGAGGGAGGCACGTCGCCGAACAGATGCAGATCCACATTGGAGTGAACCGCGAGCAGCCGGCGAAGGGCGGGCACGATCGCTGCGAAGTCATGATCGTGCGTCGGCGTGCCCTGCCATCCCACGACGATCCGATCGGCACGGCGCGGATGTCCACCGCCGGCCTCGACCGTGGCCGGCCAGACGACTGGGTGCAGATGGTTCCTTGCGACTGACACCCTCTCCGACGGAATGCCGCAAGAAGCCATGACCACCTGCTTGAGGACCGGCGTCGAGACAATGACGTGATGGGCGTGGGTCAGGAAATCGCGGAGCTGTGTCTGCACCGCTGGGCTGGTAAACCGATCGGAATAAGGATGAATGGACGGTACGTGGAACAGATCGTCGTCGATGTCGTAGACGAGCGGCAGCCCTGCATCGCGGCACGCGTCTCGCCACGCTTGGCCGTTTGGCGTCAGATTGCGCTGGAGGATTCCGATATCGAATCGTCGCAAGGCGAGGCGCTGTCCCCGTGTCGGCGGCGACGAGCTGGCCACGTCAACGAAGCGGCACTTGTACCGGCCGGTGGCGGCGGCTGAGAGCGCCGGGACGTAACACCGATAGCTGCCGCACGCGGTCGGTCCGACGGTCATCCAGAGCAGATGCCGTGTCGCCTCCCCGCCGCGCGTCACGTGTCGGTTCCGTACAGGTCGCCCTGGAGCGGACCCGCGTATGCAAGGATTTCCGAGACCTGAGCCGGGCTGAACGTCCGCCGCCAGCGCCCCGTGGACGTGGCGTCGATAGGACGGCTTGCGTCGGTTCCGCCCATCGCGATGCCGTCGGAGTCCAGTTCACCATGCTGGAATCGCGCGTGACGCAACAAGCCCGGCTCCCAGCCGACGCCAAGAAAGCGACACACCCGCTCGAGCGTGGCACGGGGCTGGTTGACGAGGTCCTCGTACCGAACCATCAGCACCGGCAACCGCAGATCCTGATATTCAGGGAGGGCGTCGGTCTTGTAACGCCAGCAAAAGGCCGCTCGTGCCACGGTTGGATCGTCGTGCTGGGCGAACGAATCGATCAGCGCGCCGTAGCGTGCGACGAACGCCGGTTCTCGGCTGGACTTGGCGCGGATGGTCGGACCGAGACTGGCTTCGACCCACCGGCGACCGAAGACCTTCAGCTCCAGCATCGAGGCGACCGTATCGCGAACGTCCCGGACCATGAAGATGAGCGGATGGTTTCGATACCCGTTAGGGATCTCAGGTATCCACTTGACGTCGTAGATGGCCGGTGCGGCAAATTGCTCGGTGAGGCACGGTACTTTCAGGCCGAGACGGGGGCGGCCGCGTTTCGTCGATCGCCGGCCGGCAATGAGCCCATAGGAGATGGCCTCGTCCCGGCACTCGATCTCACTGTGGCACTCCAGGACCAGGCGCATCAACGTCGTGCCGGATCGCTGGCAGCCGATGATGAAGAACCACGAATCGTCCCATCCGTCAGCCTGCGCGCCGGTCCCGCGTCCAGCCCCTTGAGCCATTACCGCGTCTCTGGTGCCGGTCTGTCCGCGGTGGCATCGGCCGCCGGATGCGCACCGCGGGCGACCGAAGCCGGCTCAACTGCGATCAGGTATCGGCCATCGACAGTCGCCTCGAAGTGCGCCTGTGGCAGCGAGCCGAGCGTCGGCGGTAGCCCGCCTCCCAGATGAACGAACGCCAGCAGCCGGGATACATCCGGCGGGCCTTCGACAATCACCCGTCGCCGTGAGGGATCGACTCGGATGCGGATCGCTACGCCCGCGATCGTGGTGGCCGCCGACGATCCGGGCTCGACGGCGTCATCTGCGTCGGCCGCGGCGGTGTCCCAACGTTCGGCGAGCTCCGCGGTCGCCACGACCGTGCGATCGCTGGTGGCCGCGACCATGGCCGGAAGGGCCGGCCTCGACTCGAGCGTGCGCATCCATGCCTGAAGCCGTCGCTTGGTGTCCGGCCCGTTCGAACGCGCGACCCAGCACTGCTTCAGCGCCGTGGTCAGTGAGCCGGCGAGCTGCCATCGGGAGCTGGTCAAATCGAACGCGAGGACGACGGACGGGGGCAAGCTGGGTGGGCGGCCGTAAATCGCTTCCCAGTCGAAGATGGGCTCGTGACTCAGTTCAGAAAGGCCGTCGTCATAGTGCAGTTGCTCCGGCAGTACCTCCAGCGATGCGAGCCTGTCCATGTTCTCGTAATGGCAGTTCAGATGCCCCCTGCGGAGTCCGGCGCGATCGACGCGCACCCGCCGCTGCATCTGGGACGCCGAGCGCATCGGATAGTGACGCAGGTTGAAGTTGCGCGGAAAGCCATCTCCCTTGGTCGGATTGTGGTTGAACCAGCGTACGTTCGTCGCGGATGCGCGCCACGATCGGATCTTTCCTGGACCGATCCTGGCCAGCGAATAACGCCGAACGCGTGCGACGGGGGACTCGACGGCGGCCTGATCCCCGCGCGTGAACCAGAACACGAAGTCGTTGAATCGGATCCAGTTGCACGGCGACTGGTGCGCCTCTTCGATGAATGCCGCATAGGTCTTGGACCGATCGGGCCCCTCGAGGAGCTCGTCCTGATCCGGCCACGAGATCCAGTCGTACTGCGCCACGTATCGCTGCTGCAGATGCTTCGACAACAACGGGTACATGTCGTAGAAGTCCACGTCACGGCCGATGTCGGTGACTTCGCGCAGGTGATTGCGGTAACGGGCGAGGACGTCCGGCGTCTCATCCGTCGATCCGTGATTCCAGATCACGACGTCGTGATTGTTCTCGAGCAGGTGCTCGATGGCGTCGCCCAGGATGTCGCCATCGTTGTAGCACATGAGTACGCCGAGACTGCGCACCTTGGACATATTCGACGCTCTTCAGGCAGTCTGCCTATATGTATTAACTAGACTTCTTCTTGACAACATGTTGCTATGAACCTTGACAGCCAATGGGGCTTGATAGTACACAACTCCGACTCTACAACCAGAACTGGTCCGGCCGTGCAAAGGCAAGGCATCGCAAGTCGCTATTTCTTCTGTCACCTTCAGAAGACTGGTGGAACCAGTCTCATTCGTCGTCTCAGCCGCCACTTTTCGGAGGAGCAGATCTATCCGAACGGCCGCGACGGCGATCCGGCCCGCCGCGTACTCTCCATCTCGCACCTGCTGGCGCGCTGGAACGTGCGGGGACGCGGCGTGGCCCTGCTGACCGGGCATTTTCCGCTCTGCACGGCGCAGCTCCTTGGCGGAACCTTTCGCACGTTCACGATCCTGCGGGAGCCGGTGGACCGCACGTTGTCGTTCCTGCGCCATCGGCGCGAGCTCATCGAGGCGGATAGAAACAAGTCGCTGGAGGAGATCTACGAGGACCAGTTCCAGTTCGACACGCTGATTCACAACCATATGGTCAAGATGCTGTCCATGTCCGTTGGCGAGATGACCCATGGCGCTCTGACGAACCTCGCCTGTGGCCCGGGGCACCTCGCGGAGGCGCAACGGCAGCTGGAGCACCTGGACGTCGTCGGAGTCCTCGAGGAGCACGAGGAATTCTCGGAACGACTTCGCGTGAGCTTTGGCTTCGAGCTCGGCGCGCCATTGTTCATCAACCGTACGCGGCCGGTGGCCGTGTCGGCGGCGTTCCGGCGGCGGATTGCTGACGATAACGCCCTGGATGTCGAACTGTACCAGTCGGCCTGCGCGATCGTCCGAGCGCGCCGGCCATCCGCGGACGCGCCGCCGCGGCCGGCGGCCGGAGAGGAACAATGACCACCCACCTCGGCGATTTGCTCGCGGAACTCGGGACAGAGACGGCATCGGCGACGACAGCCAGAGGGCGAGCCGCGGGCCTGGCCGAGCAGGGCAGGCTGGCCGACGCGGTCATGTACGGATCGGCGGCGAACCGGCGATGGCCCGACGCCCAGTTGGAACTGCAGCTGGTGCAATGGCGCTGGCAGGCGTTCCGCGATGGCACCGTGTCCGGGCGCGCAGCCGACTTGCCGGAGCCGCCGAACGATCTCTTCCCCCCGCGCGTGACCGACCCGTTGCCCGAGATTCCCGTACACGATTTGTCCGTCACGGCAGTCGCTGCCGCTATCCATCACCGCGGGTCTCTCATCGTGCGAGGGGTACTGCCGGCAGCTGGCGCCGCCGCCTTGGTCGATGACATCGACCGTGCGTTCGCGGCATCGGCACAGGCACGCGAGGGCGCGCCAATCGAGGTGACCGCGCCTTGGTACGCGCCGCTCGATCCCAAGAGTCGTGTGCTGGCCCGAAAACGGCACGTGGTCGAACGGTGGAACAACGCCATCCTCCTGGGAGATTCACCTCGGGTGCTCTTCAATGTCCTGGAGTGGTTCGAACGGGCGGGGATCGTTGCGCTCGTCGAGGAGTATCTCGGCGAGCGGCCGGTTCTGTCGGTCGAGAAGGGGACGCTACGCCGTGTGGCGCCTGGGACGAATGGGGAATGGCACCAGGACGGCCGCTTTCTGGGTCAGGACATCCGAGCGCTCAACGTGTGGGTCGCCCTGTCCGACTGCGGCGTGGACGCGCCGGGTCTCGACGTGCTGTCGCGCCGCCTTCCGTTCCTGGTCCAAAGCGGAACCGCCGGTACTTCCCGGTCGTGGACTGTTTCTGACGCCGAGGTGAACGCCGTCGCTGATGGCGCCCCGATCGTGACGCCGCACTTCCGCGCGGGCGACGCGGCCATCTTCGATCAATTGATGCTGCATCGCACGGCGGGCCGTGCCAGTCAAACGAAAAGCCGCTGGGCGATTGAGTGCTGGTTCTTCGGACCGTCGAGGATGCCGCATCACCACGCCCTCGTCGTGTAGCACCGGCGAGAGCGGTCGGAGATTTTACGACATGTCTTGCAGCACGCTGCGCTCGGAATCGGCCTAGAGTCGGCTCGTCGCAGACTCGGCTCTATGTGCGATGGGTGACGCCCAATGACGACACAGTCCAAGTCCGATCTGCCCGATCGCGCCGATCTGGTGTTGATCGGGACGGGCTTCGCCTCGACGTTCTTTCTGATTCGCTATCTTCGGCACGCGCCGGCGACGGCGCGCGTCGTGGTCCTCGAACGTGGATTCCTGCGGGACCACCAGTGGCATCGTGACAACCATCTCGGGCTCGAGGTCCGATCCCGTCAAACGTTCTTGAATCGAACCCCGGCGAAGCCCTGGACGACGCGCCTCGCCTTCGGCGGATGTTCGAATTGCTGGTGGGCGTGCACGCCCCGGTTCCTGCCCGAAGACTTCGAGATGAACTCGCGATACGGCATCGCGAAGAACTGGCCGCTGGGCTACGACGAGCTGGAGCCGTACTACTGCGACGCCGAGGACGTGATGTCGGCGTCCGGCGCGGCCAACGCCCTGATGCCGCGGAGCCGGCCGTATCCGCTCCCCCCGCACAAGCTCTCAGAACCTGACCGCTTGCTGGAGCGGCATTGGCCTGGCGCATTCTTTCCGCAACCCACGGCCCGGCCATCACGAGACGTTCCGGGCGGCAGGCCACGTTGCTGTGCGAACGGCGTCTGTCATCAGTGCCCGATCGACTCCAAGTTCACGATCCTCAACTCGTGCCGGGCCTATTACGACGATCCTCGCGTCAGGATGCTGGTGGGGGCGCGTGTCCTGTCCGTGGACGTCCGTGGCGCCGTGGCGGAAGGTGTGCGCTACAGCATCGAAGACCGGGAGCATGTCGTCCGAGGCGAGGTCGTTGGCCTCGGCGCCAACGCGCTCTATGTGCCCGACATTCTTCTTCGTTCCGGTCTCGATGACGGCGTCGCAGGCAGGGGATTGGTCGAGCAGGTCTCGGCCGTGGTGCAAGTCGACTTGGACGGCCTCGACAACTTCCAGGGCAGCACGAGCATCACGGGCCACGGATATCCCTTCTACGCCGGTACGCACAGGCGCGACCGCGCGGCTGCGCTGATCGAGACCTGGAACCTGCCTCAGCTGCGGGATATCCGAGGGCGATGGCGGCAGTACTTGAAACTGAAGTTCGTCTACGAGGACCTGCCGCAGGATCAGAACCGCGTGGCAGTGGTACCGGGCGAGGATAGGCCCGAAGTGATCTACGAAGGGCCGTCGGAGTACGTCACTCGGGCCCTCGCGCAGCTACCGGCCGATGTCGAACGGTTTCTCGCACCGCTCCCTGTCGAACGGTACGAAATCCAGAAGCCAGCCTTCGCGACGGAAGGCCACATTCTCGGCACCACTCCGATGGGCAATGATCCCAAGTCGAGCGTCGTCGATCGGAACCAGGTGCATCATCGGGTCCGGAACCTCGTGGTGCTCGGCGGCGGTGTCTTTCCGACGATCTCACCGGCCAATCCAACGCTCACGATCAGTGCGCTTTCGCTTCGCGCCGCAGACAGGCTGGTCCGGTCATGAAGATGACGAGACGCCGAGTCCTCCTTGTGTTCGTCGCGGCCGCCGCCGCCGCGCTTCCGATCGGGCTGTGGTGGCTCGAGCCCCGCTCCCGAGGCAGACTCGCGCAGCAGTGGTCCGAGTTGGGACGCTCGCCGGCCGGACGGCTGCGCCACCATTTTTCGTACTTGAAACTCAGTTCGACGGTGGTGGAGCAGTATCTCACCGACCATCAGAAGTATTGGACGCTGCCAGGGCGCTTCGAGCTCTGGCCCGAGATCGCCTATGCGCGGTTCCTGATGTCTACGACGTTCTTTCGAAACGACGCCGACGAAACTCGGCAGGTCGACTACGTCGGATTCTATGAGCCGCAGTTAACGCCGTGTAACAACCCGTTGGCCAGGTTCGACGGTCCGGAGCCTGCGCGAAAAACCTCTGACGCTACGCGGCGTCCCGTCGTGGTCTCGTCGCAGTTCGACCCGATGTTTGGTTGATCCGCATGGCGGAAGACGCACCCGAGACACGCCCCAGGCCCTCGATTCCATTCTCCGTGTCGCCGGCGCTGCTCCTGGTGCTCGCGATCTTCCTGGTCGTGTCGTTCGTCGTGTTCGATCAGATCGAGGAAGACGCGTTCATCTATTACCGCGTTGCGGAGAATATTGCGGACGGCCACGGGTATGTCTTCAACTCGTCCGGCGAGCGGATCGAAGCGGGTAGCAGCATCCTCTGGCAGGCCATGCTCGCGCTGGTCGCGCTCCTGCCCGTAAATATCATCCTCGCGTCGAAGATCATGGGCCTGGCTTTTGGGGCCGGTACGCTGTACTCCCTTCACAAACTCAGTCTCGTCCTGATTCGCAGCGGGCCGCTGCGGTTGATGCCCGCGCTGCTTCTGGCGGTCAGTATTCCGTTCTATTGCTGGTCGCAGCGTGGCTTGGAAACGCCCCTGTACGTCTTCGCCATCGTCACGCTCGGAATGTGGCTGCTCCATCCGCGACTGAAACACTTCTGGATGCTGCCTGCCCTCGCCGTCATCTTGTCGCGCTCGGAAGGTGTCATCGTCCTCCTGGGGCTGGCAGGTTTCTTTGTCGTTGAACGCAGGACGTGGCCCCGGCTGGCCAGGGGACTTGCGCTTGTCGGCGTCGTGATCGCGGCCAGCGTCGTCTGGCGGTACTACTACTTCCACGATCTGATGCCTCATGCCATCTACGTCAAGGCACAGGGCGGCTCAGGCGTCGCGGACTCGTGGGCTTGGTTGTCGAGAAGTGGTCTGTGGCTGATGGCCGTCGTGGCGGCAGTCGGCTTGGCGAGCCGGCTGGCGTGGCATCCTGGCCTCGTCATCATTGCAAGCCTGGAGGCACCGTTCATCGTCTGGGCGTTCGTGACCGGTGATGGCTTCAAGCCGTACAACCGTCACCTCGTGCCGGCGCTTCCGCTGTTCTACGTCCTCCTGGGTTGTGGTCTCGACCGCGTCGCTGCGCGACGCGGATGGCGGCTCGTGATCCCGGCAGCTGCCGCCGGCGCCGTCGCGTGGGTTCTTTTCTTCGCTCCGGCGGGGACTGGTGGCGGGCGCGTGACGCCGAACGTGTTCTCCCAGGAACTGACGAGAATCGCCGCTGGGCCGCCGGAGTTCTGGCGCAGTGTGAAGGAGATGTTTTCCGCGAATTCGCCCGCGATCGGCCGGCCACCGGTCGGCAATAGGGATTCTGCGACGAGGAATTGGCAGGCGAGTGTCGGCGACTTCATCGCCAGGCGGTATCGCCCGGGTACGGTCGTCGTCTACGACCAGATGGGGCAGACGCCCTGGTACGCAGGCGCTGACAAGGTGTTCATCGATACGCTCGGGCTCACATACCGTCCGGCGGGGCTGGCGGTGTTCAATCACGATGGGCAGGAGAGCCAATCGTCGTCATATCTGGCTTACACCACGGTCGCCAACGCGCTTCTTCGCCAGACGGGTCGCGACGACTTTCGCCGATGGGACCTCCCCGATGCGGTCAACCACATCTTCGAGCTCAATCCGGACGTGATCATCCTGAATCGTCTGATCACCGGAGTCGGTACCGGCAGCCTGGTCTGGAGAAGACGCGAGGCGAACGTGTCCGGCCTGATTGCCCGCGATCCGCGGCTCACGCAGCGTTATGCGCAGTTGGATCCGGCCCTGGTCTCGCGGGAGGTGCCGTGGCGTGCGTCCGCTCTGTTGAGCGTCTACGAAAGAAACGATCTCCGCAGGGGTCGGCCGATCGAATGAGCCGGAGCCTGCCGCGAATGTCCATCAGCTAGGCCATGCTCAGCGCTGTTGCCGCCAAGCTCGCGCGTTATCGGGCGAACGACCGCCTCACGCCCGATCAGATCCGTGACGCGAATCGCCATCGGTTTCGGGAGATGGTGCGGTTTGTGAGTGAACGATCGCCGTACTATCGCAGGTTAATCGAGACGCACGGACTGGACATCGAACGGTGCACGCCCGAGGACTTCCCGCCGCTCACGAAGGCGCTGCTCATTACGCACTTCGACGACATCGTGACGGACCCACAACTGACGACCTCGCGTCTACGCGAATTCGTCTCCCGAGCGCGGCCGGGTACCTTGTTCGCCGACCGATATTTCGTGATGCATTCAAGCGGCACCAGCGGTCGCCATGCGCTGTTTGCGGTCAGCCAGGAGGAGTTCCTGGGTGCGCTGACCATCGGATATCGCTTCCGGCGGACCGGTAAGCCGCGCCGGAGCGTCGCCATCCTGCCGAAGGATGCGCACTACCCGTCCACGACGATGGCGCGCGCCCTCGAGCCACTCTCCGGCTCGACGTTCCTCAGCACGACGTCGAGCCTCACCGACATCGTGGGTGCGTTGAATGAGATTCAGCCGGATTTTCTCAGCAGCTACGCAGGTGTCGCGAGCCGACTGGCTCATGAACAGCGTGCGGGACGGCTGGCGATTGCGCCGGCCGAGTTTCAGGTGGGCGGTGAGGTGCTCTATCCGGAGCGCCGGCGGGAGATCGAGGCCGTGTTCGGCAGTACGGTCATCGACGTGTACGCCTCGTGCGAGTGCTTGTTGATGGGCTGGCAGAGTTCGGCGATGCCCACGATGCGTCTGCTGGAAGACGACCTGATCTTCGAGATCCACGACGGATTCCTCTATTGCACGAATCTGTTCAATCGCACTCTGCCGCTGATTCGGTACCGGTTGAACGATCACATCATGCTGCACCAGAACGGCACGTCGTCCGAGGTGGAGAAAATCAAGGGGCGGGCGGAAACGCCGGTGGTCCTCGTCAATTCCTTCGGCGAGCCCGCCGAAATGCCACCGATGTTGCCGTATACCCTCATAGGTGCGCTCATCGTTGACGACAGGGTAGACGGGATTCAGCTAGCCCTTTTGAGCGATCAAGCTCTCGAGTGTCGAGTGGTGTTGACCGATGGCGGCCGGCGGCAGGAACAAGAGACGTTGCAGTGGATCGTCGATCGCGTTCGAGGCCTGATCAAAGGTTTGGGTTTTCAAATCCAGTCGGTCACGGCGCAGGCCGTCGAGGCGATACCGCCGACCGCTGCGGGTAAGACGCCTGCGTTGCTCGATCTCAGACCGCGTGCCTGATGCTACTGGACGACTCCGATCCGTTCGCGTGCGCAGCATCCGTCGTCGCCGGCGCGGCAAGCAGGCGATGCAAGCTGGCGGCGAGCGAAGCCGGCGTATGGAGGTCCGCGCTCCGCAGTGTGGCGTAGTCGATCGGAACACCGAGCTGCGTTTCGAGACGAGCGAGCAGGCTGATGGTATCGAAAGAATCCAGATGATCGGCCAGCGGTGAAGCGCCGGTCCAATCGATTGTCGCGGTCACGGTTTCGCGGATGGCGGCCAGGACCATCTCCACCCCGATCTCCGGCCGCGCATGGACAGGCTCGGCCGGCTTGGATCGATCGATGAACTCGGCGCCGGGGAATATGCGGCCGAGCTTCCCCGACCTCCATAGCGATTGAACCACTTCATGGCTGGATCCAGCCTGAGGGTGAAGCACGACACCCGGCAGTCCTTCGAGTTCCCGGGCATGCTTCGCGTCGTCTTCGTGTTCATCGTGGTAGTAGATGTGATAGGTCGTGACGCCGTTGGACTGGCCCAGCAGTTTCGGCAAGTCGTAGCTGACTTTCGACCGCCGGTGGCTCGAGCTCCGTATCTGCGTAGGTGAAAACGCCCAGACAGCTTCCACGCCGAGCAGGTGTCCTGCAAGGATGGCGGCGAAGGCGCCCATGGAGGTGCCGACGCAGTAGGTCGAGGTGACGTCGGGCGACGCGTCGACGAGACCGCGTTGATATCCCAGGAGCGCCTCGAGGGTCGGGATTTCCATCGAGATCCCACTCAGGTAGTAGTCGAGGAGCTGGTCGCGAAACAAGACGACATTCCTGGAGATGAGCCCGGTCTGCGTCAGGAAGTCGATCGGAGGCATCATCAGACGCCTCGCGGAGCCGGTGTATACGAAGAACAGATGTTTCGAATCCGGTCGATGCCATCGCGTGATACCGGGGCGCATCAGGCGACCGTCGCCAAGCGTGACGTCGTCGTCAGCCGGCACCAGGAGACCGCCCTCGAGGTAGCTGTGGATCTGGCGCATCTGCCAACGAAACTCGGCGGCGGTTCGCGCCGACTCGGCGGCTGCGAAGTACGGCAGTTTCGGATCAGCGAACGTCGACACGAGCGCTTGAAACGCCGTCTTCGCCATTCGGGTCTCGAATCCCGGAATGGAGACGCGCGCGACGGCCCCGCGCTCGCGCTCTTCCCGCTCCACGCCCACGTTCGCATGAAGCCGCAGGGGCTGCGTCGCGATCAGACCATGTGCGTCGCGAGCGCGTGACAACTGGTTCGCGCGGTACCGTCGACCACACTCGCCGCGTTGGATCTTGCCGCTCAATGTCTTGGGCAAGCTTCCCGGCTCCACGAGGACGAAGTCGTGCAGGACGAGATCGTGTTGATCCGCGAGTCGCCGTTGTAACGCCGCCCGCATCCGCTGGTATTCCCAGCCGGTTCCTTCCGCAGCGGACGGATCGCCACTTGGCGAGCTCGAACCGGCGCGGATTTCGGCCACGACCACCAGTCGTTCCTCACCCGCGACCTCGTGCCCGACAGCCGCCACGCCGCCCGGACGAACGAGCGGAAGAACCCGCTCGACCGTCTCTTCGACGTCATGTGGGTAATGATTCAGCCCGCGGACGATGATTAGGTCTTTGAGCCGGCCAGTAATGAACAGCTCGTCGTCCATGACGAAGCCGAGGTCCCCGCTACGCAGGAATGGGCCGTCGCCATCAGCCGTTCTGGCACCGAACGTCTGTGTCGAATCGTCGGCCCGCCAGTAACCTGACGAAACATCGGGACCCTCGATCCAAAGCTCGCCGACGCGTCCCTCACTCTGTGGCTGCAGAGTCACCGGATCGACCACCACCACGCGTCGCGCCGGCCAGCGAGGTTTGCCGTGCCCAACGACGTCGATCACGCCAGGACCGGTGTGTGGGACGCCGCGGACGTTTCCATCGGAGAGGGACGCCGCATCGAGATGCAGGACAGGTGGCGCGGTGCCCAACCGGGACGCGGCGACTCTCAGTGTCGCTTCGGCCAACCCATAGCACGCCTGGAATGAGTTCCGGTCGAAGCCACACGGGGCGAATGCTTCGGCAAACCTGTCGAGGGTCGCCGCGCGAACCGGCTCCGCCGCCACGTAGGCGCAGCGCCACGAAGACAGGTCCAGGCCGTGCCGCCGCGACGGCGGTACTTTGCGGACCGCCACGTCGTACGCGAAATTTGGTCCGCCGGCGTGAGTCGCTCGATGCGTCGAAATCAATTCGAGCCAGCGTTCCGGATGCTCGATGAACGTTCGAGGCGACAACAGGATGCATGGAAAGCCGTCGACAATCGGTTGGCAGATTCCGTAGACGAGGCCCTGGTCGTGATGCGGTGGCACCCAGGAGACCAGCAGCGACGCGCTGCTGAAGCCGCACTGCGCGCGGGCGAACGCGCAATTTGCCATCAGATTGTCATGCGAGATCATCACGCCACGCGGTGTTGACGTAGATCCCGAGGTGTACTGCAGATAGGCCGGTTCGGCGTGCAGGACGGGAGCATTGCCGGCCTCCGGCAACCCAGTCAGTGCGAGGATCGGAACATCCGCGTGGGCCTTCAGCCAGTCGCCAGCATCCTCGGTCACGATGAGTGCGGGTTTGGCATCGCTCGCAATCGCGTTGAGGCGAAGAATGGACCGTTCCCAACGAAGGGGATCGGGCGGATAGCCTGGTACGGCAATGCGGCCACTGATGAGAGTGCCGATGAACCCGGTGATGAAGGTCAGGCCCGGGCGCAGGAGCAGCAACACCCGATCGCCGGAGGTCGTCCGCTCACGGACAGCAGCCGCCACTCTCTGCGCCGAGGCCCAGAGCTGCGCGTACGTGAGCGTCGCATCCGGGCCTTGTTCCGGAAACGAGAAGGCAAGGCGCTCAGGCTCCTCATGGGCCCGTCGCGCCAGCACGTTCAGGAGTGACATACGTGCGCGCTCACCTATGCTGGCTAGTCCGTTCTATGTAGCGGCAGGAATGCTAAACGAAACGTCACAATGCGGTCAATCAATGCGCTGAAATAAATCTGCCATCCACTGGCGGAATGAAGTATAAGTTGTGCCGAGCAGGTTGCCCGGTCATGTCGTGGCATCGCCGCGGCATCCCGTTCGTTGCATAGTCGCATTTCGGTGGGCACCGCACCTCTAGGGCGGCAGCATGTACCGTCCTCCCCAGCGCTGAACATCCCGCACGGCCAGAAAGTGGCTAGCGTTCCTACGAATCAACCTTTGGTGTGCGTCGGCCATAGTCACGTGCGCTGCCTCGTGCAGGCGGCCCGGGACATGCAGGTCCCGCTGGAAGTCGTCGATCTCTGGCAGGTCGCGCCTGATGCCAACGCACGCGAAACGGCCATCACAGACACCATGCGACGCGTCAGCGCGATTAGTACGGTGTTCTCCGTGATTGGGGGCGATCCGCACCATACGCTGGGCCTGGTGGCGCATCCAAGACCATTCGACTTCGTGCTGCCGGAGGTGCCGGATCTGCCGCTGGATCCGCACGCCGAGGTCGTCCCTTACGATGGCGTACGGGCCGCCCTGGCCGAGGTGGCCAGACCCCATCTCGATCTGACGCTTCGTGTGCGGAACGCGGCGATGGGGAAGCTCATTCAGCTCGAGGCCCCGCCTGTCGCGGCCGACGACGACCGCCTCCGCCGCGACGTGCCCTGGAAGTTCTTCCACGGCCGGCGCACCATCGCGCCGCGCTGGTTGCGATACAAGCTCTGGCGGCTTCACTCACAAATCATTGGTAAGTTCTGCCGTGACGAGGGGATCGGCTTCGTCCGATGCCCTGGTGAGGCCTTCGACGAGGATGGCTTCCTGGCAGCGGCCTACTACCAGGATGCTATGCACGTCAATGCGCGATACGGCGAGCTCGTGGTCAGGCAAATGCTGGCAGCACGATGACCGTGTTGGATCCGGCTGCTTCGTTCGAGACCCGGTTCGCGCTGGCACCAACGGATCAGGTCGTTTCCATTGGCGGCGACTTCTCCCGTCACCTCGGTCCATACCTGCGGTCTCGAGGGCACGCCTATCTGACGACGGAGACCGCACATCCTATCCTGCCTCCCGCAGTCGCGGAAGCTTGTCAGTACGGCGTGTATTCAGCACGCTATGGTGAGGTCCCGACCGTTCGGCACCTGCGGCAGTTGCTGTTGCGGGCGACGGGGCAGTTCGTACCGGCCGAGGATGTCTGGCGCGATGGGGACCGATACGTCGATCCGTTCCGCCCGGCCGTGCAGCCTGGCGGATTTGCGACGCTGGCCGAATATCGCGCGGATCGGCAACAGCACTTCGCGGCTCTCCTGCGCGCGCTGACGTCGATGGACGTTTTTTTCTTCACGATCGATGCCATCGACTGCTGGGTGTCCCGGGTCGACGGCGCAGCGTTCCCGATCCGGCCTGGTGATGCCGGCGGGGTCTTTGATGCGGCCTCCCATGCGCGCATTGAACTCACGGTGGAGGCCATTGTCGATGACATGGCCGCGGCTGTCGCGGAGCTCCGCAAACTCAAGCCCAACGTGCGCATCGCTCTCACCGTGGCCGGTCGTCTGGTGTCCGGCGGCGAGGCCCACCGCGTGTTACAGGACGCGATTCGCATTCTCGTCCGTGAAGATCACGTGACGTATTTGCCCGCGGGGGAGCTGCTGCGGGCAAGGGCTGAAGACTCTTCGGTCGAGAGGTCGGACTCGAGTTTCGCCGAAGCCGTCTGGCAGGTCGCCGACCGGCTGCTCGACACCTCCGAAGTGCTCGCGCCGGCAGCCGCGCCTATCGAGGATTTCCGTTCGCAGGTCGAGAGCGCGCTCGCAGATATCTGCGACGACCGGCTGCCCACTGGAACTTTCAAGTGCCTCGTCTGGGACGCCGACGAGACGATTTGGCACGGCACACTCCTCGAAGGTGATTCCGTACTGCCGAAGCCGGGCGTCATCGAAACACTGAAAGTGCTGGATGGCCGGGGGATCCTGCATTCAATCGCGAGCCGCGGTGACCAAGCGGCCACGAGCGCCAAGCTCGACGAGCTGGGTCTCGGCCGCTACTTCGTGTATCCGCAGATTACGTGGGAGTCGAAGGCCGCGTCGATTCGGCGAATCGCGAAGCATCTCGGATTCGGGTTCGACGCGATCGCCTTTGTCGACGATCAGGCCTTCGAACGTGATGCGGTGCGGTTCGAGCTGCCGGACGTCACCTGCTTCGACGCCGCGGAGGCTCCCAGTTTCGCGAACCTGCCGGCATTCTCGCCGAGGGTCATCACGGCGGAGAGCGGCCTTCGCCGCGCGTTCTACGCCGCTGAGCAATCGCGCTCCCACGCCGAGGAGACCTTTGCTGGATCCCCCCTGGACTTTCTGGCGACGCTAAACCTGGAAGTGACGATCAGCCCGGCCGGCGCGGGCGATCTTCAGCGCGCTGAGGAACTGGCCTTGCGGACGCAGCAATTCAACTCGACCGGGCGGCTCTACTCGCACGATCAGCTCGACCGCATCAGAGTGTCCGACCGGCACCTCCTACTCGTAGCTGGCATGACCGACCGGTACGGGCCTTACGGCACCGTTGGACTCTGCATCGTCACGCTCGATCCGTACGTCTGGACGATCACCCTCATCCTGATGTCGTGTCGAGTGCTTGCGAGGGGAGTGACTGGTGTCTTGCTGGGCTACGTCGTCAACCTCGCTGCCGCCGCGGGCGTGCGCATTCGCGCTGAGTTCGTGCCGACGGCCCGGAATCGTCCGATGCTGGACACCTTCAGCGAGGCTGGATTTCTGCCGCGCGAAGAGCAAGCCGGGCACCCCATCATGCTCGAGCGCGCCACATCGCGTTACTGGACTTTTCCGCCGCACGTCCGGCTGCACGTGCCGCGTCGGCCTGCGGTTCGTTGATATTGATGGTGTCGAACCAGGACCCGGAAGGCCGGTCCGATCTGATGCCGGCCGGCAGTACCGAGCTTGCGCCGCTTCGTATCCGGCAGGGGCGGATCCTTTCCGGCCGCGAGCGAGCCCGGCTCGGTTTGGATTTCGTGCGGTGGTGTGCGGCTACCAGGTCCGGTCGCGGCCTGAAGCGGACGTCGCTCCGGCAGCCACGCCCGCGATTCCTCTGGCCTCTCCTCGAGCCGGAACCGCGGACGTACCTGCGCATCTTGAGCCGGTCGTGGCGGATCGTTTGGATTGCGAGTGTTTCGAAGTCCGGGAATACCTGGCTCCGTTATCTGCTCTTCAACAGCCTGTTCGGCGTCGCCAACCGCGCCGGCATGCCGGAAGAGACCATCCCGCATTGGGCCTCGCTGCTCGATGCGGTGTCTCGGCGGACGGCCCGTGCGACACCGGCTGGCAACTGCCTCTTATTGAAGACCCACACCGGTCCACAGCCAGTCGACACTGGTTTGATGCACTTCTTACAACCGCTGACGGCTGGAGCCATCTACCTGTATCGCAATCCCGTCGATGTCTGCCTGTCCCAAATACGTCATATGCGCCTGGTAGGCAAATACCCGCGGGCGACCGATCGAGAATTGGCGTTCCATTTTCTCGAGAGCCGGCTGTTTCCGGCTGAGGGCCACTGGTTCGAGCATGTAACCGCCTGGCAGCGTGTGACCGCTTTTCCCGTGCTGTTCGTCCGTTACGAAGAATTGAAACGCTCCACGGCCGCCGTGCTGCGTCAGATCCTCACGTTCTTGGGCGAGTCAGTGTCGACCGATCGCCTCGATCAAGCCATCGCCCAGAGCGATCTCCGAACGATGCGCGCGCTCGAAGACGCTCAAGGTACGGGGCTGGGGTACCGCACGGCACGGGGCGACTCGACCGCGCGCTTCGTCAACGGCGGCCGCAGCGGGCAATCGGTCGCCCAATTCGGATCAGACTTCGTTCGCGCGTTTGATCGACGCTACGGCGACGCGATGGTGAAGCTTGGCTACGAACGTCCGCTGACCGCGGCGGCTCGCCTGGCGTCGTCTTAGACAGATGCTTCAAGTGGAACCCTTCGACCGCGACCAAACTACAGGCCGTCCCCTCATTCCGGCGGACGGGGTGGGCCTCTATCGATTCGGTGCGCTGATTCGCGGCTGCGAGCAGCTTCTGCTCGACCTGTTCCGCCGAGACCAGGTCTCAGGCACCGTTCATACCTGTCTGGGTCAGGAACTGTGTCAGATGTCCGTCGTCCGCGCGTTGTGCGATCCGGAAGACGCCGTGTTCTCGAACCATCGCGGTCACGGGCACTTTCTCTCGTACACCGGAGACTTCGCTGGCCTGGTCGCCGAGATCATGGGCCGCAGTACGGGCGTGTGCCAGGGGCGGGGAGGTAGTCAGCATCTTGGCGGCAAGCATTTCCAGAGTGGGGGCGTGCTTGGAGGCCTCACCGCGATTGCGGTCGGCAAGGCCATGGACAGGAAGTGGCGGGGCAAATCGAGCCTGACGGTTGCGTTCATCGGTGACGGCACGCTCGGCGAGGGTCTGTTGTACGAGAGTCTCAATCTGGCATCGATCTGGGCAGCGCCCGTCCTCTTCGTCGTGGAAGACAACGGCATGTCTCAGAGCACTAAGACCGCGGCGATGATCGGCGGCGGCTCGCTGGCCGCGCGGCTGGCGGCGTTTGGCCTCCCGATCTGGGAGTTCGACGATGCGGCGGAGACGTGTCTTGCGGATGTCGAACGGGCCGTTGCGGCGGTGCGGGCGTCGGGTGGAGCCGGCGGTTTCATCATCAAGACCGCCCGGCTGGGACCGCACAGCAAGGGCGATGACACCCGAGATGCGGCCGAACTCGCTGCGTTGAAGGCACGGGATCCGCTGGCGCGCCTTCGCGACCGGCTCCCGGAATCGGATTGCACACGCGTTGATGCCGAAGTCGGTGCGTTCCTTGCGTCCGTGGAGGAGCTCGCCGTGCAAGCGCCCGTCGCCCGGTATCGGGCCCAGCCGCGACACGTGTTCATCGACGCTGGAGAGCCGCGGACCGCTACGGCCGCCGATACCGCCGACACTACGGTGCGTCAGTCGTTGAACGGTGCGTTGCGCCGGATCCTCGTAGACGATCGCAACGCAGTTGTGCTCGGCGAGGACCTGGCAGCACCGTACGGCGGAGCCTTCAAAGTTACCCAAGGGTTGTCCACGACGTTCCCGGGACGGGTCATTTCGACACCCGTGAGCGAAGCTGGTCTGGTGGGGGTTGGTATTGGACTCGCGCTCACGGGCCGGCGAGCCGTCGTCGAGATCATGTTTGCGGATTTCATGACGCTCGCGATGGACCAATTAATGAATCAGGCCGTGAAGCTTCCCGACCTCTTCGATCTGCCGCTGCCGCTCGTGGTCAGGACGGCGAGCGGTGGCCGTCGAGGCTATGGGCCGACCCATAGTCAGTGCACGGACACACTGGCCGCGGTGATCCCTGGCCTCACCGTAGTCGTCCCCAGCCATCGGCATGATCCAGGTCTGCTGCTGGAACGTGCTTGCGATTGGGATCAACCCACAGTCATCTTCGAACACAAGGTTCTTTACGGTCTCGCGTGTGGGGCTGGGCCATATCGCGAGGCGCCAGCCGATCCGCGTGATGTCGCGGCGGCCTGGTTTCCGACCCTGATTGCGGGTCCGGCCGATGCGGACCTGACGATAGTCACGCTAGGCGGCGCGCTTCCCAGTGTCGAAGCGGCGGCCGTCCAACTGCAGGCGGAGGAGTTGAGCGTGCGCATCGTCGCCATGTCGCTGCTGGCGCCGCTGCCCGTTCACACACTGCTCGGCGTCCTGGGAACCGGTACTCAGTGCGTTGCGGTAGTCGAGGAAGGCCCCGCCGTCGGAGGGCTCGGCTCCGAGATCGCCACAGCCCTTCTCGAGTCTGGCTTCTCAGGGACGTTCATCCGTATCGCGGCTCCGCCCGTGCCGGTGCCGGCCGCCCGGAGCCTCGAAGACGATGTCCTGCCAGGCACTCGCCGTATCGTCGCCGAGATCACGGCGAGGCTCGGCAGTGTCGCGATCCACTCCGGGCAGCCGAGCTGACATCGATTTGAGTCACGCTCGATCGATGTGACGCGACGATGACTGACAGCCCCTGGCTGGCCAGATTCGCAGCCCGGCCGAATGCGCGTCTCCGATTGTTGTGCTTCCCACCTGCAGGCGGCTCGGCCGCAGCGTTTGGCCAGTGGCCGGATCTTGTGGGTGCGGACATCGAGATCGTCGGGATCGAGTATCCGGGTCGTGGAAGCCGCCGAGCAGAGTCTCTATTCGTGCGGATTCAGGCGCTGGTGTCCGCCATGGTCATGCGAGTGCAACCCGAGCTCGGCGACATGCCGTTCGCGATCCTGGGCCACAGCCTGGGAGCGCTGCTTGGCTTTGAGCTCGCCCGACATCTCAGGCTCCTCAAGGGGCCGCTACCCGTCGCGCTCTGTGTCTGCGGTTGTCGCGCGCCTTCGTTACCAGCGAGAAAACCGCCCAGCTTCGGATTGGGGGAGGCGGAGTTTCTCGGAGAGGTGCGGTCCTTGAACGGTACGGCACCCGAAGTGCTGGCGGACCCGAACGTTTTTCGATTGTTCGAGCCCGCCTTGCGCGCGGATTTCGAGATGGCCGAGACGTACGTCTGCCGGACGCGGCCGCCGCTTGATCTGCCGATCCTGGCGTACGGCGGAGCCGATGATCGCGAGACGCTGCCAGACGAGTTGCATCCATGGTCACGCGAGACGACGTCGCCACTGACCCTACGGTTCTATTCAGGAGATCACTTTTTTCTGAGAGAAGCCGCAAGCGCGGTCGCGCGAGATGTGTCACGGGACTTGCTTTGTCTGTTGGACGGCCAGAGGCCAGCGGGTATGGCGTGACCTGCCTTCACCATCTGGTTGAAGCGCAGACCAGGCGCACGCCGGATGCGGTCGCTCTGATCGACGGCGATCGCCATGTCACCTACCGCGAGCTGGACGCGTTGGCGAATGCACTGGCGCACGATCTCGTCTCGGCCGGCGTCGGCCTCGAAACGCGTGTCGGCGTGCATCTGCCGCGACGAACCGAAATGCCGGTCGCGGTCCTCGCCGTCCTGAAGGCCGGCGGATCCTACGTGCCACTGGATCCCAGTTATCCGCAGCGTCGTCTTCGCGCGATCCTCGAAGAGTCCGGCACCACCGTCGTGATTACGGATGAGCGGATCGAGCCCTTCATGCCGACGAGCGGGCTGACATTCGTTACTCCACGCGACTGTCGCCGCGAGAATCCACCTGCTCTCGCCCGGCCGCCGAGACCAGAGACCGTTTCCTATGTGTTGTTCACGTCCGGCTCCACGGGCGTGCCAAAAGGAGTCGCGATCGAGCATAGAGCCGCCGTCGCGTTCGTGCGGTGGACATCGCGCGCCTACACGTCTGAGGAGCTGGCCGGCGTTCTGTGCGCAACGTCACTGTCGTTCGATCTGTCCGTGTTCGAAATGTTTGGTCCGCTGGCGTCTGGTGGCTGCGCCATTCTGGCGGACAGCCCGATTCAGATCACCGCGCTTCCCGCGCGGGCACGAGTCACCCTCGTGAACACCGTGCCCTCGTTGCTCGTGGTCATGCTGCGCGATCCCGGATTGCCGTCGATTCGAACGATCAATGTCGCGGGCGAGGTCCTCCCGCCAGCGCTGGTCGGCGAGGCACGTAACCTCGCCGGTACGACGAGGTTTTGCAACCTGTACGGGCCCACCGAAACAACTACTTATTCGACAATTGCGGAGCTGCGTGACGGTGAGCCTATTACGATCGGCCGTCCGATACACGGCACGGAAATCCACGTACTCGACGGTTTCCTGAACCGTCAGCCACCTGGTGTTCCAGGCGAGCTGTATATCGGTGGCGCGGGTCTGGCCCGAGGCTACGTTGGCCGGCCCGGCCTCACCGCTGAACGGTTTGTCGCGAACCCCTTCGGCGCGCGCGGGACGCGTCTCTACCGGACCGGAGATTCCGCGCGCTGGCGGCCCGACGGGACGCTCGAATTCCTCGGCCGCGTCGATCGGCAGGTAAAACTGCGTGGCGTACGTATCGAGCTCGGGGAAGTAGAGGAGGTTCTTCGGCGGCACGAAGCGGTACAGGACGCGCTTGCGATGGTGGTGGAACGTGGACCCGGTCCATCGCTTCACGCCTACGTCGTACTGGCTCGAGGTGAGCACGCCCGCGCGGCGGACCAGGACTACACGGTGCTCGAAGGGGCGCTTCAGCGGCACGCGCGTGAGTCGCTGCCCACGTCGTTCGTGCCATCGCGGATCGGGTTCCTGTCCACCTGGCCGTTGACGCCGAACGGCAAGATCAACCGGCAAGCCCTGCCGGCTCTCGATCAGCCGGCCAGTACGGCCTACGACGCCGCATCGAACCCGCACGAAGAAATCGTGCGCGCCATTTTTTCGGAGGTGCTCGACAGACCGCAGATCGGCAGCCAGGATGACTTCTTCAGACTCGGCGGCCACTCGCTGGCGGCCATGCGCGCCGTCGCCCGTATCCAGGCGGCGTTCGGCGTCACGCTGAGCGTTGCCGACCTGTTCGACCAACCGACGCCGGCCGCGCTCGCCGAACGAGTCGCGACGGCGTCGAACGCCGGGCAATCGACGCGTGCGCCGAAGCCCGTGGCAGCCGTCCAACGTCCCGTACGAGTGCCGCTGTCGTACGAGCAGCAACGTCTCTGGCTGCTCGCGAAACTGCATCCCGAGCATGGCCGGTACCACATGACGGCGACGATTTCGTGGACGGGCCCGTTTTCCGAGCATGCCTGCCGGCGCGCGGTCGAGACGGTGGTGGCGCGCCACGAAATCCTGCGCACGCGCATCGAGGACGTCGACGGCGAACCGATCCAGATCGTTTGCGCGCCGCAAGCCCCGGTAGTGGATTTCATCGATCTTTCCTCGGCCGCGCCCGGCTTGCGGCGGGCGCGCCTACTGGAAATCGTCGCCAGCGAGAAGTCGCGGCCGTTCGAGTCATCGCTGCCGCCCCTCCGGTTCGCGCTCGCGCGCCTGGCCGACGATCGCCACGTTCTCGTCCGTACTGTCGATCACCTGTTCTTCGACAAGTGGTCCGAGGAGATCTTCGAGCACGAGATCCGGACCCTGTACGCCGCCTACGTGAAGGATGAGCCTGACCCGCTTCCTCCACTGACGCTCCAGTACGCGGACTTCACCCTGTGGCAGCGCTCGCAATCGTCGGACGCCGAAGCCGATGCGGTCCGGTACTGGACAAGCAACCTCAAAGGCATGCCGACAACGCTGGCGTTACCGACGCGACGCGGCAGACCGCCAGTCCAGACGTTTGCCGCTGGCGTCCATCGCACGGAACTGGCCGAGTCGCGAGCGGACAGCGTGCGCCGATTCGCCATCGAGCACCAGTCAACGCTCTATATGACCTTGGCGGCGGCGTTCGCCGTTCTCCTGTCGCGGTACTCAGGGCAACGGGACTTCGGCATCGGGTCGCCCATCGTGAGCCGGTCGCAACCTGCGCTTGAGCGGCTGATCGGTTTCTTCGTCGACCTTCTCGTCCTCCGTGTGGAGATACCCGCGGGCCTCACATTTCGGGCACTGCTGGCCCAGGTTCGGGAGCGAGCGCTCGCGGCCTACGTACATCGCGACGCCCCTTTCGAGCAGGTGGTCCGATGGATCGCGCCGCCGAGACGGCAGGATCGGTTCCCGCTCATCCAGGTCGCGTTGTCAGTGCAAAACACTCCAGGGGAGCAGCGAGCTGCGGCGGACGCCGACGCTCCCGCGAAATCGCTTGTCGCGGATCAGTCGAAGCCGACCGCTATGTTCGACCTGGAGCTTGCAGTCGTGGCCAGAGGTCAGCGGTTGGGCCTGACCTGGGTGTACAGCCGGGACCTGTTCGATCACGGCTGGATCGTCGACATGGCAACCCGGTTCACGCGCGTGCTCGATGCAGTCATCGCTGACCCGGACATCACTGTCGATGACATCGATCTGGTCTCGGGAGATGGCCATGCATCGCAGGCACCGAGCGCCATTCCTGCGGCGAAGGCGAACGGCACCACCCTCTATGAATGCTTCGAGCACATCGTGCGCGGTCATGGTGGTGCCATTGCAATTCGAAACACCACTGACACCGTCACCTATGCCGACCTGGGCGCGAGATCTCGCGCGTACTCGCAACGTCTCACGGAACACGGAATCGACGCCGGCGATCTGGTGGCGATCGCCGCGCGACCCGGCATCGATCTCGTGGTTGCGATGCTCGGCGTCCTCGAGGCCGGCGCCGCCTTTCTCCTCCTGGACCTCGACGCTCCGGGATCGCACCTGGCGGCGGTGCTCGACGATGCGCGGCCGAGGCTCTCACTCGTGTCGCCCGATGCGAGGCTGGTCCTGCCTGCAACCGCGGACCTTGTCGCGATCGACGCGGTCGGCCGGCAATCGTGTTCGGGGAACGGAGGAGGGATTCCGAACGGTCGCCGGCGCCAACGGCCGGCTCGCCCGGGGGATACCGCCTACGTCGCGTATGTCCAGCACCCATCGGGTGCGCCGGGTGGCGTGAGCACTTCCAACGCTGCGGCCGTTAGCCTGCTGGCCGCCGTTCATGAAGCGGTCAATTTGGGACCGGGCGACCGCATGCTGGTCACGCGCAGTCTGTTGTCGTCAGACGGCGTACTCGACCTCCTGCTCCCTCTGGTCACTGGTGCCCAGCTCGAATGTCCCGACGCCGATGATCTGCTCGCTCCGTACCTGTCCGCCACGGTCGAGACACACGCGATTACCCACGTCTCGACGACGAGGGAGATGATGCGCGTCCTTGCCCGCTCGTCATGGGCGTCGAGGCTGAGCGTGCTGCTTCACGAAGACAGCGAGCCGGCGGATGGCGGCACGGTGCGGGCGTTTCGATCGACGTTCTGGATGTACGGCGCGCCGCCAGCGTGCGCCTATGGACGGGTTTCCGACGATGACGGGCAGGTCGGCGCCGCGCAGCGGATAGAGCTGCTGGCCGGCATGCGTGCCCACGTTCTAGACGATCGGTTGCGCCAAGTGCCGTCCGGTGTGTGGGGCGCTCTCTACGTTTCCGGCCAGGGGGTCGGAGGAGGCTACCACCGTCACCCGGCCCGCACGGCCGCGATGTTCGTAGCGAGCCCGGAAGGGCCCGCGGGCTCGAGAATGTTGAGGACCGGCGAAACAGCCCGCTGGATCGACGGCCGGCTCGAGGTGCGCCAGGGACGTGCGGAGTCAGTCGATCGCATGGACGCGCAGGATCGCCGTGCGCGGATCGAATCAATCCTGCGGCAGGCCGATGCCGTCGTCGATGCCGTCGCTGCGGAGGCCGCCGGTCCGGACGGACTCTCGAATGACATCGCCTACGTCGTCGCCGAACCCGGCGGCAGCGTGACTCCGGAACGGTTGCGCGCCACGCTCGCGGCACGTGGGCTCGAACAGCCGCCGCCGCTCATCTGTTTCGTGGACCGTATACCGCACATACTCTCCGGACGCGTAGACCGGGACGCATTGACGCCACCGCTCTTCGAGAGTGTCCTCGACGACCGATCGCCGACGCTGGTAGAGGAGGCCCTTCTCGATATCTGGCGGTCACTGTTGCAGCGCCGTGACGTCGGTCTCCACGAGAACTTCTTTTCGATCGGCGGTCACTCGCTCCTGGCGATGCGTGCTATCGCACGCATTCACGCAGCGCTGGGCGTGACGGTCGAGCTGCGCGATGTCCTGGAAAAGCCGACCGTTCGGGCGCTGGGCGCGCTCGTCGAGTCGCGGCGACTCGCGCCCGTCGAGGACGTTCCGCCGTCGTCGGCACGCCGCCTGACGAGCCAGCCAGGTCGCGCCGACGTGACGGACCTGCCGGCGCGGCCGTCCCGGGTGCCGTTGTCATTCGCGCAGCAGCGCCTCTGGGTGCTCGATCAGATCGAAGGTGCGACGGGCCAATACAACATGACGATGGCGCTCATGTTGACCGGCGAGCTGAATCTGGAGGCGCTCGGGCGCGCGCTTCAGACGATCGTCGAGCGTCACGAGATCCTGCGGACGCGGTACGGCCAGATCGACGGCGAGCCCGTGCAGATCATCGAACCAGCCGCCGCCGTCGCACTGCCCGTGATCGATCTGACCGGTCTCGAGCCCGAGGAGCAGTTCAGGCGCATCGCCGACGAGAAGGATCGCGAGCGGCGATTGCCGATTGATCTTGCCGGCGGCCCGGTGCTTCGCGTCCGGCTCCTGCTGCTCGGGCCTGATCGACAACTCCTGTTGCGGACGATTCACCACATCGCGACCGATGCATGGTCCGACACGATTTTCAGTCAGGAGCTTCGGACGCTCTATATGGTGTATCGCACCGGCCGCGCGCCGGCGCTCGAACCAATAGCCGCGCAGTACGCTGACTTTTCGCTTCGGCAGCGCGACCGGCTGAGCCCGGCGGCCCTTGCCGCGCCGCTCGCGTACTGGACCACATGTCTCGAGGGTGCGCCTCCCACACTCGACCTGCCTGCCGACCGCCCGCGGCCTGAGACACCATCGTTCACCGGCAGGGTCGCGACGCTCAACGTCTCGGCGTCGACTACAGCCGCGTTGAAGACACTCGCCGAACGAAGCGCAGCCACGCTGTACATGACGTTGCTCGCCGCCTTTGGCGCGCTGCTTTCCCGCTACACCGGCCGCGACGACATCCTCGTCGGGTCGCCGATAGCGAACCGCGAGACGGAGACGTTCGAACGGACGATCGGCCTGTTCGTCAACACGGTCGTGCTACGCATGCGCGTCCGGCCGCAATCAACGTTCCGAGAGTTGCTCGCTCATGTTCGCGACGTCGCGTTGGGAGCGTACGAGCACCAGGACGCACCGTTCGAACACGTGGTCGAGAAGCTGGCGCCTCCGCGCCAGTTGAATACGACGCCGGTGTTCCAAGTGACCTTCGTGCTCATGACCGCACCGGGCGGCGGCATTGCGAACCCCGGCGGTCCCGGGATGGAAGCTCGCGGCGAGGTGTCGGCACGGTTCGAGCTGGAGGTGTACGCCCGCGAACAGGGCGATCAGATTGCGCTGACGTGGATCTACTCCAGCGACTTGTTCGACCCGTCGCGCATCGCCCGCATGATGCGCCACTACGTGCGCATTCTCGACGCGGCCGGCACCGACGCGGATTTGATCGTCGGACGGGTCGAGCTGCTCGATGCGCCGGAACAGGCTGCGGCGCTCGCAAGCGGCCGCGGCGTGCGCACGAGTGTTGCCGCAGCCGGCGCACACGAGCTGGTCGAGGCGCAAGCCAGGCAAACCCCAGCGGCCCGGGCCGTCGCCTGTGAGGGCCGGTCCCTCACGTACCAGGAGCTCGACGCGCGCGCGAATCAACTGGCGCACTACCTGCGTGACTCGGGCATCGGCCCGGGCCAGATTGTCGGCGTGGCATTGCCTCGTTCGATCGACACGGTGGCCGCCCTGCTCGCCGTTCTGAAGTCCGGCGCTACCTACCTGCCACTCGATCCGCGCGATCCGGGCCCGCGCCTTGCGGCCATGATTGAGGATGCAAGGCCGGCCTGTCTGCTGACTCAGACCGCAGCCGCGGCGAGCTTTCCGTCGCATCCCCACGTGCTGTCGCTCGACGCCCCTGCGACTGCACTTCGGATCGCGAGTCTCCCCAGCGATGCCTGCCGCCACGAGAAGTGGGCGGCACTTCGCGGAAGCCAGGCGGCGTACGTGCTCTTCACCTCCGGCTCGACGGGTACGCCCAAGGGTGTAGTGGTGGAGCACGGCGCGCTTGCGACGTTCCTGCACGGCATGCAGAACGTCGTTCCATTCGGGCCGTCCGATCGCCATCTTGCGATTACGACGACGACGTTCGACATCTCACTATTGGAGCTCTTACTGCCGCTCTGCCATGGGGGCACGGTGATTGTCGCGACGGCGGGTGAGGTTCAGGATCCGCGCGCGCTGACGGCGCTCGTCAAGCCGCACGGTGTCACGTCCCTCCAGGCGACGCCGAGCTACTGGAAGCTGCTGACACAGTACGCCGCCGGGCTGGCCGGCGTGCGGATACTGGTCGGCGGCGAACCGCTGCAACGAGGGACCGCGCGAGATCTGCGCGGGATTGGTCGAGCCTGGAACGTGTACGGTCCAACTGAAGCCACGATCTGGGCGACTTCACACGCCCTCACGGACCCAGAGACCAAAGCAGGTGGCAGCGACGTGGTCAGCATCGGACGTCCCCTGCCGAACTACGACCTCTTTGTGCTCGACTCCTTTCTCGCGCCAGTACCTCCTGGCACACCGGGCGAACTCTACATTTCTGGCCACGCGTTAGCCCGCGGGTATCTGGGACGCCCGGGCTTGACCGCGTCGCGATTCGTGGCAAACCCGCATGGTGTCCACGGCGGCCGAATGTACCGGACCGGCGATCTCGCATGCTGGGGGGCGGATCGCACCCTTGAATTCCTGGGACGAACCGACCACCAGGTGAAGGTTCGTGGATTCCGCATCGAGCTCGGCGAGATCGAGGCGGCGCTGCGCGATCACCCGCTCGTCGATGACGCGCTCGTCGTCGTCGAGGGAGCGGAGGAACACCGTCGGCTGCTCGGATATGTCGTGAGCCGGGAGCCCGAAGCCGAACGTGAACGCGGCCGGCACGCTCATCTGGCTGACTGGCAGCGCCTGTATGACGCCACCTACGAGAAAAGTGGCGGGTTGATCACCGACTTCAACATCGTCGACTGGGTGAGCAGCGACAGCGGCGAGTCGATTCCGGCCGAGGACATGCGGTCGTGGGTCGACTGCACCGTGAGGCGCCTTCGCGAGCTGGGCGCGGATCGGGTATTGGAGATCGGCTGCGGCACGGGTCTGATCGCCACGCGTGTCGCCCCGGGCAGCCGCCGCTACATTGGAATTGATTCCTCGCAGGTGGCCATCGATCAGCTTGGCGCCTATGTGGCCGGGCAGCCCGGCTTGGCGCACGTGGAGCTCCGGCACGGCTTCGCTCACGATCTCTCGTTTCTCGACGATGACTCGGTCGATCTCGTCGTTCTGAACTCCGTCGTTCAGTACTTTCCGGACATCGATTACTTCCTGAGTGTGCTGCGCGAAGCGGTTCGCGTGACGCAGCGCGGCGGGCATGTCTTCGTCGGTGACGTTCGCAATCTCCGCCTGTTGACGGCGTTCCACGTATCGGCGCGGCTTCACAAGGCGGGCGACGACGTATCGATCGCTGAACTGCACCGCCGCGTCCAGGCAGCCGAGCGACAGGAGAAGGAACTGCTGATCGACCCCGACCTGTTCGACGAACTGGCGCGCAGGTGGGCGAAGGTCGGATCGGTGGAGAAGACTCCCAAGCCGGGCGCCTACGTCAACGAGGTCAGTCGGTTCCGCTATGACGTAATGCTGCAACTCGGACCGAAGTGGGGCGACGCGCCGCCCGACGTGTGGCTCGACTGGAATCCGGGAACGCCTGTCGCGCACGCGGTCGACCACCAACTGCGCGGCAATCCCGGGCTGTCGGTGGGTGTACGCGGCATCGTCGATGGCCGAGTTGCCGCGAGCGTGGCGCTGGCGAGGCATCTGCAGGACGCGGAGTCCGGAGACGTTCGCAACGCCGGTGAGTTGCGACAGGCGTGCGCGGGCATGGTGGGCGAGAATCCCGGTCTGGTTCTCGCCGCCGTCGCAACGGCCGGTCGCCGCGTGTCCTGGAGCGGGTTCGACGCAGACGGAGAGTTTGCCATCGTCGTCAACCCACGCCGGCGAACCGTCGACGAGTTGCCGGATCACCCGAGTCCGGTCTGGCGCCGGTTCGGTACTGCGCCGGCGGACCGTCGTGGCGGCGATGCGCTCACCGCGACGCTGCAGGAGCATCTGCGGCAGCGGCTTCCCGACTACATGATTCCTGCCGCTCTCACGGTCCTGCCGGAGTGGCCGCTCACCGCGAGCGGCAAGCTCGATCGCCGGGCGCTCCCGAAGCCGCATCGCCACGCGCCGTCGAACGAGTTGCCGCAGACGCAGCTCGAGGAACTACTGTGTGCCGTCTTCGCCCAGACGCTCGGCCTCGAGCGCGTCGGACCGGACGATGATTTCTTTGCCCTCGGCGGGCATTCGCTGGTGGCGATGCGCGCCATCGCGCGGATCCACGGTGTCCTGGGCGTGACGCTGGAGGTGCGCGACGTCTTCGAACAGCCGACGATTCGCGCGCTGGCCGCACTGGCGGAGGCCAGGAGAGCCGGGGCCGCCGGGCTCGGCGCGCCGCCGATCACACGTGCGTCGCGCGATGGGTTTCTGCCGCTGTCCTTCAACCAGGAATATGCGTTGTTCGGCATCTGGTTCATGCAGACGACGGGAAAGGGCGTGGCGCCCCTTCACTTGTCGACATCATGGCGCGTCACAGGGCCTGTCGATCCCGATGCGATCGGGCGTGCCGTCAAGGAGGTCGTTCGGCGTCACGAACCGCTGCGCACCGGCTTCTCGAACGCGCGCGGCCTACTCTCGATCCGCCCGCTCGCTCGAGTCCTCACGAAGTCAGCGGAATTCCTGTTCCGACACGTACCCACTGAGCGCGTGCTGACGCGTCTGCCCGGCGTCGCCGTCCGCCGGTCGCCCGCGCCGTGGAAGATGTTCCGCCAACATATTGCAAATCACGCGTCCATCGCGCTCGAGCGATTCGACCTCAGCGGCCTGGCACCCGAGAGGCGCGATGCCGCCCTCGCTCGTTTGAACGGCGAGCTGATGGGGCGCAAGTTCGACATGCGCGTGCCCCCGCTGTTCAGGGCGGCGCTCATCAGGTTGTCCGCCGACGAGCACGTGCTGACGGCCGTCGTGCATCACGTCGTCGCGGACGCGTGGTCGCTGGACGTCATCCGCCGCGAAATCATGGCGATTTCCGAGGCGTACGCGAACGGGCAGCCGTCGCCGCTGGCCGAGCCGCGGCTGCAGCTCCTCGACATGGCGGTGTGGGAGCGCGAGCGGTTTCAGGGGCGCGTGCTCGACGAGAAGCTGGCGTTCTGGAAGTCGCGCCTGTTCACCGCAGGCCGTCCCATCCCGCGCATGGCTGTTGGTGACGTTCCGCACGCGCGACGGTCGGCGGGGAAGCTGACGTACATGAGCGGGACGCGATCGATGGAACTTGGCCGATCCCTTCACGAGCGCCTTCAACTCGTCTGCGCGCGGCAAGGCGTCACGTTTTACATGGCTCTGCTGGCCACGTTCACGTTGATCCTCCATCGACACTCGCGCCGGCCGCACGTTCGGATCATCGTCAACATGGCCAACCGCAGTCTCCCCGGCACCGAGGACATTGTCGGTCCGCTCGCGCAAGCGCACGACCTCGTGATGGTCTTCTCGCCCGAGGACCGGCTCGTGGATCTGCTGGCGCAGGCGAGAACCGCGATTCTCGACGCCGTGGCGCACCAGGACATGCCGATATCGCTCATTGCAAGGCGTCTGGGCCTGGCGCAGAAAGTGCCAAAGCAGTTCATCGACGCGCTGCCGATCGTGCTTGATCTGATGACCGAGCCCACTGGCGGTCCCTCGCTCGACAAGGGGTCGGTGCCCGATCTGATTTCAGGTACCACCGATCAGCGGCCGAAGTATGTCGCGGTCGGGTTCCTGGTACGGGCATTCATCAGACCCCAGGGCGCGCGCGTTGGCATCTGGTATCCGCTGGATCGGATGACGGACGAGACCGTCGGCAGGATTTTCGACGAATGGCGCACGCTGCTCGAGGCGCTGGCGTCGGACCCGCAGACCCGGCTCGCGGATCTCCCCTCGTTCGCCGACCTCGCGCATGGCTCCGTGACGACAGGAGACATCGATTCATCTGTCCGCGGCCTTTCGCTGCGTGATTCGTTCTGATTCAAGAAAGGAACTCAGCGTGCTGCCTGAAGCCGTTCAACCGTCTCAACCCACGAAGCCGTCCGAGCCTGCCTTGCTCGCGCTCAATCGCGTCGCCGACCATTCCAAGCGCGGGCACGCCAGCATCCTGCACGCCATGTTCGAGATTCTCTGCAGGACGCCACCGGCCCTGCGCCCGCGCCTTCAGCGCGTGGCCATCCGCACGTGGTATTCGCTGTTCAGCCGGCTGATACCGAACGACGGCGCCAATGTGACGTTCCTCAATTACGGGTACGCGCGGTTGGACGGTACCGCTCGGCGCGTACCGTTGCGGCCCGAGGACGTGAGGGACGAGCCCAACATCGAGCTGTATGAACACGTGACCGCCAGCATGGATCTGTCTGGCCGGGACGTGCTCGAAGTGGGGTGCGGGCGAGGCGGGGGTTCGTCGTACCTCGCGCGCTATCGGCAACCCCGAACCATGACCGGTGTCGATCTCGCGCCCCGCGCCGTCGCATTCTGCCGCCGCCGCCACAAGGCAGCCAATCTGAAGTTCCTCGAGGGTGACGCGGAAAACCTGCCGTTCCCCGCGGGATCGTTCGATGCCGTCGTCAACGTCGAATCCTCGCACTGCTACCCCTCGTTCGACCGCTTCCTCCACGAAGTGCTGCGGGTGCTGCGCCCGGAGGGCGCGTTCCTCTTCGCCGATCTGCGCCCGCGCGAGCAGGTAGCCGAGATGCGTGACCAGTTGTGTCGCGCGTTCACCGTCGTGGAAGACGAGCGCATCACGCCGAACATCTCCAGGGCGCTCACCCTCCACAGCGCGGACCGTAACGCGATGATCCTGGAGCTTGTTCCAAGAGGCCTCCGCCATGTAGTCCGCGAGTTCGCGGCTGTCGAAGGCACGGCCGTGTTCAGGGCCTTGAAGGAAGGAGACCTGGAGTACGTGCGGTTCTTCCTGCGGAAGCCGGCCTGAACCACGGCAAATCCGGATCGCTTCAGTTCCACCATGCGAATTCCAGTCGTTGCTCCTCGTCTCAACGCCAATGACGACGTCGTTCGGGTCACGCGCGTCCTGATGGCGCCAGGTCAGCTCGTCGCCATTGGCGATGCGCTGGTGGAGCTGTCGACTGACAAGGCCGCTGTGGTCGTAGACGCGCCGGTGCCCGGGCGTCTCGTCGGTGTGTGCGCGGAAGACGGCGCGATGGTGGCCGTCGGCGATCCGCTGATCTGGATCGACGACGAACGCGACCCCGCGCGCACTGGCCAGCCAGTTCCCGATGCGGACACGGTGGCCGGCACGCCAGGTGTCCCTACGATCAAGGCGCGGATGTTGCTCCAGCAATTCGGCCTCCGGCCGGAGGACGTTTCGCCGGCCGGCCAGCGCCTGTCACAGGAAGACGTCCTCGCGCACGTGCGACGCGCCGGGATCGCGAGCGTCGTCCAGCCGTCACCGCCGGCGGCTCAGGATGTCTCGACTGGAGATCTACGCGCGGCTGGCCGCCGCACGCCGCTGACGCCGGCCGAGCGCGGCATGATCCGGACCGTGTCATGGCATCAGTGCGAGGCCGTTCCGGGCTACGTCGAGTTGCCTCTCGACGCCAATGCGTGGAGATCGTTCGCCGATCGATTTCGGGACCTGCACCAGACCCTGTTCGATCCGCTGATCGCGTTACTCGCGTGGCGGCTGGCGGCGGTGGCGCGATCTGAGTCGCGCCTCAACTCGACGGTCGTGGACAGTGACCGGCTGATCTACGAGGACGTCAACGTCGGGGTGACTGTGCAGGCCGACAGTACGTTGTATCTGGTGGTGGTGCACCGCGCACAGGACTTGAGCGCCCTCGCATTCTTCGAGCGGCTCAGTGATCTCCAGCGCCGCGCCCTGAACCACGAGTTACGGGCCTCCGATCTCAGTGGAGCGACCGTCAGTCTGACGAGCATGGCGAGGTGGGGCGCAATCCGGCACGTTCCGGTGCTGCCACCTCATACGTCGTTGATCGTGTCGCACTCGACGGCGTCGGGGGAGTCCTGCACGATCGGGGCGACGTACGATCACCGATCCTTGACTGGCGGTGACGTCGCTCGCGCACTGACAATTCTCGGCGACGCGACGGCGCTCGAGACCGCCGCGCATGCGAGTACGCATGAGTGACGAACGCCTGACCTCGTGCTTCCGGGTCGTCTTTCCAGATCTGTCCGACGAGCAGATTCGAACCGCGCACATGCGGCGCCTAGGGAAGTGGGACTCCTCCGCGCTCTTGCGGCTCATCGCCCTCGTCGAACGGGCCTACGGCGTCAGGTTTACGCTTCAGCAACTCGCCACGCTGAACTCGTTCGAGGAATTCCACCGGTTGCTCGGCTCGATCGCGCCGGAATCACCGGCGCAGAAGTCGGACGATCAGGCGACGACGAGCCGGCGTTCGTCGTCGTGCGATCGCGAATGATTGCTGTGATCAATAATCACGTGGTGTCTGCAGACTCGTTGGGTGCCGAGGCCGTCCACGATCGCGAATCCTCCAATCACAGCCGCTCGGTCGCGTCAGCGCAGGATGCCGCCGGCGAATATCACAGCCGCCTGCAGAAGCTGCAGGCCGCGCGCACCCGTCTGGAAGGCCACGAAGCCATTTTCAGTTTTGCGCGGCTCGGTGTATTCGCCGCCGGCGCGATCCTGGCGCTCACCGTCTGGTCCGGAGGCGCGGCTTCCTGGACGCTTCTCGCGCCGGCCACCGCGTTTGGCGTCCTCGTCCTGCTGCACGACCGCCTCATTCGCCGCCGCGATGGCCTGACACGATCCATCGACTTTTATGAGCGTGGCCTCGCGCGCCTGGAAGATCGGTGGGCGGGCAACGGCGAACCGGGCGATCGATTTGCGGACGACCAACATCTGTACGCGAACGATCTCGATCTCTTTGGCCGAGGCTCGCTGTTCGAGCTGCTTTCCGCGGCGCGTACGCGAGCGGGCGAGGAAACGCTCGCCGACTGGCTGCTTCGTCCCGCGACACCGGACGAGATTGCGGAGCGCCAGCATGCCGTCGCGGAGCTGACGTCGGCCCTCGATGTTCGCGAGACACTCGCGTTGGCAAGCGCGGACGTGCGCGCTGCCGTACACACGGAAGTGCTCGTCGGTTGGGCCGAGCGGCCGCAGGGGATGGGCGCGCGCTGGTGGCGCGCGATCGCGATCCTGCTGACCACCACCGCGGTGGCCACGGGTGGCTATTGGATCATCACCGGTAACTACCTGCCCCTTGCCCTGGTCGCCCTGGTCGAGATCCTGTTCTATCTGCCACAGCACTCGCGCGTCCTGCGAGCGCTCCTGTCAGCCGAAGGATCCGTCCGCGATCTCGATGTGCTGGCGCACGTCCTCGGCGTTCTGGAACGGACCTCTTTTACAGCCCCTCGGCTTGTCGCATTGCGGGCGCGCCTGAACACCGGAGGCATCCCGGCGTCGGCCGCCATTCGCCGTCTCCATCGTCTGATCGAGCTGTGCGATTGGCAGCGTAACGCCCTCTTCGCGCCGGTTGCCGCGGTGCTGCTCTGGGTGGTGCACCTGGTCTGGGCGATTGAGGACTGGCGGGCAGTCCATGGCCCCCACGTGCGAGTCTGGCTGCAGACAGTCGGCGAATTCGAGGCGCTGAGCTCGCTCGCGGCGTACCGTTACGAGCATCCGGCGGATGTCTGGCCTGAGATCGTAGGGGGGCCGGCGCAGTTCGAGGCGACGGCGCTCGGGCACCCCCTCATTCCTTCCGCCAGGATGGTGCGTAACGACGTGCACCTCTCGGCCGACCGGCAGCTGCAGGTCGTCAGCGGATCGAACATGTCGGGCAAGAGCACGCTGCTTCGAACAGTCGGGATCAACGCTGTTCTGGCGCTGGCGGGCGCGCCTGTTCGCGCCGCACGGCTGCGATTGACGCCCGTCGCCATCGGCGCGACCCTGCGGATCGAAGACTCGCTTCAGCAGGGACGGTCGCGCTTCTTCGCGGAAATCGTTCGCATCCGGGCGCTCGCCGATCTGTCGTTGGGGCCGAAACCGTTGCTCTTCCTCATCGACGAGCTGTTCCACGGCACCAACTCGCACGACCGGCTCCAGGGCGGCGCCGGCGTGCTCCGCAGCCTCCTTGCCCGAGGCGCGATCGGCCTGATCACGACGCACGACCTTGCCCTCACGGCGATCGCTGATCAGCTCCCGCGGGCGTTCAACGCGCACTTCGAGGATCAGTTCAAAGACGGAGAGATGCACTTCGATTTCCAGATTCGGCCCGGACCCGTCACGCGGAGCAACGCCATAGCGTTGATGCGCGTGGTAGGGCTGGACGTCGACAGCTGAGTCGTCGGGCCCGCTGGACGCGCCGTTCATCGCTCGTCGCATGAATCTGGCTGGGAAAGTCCGTTCAATCGCGTTCATTCATGGAATTCAGGCTGGTTGGAGTGGTCGGCGCGGGAGTGATGGGGAGGGGTGTCGCCCAGAACCTCTCCGAAACGGGACACCAGGTCGTTCTCGTGGACGTGGTCAGCGGGCAGCTGGAGCAGGCGCGTGATGCGATTCGTTCCGCGGTTCGCATGAACGCGATGTTCAGGAAGAAGCCGAATATGGAAGGGCCCGACGCCGTCCTCAGCCGTATTCGCTTCACCCAGGATTACAGCGAGCTCGCTACCGCCGACTTCGTCATCGAGAACGTCGTCGAGAAAGTCGACGTCAAGCAAGCGGTGTACGGCCAGCTCGATCGGATCTGCCGCGAGGATTGCGTCTTCGCAGCCAACACGTCGGCGATTGCCATCACCCGGATCGCTTCATGGACGGCGAGAGCGTCTCAGGTGGTCGGCACACACTTCATGAACCCCGTCCCGCTCAAATCAATGGTGGAGGTGATCCGCAGCCCTCATACTTCCGACGCCACGTTGCAAAGAACGCGAGCACTGCTGGCAGAAATGGGAAAAGAGTGCATCGTGGTCAACGACATGCCGGGCTTCGTTTCCAACCGTGTGCTCATGCTGACGATCAACGAAGCCATCTTTCTCGTCCAGGACGGGGTCTCAACCGTGGAGGACATCGACCGGCTCTTCAGGTCCTGTTTCGCTCACAAGATGGGCCCGCTCGAAACCGGTGACCTGATCGGGCTGGACACGGTCCTCTATTCGCTCGAGGTCCTGTACGAGAGTTACAACGACGAGAAGTTCCGCCCATGCCCGCTGCTCAGGAAGATGGTGGAGGAGGGCCTCCACGGGCGCAAGACCGGCCGAGGGTTTCACAGCTACGACGAAGGCGGTCGCGCGTCCGCTATCTAGGCGCGCGGCGCCGCCACGCCTCCGGGGATTCGATGGAAGACAGAAAAGCCAGGATCAAGTTCTTCCTGTCCAAATGGTTTCGCGACTACCAGCTTCGCGACGATGAGGACATCTTTGCGCTGGGGTTCGTCAATTCCCTGCTGGCCATTCAACTGCTGGCGTTTCTCGAACGGGAATTCGGCGTCACGATCGAGGATCAGGATCTGGACTTCGACAATTTCAGAACCCTGAATGGAATGGACGCGCTGTTGCACCGGAAGACAAACGTGGTGAGGTCGCCCGGCTAGCCCCGACGCGGCTTGATGCCTCGGCGCGGGCTGCGCGCCATCCTTTCACTTTCATGCGGCTGGATCTGTCCCTCGAACAGAAAGAGGCTCGGCAACGGTTTCGGGCTTTCGTCCGAGAGCACATTGCTCCGTACGCCGGCCAGTGGGATAGAGATCATCGCGTTCCGGTTGAAGCCATCGAGCGCGTTCGGGCCTGCGGGTATCTGGCCGCGCCGCATCCACAACGCCAGGGCGGTCCGCTTGACCAGATCACTTACGGATTGTTGACGGAGGAGATCGGGCGTGGCTGCTCCTCCGTCCGTTCCCTCCTGACCGTGCACGACATGGTGTCGCTCGCCATCTGGCGATGGGGCAACGCCGAAGTGAAGGCCGAATTCGGAGCCGGCACGGCCGCCGGCGCCATCCTTTGCGCCCTCGCGCTTTCGGAGCCCCAGGCGGGCAGCGACGCATCCGCCGTCGCGGTGGAAGCGGTGGCCGACGGCGAGGGTTATCGGCTGACGGGCAGAAAGAAGTGGGTGACGTTCGGCCAGATTGCCGATCTGTTCCTCGTGCTGGCGAAATGCGAGCAACAGCCGACAGCGTTTCTGGTGCCGGCCGATGCTGCCGGCCTGACCCGCATCGCGATGAAGAGCGTCGTCGGAACCCGTGCGTCGCTTCTCGCCGAGCTGGTTCTCGAAGGATGCCGCGTTCCCAAACACCATCTGATCGGACGGATAGGCTTCGGCCTGTCACATGTCATCGGAACCGCTCTGGACCACGGCCGGTACAGCGTGGCTTGGGGCTCCGTCGGGATTGCGCAGGCGTGCCTCGAGGCGTCGGTGGAATACGCCGAGGAGCGCAGGCAGTTCGGGCGGCCGATCGCCGAACACCAGCTCGTGCAACGCAAGCTGACCGAGATGATCGCGTCGACCCGCGCGGCGCGGCTGCTCTGCTACCACGCCGGTTATCTTCGCGAAGTGCAGGATCCTGGCGCGGCCGCGGAGACGTCGCTTGCGAAGTACTTCGCCTCGCGAGCTGCAGTCCGCGCGGCCAACGATGCGGTGCAGATTCACGGCGCCAACGGGCTGACCGAGGAATACAACGTCGAGCGCTATCTACGGGATGCGAAAGTCACGGAAATCATCGAAGGCAGCACCGAGATTCAGCAGACGACGATCCCACGCCTCCGATTCGCGGAACTCTGACGTAGTCGATGCACCATGACCGGCTCTGAACCGGCGACGATCAAGCTCCTTATCTGGGACCTGGACAACACCCTCTGGCAGGGAACGCTTCTCGAGGGCGATGGCGTGGAGCTTCGTCCAGGAATACCCGAGATCCTGAGCACGCTCGATCGGCGGGGCATCCTGCATTCCATCGCGAGCCGAAACGATCACGACCTGGCGTTGGAGAAGTTGGCTGGCTTCGGCCTCGCGGACTACTTTCTCTATCCGCAGATCAATTGGAGCTCGAAGGCCGGGAACATCCAGACCATCATCAAGTCCATCAACATCGGCGCCGACTCCGTCGCGTTCATCGATGACGACCCCTTTGAGCGCGAGGAAGTCCGTCAGGCCCTGCCTGAACTGATGATCCTCGATGCCGCCAGCGCCGCCGGGCTCACGGCACGTGCGGAGTTTACGCCGGCCTTCATCACCGACGATTCCGCGCGTCGCCGGCAGATGTATCGCGCCGAGGGAATGCGGCAGCAGGCCGAGCTCGAGTTCGTTGGAGCTCAGGAGGGTTTTCTCGCGTCCCTCGCCATGAGATTCACGATAGCGCCGGCGCGAGAAGGGGATCTCCAGCGCGCGGAGGAGCTGGTGAACCGCACCAATCAGCTCAACACGACCGGCTACAGCTACTCCTATGACGAGCTCAATGCATATCGGAGCTCTCCAGACCACCTCCTTCTCATCGCCAGCCTCGACGACAAGTTCGGTAGCTATGGCAGGGTCGGTCTCGCCCTCGTCGAGAAGATGACTGGCGTCTGGACCATCAAGCTCCTGCTCATGTCCTGCCGTGTGATGTCTCGAGGCGTAGGCACGATCTTCCTGAACCACATCATCGACGAGGCCGACCGGGCTGGTGTCCGCCTGCGCGCAGAGTTCCGTTCCAACGGAAGGAACAGGATGATGCTGGTGACCTACAAGTTCGGCGGATTCAAGGAAGCCGCGCGCTCTGGCGAGGTCATTGTCTTCGAGCATGATGGCCGTCAGCTTCAGAGGCCTCCCGACTACGTGGACCTGCGGATCGAGAGCGATGCGCGCGGGGAAGTGATGCCGTGAGTCAGTGGCAGCAGGTGAAGTGGAAGAGCCTGGTCGAGCTGCTGCAGTTCCGGGCTGGCGAAGCCGCGGATCGGACGGTCTTTACATTCGTGGCGGACGGCGAGCGTGAAGGAGAGAGCCTGACGTACGCCCAGTTGGATTGCCAGGCACGCTCGATCGCGGCCTGGCTTCAACGCCACGATCTGTGTTCAGAACGGGTGCTCCTTCTTTATCCTCCCGGCCTCGATTTCATCTGTGGGTTGTTGGGCTGTCTGTACGCGGGCGCGGTCGCGGTGCCGGCCTATCCTCCGCCGGCGAAGAGGCAAGACCCCCGGATCACCGCGATCCAGCGCGATGCGCAGGCCACGGTCGTGTTTTCGCAGGCGAAGCTCCGTGGTCGGCTCGGTGAGCAACTCTCGAGGTCCGACGTCCAGTTCCTCGGGACCGATGAGATACCGAATCTCAGCGCCGACTGGAAAGACACCGGGAGAAAGCGCCAGGGCCTGGCGTGGCTTCAATACACATCGGGCTCGACAGCCGATCCGAAGGGGGTGATGGTCACCCATGAGAACGTTCTTCACAACGCCTGGTACATCTCGCGATTTACTGGCGTCGGGCCGCAACTCTCTCAGGTCACGTGGCTACCGTTCTTCCATGACTTCGGCCTGATTGCCGGAGTGGTGACTCCGATCTATGCGGGCTGCCGCAGTTATGTCCTGCCGCCCGCGGCGTTCGTGCAAAGTCCGATTCGGCTCCTCCGGACCATCGATCGTTACCGCAGTCACGCGACGACCGGTCCCAACTTCATGTTCGACGCCTGCGTGGACGACACCTCGCCAGAAGAGCGGGAGGGGCTCGATCTCAGTAGCTGGAAGATGGCCTGGAACGGCGCGGAGCCGGTAAGGGCGGAGACGCTGAGACGCTTCACCGAAGCGTACCGGCCGTATGGATTCGACCCGTCGGCACACAAGCCGGGGTATGGCCTCGCCGAGGCCACGCTGTGCGTGTCCGCTTGTCCTGCCGATCAGGCGTCGATCAGTCTGACTTGCCGCTCTGACGCGCTCCAGCGTCACCAAGTCGAGATTTGCGAGAAAGACGATCCGCTGGCGACGACACTCGTCGGTTCCGGACGAGTCGGCGGCCAGATGAGAGTAGAGATCGTCAATCCGCAAACGCGCACGCGGTGCGCGCCAGGCGAAGTGGGTGAGATCTGGATCTCCGGACCAGGTGTGACGCTCGGTTACTGGAACCAACCTGAGTTGACCTTCGAGACCTTTCAGGCGCGCATCGTCGATTTCCACGGAAATTCCGCGGAAGAAGGGCCCTGGCTCCGAAGCGGCGATCTCGGGTTCCTGCGGGATGGGGAGCTGTTCGTGGCCGGGCGCTTGAAAGACCTGATGATCATCCGCGGCCGAAACGTCTACCCGCAGGATGTCGAGCATGTGGTGGAGCAGAGCCACCAAGCGCTTCGATCCGGCAGTTGCGCCGCATTTGCGGTGGACCAGGACGGACGCGAAGAGCTTGCCGTGGTCGTCGAGATGAAGCGCGCCGGCCGGCGCTCGGTCGATCTCGAGGACATATTCGCGAACGTCGTCAGGTCCTGCCTCGAGCATTTCGAGCTGCGCCCCCAGACGGTCGTCGTCGTGAAGCCGTATGGCACGCCGAAGACGTCGAGCGGCAAGGTCATGCGAAATGCCTGCCGTGCTCGTTTCCAGGCAGGAGATCTCGCCGTCGTCGGGCAATGGCAGGCGCCGCCCGAAAACAGGTCCCGGACAAAGCCGACGCCGTCCTCGACGCGGTTGATCCAGCGGCTGCGAGACGCTCCGGATGCCGGACGCCATCGGATGATCCTCGAGCAGGTTCTTCAGGCGGTGGCCTGGATACAAGAACTGGATTCCGTTCCCGATCCACGCGCGGGGTTTGTCGAGCTGGGGATCGATTCGGTCAAAGCCCTGAAGCTGACCGGAATGTTGAAGGATGCATTCGGGTCCGAAATCGACTTGTCGTCGACCCTTCTCTTCGATCAGCCGCACAGTGAGGCGGTCGCACGGTACATCGAGTCCGAACTCTTCCCGACAACCCAACCCTCGAGCTCGGCACCTCGCCGGGCACGTTCCGTTGAGTCGGAGGCGGTTGCGATCGTCGGGATGAGTTGCCGCTTTCCAGCCGCGAAGGACATCGAAGCCTTTTGGCGCCTGCTGGAAGACGGCCGCGATGGGGTTGTCGAAGTGCCGCCGGCACGCGGCTGGGCGGCATCGGTTTCCGACGGTCGCGGCGCCGCCAACTATGCGGCGCTCGTGGACGGCATCGATCTCTTCGATTCAGGCTTCTTCGGCATTTCCCCTCGGGAAGCGGAAAGCATGGATCCGCAGCAGCGGCTCTTACTCGAGCAGGCTATCTGCGCGCTGGAAGACGGCTGCTTTGCTGCATCGAGCCTCACGAACACGCGCACCGGCGTCTTCGTCGGCATTTCGACGAACGACTATCTCGACGTCCTGAAGGCCTCCGGCAACGCCGACCTGGCCGCCTACTTCGGCACTGGAACGTCGCACAGCGCCGCGGCCGGCCGGCTGTCCTACTTTCTGGGGCTGAAGGGACCGTGCCTGGCCATCGACACGGCATGCAGCGCCTCGCTCGTGGCCGTTCACCTTGCCTGCGAGAGCCTGCGCAGCGGCCAGTGCGACCTCGCCTTGAGCGGCGGCGTCAACGCGATTCTGACGCCCGGCCTTTCGTTGGTGTTCGCCGAGGCCAAGATGCTCAGCCCTTCTGGACGATGCCGGACGTTTGATGCGTCGGCCGACGGGTACGTGCGCGGCGAAGGGTGTGGCGTCGTGGTTCTGAAACGCCTCAGCGATGCCCAGCGCGACCGAGATCGCATCATTGCAGTGATCCGCGGATCGGCGGTCAACCAGAATGGGCGCACGAGCGGACTGACGGTGCCGAGTGGCCCGTCCCAGCAGCAACTCATCGCGGACGCCCTTTCCCAAGCCGGTGTCACGGGCTCCGACATCGGTTATCTCGAAGCGCACGGTACGGCCACCCCGCTCGGCGACCCAATCGAGATCAAGGCGGCGGCTGCCGTCCTCGCGCGAGACCGCCCGCCCGCACAACCGCTCCTGATCGGCTCAGTGAAGACGAACATCGGCCATCTGGAGTCCGCGGCCGGCATCGCTGGCCTGATCAAGACATCTCTCGCGCTCGAGCGGGGAAGCATCCCGCCGCATCTCAATGTCGACGTGCCGAACCCGCATATTCCGTGGCGTGACTATTCAATCCGTATTGCGACCGAGCGAGAACGATGGCCCGCCGGCGGCCGTCGGCTCGCGGCAGTCAGCTCCTTCGGGTTCAGTGGAACCAACGCCCACGCGATTCTGGAACAGGCTCCCGCGCCACCCGACTCTTCGCTTCACGATGAGCAGCCCATGCCGCGCGGCGTGCACCTGCTGGCACTCTCCGGGCGCACGGCGAAGGCTTTGGCCGACCTCGCCGAACGTTACGCGCTCTGGCTCGATGGACGTCGTGACGTGAATCTCGACGATCTGTGCTTCTCGGTGAACACCGGCCGCGATCACCACGAGCACCGGGCCGGCCTGGTCTTCGCGGATCGAGGCGAATTGGCCGCGCAATTGAGGGCCGTTGCCGAAGGACGCCACGTGGCCGGCGTGTGGTGCGGCGTCCGTGACCGCGCCCAGGCCGGACTGCGCGTAGCTTTTCTGTTTCGCGAATCCCTGACGCCAGCGACTCCGGGTGCTCGATCTCTTTATGAGACCGAACCGGCCATCCGCGAGTTCGTCGACCGTTATGGATCGCAGCCCGGCTGTCTTTTACAGGCCGCGCTGGGAGCCCTGTGGGAATCGTGGGGAGTTCGGCCTGAAGCGATGATCGCCGGCGACGCACGCATCGAGAGCTGCCTGAAGGAGATCCAGACGCGCGCGATTTACAAGTGTGCGCCGGTCAAGGACCTTTCCTACACGGAATTCGATGTTGCCGTCGAGTTGAACGACAGCACTTCCGTTCAGGTCCTTCGGAAAGCAGCAAGCCTCTACGCCGGCGGTATCGATTTCGTTTTTTCCGCCATCGAGCAGCCATGGCGCTCCTCGCGTTCCAAGCTTTCGCTTCCCAACTACCCGTTCCAGCGTGCAAGGTTCTGGGCGGAACCAAGGCAGACGTCTGACGCCGAGTTCAGCGCCGCTCGGGACGAGAAATCCATCTACGCGATTCGTTGGCAGTTGAAGCCGAACCCTGTTCGTCCCGACGTACAGGCGGACGCGCAGGACTGGATCATCTTCTCCGACCGTGGAGGAGTGGGCGAACGGCTGGCGACCGACCTGCGGGAAGGCAACGCACGTTCTGTGAAGGTCGTCGGCTTCGCGAGCTCGTCAGAAGGGCTCCACGACCTCCGTGTTCCCGACGCGTTTCCCCAGGCCACCGCCCCGAACTTGCACGCGGTTCACCTCTGCAGCCTCGATTCTCCGGACGCTGGTGATGTGTGGGCTGCGCAGGAAACGGGGAGCTGGAGCGCACTGAGTCTGGTTCAGGCGCTCGCTGCGTCAGCAGCAGACGTTCGACTGACGATCGTCACGAGGCAATCTCAGGCGGTGGACGAAACAGGGTTGGCAATTCGGCCGGAGCACGGTCCGCTGTGGGCCCTGGGAAGAACGATAGCGGCGGAGCATCCGGAAATGCGCTGCCGCCGTGTCGATATCGGGACGGACGTCGATGTACCGGCAATTTATCGGGAGATCGTGGGAGCCGAGATCGAGGAGCCTGAGGTCGCTCTGCGAGGAACGAACCGGTATGTCGCCCGGCTTCGCAGGCTGGAAGGGATCGGTGGATTGCCGCAATCCGCGCGCGCCCGGATCCGCAGGGACGGTACGTACTTGATTACCGGGGGCTTCGGCGGCATCGGCCGCGAGATCACCGAGTGGTTGATCGAACACGGCGCCGGGGCGATTGCAATCGTGAGCCGGAAAGGCCTCGACAGTCAGGGTGCAAAGTCTGCTGTTGAGGAATGGAAAGCGCGCGGAGCCGACGTGCAGGTCTATCGAGCGGACGTTTCCAGCCTGCAGGACCTCTCGGAGGTCTGGCGGCACGTGCGCAACGGGAAGATGCCCTTGAGGGGAATCATCCACGCCGCCGGGGTGATCGATGACGGCGTGCTGCTACAACAGACACGCGAGCGTTTTGCGCACGTGATGCGACCGAAGGTCCTTGGCGCGTGGAATCTGCACCAACTCTCGCAAACCGAGCCCGGGGAAGAGCTCCAGCATTTCATCTGTTTTTCGTCACTGGCCTCGGTGGTCGGGGCCGCCGGCCAGGCAAGCTACGTCGCCGCGAACGGTTTTCTCGATGCGCTCGCGCATTACCGCCGGCAACTCGGATTACCCGCGCTGACCATCAATTGGGGCCCCTGGTCCAACGTGGGAATGGCCGCCAGAAAGGCTCCACGCATCGCAGGTCTCGCCCATCTGACGTCCCGGCGTGGCCTTGAACTCTTCGAAAAGACGTTGGGACTTGCGGAGGCGCAGGTACTCGCGGCGGACGTCGATTGGGACGAGTTGTCCAACGCGTATGGTGCGAGCCGACAAGTCGCGCTGGTGGAACACGTGGCGCGAACCGCGGGGCAGCGAGAGTCCGGATTCCGGCAGACGCTCGAAGCGCTGCCGAAGTTCGAGCGAGGGCCGGCTCTGACCGCGCACGTCCGGAAGGCTGTCTCGAACGTTCTTGGGTATCCCGCCGGGTCCAGCATCGACCTCAATCAGCGCCTGTTCGACGCTGGCATGGACTCGCTGATGGCCGTGGAACTGCGAAATCGTTTGAGCGCCGAGACCGGCATCGTGCTACCGCCGACCCTCGTGTTTCGCAATCCGTCAGTCAGTCAGCTGGCCACTCAACTTGCTTCGATGCTCGGCATCGATGTCTCCGCATCCATTCCGGCCGGCGCACCTTTCCAAGGCGATGACGAACGTTCGCTCCTGGAGACGATCCGGGGCCTGTCCGACGAGGAAGCCGCGCGATTGATCGAAGCCGAGGCAGAGGAAGTGCAATGAGCCGGAGCACGCCGGAGGCACTGACTCCGTTACAGCAGTCCCTCCTGACTATCAAGAAGCTGAAGCAGCAACTGCTTCAGGCTCGGTCCGCATCACGTGAGCCGATCGCGGTCGTCGGCATCGGCTGCAGATTCCCCGGTGCGGACACACCCGAACGGTTCTGGGACGTGCTCATCGAAGGCAGGGATCTCAGTCGCGACATTCCGTCGGACCGCTGGGATGTGGATGCGCACTACAACCCCGATCCGGCCGCGCCGAACGGGATGTACACCCGGCGCGGCAGCTTCCTCGACGACGTCTATTCCTTCGACGCGCAGTTCTTCGGACTGTCACCGAGGGAGACCCGGAGCATCGATCCGCAGCATCGGTTGTTGCTGGAAGCCGCATGGGAAGCCCTCGAAAACGCGGCTATCGCCCCTTCCACACTTTCGGGCACGCGGGCCGGCATCTTTGTCGGCATCAGCGCGTTCGACCATGCGTTGCGACTCGCGCAGATGGACCGCGATGCCGATGCGCACAGCGGCATCGGCAACACTCTCAGCGCGGCGGCGGGCCGTCTGGCGTACACGCTCGGGACGATGGGGCCATGCCTGGCCGTGGATACCGCGTGTTCTTCGTCGCTCGTCGCGGTTCATCTCGCCTGCCAGCAGTTGCGCAATGGCGACTGTTCTCTCGCTCTTGCGGCTGGCGTGAATCTGATCCTTCTACCGGACATCACGTCGCATTTGTGCAAGGCGCAGATGCTTTCGCCGGACGGGCGGTGCAAGACCTTCGATTCCCGCGCCGACGGGTACGGTCGTGGCGAAGGCGGTGCCGTAATCGTCCTGAAGCGCCTGTCCGACGCTCTCGCGCATGGGGATCGCGTCATCGCGGTGGTCCGCGGATCGGCCGTCAATCAGGACGGCCGCAGTGGAGGCTTGACGGTACCCAACGGAGCTGCGCAGGAACAGGTAATCAAGGAAGCGCTTCGACAGGCTGGTCTGTCACCAGCAGACATCAGCTATATCGAAGCTCACGGCACCGGAACCATCCTCGGCGATCCGATCGAAATCGAAGCGCTTGCGTCGGTGTTTGGGCCGGGCCGTCACGAGAATCAGCCGCTCCGCGTCGGATCGGTCAAGACGAATGTGGGCCACCTCGAAGCTGCCGCGGGAATCGCCGGGCTGGTGAAGGTCCTGCTCGCCTTACGCCATGAAACGCTGCCGCGGCACTTGCACGTTGAAAAGCCCAACACACATATTCCCTGGAGCCGCCTCCCGATCAGGGTCTGCACGGAGTCCGCACCCTGGCGAACAGGCGACGGTAGGCTTGCCGCTGGCATCAGCTCCTTCGGCATCACCGGCACCAACGCGCATGTGGTGGTGGAGGAGGCGCCGGCGGCGGTGCGGGGGGAGGCGGGGAGCGAGCGGCCGAGTCACGTAGTGACGCTGTCGGCGAAGACGGCCGCGACGCTGGCGGCGCTGGAGGCGCGGTATGCGGCGTATCTGGCGGCGCCGGACGCGCCGGCGGTGGCCGACGTGGGGTTCACGAGCAATTGCGGGCGG
>Ga0134127_10000233_pt1 | contig 63136 bp, 41 predicted proteins | sample KB31753_FD_96459 | JGI IMG/M metagenome (GOLD analysis project Ga0134127, IMG submission 96459) | Terrestrial soil microbial communities with excess Nitrogen fertilizer from Kellogg Biological Station, Michigan, USA - KB3-175-3 | ecosystem: Environmental > Terrestrial > Soil > Unclassified ... | reverse complement strand
CCATCTGTGCGATGCGAATTGTGGCGAGTTCCAGCAAGTTGCTCAGTCGTTCAACCTCTTTTTGAAGTCGTTTGATTGTCGCTTCGGGTTCGCTCTCGGGCATCGGGTTGCCGTAACGCATAATGTACCAGAAAAAGTGATGCTGGGCATTCCAAATGGCAACGAAAAATGATTGAAGTTAGTGTCCGCCTCTTTACGGAGGCTACGTGATGGCCACCTGGACAGTGCTCTCGATGATTCCCTCAGCGATGCCTGGAAATAGCTCAGATGGGGGAACTGCCCCACGGTTAATCCCCTATTCCGCCGGCGCCCCTTCTCTGCATACGCTCACGTCGTGAAGTCCAATCAGAATCAAAAACGCAAAGCATCGTACGCGGACTTCCCGCGCGGACACACTGGTTTGAATTTGGGGGCCCCAAATCATCCTCAACGCCTGTCAGCATTGCTCGGATTTTGGTTTGCGGCATTGTCGAGTCCTGCAAGCACTACGCGAGAGCGAAATAAGAAATCTGCCAATTCGCTAACAAACCCGCATTGGGTCGCGACTAATTCCAAAACACCCTCTTAGGAGGTGAGTGAGGACAGCTAGGATGCGAAACTGTTTTGTCTTCACTCCCATAGTGGGGAAGGCGGCGGCGGATTTTGCGTCGCCCCTCCCACCCTCGGTACGGATGATTATGACAACAGTTGAACGGCGCAATCAGCCCACAAGCGCAGGCGGTCTGCGTGGAGAACTGCGGCCCTAAGTTGCCGCCGCGACGGGGTCTTGGGCAGGCGATGCCACCGTCGCGGCGGGCTTTTCCCCGCAGCGGGGGCTTGGGCGGGTGGCGCTGCGGGAGAGTTAAAGGGTGGTTATGCGGCTATCTGAAGCGGGTACCCGGCGCCGCACGTAGGGTCCGCCAGGCAACGGGCAGTCCAGTCTTTGCAGCGTCGGGCGCCCGGATGAGGAAGCGGCCAAGGGCGATTGTTCAGCAGCAGGCGCAGATGCCGCGTCCATGGGGATAATGTCTCAATTGAAGGGTTGCTGTTCGATTGCTGTCAATTTGAGTTCGACCGGCGCGGGAAAGTCATCGGGTGCGAACCGCGTTCCAAGGACAAGTGCAGCGAGCGTGGGTAGTGTGATGCTGCGGCGGCCTTCACCGGCAGCCGCCGCGCCAAACCAGCGAGCTTCCCGGACCTGCCGAACACGTTCCTGTCATCTGCAGACCGTCGGAGAGGAGAACGCACCGACCACCTCGTTGGTGTCTTGATGCGCCTGGCCGGTATCGGTTCACGGACATCGGCGCAAGAGGCGGCTCTCAACTGACTTGGCAGTTGAGGAAGTCGGCTTCATCCTGGCCAACTCAGGCCACTCGGCCGAGTTGAAACGCTTAATCCAAAAGCCAATGGATTAAACTTTTCCGTCGCCTTCGCCGATACTCCATTCGGGAAGAGCTGCAGGGCGAGCAATACCGCAAACTTGCCCTCTTCAATGGCTTCTGACGAAGCTGTGACGAGGTGCGGCCCGAATTCCCTGACCAAACGTGCCGATGCGTTCCCATCTTTCGGGAGCTAGCGTTTGGGCTACTCACGTCGTTAACATGAACATTAAAATGCAACCTAATCCTGAGGACGCTAACCTCAGAGATTTCAAGCTAACCGAGTGCGAAATCATCCAACTACGAGATGCCTTCCAAAGCTTGACTCCCAAGGTTGCGACTGAGCAAGAAATCAACCTAACTGCGGGTGAAATCATCCAGCTAAAAGACGCCACCCACATCCTGAAGTCCAAGTTTGAGAATGGGCACACTTTCACCGCGCCGGAGGTCCAATGTGCAGTAGTCAAGAACGATGCTAGCAAATGGATGAGCCGCTTCATGAAGAATGTGGGCGAGCAGTGTGCTCAGAACAAGTGGGCGCTTGGAATCGGTGAGATGGCGGCAGGTGCTGGTCTGATTGTCATCGGAATCCATATCGGACATTTCCAGACTGATTTGTTAGGTACTAAGCTGAACGGCTTCAATGTAGAATCTATTTGCTCTGCCGTCGCGGGAGCCTCCGTAGGCGCTTTCGCGGCAGCGATGCTCGGTTCAATCGGAGTAGTACCGTTCGGCGGCGTCTGCATTACAGCTGCGCAGCTGATCCCCGGAGGAGCAGCAGTTTTTGGCGCAGCGGGCTATTCCGCTGGCGATGCCGTTCATAACCTCCTTCTGCCAGGAATGGGTGTCGGACAGCTTCTTTCTGGATGTTCACTTCTGACCATGGGTCTGGCTCTTCTTCTCGACGGAGCACGGCGCATCATCACGGACGAAAAGCTGAGACGCATGCTCAGCGACTTGCTAGATGGCATGATTTCCTCGGCGAAAGCTACTGCCGCCGCAGTAGCAGACTCCCTCACCTCGCTAACCACAATGGCGGACGCTCTTGCTCACAAAATCTCGGTGGATACGACAGTTTCAGCTGCCACGGGTCTCGCTGGTGCGGCAACCGGAGCTGCCGTTGGGAGCAGCATCGCTGTCGGCTCCGTCACAATGCTTGGCTCTCATGCACTGGGCGGAATCGCGTTGTCGCTGGGCATTGTGTCTGCGCCGCTTTGGCCAGTGATTGCGTGCGGAGGAGCGGGACTGGTTATAGGCTATGGGGCATGGAAGGGAATCTCTTTGCTACTTGGTGGTTCTGATGCGAACGCGGCGAAGATGCCGTTGCCATGAACGACCGAATCATTGCGAAGACAGATGCGAGGCGGGCCGCCACCGTGCTCAAGTTCAAGTAACTGCCTACTGTAGCAAAAGGAAGGCCGCCGGCGTGCGCAGCCTTCTCATTTTTGGTTCTCACGAACACTGGAGCGTTGCGGCCAGTCGCACCCACGTCGCTCAGCCATCGGCGTCCCCGCGGCGAGCGCCTAGGCACTAGGGACGCGCCGGCCGCTTCCCACGTTCGAAATTCCGTCGAGGTGAAGCCATCGGCTGCGTACTCGATTCTGGGCCCGGCCCAGAACCGTCGATAGGCCCTCCGAGCTAAGGTGAAAGAGGCCGGGGCTCTTTTTGAACCCCGGCCTCACATTTACATCTGCGGAGGCGCGTTCCAATAAGGCGCCTCAAGGCTATTCCCAGCTTATGCTACCTTACCAATATCAGCCGCGTTGATGGGCCGCGGTACATAGGGCTCTATCTTGGGCTGAGGTTTTGGCTTTGGAATCCAGACTTCCACCCGTTTGTTCTTCACATTTTCCGGGAGGATTACGACTTCGCGTTCCTTTCGATCACTGAACATGGCGATGATGTCCGACTTCTTGCACCTGCCGGTGACAATCTGTGGCACTGCGCCTTGCTGTGTCCCGTAGAAGAAGCGCCGTCTAAGGCGAGTTTGCCGAATACTCGGCGAAGAACTCGGCGGTCCTCCTGCTGAGTGTCCAAGACAACCCGTCCCGGTAGCGGACTGAGAAGCCACGGTAGATTGTGACTTCATTGGGAAGTTTGGCCAGCACCCGGCGATTGTGAGGCGTCAGAAGTAGGTGACGGTTGCCACGCGCCATCAGTATCTTTCGCCAGACGTTTCCGTCGTCCGATAGAAGCTCAGAACCGGTCCAAATGTTACGTACGCTGTCCCAGTATTCTCTATCGTCGAGGAATTCGGCTAGTCGCACAAACGCCTGGAGACGAGTATTATCCTCCGAGGGGAAGCTGATGAAGTACATTCCCCAGTCGCGATTTGCGATTGCCGTGTATGCCTGATCGTAGAGCAGCGGGTTTGGGAGACTCGCCAGCTCTTCAATGGCGCTAATCGGAATTTCAATTTGCGTAGGTTTATTCCTACTCATGTTAACTAGTTACTTCGATGGCGCCGTCAATACGGCGCCGGTTATGGACGCTCGATAGCATCTCACGTCCTTGCCGCTCGGTACCGCGGTCTACATGCACCACGACGTTTTTAACCGGGCGGCGACAATTACTGTGCCACATCGGAAGCCAGCCTGGCTCTCGATGCTGGCGTCGCGACCGGTCCGCGACTAAGGTCTCGTCATTCGTTTTTGGTACGTTTCGTACCTTACACCTTTGGTTGAGGGTTTCGGCAAAGCCAACCGTCAACGGGACGGCCGGCCCCATTTGCGCCGGTCGTTTTTGATTAGGTTGATTCTGCATGGTGGAACCATTCCATCAGAGGGCTCTTCCGGTCCAGGTTGGTCAGGTTGCGCGGTCTACGAAGCCGCGCATCCGAGATTCGCGTACCGTGCCAATCTCGGGAACCAGTCGTTACAACGTCCGGCCAGCTTTCAACTCGCTTGCGGCCGGGACCGCTGGAGGCTCCTCGAAGCGGTTTGCCCACACGGGGATAGGACAGCGGCGTGGGCAAGTAGGCGGTCGACCGACCTCTGGCATATGTTCGAATAGGCGAAAAATGAAAGAGCCGGGCGGCTTTGAATATGCCGCCCGGCCCGACTTTGTGGACAATTAGCGTGACGATTCCGAACGGGCTCGAAGTTGTATGATGTGGACCTCCATCATAGGCTTCGATTACAGCCTTGGAGCCGTTCTATTTCTCTCGTAGCGATTTCCCTCACCTCATCCATTACTTCACGAGCTCTTTCGATTTCCTTCTTGGCCTCCTCTGCAGTGGCTCCAAGCACCTTAAGAAATGAGTCGGTTCGTTGCGTGAACCCATTCTCTATGGCTCGCTCCCAAGCCGACCCAGGCGGTGCGACGCAACGCGCAGTCATTGTCTTAATGGCTTCTCGCAGGAACGCGACCTCGCTAGGCGCTAGTGGCTTGCCTTCTACCTTTATGGCCTGGTCGTGGAGGGATTGGTCCACGATTTCCTGCCATCGAGTCGGGTCCAGTCGTCCGTATGTTGCCTTGAGACCTTCAACGATTTTCCCCGCGACCTCCTTCGACATGTGGATGCAATCTTCCGCAACCTTATCCCTGGTCTCGGTTGGGAGTTGCTTGTGCTCTACATCAAGGTGTACCAGGAGTATTGTCGCGATGGTCTCGAACAGTCTTTGTTCCAAGTAGCTCCGATTCTCATTCGTGCGCGTGTCAGTGCTGAGTTCCTTAACTTTCTGCTGATTCGAATTTGCGGATCTCATTAACGTTTCTATAATGGCGCCGTCTTGGCGGCGCCGTGTATCGACGTGAGATTGAATCTCACGTCCAGTCCGCTCGGTACCGAGAGCCTTGTGGGCCTCGATGTTTCTGCCCGAGCAACTGCGAGTACTGCACCACATCGGAAGCCAACTTGGCTCTCGATGCTGGCGTCGCGGCCATTCCGCGACTGAGAGGTCGCACCATTTGCTTTTGGTACGTCTCGTGACTTATTCCTTTCATGGAGGTTTTCGGCAGAGCCAACCGTCAACGGGGCGGCCAGCCCTGCTTGGGTTTGTGGCGCGGTCCACAGTATTCTCACTTGCGGGCGCCAAAAGTCGGGTAAGGTGGACGCTCCTGACCGGGCCAACGGTGGACTGAGAGCGAAAGGGCCGGGCGGCTTTGAATATGCCGCCCGGCCCGACTCAAGGGCTCAACCAGTCACCGCGACAATCGTGAACGGGCCACGACTTGCGTGTGGCCGGTCGGTCTCACTGGACTGCGCCCCTGCTTCTCAGCCTGTCCAAATCTAGTGCAGTCCTCCTTCTTATGCTTTCTCGTTCTTTGCGAAGGCTCTCCATGTGTGCTTCTGCCTCACGCACGGGAGTTCCAAGGCTCTTGTGGAGCGCGCGCCCTTTCTCAGTTTGCGCATTCTCAGCGGCCAAGGCCCAGGAGGAACCTGGAGGGGCCACGCAAGTTTCGGTCACTGTCGTGATTCCTTCTCGAAAATTAGGGTCCGCACCAATTGGAAACCTATTTCCACGCGCGAAGAGGGTTGCATCGCGGGTTGCCGCATCAACCATTTCGCGCCAGCGCTGTGAATCCAGGTTCCTATTCATTGCTTTTATTCCGAGTATGAGCTTCAGCGTAACGATTATCGCAGTGTCCCTGCACTGCTGAGCGAGTGCTCCGGCCACTTCCTCACCGAAGTTGCCGTGTTTTGCGTCGAGGTAAATCGCCATGAACGTCATGATGTGCTCGACCAATTGCTCTTCTAAGAAGGTCGGGGAGTTATCAGCGTTCATTGTATCCTGAGGCGACGCTCCCGATGCCGCAAGCTCTCTGCGGTGCTGGTCATCATCTCTCGCCTCAATTGCCCTCGCCCACGGAGACCCAGGCGGGGCGACACAGATTTCGGTCGCAGTTGCCACGATATCTCGAAAGTTGGGAATGGTTCCAATCGGTAATAGCATGTCATCGACTGCCATGAAGGCGTCGCGACTCGCGTTCTCCACCAATTCCTGCCAGACCTCTGGATTCAGGTCACCGGACATTTCCGAGATGCTTTTCATAAGTTTGCTGGCGATGCCTTCCGCGGTAAGTGCGGCGCTGGACATTAATTCGCGGACTTTCTTGCTGTCGGTGATAGGGGGCTGAATCGTGTCAAAGACTGCCGCCATCTGCATAAGAATTTTGGCGAATAGTTCCTTTTCAAGACCCGTTAACTTCGTTGCCCCTATCGATCTTTGTTGCTCGTTTTGCATGGTAGGGACTAGCGCTTTGAGTTTTGACTGCGCTATTGACTTTGGTTCTTTCATGTACAAATTCCGTAGTTTACTTTTCCATTGCTGCGAATCCGTGATTCGCAGTTCAACCGCTGGCTTGACCGCTCCATGCGGAGAAATCTTACCTTGCGGCACCGGTTTTCGAAAGCAACCGATGCTCTCGATACTGGCGTCGTGACCATTCCGTGACTTTGAGGTCGCACCATGTTCTTTTGGTGCGTCTCGTAACTTCATACTGACGGCCACTTGCCGACGAGGAGCGGTGCCTTCTCGATGAAGGACCTTTCTCTACATCGCGGCTGGTGGCCGCTTGCAAGACTCGCGACCAAAGTGGTCGAGGAATCTTGCCGCTGGGAAGCCGTCGTTCTGGACGGCTGGTGGGAATTGGGGCGTTCGCGACTGAACCGCCGAGTGTTCCTTTCCTTTTGTCTCGCCAATCGAGACGGGGGTTAACCTAACAATACGGTGCCAACGATTGAGCACTCGTGTGGGCACCGTCGCTTCTGCGACCCGCGGTCATCCTCGCGGGCGGCGCGGGCCTTGCGGGCCGCGCCTGGTTCTTGGGCTTCCTTGCCCGGGGGGTTGAAGGTTCTACGCCCGACTTGATTGCCACAGGGACAACTGCCGTCGAGCACGCGCTTGGGCACCCGCGGTCATCCTCGCGGGCGGTGCGGGCCTTGCGGGCCGCACCTGGTTCTTGGGCTTCCTTGCCAAAGGGGGGGTGAAAGCTTCTACGCCCGACTTTGCTTGCCACATGGACAACTGCCGTCAGGTCAAATCTGATTTTTAACCAATATCGCTTTACCGCAATGGAATATCAAACGTACCCGGGCCTATCTCCCATTTTCTTGTTATGCGTCCTAATAGGTTGATGCACCATCCGTTAGGCCTAAACTGTCACCCGACGGTTTCCCCGGGGAATCTACAATACCGTGCGTTTCCTTTCATCGAGCCGCATGGAGGGGCACTATCTTTCTGACGGCGCACACCGCGATGAAACGAGCGCGTAGAACTTCCCGTGGAGACGGGACGATGTGGTCAATGTGCGGCGCCAATGCGACGAGCTCACCGATGTCACCGAGGCTCGGAAGCCAGAATCGAAGATGCCGGGGCCGTACCGCTGGCAGCGCCGGGGCCTGCCCGGGCGACACGGGCGACGCTACCCGCCCAGCGTCCTCTTGCCTGCCGCCTTGGCGAGCCTCCACCGTTTCCGCGCCGCCGCAGCGATGCGCGCCCGGCCCGCCGCGCTCATCCTCCGCTTCTTGGTCTTCACCGCCACGGTTGTTTGCCGCTTCACACGTGCCCAAGGTGCGCGTTGAACAGGAGTTTCGGGTTGCGTAATTCGTCTGACCGATGCGCCGCCGAAGAGTTGGCCTAGTTCTGATTCCAGTGCGTCGATTTTCTCCCGGAGCGAGAGCGCCTGCCGGAGCTGAGCAGTAGTTAGAGTTGTCATGTCGCGCCAGAATAGGGAACCCTGGCTGCCGAGGTCAACGGCATAGCGGCGGGCGGGCCGCCAGTGCCAGGATGTTTGCCGCGAAAAATGGTAAGGTGGGCCTACCATCACGGCTGGATTCAGAAGCGGAACGCGAACTACCTCGACTGTGAACTGTAAATCAAGCGTCTGTGCCTATCCACCGTTCTTGTTGTCCAGTTGAGCCAACAGCCGCCGAGAAGCTGCTTCCGCCTCCTTGAGCGAAGGCCCATCCGCGTTCAAGTAAACGGAGATGATTGACGGCATATCCAGACCGCCGGTTCGATGGTTGACCATGATTCGGAAATCGACCTTCTCGTACTTTCCGACAAGGGAGTGCCCGGAGAGGTTGGGCCCGCATTTGAACCAGCACACCTCGAAGCCGATTCCCTTGAGTCGTGTTTCCAGTTCAGCAACCTGGGCTTCCGTTGTGACGGGCAACACCTCGTGATGAGTGGTAGAAACAGTGGCCACTCGGGCGGGCGCCGGCGGGTCTGAAGGTATCCACTGGCCGCGAAGGAAGAGCCAGACGCCCAAAATAACAAGCCCAGCAATTCCGAATGCGGTGCCCAGCAATGCGAACCACCGTTTTAATCTCAACACGACCGACATTTCAGTATGTCGCTCAGGACTCATCGAGTCCTACAGGTCCGACGATTCATTTCAGCTTTTGCGGCGTCATCAGCCTCGTCATCTCATCGAGTGTAATCCATGAGTCGGATACCCCGAGCCACCGTTTGTGAAAGTCGGAAACGCGACACCCGAACGAGCCATCGTCTCGCCTAGTCACCTCGAAGAAAGTGGTCTCCTCGAAAAGGCGGGCGTCTCGGAGCATGATGATGTATCGCTTCCCTGCCTGCATCCCGAATGCGCCTGGTGGCTCGTGCGTGCAGGAGAGGGCTGTTCCCGTGATGAGTGTCGGTGCATTCGTTCCCTTGATGTGGCGACGAACCTCCAAATGAGCGTAGCGCTCCTTCGTAATGGTCGTGACGTCGGCATCGACAACGTGCGTTGAAGTTGACAAGGAATTGCCAAACTCCCCCGTCACGTAGTCCGCCGATACTTTGCCAGTGAATGCCACGGTGGCGGCGACGACAAGTAGGAGGATTACCATCCGCGTTTTCATGTATAGTCTGACGGAACAAGGGCCGGAATACTCCTGACGGCGCAGGCGGCTCAAGGTGCGGCGGTACAATACCAGAAAGGCCGCCAAAGTCGTGGCAGTAGTCGCCCGACCGCATCCGCGTTTGGCTTTGCCATAAGCCGGAGAGAGTGATGACATCCCGGGCGAATGAAGCGGCCTCAGGCAGCCACGCTACTCGTCCTGATGTTTGCGGCCGCAGCTATTTTCCTCGGCTGGCGGCTGGTCCATCCTCCGGACCCCGCCTACCTGGGCAAGCCCCTGAGCGCATGGGTGCGCTAGTACAACACCAATTACCTGAGGGGGCAATGCATCGAAGAGTTCCGCCGAGGAGCGCCCAGCGCGCCAACCGTATCGCGGAACTGGCATGACCGGCTGGGACTTTGGGACACGTCGCCGGAAATCCGCGGGCTCGTGGAGCACGGAATCCACGCGCTCGACACCGATGCCGCTCCCGCGGCTCGGTGGGTTGGCTGTGCGCTCGTGGAGTGCTACCCAACGAGTCGTTCAAGTCCAATGGTGGGTTCCGCCAAAGAGAGTTTACTGTGGAGCGCCGATGGTGGTGCTTCGCCTGCCACTGCGCCTCAAGGCGTTAGCGTAACGGGCGTTGAATATGAGTGGGACGTAAAGTCGCGATGGAAGTAGATGATAGTGTAGTCATCGGTTTTGTTTATCGGCACGACAAGCGGCGTCCCCGTGCCGCCTCCGGTGAACCCCGCTACCGCGATCCCTAGTGAATCGCAGACGGTTACTGTCTGCCCCGCACCAGGCGTGTTAGCTAGTCGTAGCGTGTGGCCGGAGTTCGCCCTAATTCTGAACTTCGCGAAATCAGCCCAGTAATCTTCCAAGGAAGCCGAAAGTGTTCCCCCGGAGACAAGACTGGTGGTCGGCCGGCGATTGATATTGCGGAATCGGTATGTCACATTGACACTTGTTGAGCCGAAGGGAATAAAGCGGACCGAGTACTGGCCGGGCTTAAACGCGTTATACGGCGAACTAAACGATGAGCCGCTGCCAGCTGGCACGACGTGGTCCGAAATCTGAATCCCTGCCGGGTCCGTCACCACAACTCTGAATTCAGAGTCACCGCTCAGGACGAGGTCCAGCATTTGTCCGACTATCATCTGCACTGTTGCTACCTGCCCCGTGAAGGTCCGGGTGTACGTCGTGTTCTCCAAGTAAGGATTTCCCGTGGGACCGAGCAGGACTAGCGCGTTGGTAGCGTCCTTAAGGAAAAATGTAGGGTCAATCCCGCAAGTTGCGCCAACATTAGTTATTACTTCCAATTTTTGGACCTGTAGGGATTGCTTACAAACATCCAGCGAGTAAGTTGCAATTAGGAAGTCATTGTACGTGTAGTCTCGGCTTTGCACTCGCATGCCGGCAAGAGTAACCTGATTGCCCCGGCTAGTCACGCGGGCCGTGTCCAGAAAGACGTTCGTCAGCCCTGGAATGCGCTTACTCAAATCCGGTGGCAATTCCTGAGCACGGTAAAACGCGTTGTTGTTGGTGGCTTGGAAGCTGAAGATTTCGTTAGTGGCACATGCCGTGACTAAGTCGCTTGCCGAAACCCAGTTTGACATGTCGGAAGATGAAAAAACCTGATACTGATAGCTTTCACGCGTTGGAACGGCAACTCGAAGCGCTCGCTCTGCAGTGACGACGAAATTGGAGGCACCGAAAACGGCGCGGTAATGTGCCCAATCCCAGTTGACCGGGTCGCTCCTGTGGTTCATTCCGCCACCAACAGCAGGGTTATTGGGGTCAGGAACTTGGTTATGTCCGATGATACCGCTTCCATTGCTTGGAGCGGCTGGGGCAATTCCATCCGGGAAGACACCCTGAATGCTGTAATGGCTGACTAGCCACCTCACCAACTGTGCGGAGGATTGAAACTGAGCTTCCGTCCAGTTGCTCGTATCGTGTCGTTCGTGCTCAATCCCGATGCTCTGATTGTTGTAAGTTAGATTTCCGGCGTGGTACGCGACGTCCTTGTCTCGCACCATTTGGACTATCGTGCCATCGCGGCAAATCACGTAATGGGCGCTAACGCCAGGATGACCGGAGTTTTGATTCGGATTCTTGAACCAATTCTGTGAAACAGAACAGTCGCTTCCGTCCGCATCCTCAGTTGTGTGAATAACTATCCATCGTATTTCGGAAGTTGTCCTAGCCGCCACGGCATAATTGTTGCCGTCGGCAGGATTCCAGGTCGCACCGGGGTAATCTTGACCCAGCGTCGAGGAAGCGAGGAGAAGCGTAGCGGATGCTGCATAAATCTCGTGTAGTGTCCTTTTTGCATTCATACTTGGCTTCGGTTGTGCAGTTCTCCAAGCCCACGACAGCTGATGCAGGAAGCAATTCCTGCCCTGCGGCGCGGCAATTGATTGAGAACGGTATTCTTTGGAGTTGTACCTAAAACCCACTCTCTTCGCTTCAGGTCCCGAAAGTCAAGTCTCGGATTTGGCAGTAGAGGCTGCGGGGCTGCGTGCCGCAGTCGGCGGCCTGGTGAATCTGGCTGCACAACGCGCGACCCCGAGCGCCAGGACGGACTGGAAGGAAGTCGGGCCCATGACCGCAGTGGGCGCCGGCATCGGGCAATTGGCCGAAAATTTGGAGCCCGCCATGAGCCCGAACCACCGGAATTCCTTTCGGCTGACCCCTGGAAGCATGCGGTTGTTTCGGCATACCATCAACGATGCGCTTTCAAACCGCCTTTCGCTTGGGTGGAGCCTTCTTGATGGGGAAATCCTGATGAATCTTCTGGTCCTTTTCACCGACCACCATTGCTTCCCACGAAAGTCTGAGCCATTTCCCATCGCGTTCCTTGAGTATTCGGCGGTCCACCATCCTGGCAGCAAACTGGAAGTCGTCCGAAATCTTGACCACGACCAGCTTCTCGAAATTCCCGGCGCGCTTCACCTGCACGACTTGATTCCTCTTGTCAGGCGTGATGGTTTTCACCTCGACGAAGTCCTTGCCGAGCATACCGTCTGAACCTGGGGTCATCGGACCGTGCCGCTTGATGTCAAACATCATTTCAGCGAAAAGCTCGCCGAGCTCACCAAGGGCTGGAAGATGGCGGCCGGTGAGCTTCTTGTATTTCGCCGCCACTTCCACCAGCTCAGCAAAAATCTCCAGAATTTCAGGACGGACTTTACGGTGGTCTCTGGGGAGCAGTCGGCCCTTGGCGGAATCGTAGAGATACGCGTAACGAAGCAGGACGCTGCCTTTCCAGGTTTTAGCTTCTTTGTCCGCGATGGACTGCGGCTTTGTAGAGTTCATTTCGCCTTCCACTCATCGGCTCACCCCTCCCCGTCGTAAATCCAGTGCCCTCGCCCCTGATAGCTTATGAAGCTGTGCTCGAACAGAACGGAGCACTTGCCCTGATACAACTCCTGAGCGTAGGCGCGGGCAGGCCGGTGTCGAGAGTGAGGATGCGGTGTTCCTCCTCTTGGAACTTGGGGGGAGCTGGCATCGCCGGTCTCATCGTGGGGTGGCCTACTTGCAATCAGAACAGTAGTCAGCACTCAGCAGTGCCATGCGCCCGCACGAACGGCAGCGCCGGAGCGAAGTGCTGCCTACAGAAACTGAATTAGCGGGGGGTCGTGAATTCGTTGGGCGCCCCGAGTGAACTTTCGACAAATGCGCTTGCAGGCGGTCACTTCTCACCTTCGATGGACACTTCGGACATGGAACCAAGAGTGTTACGGTGGTCGATGAGGGGCGGGACGGAGTGGGCGACTGTGTTTCCGGGACGGGCGATTTGGGAGACGTGGCAACCGACGAAGTAAGTGGTGCAGGCAAAGCTGACGGTTTTGAACCCGCAGACAGCATCTGCTGGAGTTCGAGCAGATGTTTCTCTGTGAATCGAATCGTCACTTCTTCATGGCAAAGGCGGATGTGAACAGTGAGGGGTTGTGTGCCGCCTTCTAGTGAAAGGTTCAGCGCCTGTAGTTGCTCGACAACGTTGTTAGGAGATTCGATGGAGCCGTGTTGGAGTTTTGCACAGCAGGTTGCACAGAGGCACAGCACGTTGCCCGGACGGTCCAACCAGGCGGCACCTTCCTGGGCTCGGAGGACAAGATACCTCGCCTCAAAATAATTCTCGCCGTCTCGCTTGCGGAAGGTCGTGTCGCAAATCTGGCAGTGGCCGCCATACCATTCAAGCAATGAAGCGCGCACTTCCGGATTCTTGGATTCCCAGATTTTGCGCGCTGCAAGTCGGCTGCGCTCCTCTGTTCCCGGTTCGTCGGCGCGGGCGGCTCGAATCTCCTCATCAGTGCGCTCACGGCGCTGGCTTGGGTTTGATACGGGCGCCTCGTCTGGAGATACCGAACCGGTTGGGCGCTTGCCCGGTCGGTCCATTGACTTCGCAAGTTCGTCGGCGAAGTCTATGGCATTCGAGCCAACGTGCTCGGCAGAAAGTTTACGTCGGCGAAGCTCGCTGAGGAATGCAGCCAGCACTTCCTTGCGCGCCGTTTCGGGAAGTTGCTCCAATAATTCAACTGCCTCGGGCGGAATGCCAAGAGATTCGGCGACCTTGCGCTTTTCTTGAATCACCAAGGAATCTTGCTTGCGCTTGGATTCAAATCTGATGGCCGTTAGCCACCCATTACGGTCATCGAATGCGAAGCCTGCGGGAAGATTCTCCCGCCGAGAGTCCGAGGGTTTGTGGAACTTGCCAGCTTGGTCAGGAATCCACGCTGCATCTCGCAACTTGCAGACGAGCTGCGAATCCGCAATGCGGTAGGGCGCCTGATAATTAGGGCAGTAACGCGCATGCAGCACATCAGCCGATGCAGAACACATCGTTTTCCACAGAAGGAGTGACGTGCCTGCGTTTTTGGCGGACAGCAACATATCCAGTCCTTCAAGGGTATAATCTTCGTCTGTTTCGTAATGTGTGCGCTTACCTCCTCCGCTGCGGAGTTGGTAATAGTTGGGATTGCCATTGGTGCTGGTCTTCTGAATCCGCAAACAGAGCATCACGCCGCACTTCTCCGCGAAGTCCGTCAACTTGCCGATACCAGCTTTCGCATAGTCGGCTCGGAGCGGATACCGCCTTCGGGTGCCTCGAATAGCAGCTCCAAAAAGCGCAGACAGTCCTGTTTCCCTCAAAGGTGAGTCAATGTAAGCATCCATAGGCTTTAGGCGGACAGCACCACCCCCGAAGAATAGCGTCGTTTCCCGGAAAAGTGACGCGTCTTGCTCGTTTTCCCCCCACCAGCGGATAAACCAACGCAGATGTTCGAGGTGTGCTTGCCATTGAGGGGCGGTGCTCTCCGCGCTGTAATCCCGGCATAAGACCAACGCAATTCGGTCGCGCTCCTCGACCTGGCGGACTCCGGCTGCCACGAGAAAATGCTTCGCGGCTTCGACCTGCTTTGGCCGTTTGCCTTGTAGCAACGCCGCCTTGATGAGCGGGAACTCTGGCACTGCCTTGCCTTTGTCTGGGAAAAACACATTGGGGCCGGCCACAAGCTCTCCGTCCGAACGGCGCACAATCTTCCACGATTGAACTTGAAGCTGGTCTTGTGCGCTGTGCCAGCCTGCACAGTAGCTGCCGTGCAAGTCTTCCTCTTCAATCATCTGTTTAAGAAGAGCATAGAAACTTTGAAGCCACTCATCCTCCTTCTCTGCTAGCCATTCTGCGGCCTTAATGTCGCCGCGACCAAACTTGCCTTGCATTACGGCGTGCAAATCCTCCCATCCCCAATCGGTGATACAGAGAGCTTCCAGGAACTTATCGGCACGCTGATTCTGCATCGTGCCAGCTACCCAGCGCGCTAACGGTGTGTCGGTGAGGAGCGAGAGGTCTGAAGCGTGTATCACGTTCCGAATTGCTAGGGGCGCTTGGAACATCAAACAAGCTGGTGCGTGCCCGCCATCGTCCGTCGGGACCAGATGCTCCGTCTCAAATGCATTCACCAATGCGGACAAGAGTGGTTCGTAGAACGACGTAAGGTTATCGGTGGAATTGGGTAAAACCTCCAAGAATTCTGCCGTGAGCAAACCCATTTCCTTGACCTTTGACATCGAACGAGCAAGCAAGCGAGCCGTCGCCGCCAGTAGGTCACTGTTACCCGAGTGTCCGGCAGGTATACTGGCGCGGTCCACCGTGGAAGCGTAAGGGCCATGCAGATGAAAACGTAGTCGCGTATCTTCTTTTTGTGCTGGGAAGTAAATGGATAGCTGGCCACTGACCGCAACGATTTTTAGTTGTTCCGCAATGGGCTTCAGTGTGTCGAGTTGGAACGGGCGGCTCGAATCAGCACCCAATCGGAATGCAATGGCTACGAATAGGGGTGATTCTGGCGTTACCGGCTCGACAAACCGGAGCCAGTAGGAAGTTGTGGGGTTGACTCCGCGTCCCCCGCGCCTCCGAATATCGACGACACCATCAACTCTCTCATGTCGTTCTAGCTCCGCCCAATGACCATCATCCGAACTCCAGCGGATGCAGCGAATGTTCCTGAGAAACAAGAGCACATTGTCATTCATCTCACGGAGCCAGGCGGAAACTTCAGCCAAGCATTTCTGCGGTGTTTTGCCGCCATTGAACGGGAACTCGAACAAGGTTTTGCCGTCCTCGTCGCAGTCCGACTCCAACCAGGACGGAACGAACAGGTCCCGAATCTCGAAGGAAAACCCTCCCGAAAAGATTCGTGGTGTGGCCGTGTAGCCGAACACCGCTTTGAACCCAACGCCAAACTTACCAATCTGGTTCACCTCATTGCGCTTTGTGCTGTGGCCGATATTCGTGATGGACTCAATATCTGCCTCAGTAAAGTGACGAGTTCCATTGTGCGTGAAGACCAGTCTCTCCCGGTTGAAGTTAAACTCAACGTGCGTTGCTTGGGCGTCCTCTGCATTCTGAAGCAGCTCATAAATGAAATGAGCTTGGTCGGGATACAGGTCCGATAGGGTGCGTCGAAAGCCTTCCCAAGCATTGTTCTGGCGCATGGAGTTCACCATGCCAGAGCGCATATGGCCCAGTTGCTCGATATACGACTTTGCGTCAGCCGGCATGTGTCACCTTCAGAATTCCCACCGCAACTCGCTCGCGAACGATATCAGCATTCCGGCGCTGTTCAATTTCCTGCCGACGGGCGGTGTAGTCGCTTTCGACGGCTGACCTCTCTGAGGTCTTCATCCGGATGATGCGCTCATCGCGAGCGGTGGCTAATTCTCGCTCAATTCTGGCATGACGATTTTGATGGTAGGCGTCGAGACTCGCAAGCTTGCGGGTAACCAGTTGCTCGTTGCGCGATTGCAATTCGGCCAATGTCGCTTCGCGCTGTCGGTGGGCTCCTTCATCGAGTGCGGCAAGCGCTTCCACGATTGCGGTTCCCGACAGTGGAGCAGAAACGCTTGCGGTTTGACTCTGTTTGAGCAATCCGACGAGTCGGTTGGACACTTCCGGGGCGAAGCACTGGTCGCTGGCGCTCCAGGCGAAGCTGACCAGTATGATTTCGGGGCGGATGGCGATGGTTTCCCACAGTTCACAGGCAAATACGTATATCCCGGCCCGAACATCGAGCATTATCACCTCAAGATGGCCGGCAAGAGGTTTGCATCGCTGCTTGAGATGCTCCGTTGCCAATTGGGCAAGCGGATGAACTGGTGTGATGAAAGGCAGTTCACGACGCTCCAATGCGATTTGTTGGCTAAACGTGACGACCAGATGCGGGTCGCCGCCGTCGAGCCAGCGGCGAAATTCAGTGAGGGAACGGTCAGTCGGCTGCCAATCGCGAAGCTGGCTGGCTAGTGAAGCGCGAGCCTGCTGTTTGAGCCGAAGCCTGAATAAACCCAGAGCTTGCTTATCTGGCTCCAACTTACCGCCGCACTCTGGCTGTTCGACAAAAAAGCCAATCAAAGCACGAAGTTCATCCGGAGAAACAAACCGACCTTGCGCGTCGATGTCGGTCACTTCATCGGTGAGCGATTGGTCGAGCCCAAGGAGCGACCCACCTTCGGCTTCCAAGCGTCGTTGTTCCTCAACCAGACGGACTGCATTGTCGGCAATCTGCCGGGCCTTCTCATCGGCTTGCTCCGGCGTGAGCTCCGGATTACTAGCGACTTCCAGCAATTGCTCCATGACGGCTTGTTCTCCGAGAACTTCTTCGCAGTCGCCGATGGTGTCGCGGAAGATGCCGAGGCGGTCAAAGCAACGGAAGAAAATGCGTTCTTCAACCGTGCCGGGAGTGACGAAATTGAAAATGAGCACTTTTTCGCTTTGCTGGCCGAAACGGTCAATGCGCCCAATCCGCTGCTCCAAGCGCATAGGGTTCCACGGGATGTCGTAATTCACCAAGCAGTCGCAAAACTCGTAGTCAAGCCCCTCGCAGCCGACTTCTGACGAAAAGAGAACGTCGAGTGCGTCCGGGTCGGTTGACGATTTGCGGAATCGGCCGCGCACTCGTTCGCGTTCCTCGTCTTCAACTTGACCGGTGACTATGCCGACGCGGAAGCCGCCAGCGCGGAGTTTGCTCGCAAGGTAATGCAGCGTGTGAAGAAAGAAGGAAAAGACGAGCAATTTACCCGGCCCACCGCCCTCGCGGGTGTTGTGAGCGATGTGGAGCAACGCGTCGCACTTTGGGTCTTCAGGTGGGAGTTGTGTAGCAAGTTGGCGGAGTCGCTGCGCGTGCTCGCGAGTTGATTCAGGCAACTCAAAGTCGTCCTCGTCTTCGTCGGCGTCAGTTAGTCGGGCGGCCGAGAAGCGTCCGGTTTGAAGAAAAGCGTCGAGCGCGGGAACGAGTGCCGGTAAACAACTGGAAGCCTGTCGTTCAAGCATATTAATGATGAGCCGGATGACCGACGGGTCGTGGCGCAGGAGCAGAACCTCGCATCGGAACTGAATCAATTCACGATAGAATACTTCTTGGGCGGGCGTGAACCGAACGTTGACCGTGTGTGGCTCGCGAATGGTGAAGCGTCCGATGTCGCGGCGCCGCGTGCGGTTCATCACATGTGCGAGTGTGTGGACTTCCTCCAAGTCGCGAAGACAGCGAACGCGCTCGGCTTCTGTCGGGAGATGCGGGGCCGCGAGCATTCGCGTGCATTCGAGCAGGCGAGGGTCATCCGCGAGAGTGCGGGCGCCCCACGGCGTCTCACTAGCTTGAGCCAAGAGGTTTGTTGCGTCCTCCTTCCAAGTGTCCTCTGGCCGCCGGCTCCGCACGTGGCGCATGGCTTGGTTGAGATGACGATTTGGTGCGACCATTTCATCAAAAACCGCTTCGTCAGGAAACAGGTCTGGGCGCAGAAGATTCAGGAGTGCAAAGAGGTTACGGGAGCGGAGTTGCACCGGCGTTGCCGAGAGAAACAATGCCGCTTCGCTGTTGTCGCAGATGAAGCGAGCCAGCTGGTGCGAATTGGTGTCGGTGTTCCTCAAGTGGTGAGCTTCGTCGAAGATGGCGAGGCTGAATTGCGCGGGTGGCGAAAGCGTAGCGAGGCCGGGGCGCGGATTGCGGCCTTGCGTGCCAAATAGGTAGTCTGGGTTGCGAAGCAGCTCCAGGTGGACAATGGCGCGGGAGTATTTCGTCGGCCACGCGCCATCGAGATGCACCTCGCGCAGGCAGTAGCGAAGCAAATCTGCATTTAGCGGATGAAAGTCCTCGTCGAAACGCCGCATCTCCGCACGCCATTTCGTGACCAGCGCTTTCGGGCAAATAACAACAACATTGTCGAGGCGCTGGCGTGACTGGAGTTCCTTGAGAATCAGACCGGCCTCAATCGTTTTCCCCACACCCACTTCGTCTGCAAGCAGGAGACGGGGCCGGTCAGAGCGCAGCAGCCTAAGTAGCGGCTTGAACTGGAACGGGATGAACTTGATGCGGGCAGCATGAAGTGCATAGAGATTGTCAGTAAGCGGATTCGCGAGTCGGCACGCCGTGAGCCTCGCGAGGAATTCCTCACTGCCGAGAAGCGAATCGGAGGCAAGCGCACTCCTGCCACTTGGCATGGTCTTTTCAGAATGGGCCAGCGAGAGTTGTTCTTCAGAGTATTCGCGTATCTCGCCAGGTGAATGGAAAACCCGGTAGCGAGCGCGCCCGGCGAGGGGAGGGAGAACTTCAATCACCGGCCCTTGGCGGGTCGGGTCCGCTTTCAGAAAGATAATCTGCCCAACGCTGAACGCTGGTTGCATTGCGTAAGGTTATCGAACTTGGTTGCTGATTTGCGAGCCGGTTCTCCGCGACCTGCGAGGGGAGTGGAATCGCCTGGATTCACAGCAAAGGTCCACTGGCCTTGCGGCTATCCATCAGTGCTCACGCTGTCGGACCAATGAGGAGCCTCCGCAAATCAGCAACGGGGAGCGCTGGCCGACATTCGTCGCATCAACCCCTCGGTTCTCTGGGTTTTCGGATTGCTTCACAGGCCGGAATCGGCTCTGCTCGACTGACTTCACTAGCAGGACAATTCTCTAGGACCATGTTCCGGCGCGAAACTAGAGTCGGGCGGACCAACGTGCGCACTCATGCGCGCCGACGGTTCAGCGCTCTAATCGGCCTCGTCAGCAGCGGACTTCGTGATGTTCAGTTTGTGTGCCTCTTGTGCCTGGCGGTATTCTCGTTTTTGAACCCTCGACTCGGCGCGGCGACTACAACATTCACCAACAATGCGGTCATCTCAGAAGCCAATTCGACGTTTGACGGACAGGACATCGTCGTGCGCGGCGCGACGCTCACGGTGGATGGGCCGCACGCCTTCAACTCCCTGCTCCTCACCAACGGCGCCGTGCTCACTCATTCTCCATGGTCCGCCTCCCAAACGCACAAGCTCGATTTGGCAGTGAGCAATCAAGTCGTGGTCTCTCCTAACAGCAGTATCAATGCGAGCACGAGAGGCTACTTAGCTGGCCGCACGACGGGCACAAATTCTGGCTCAACGGGGCAAGGGGCGGGGAGCCACGGCGGGTTAGGTGGCTCAAATTTCGGCACGGTTAACCCGGTGTACGGCGACTATGCGAATCCAAATGACTGGGGCAGTGGCAGTGTTGACGTTTCCGGGGGCGGTCTCGTACGTCTAACTGCTACGACGCTGATTTTGGATGGACAAATACTAGCCGACGGTTCCGGTGGATGCCTCGGCGGAGGCGCTGGGGGTGGCATTCTCATTTCTGTCACGAACATCCAAGGTCAAGGCACCATCAAGGCTGAAGGTGGGACTGCCGGATGCTTCGGCAACTCAAACGGTGGCGGAGGTGGACGCGTGGCCCTGTATGCCGGAGACTTTGCTGGGTTCAATCTCAACCACCTTACTGCGCCGGGTGGAGGAAACGGCTTTACTCCTGGTGGCGCCGGCACGGTGTACGTGCGCGATACGGACGAGCCGCAGGGACTCCTGATAATTGACGGAGTCAACGGTGGTCGCAACTGGACGCTGTTGGGCTTGCCGGGTATGAGTTCGTTTACGATTCCAGATGCAGTGCTCATTCGTGGGAGCCGCACGTTGGTTGGACCAGCACAAGCGGATATGGCGCTGGATTTCCAGAGTTCGGTAACCGTCTCGAACCTCGGTTACCTGTCCGTTCCGTCAGAAATGCGCATTTCTGCTTCGGGTTCGTTGCACATAAGGACACAAGGCTCGGTCGCGGTTCCGGGAACACTGATCTCCGGGGGACCAGTCGTTGTGGCTGGCGCCACCCTTTCGGGCGGTCTAATCATCTGTCCCGAGGTCGCAGCGACCAACGGAGGAATACTCACATCCTTCAGTGCAGCGGCGAGCCAGACATACAAGTTGGACCTCAGAGTTGCAGGGACGCTGACCGTGGACGCAGCCAGCAAGATTGATGTCAGTACTCAGGGCTACCTTGCCGGCCGCACGTCTGGAAACACAACAATGGGAGGAGCCACGGGGCAGGGTGCCGGAAGCCACGGTGGCTTGGGTGGTTCGTTGTTTGGGACGGCCTGTCGAGTCTATGGCGACTACGCAAACCCTAACGACTGGGGCAGTGGTAGCGTGGACGTTTCAGGCGGCGGTCTCGTTCGAGTAAACGCAGCAACTCTGCTGCTGGACGGGCAAATTCTAGCCGATGGTTCTGGGGGGTGCTTCGGTGGTGGGGCAGGTGGAGGAATCTATGTGGAGGTTGCGCGCATTCAAGGCCAAGGCAGCATCAAGGCCGAAGGGGGAACAGCCGGCTGCTTCGGCAACTCAAACGGTGGTGGAGGTGGACGCGTAGCTCTGTACGCGAGCGACTTTACGGGCTTCAATTTGAATCGCGTTATGGCACCCGGCGGAGGTTTCGGATTCACTCCAGGCGGGGCGGGCACTGTGTATCTGCGAGATAAGAATCAACCTCACGGCACACTCGTCATCGATGGAACCACGGGTGGGCGGTATTGGACTCCACTTGGTCTGTCTGGTACTAACATATTCGCAATTTCCGACGCACTGATAATCCGTGGAAACAGGGCGCTTGTAGGGGCAGAACATCTGAACATGACCTTCCTGTTTCAAGGTGCACTTATTGTGTCAAATTCTGCGAACTTTTCCGTGTCAGGTGACATGGTTGTTCCCTCCTTGCTCGTCAGTTCGCGCGGGGTCGTGGCGACGACAGCTAACCTCACCTCATCGGGACCGGTGACAGTGAACGGCGGGACGCTTGCCGGTGGACAGATTTCTGCGTCCAGCATCGCCACTCTGAACGGGGGGACTCTGACCAGCTTTGGCGCAAGTGCAATCGAAGTCCACAGGCTAGAGATAATTGTTGAAGGTACATTTTCCGTTGATGCCTCCAGCGAGATAGACGTGAGTGGCCAGGGTTATCTGCAGGGGCGCACAACTGGCAATACTATTATTGGTGCGGCTTATGGCTGGAGCGGTGGGAGTCACGGCGGTTACGGCTTCGTGGCAAATGGCGCGTCGAACGCAAAATACGGAGACGTATTCGACCCCGACGATTGGGGTAGCGGAGGAGGCATCCACGACGGAGGAAATGGCGGATTGGGCGGGGGAGTGGTTCGCATCAATGCGGCACTGTTCATCTTGAATGGTGGCATCCTTGCCGGCGGAACGGACGGCGGAAGAACAGGCGGCTCGGGGGGAAGCATCTTCGTTTCAGCGAACACAATTGAGGGGAGCGGCTACGTCGATGCTTACGGTGGAAGCGCAATCAATGCCGCTGGCGGAGGAGGACGGGTTGCGCTCTATGCGCAGGATTTTTCCCGATTCGGCACGAATCGAATACTCGCAAGCGCAGGTGGTTTGACCGACAACTCGGGCCGGAGGGCGTCCACTGGCACTGTCTTCATCCTTCGAGGCAGCGCGCACACACACGTTCGTACAAATTCTCCTGCTGGGAAGAACGGCGGTTACGTCAACGCGATTCTCACCAACGGTCTCGTTCTCCGCTTCAACAAACCTATCAACACGAACGCTTTCGACTCGACGCAACTCCTCATCGTCGGCCCTGCTGGTTCCATCAGTCCGACCAGATTCATCGAGGTTTCCAACCGCACTTACCAAATCACCTTCCCACCGCAGACTGAAAACGGTGCCTATCACTTCACATTGCTGCCCACGTTGCTCGACACCGAAGGCTTCCCGCTCGACCAAAACGCCAATGGCATTCCGGGCGAACCGGAAGATACCTACACGTTCACGCTGGTTGTTGACACGGTCGCGCCTCATGTCGCGCAACATGCTCCGGCTGGCGATGTGTCCGGCACGGTCCGCAGCGTGGACGTTTGGTTCAGCGAGGCAATCGACAAGGCCACGCTCACGCCGGCAAATGTGCGCTTCACGAACTCGCTTGGGCAAACGATTCCCGTCATTAGCATTTCGGAAACGGGTCTGAGTCGTTTTCGCTTCACGTTCGCGAGCCAGACCACGCCCGCTACTTATCATCTCGTGCTGAGCACGAACATCACCGACCTGGCTGGGAATCCTTTGACTGCGACTAATCCGATTGGCGGAGGCTACGTTTATGACGCGGTGTTCAATCTCATCGAAGTTGACCTTGCTCTCGCCAACGTGAGTGTGAGCACGAATCAGTTGTGGGCGGGTGACCCCATCAGTGTTTCATGGACCGGGCGAAACGTCTCTGGCGCACCGTTGCTGGGTGATTGGGTCGATGCAGTCTACCTCTCGCGGGACAACAGTTGGGACATCACGGACGTTCGGCTGGGCACGGTGACGCACACGGGCGGACTTGCCTCGAACGAAGTTTATTCCGCTTCCGCCACGGTCAACGTGCCAGGTGCGTTACCGGGCAATTACTTCGTCCTCATCCGTGCTGACATAGCGAACCGCGAGCGCGAAACCGTTGAGACGAACAATGTCGTAGCCTTCGGGACGCTGCCGCTGATGGTGCGAACCCTGACAGTGGATGCCGCCGGCGTGAGTGGCGTTCTGACTGCCGATAATCGCCTGCAGTACTTTGCCATTCACGTCGCTGCAGGGGAGAGCTTGCGCCTTCAGTTATGCGGAGGCAATGGCGTGAACCACTTGTTCGTGAACTTCGCCTCCATCCCGACGGTGCTAAGCCACGACTTTGGCGCGCGCGACAATAGCGCGTGCCAAACGATAACGCTCTCGGGCGTTCCCGGTGGTGGGAGCTACTACGTGCTCGTCTTCGGCGCACAGGTAGGCAGCGGCGGCAACCCGTTTCAATTGGTGGCAGAGACGGCCTCTTTCTTCGTGCGGAGCATTTCGCCAAACCGTGCGCTAAGGGAGACAAACTCGCTTGCGCCATTCTGGCGCGATTCGCTCGTAACGACCGTCACAATAAATGGCGCGGGTTTCGACAGAGCCATTGCGGTTGCATTTGTCGCGTCGGACAACTCGGTGTTTCCCGCTCAGCCGATGGTCGATTCGCCGACGGTCATTCGGGCCGTCGCGCCGGTTGCTGCGATGAGTCCGGGCCTTTACAGCGTGCGCGTGACGAAAGGCATCGTGACTCGGACGCTAACGAATGTTTTCACCGTGGTGGGCGACGGAGCACACAAATTGGAAACGCGCCTCATCGCGCCCGGCGCAGTCAGTCCCGGCGGTGGACAAACCCTTTACATCGAATATGCGAACACCGGGACGCGGGCGATGCCGGCGCCGTTGTTGAAGGTTATCGCCTACACAAATGCGCGGGTGCAAACGCTTGCCTCGGCTTCCGTGGGAGGCAGCTACACTCCGCGCTCGCCACGCTACAAGCCCGTAGTATTGAACTCGGCGCAGGTCATGGCGCTCGGTTCTGGGGCGACGCCGGGGATAATGCAACCGGGCGACAGAGGCCGGGTGTCGGTGCGGTTCCTCGGACTGCAGCCCGACCGCGGCGAAGGGAGCATCCGATTCGCGCTCGGAAGCCTAACGGCAGATGACACGACGATTCAGGAATGTCCGGTGTCGGAGCTGGCTGGCATTGGTTCTTATCCCCGGACAGGTCAGCGCGGCGTTGTCGGCACAGTCGGCCCGAATGCGGGCTGTCCCGAACGGCTCTTCACGGTGGATTGGAACTCACTCGAATCCTCCTCGTTGCCGCCCGGCATAGCTGCCGATGGCTGGCACGCGGTCTGGCAAAATCTTGCGCAGAACGTCGGCCCACTTTGGGCAGATTACGTCCTCGCGATGGGCGACAACATGAATCACCTCGCCGCAATCGACCAGTTGTCGAATGAACCTGGTGACCTGTTTAACTTTGAAGTGCTCCAGGCTTCTGGAGCGCTGCATCCCATCCGCAATCTCGTCAGCGCGGTGGACGCGTCCGCGCCAGCGCCGGGATTCCCGCTCGTGTTCAGACGCGTTTTCGGTCAGCCGATACTCTCTCGCTATCGTCTTGGCCCGCTCGGTAGGGGTTGGACTCACAACTGGGACATCTCTGTCACGAATTTCGGGCAGAGCGTGATTGTGCGCGGTCCACTGGGCGCAGACCGCTTCTTCACGCAGGGCGCGAGTCAGGGGCTGACGACGACCTACACACCGACTCCCGGTGACAACGGAACGCTGCTGCGCATCGGAGGCATTTTCCGACTGAGCGAAGCCGATGGAACAAGCTGGCAGTTCGACTCTGCCAATCGGCTCGACTACGCGGAGGACCCGAACGGCAACCGAATCACCTGCGGCTACACTGCGGGTCGGCTCTCGTCCCTCACTCATTCGAGCGGCAAGCAATTTCTTCTCGACTACAACGGCAACGGCCGCCTCTGGCATCTGACCGACACGCTTGGCCCCGGTCCTGCGGATGACCGTGTGACCACATACGAATACGACCCATCAGGCCAACACCTCGCCACGGTCACGAAGCCCGGCAGCCGTATCACTCGTTACACTTACGAAACGACTTCCGCGTCTCCGCGTCAGCACGCGCTCCGCACCGTGGAATTTCCCGACCTGACGCACAATTACTTCGACTACGACGAGAGGGGGCGGCTGGTCGCAACTTCCGCCGATGGCGGGGCGCAACGAGTCACGTTCACCAATGATTCCGCCGGCACAGTCATCGTTCAGGATGCCACAAGGCGCACAACGATTCTCAAATACGGACTCGGCGGCCAACTCGCCCAGGTGCGTGACGGCGAGGGACGACTTGTAAACTTCAGCTACGGCGACACGTTCCAACTCAGCCAACTGCTCGGCCCTGGCGGCGAGCGCTACCGCTATACATACGGCGCGAGCGGCAACTTGACCGACATCGAAGACCCGCTGCGCCAAGTCAGCAGTTTCGCCTACACGAACCTGAATCGCCTTGGCCGCGTCCTCGACGCTCGCGGCCACAGCCTCCGCTACGGTTACGATTCTCGCGGAAATCTCACGGGCATCACTTACGAGGGCAGCACCAGTGAGCGGTTTGCCTACAACATGCGCGGGGCCGTCATCGCCTCCACCAACCGCCGCGGCAGCGTCATCCTCTACACGAACAACGCGGCGGGCCAACTCACGGCCAAGGATTACTCGACCACGCCCGGCATCACGGACTTCATTTACGCGTACGACGTGGCCGGCAACCTCACGAATACGACATACTGGAATCCGCAACTCTCTGCTTTCGAGGCCGTCAGCCTGCGCTACGACCCCGCCACAGACCGTTTGAAACGCATTGAGTATCCCGGTGGCAAGTGGTTTGAATTCGATTACGACCCTGCCAGGCGCCGCACGCTTCGGCGCGACCAGGATGGTCACGCTACCGGCTATACGTACGACACAGCAGGGCGGCTTGACCGCATGACCAACGAAGTCGGTCAACTGATTGTCGATTACGACTACGACACCGCGGGGCGCTTGAGCCGGAAGACGCTCGGCAACGGCGTTGTCACGACGAACAGTTACAATGACGCCGGACAAATTCTCCGACTTCTGAATCTCAAGCCGGACGGGTCGCTGCTCTCCAGTTACGAATACAGCTACGACGCGAGTGGCCGTCGCGATTCGTTGACGGTCACTCGTGGCACTGGTTTCCCTGCGCCGATTGGAGCAGGCGAGAGCCAGACCTACGGTTACGACCCGCTCGGCCAATTGACGCGCGTGGAGTATTCCGGCGGTCGCGTGGTCGAATACGCTTACGACCCCGCTGGCAATCGCACGCAAGTCACGGACAACGGCGTCGCCACGCCCTACTCAGCCAATGCGGTGAATCAATACTCCAGTGCGGGCGCCGCCACATTCGGCTACGACCTTGACGGCAACCTGACGAATAAGACCGAAGGCACCGTGTCCACGCTCTATACATACGACATCGAGAACCGGCTCGTCGGCGTCACCACGCCAATGGACTCGTGGAGCTACACTTACGACGCATTCGGAAACCGCGTCGCCACGACGCACAACGGCCAAGCCAGGCGCTACGTGGTTGACCCGACCGGCCTCGGCAACGTGGCCGCCGAATACGACGCTGGCGGCAGCCTCCTCGCCCGCTACGAACATGGCTTCGGTCTGCTCGCGCGCACCGACACCGCGGGCAACCCGACCTTCTACACCTTCTCCGCCATCGGCCACACCAGCGAACTTACCGACTCGTCCGGCGCTGTGGCAAACGCTTACGCCTACGACCCGTTCGGAGTCTCGCTGGCGAAGGTGGAGACGAGGCCGAACCCGTTCGAGTTCGTCGGGGAGTTCGGGGTGATGAACGAGGAGAACGGATTGGAGCTCATGAGGGCGAGGCACTACGAAGCAGGGTTTGCACGATTTCTGCAAGCTGACCCGTTGGGAACCGCTGGCGGCATGAACCTTTACACTTATGTTGAAAATGGTCCTGTGGATTCGTTTGACCCGCTCGGTCTCGTTCGATGGAATGATTTCTTTAACGGGATTACAACCACACTCAGCGGTGGGCTCGGCTTGGCGGCGGGAGTCGCGGCTGCACCTGCCACTGTGGGTGTCTCGTTGGCAGTACTTGTCCCAGTTGGTGGTTACAAAACCGGTATCGGTCTCGCAAACACGATACTCGCACTGGCTGACCAAGAGGGAACAGGTCTTACTGGGAGCATCCCAGTCGACTTAACGAAAAACTCTGAAAACGAGTATTTGCGAGCAGGTGGAGAGATTGCTGACCTGCTGCTTCCTGATGCCGACCTTCCAGGAAAGTGGGGAAGGATTCACGACCTCTTGAGCAGGTATGAGCTCCTGCGGCAGAACCTCGAAATCTATGGACCTATACTCAACCCACCCGATGGACCACTACAAGAGTGGTTTTCCCAGTTTGTCCGCTCCCGCGACCCGAACGACAAACTCGGGCCGGGCGGTTATGGCAGTGCGGGTTTCCTCGCGGCGGGCGGCGTGATGCCCTATCAAGTCCGGTTCGAGAACGTGACCAATGCCAGCGCCCCGGCCCAGCGCGTCACCGTCACGGACACGCTCGACCCGAATCTCGACCTGAACACGTTCGAGTTGACTGAAATCGCCATCGCAAATCAGCTCATCTCAATTCCTGCCGGCCTCAACCATTACGAGACGCGCATTTCGCTGCTGGTCACAAACGGCACGCTCCTTCCCGGGCCGGCCTTGAATTCCTTCAGCGCTACTCCGTGTCCCTCGTGCATCATCGCCGAGGTCGAAGCGGCTCTCGACGTGCCCTCCCGCAGACTTACCGTAAATCTGACTGCGGTTGACCCGTCGACCGGCTGGCTCCCGGAAGACCCGCTTCTCGGCCTGCTCTTTCCAAACGACTCGACGGGCCGTGGCGCCGGCAGCGTGAGCTACCTTGTCCGGCCGCTGCCCGGCCTTCCCTCCGGCACGCAAATCCGCAATCGCGCCCACATCGTCTTCGACTACAACGACCCCATCGACACGCCACTCGTCTTCAACACGCTCGACTCTGCTCCTCCCACGAGCAGCGTCCTGCCGTTACACGCGCTGAGCGGCCGTAGTTTCCTGGTTACCTGGTCGGGCGCGGACGACGCCAACGGCAGCGGTGTAGCAAGCTTTGATATATACGGAGTGGAGGACGCAACCAATCGTTTCCTCCTTCTTCAAAACACAACTGAGACGAGCATCCTTTTCACCGGTGCGCTTGGTCATTCCTACGGCTTCTACAGCGTGGCGCGTGACAATGTCGGTAACGAGCAGACGACACCTGCGTCCCTGCAAGGGCAAACGACTATTCCCACAAACGCGCCCGTCTTGGCGGCGATATCGAATCTGACCATAAACGTTGGCCAGGGTGTTGCGCTCACGAACATGCTGCTCAACGGCACACCGTTCGGCTCTTACGTCTTCAGCCTTGGTCCGGGAGCGCCGGCCGGTGCGAGTGTGAACGTGACAAATGGCGTGTTTCGCTGGACACCGACTTGCTCGCAGGCCAGTCGCACAAGCGTCGTCACGGTAGTCGTGACGGACACCGGGAGCACGAACGTCAGGGACACGGTATCGTTTTCTGCGATTGTGGGCGAGTGCGTGGTGCCGCAGTTGGGCAGGCTGGTCTTGCGCGCTGGCGACAGCGGTCGGTTGCCAGTGAATCTCATCTCCAGCGTTCGTCTTACGAACCTCGCCATGACTGTGGAGGCACCGGCGGGGCGACTGACGAATCTCAGCGTAGAGCCTATCGTCGCCGAGATATGCGCGGCTACCCTAACCCCGGCCTCTCAAATAATGGGCGAGAGAGAATTCTATGCGCTGGCGCTCAGAACGTGCAGCAATCAGTTCCTCATCGGCACGCAGCAGGTTGCGTGGCTGAACTTCATGGCAGTTTCAAACCAGTCATCGGCGTTCGTCTATCTGCTGTTGGATGACGCCGCGGGCCGGCAGCCGGATGGCACGGAAGTTCGCAACTTCGCGCCGCAAGCTGGGCGGGTGGTGATAGTGGGCGAGGAGCCGTTGCTTGAGGCATTAGCAACGACGAATGGAGAGGTGCGACTGATTCTCTACGGACCGCCCGGCAGCACGAACCTGCTGCAAACGGTTTTTCAGTTGCCCGCCTCCGGCCCCTGGCTGCCATCGTCGACGGTCACATTGTCGAATCTTTTCCAGCCGCTCGAACCGTCCCCGGCGGCAAATCAGATGCGTTTCATCCGAGCGGTCCGGCAGTAGCCTACTTCCCGACTCCCCAAACTCGATAAAACCGCTTCGGGAAGGCAGGTGCGTTAGTGTCGAGGAACTGCCAGTTGGTGACCGCTGCGGGCGTGGCAGTGGCAATGGAAGTCTAGTGGCGGAGGTCTTCTGCTGCGGAGAGGACAAGCGTGTTAGATGGCTGCGCGTTGCTTAGGCTCAGCCGAGCGTGACGATTCGTGAGATTCAGGGATAATCCGAATCCATCGAAAGGGTGCTCCTGCATCACTGCACGGAAGACGCGATTGCCAAAGCCCGGGGCTGTGGCATCGAGGTAATCAAAGCGACAACCGCTGGGGTTGTTCGTGGCCACAAGAATCCAGTCGAAGTAGTTCGTGGACGCATCAGCCGAATTCAAGACGCACTGAAAAGCGTCTCAGTAGACGAAGTTTGGAAGACCCACGGCATCCGCGGGAAGGCGCGTCCGTAAACTAGGAATGTGAATTTCGAGCGAGTTTCCTTCCTCGCTGAATTCCACTTGAGTCGGACGGCCGAGTCCCTAACCTGTTGCGGCAATCGCTGGGAACGCACACGCCATCCAGGACTCACACCAGCGCTTGCGTGCTGTTTTTACGAAGCTGCGGTGCCACCAGTTGCGTTCGAATCGAATGGCGGAAATGCGATGAGCAGACACGACGAGCTTGGGCTAATGAAAACGACGGGACCGAATGTGGCGCGTGTGCTTGTGCTCTGGCATCAGTCGAGTTTATCAACGGTCTTGTGGCGGTCGGCCGAGCTGAAACCCCGCTCTTTGGCAAGAGAAGTGGCGGCGAGTGCCACAGATTACCGCGTGAACAGCTCATGGAACTGGGGTGACTGAGATGACTGAGGATATGCGCTGGTTATCGAAACCTTGTGTCGCATCGCACCACTCCACACTTTCCGAATCAGTTCGAACTTTTGAGACCAGTTTCGCGTAGAGAAGAGGATTCCTGCTATGTCAGCAATTGTTCGCAAAAATGTCTCGGAACGTACCCAACGGCAACTGGCGCGCTTTTACGATGGGCAGCGATGCATTATTACAGGTATTAAAAGTAGTCCTCATCACCTGAACGGAAGGCCGGACGAATCCAATTTCGAGAATCTTGTGCCGTTGAACTTGGAGTTCCACAATGGACTACGTACAAAGGGAGAGACGCCTGATAATCTTAAGCCCGCATTGCGTACCGATGAATTAATTGCTGCCGGCCGTTTACATTTCGCTGCGGGCCGACTTCCACAGGCTTACGGATGCTTGCGATTGGCTTACTCAATCTATGCACACTATTATATCGGCCGCGAACCAGAAGGAGAACTTTCCACCGCCGCACATTGTCTCTATTTTCTTCGCCGGTCGGCAACTACTCCAGTACTTGATTTGATTTGGTCAAGTCTACGGTGGATTATCGAACGGGAGATTCAGTCTACCATCACTGCATTTATACATCGTCCTCCATTCGGAGAATTTTGTCTGCTCACCGAATTGGCTTCCTGGTTGAGCGAATTTGGGTGGCCAGAGCCAGGAGTCGAGCTTCTCAGAATGGCGAACGAGCGACTGGAAGATGTAAAACGGTATCTTTCACCAGCCGATGTTTCTCGTTTTAAGAGGCAGTTGGCCAACAGTCTTATTCAGCAAGGGCAGCATGGCGTTGAGCTAGAGATGACACTTGAAGGCTCGGCTGAATGGGATAACAAAAGTGAAAACAACAAATTCGCTTTGTACTCGACGCGACTGAATCGTTGTTTGAGCAAGGAGGATACTAATCAGTCTATGGCCGTGCTTGATGAGCGATTCGATTACTTTGAAAGGCATACTGACTACTGTTGCGGTTCATTAGTGGGAATTGGAATGACTATACAAACAAGTCTAGATTACATTGCTCGCTCTATCCTCGTGCAAAGTCAAGTGTCACGATTTAGGAAGCAACGGGAACTCGTTATGGAGCGCATTGCAGCTTTGGAGAAGCAAGAAAAACGCTACGGCGTCACAGCGAGATTGCACCGAATCCCGAATCTTGGAGCGAACATCAAGCGTGCATCGCTGAACATCCCGGCAATGGACAGGTTTTTAGACAACCGAGTATTTCCAGAACTTCCACCCAGGTTGGCCGAACTGGTGTTCGATGTCGCCATTCGACTATGAATGTTGATGATGGTTTTGCGAGTTGCCGGCCTCATCCAACTGACCGTCCTGAGCGGCGTGCCGATGTTGCCTCTTTGCGAGCGGGGAATTTTGATCCCGCGAAGGAAGTATCTGCCGGCCAGCAGCTGCAAGGTGCCGTTCCGAATCTTGAAACCCAACACGATGCGAGCGTCTATCCAGACTTGTCCGGGTCGAGCCCGCTGCCGATGCAGCCGCCTACCATTGCGCCAAGAATCGCACCAGGGCCAAAGACAACCGCCCATGCCAAAGCTCCCAGTCCCGCGCCAAGGACGGCGTTCTCGGTTTTCGCTCTATCCCGCCGTTCCGGATTCATCGGCGCACGGGTCTTGCCGTTCCAGCCTCTTGCCGTCCGGGTTGTCATGTTGCTCTTTTCCCGATTACAGGTGATGTGCGCCGCGTAAAGGTTGCTCATCCTGTCCGTTCCTCCCTTTGAGCGCGGAACGGAGTGCTCCACTTCCCAGGCGCCTCTCGCTCCCTGCCGGGCGTGGTTTGAGCGCGTCAAGTTGACGCCGCAAAGATGACACTTGCCGGTCGTGCGCCGGAAGATGCGGTCTAGTTCGTCGTTCGTGTAAGCCATAGTTCTGTGGATAATCGGCTGTTTCGCCGCCACTGTGAGCCCGTGTATACACACGGGGATAGGACATCCGTGGGGTAAAGGTAAAACCTTCCCAACCCGCACGGCTCAGCGCGTGTTCATTGCGAATCTTGCGAAGGGACGTATCGGCCACGATAAATCGAGCCTTCTCGGCTCACTATTGGCGATGCAGCTTCAGCTTGCGGCAATGGCGCGCATTACCCAGGCCGAGCAAGAACGCCGCGACTTCTATCTCGTCATTGGCGAGTTTCCAAACTTTTCGACCGAAGCTTTGCCACAATGCTCGCGGAGACCCGCAAGCCCGGGCCGGTTCGGCGGGCCATCTTTTGAAACGTCGGAACTCCGGTTTCATTTCGCATCGGCAACACTGACGCCGAAGTTCTGGAGAAAGAGTTTGGAGAGGATTTTCGCGCACAGCAATTCGTTGACCTCGACCGCTACGAAGTGATTGTTCGGCTTTCGGAGAGCGGCGAAAGCCAACCTTCCTTGCGCGCAAAGACACTCGCTCCGCTGGAAAGCCGCATCGGGGGTCGCGCAAAACTGATTGCCCGCTCACGCGCGCGGTTCGCGACCCCGCGCGCCGTGGTGGAAGACAAACTCAATCGTTGGCTTAATACTTTCGCGCTTCCCGCTTAGGTGCGTTTGTTATGTCAAAAGGGTCTGCGAACCACTTCGAACAAGGTTTTGGCGTGGAGTTGAATGATGCCTGCGGTTGAGCCTTCGTTGCGCGCTTGGAGAACTACCGGATGCGTGTTCGCCCAAAGTGGATGCACAATTAACTCCCCTCGCGCACCGGAGCGGGCGCCGGGCAGACCACCGAGTGCAACAGGTGCCCAGCCAAGAGCATTGAAGTAAGACGTGGTCGCCGCCGCAACAATGGGTTGCCAGTGAGGCGTGGTGTAGTCAATAGGTGCGTTGGCGTCGAGGGCAAGACGGGCAATGTCGAGCGCCATGCGCCAGTCGAGGATGTTGTGCCATGCAAGGTTGCTGTAGTCGCGCAAGCAGTCAGGACAAGAAGTTTGGCACCGGTCGGCATGATTCGTGGCGACAATCGGCGCGAGAAGCGAACTCGTCGGGTCAGCGATAAATCGAATGAGGCGCTCCATTGCGGCGGATGTTGCAAACTGAGAGCAATAGCCCGCTCCGTTTTCCAATGCGTCAGAGAGGAACACCTGTCCGACGACGTTGCCCTGCGCGTTGCGAACTACTCGAAGTCCAACGCGCAATTCCCACTCGTTGATGTCGAGTAGAACCGCAGCGGCACGGCGCAAAAAGAAGCCGAAGGAGTAGAGCGCCGCCCGTCCTTCGACCCGACGCGGGTCCAAATCGAGTGATAGGGGCACGACACTCAAGCCGAGCACCAACAAATCCGTAAGTTTGAGCGAGCCTAGCGCACGGGCATCAGGCGCAGTTCCGGCTGCAAACTGCACTGGCACCGTCGGGAGACGGTCCTCTAGTCGCTGTGCGTTAATCTGGTTTACGGCGTCTCGCGTCACCCATGTCTCTCCTTGCCCTAGTTTCTCGAACTGGAACAACTGGCCAGCGTTGTCGTTGACTACACACACTTGGCGTGGCTCGTCGGCCCAAAACTCAAAGTTTGAATGTGGGGTCATCGGCAGTGGCGCGGCATCTGTCTTCGGTCTTGATGCTCGCGGCGTCCACTCGAAGACTCCATCAAAGTCACGTCCGCCTTCATAGAGCGTGCGGAACCCGCGCGGTTGCGCGAGTTGCACAACGCGGAAGATGGGAGCCGATGCGCCACACACCGGGCAAGTGATTGTTGTTGGCGTTGGTGATAAGTCCACCGCCTGACAATTCTGGCAGAGACCCATCGGGATAGGCTGGCCGAGTGGATTTGGCTGCTCGCGGGCCTGTGTCCCGATTCGCCGATAACTCACAACTCCCGCGGCGGTATGCACGACGCCATCCTTCACTGTTTCCGCACCGGGTGCGAACTGGCTAATGGCGATGTCGAGGTCACGGTCCACCGAATCTTCCGGCGGCCACTCACGGGCACGGTTCGGGTTGTCATGGTAAAGCAGACGCACGCGCGTCGGGAATCCGAACATCGGAAGCAGCCCCGCATTGGCTAGTCGCTCGCTCAGCGAGTCCTGAGTGAAACGTGCATCGTTGGCCACGCGGGTCACTTCGTTGACGAGTTGCTGCTGCACGAAGTGCAGCAGTAATTGCCGTTCACCGTGGAGATGCGGTGCGAAGGCGAGCAATACATCGCATGTTCGCTCAATAGTTGTCCTGTTCGCCGCAATCCAGCCGGCTACCTGGTGTTCGACAGTCGTTGTCGTCGTTGCGTTTGGTGGTTGATTCCAGTTCAGCGCGTCACCAAATTCACCATGCACGCTATCGCCGCCGTTACCGACAAAAAGCCCAAGTCCAACAAACGCTTGCCGGAGAACTTCCTTGTTCAAAACCCGCTGTGCGATGGCTCGGCGACGCAAGTCCACATACGGTTGTGGCGGTGGGTCGCTAGTAATTCGGTCGTGTCGCTGGAAATAGTAGTCGTCGTGGCTGCGTCCGCGACAAAGCGTGAGCGCAATGGCAAGTCCCGCCCCTCGTCGTCCCGCTCGACCGACGCGCTGCTGGTAGTTAAAGCGCATTGGCGGCATGTTGGCCATCATCACCGCGAGCAACGCTCCGATGTCCACTCCGGCTTCCATTGTCGTGGTGACGCTGAGTAAGTCCAGTTCATCTGTGCGCGGTTCTTCCGTTGGCTGCGGCAAACAGATTCCTTGGAAGAGACGCTGGCGATTGCGCGCCTCTGCTTTGTTCGTCTGGCCAGTGAGTTCGGCGCAATTGAGGCGGAACACGTCGCCGGCCTGCGTGGCGAGAAAGTTGTAATAGTCGGCGTTCACCGGAGCGGCGTTAAGGGGCCGTGGCTGAGCGAGAGGAATGAGACAGTCTATGCACATGCCACCCGCCCGGTGGAGATGCACGCGCCGGCATTGAGGACACGCGTAGAACTCCTCTCCGGGACGCATCAAGCAAATCTGCTCTGCGAATAGCACGCCAATCTGGGCCGGAGAAAGCACCGCGCACATCTCCAGATAATCAATCACATTGCGTTCGAGCGTTTGTGCGTCTTCCCCGTTGTGCCGGGCGACGGCGTGAATGTAGGCCACCACGTAGCGCGGCAAGTTTTGTAGCACGTTCGCATCGTGCGTCGAAATACGGCTGCGTCGAGAGCCGAGCACTTGAATCACGCCGTCAGCCGTTTCTTGCACTAAAGGAGTGGGCGCGAAGAATCGCACGCGGTCGGTTGTGGCGAGCGAGATGCGTAAGGCTTCCAGGCTGCGTCGCCCCGAGGCGAAAACAATGTCCATCGCTTCAGTAAGAGCCGCACTGTCAATCCTGCGCAGATGATTTTGCTGTTCCGGCGAAAGACTGAGTCGGGGTGCGGGTTGGCCCGCTGAATTCCACTCGAAAAGCTCGCGCCACGGGCCACGGTGCTGGGCGGCATCAGTCCACAGCGCGTCCTGACCAAAACCGCCGGGATTCATCCCTCGCGCCAGCAACCGGGCTGCGATGTCCACAGTAAGTTGAGGAATTGGAAACGGTCCATGTGCACCTCGTAAGACTATTTGCTGCGCTGCTAGCGCGTAGGTGAGTTGTCCCGCTCCGGGTGCGGGTAGGTTGGCAAATGCAGCATTCGCGGCACCGAGCAGTATCTGCGCTTCAGTAGGATGTGTTGCCGCAAACTCTGCTGCAAGCTCTCGCCGTTCATTGTCGAGCGGCTGACCCGCAAGTTGGTCGCGGAATGCCAGCGTGCCGCGTCCGGCAGTTCGTATCGCTCCCGCCAACGATTGGCGGATTGCATCACGGTAATGGGCAAATCTCATGCCCGCTGACAACTTCGCGGCGTCTTGCCGACTGTCGGAGAAAACAACCAGTTTTCGATTGGAGCGATGTATTGTCTGCGGCATTTGGCGCAATAGAGCATCCGAAAGCACTTGTGCGATTTTCTGAAAACCGGTGCGCATGACACGAACAGGAGATGCTAAACGCGTGCGGCGAGACCAATCCGCATCGCAGCGGGGACACCGCGACGGATACGCTTGGCGTGCGCTATCGTCCGTTGGTGGATTTGCCCCGTGCATCGCTGGCACATGGTAAAGAAAGCCATTGCCGCCGCCGAGCGTAACGGCTCCATCGACGGGTGAAAGGTCGGCGGGACGCCAATGGCGCTGTATGCCAGCCTGCTGCCATTGGGGTATTAGTGGTGCCTGATTAGCAGAGGGCCAGAAGACCGCGTAATTCCCATACTCACGGTCAAGGAAAGCCATCTCAGGAGATGCTTCCAGGTCAGGGTGGTCTGCGCTCAGAAAATAAGCGCCGGGATTTTGCGGGTCTGGCCGACGATACCCTCCGAAAAATATTTCTCCGCAGGACTCGCAGGTAAGCAATTCCAGCACACGCGAACCACACCGACAGCTCAAGGTCGGTTGATAGTGCAACGAACCAACAGGGCATGGCTCTGTGCGGGCCGTGACTTCAGTGCATTGCGGACTGGTGCAGGCCCAGATACCTTGCACGTTGCGAAAAAACAGATGGCCCCGAATCGGAAGCGGTGCGGTTCCAGTATGCCCACGAGCGGATGCGAGACATGCTAACAAGCCTTCAACTGCGTCACGCTGGTCACTCTCTGTCAGCACATCGCTAAAGAGAGCAGAACGAATTTGCTCCGGCGTTCTCGGAAGCAAACCGCAACCACCAGGATTTATTGAAGCCGCCCGTAGTGCTTCGGCCGCTCGTGTTCGTTCCGCAGCATCGTGCAAAAGCTGCTCAACCTGTGCACTAGTTGTAGGCGTTTCGCAACCGACGGCGGAATGCAGCGTTCTGGCGGGGCCGCTGTCGTCCATTCCAGCGGTGGCGAGGCCACGAGCAAAATCGCGGAGAGCGGCGGCGTGCCCTCGCACAACAGTTATCGCTGTTGCGTCGGGTGTTTGTGGCGTGCCGCGCTCGACGAAAAAGCGACTGCGGTCGCGACCGAAGAACTCTTGTAAATAGTTCACGCCGCGTTCGCCACCGTCAAGTGACGCGCTGGATGCGATGATGCGAAGTTGCTCTGAACCCGGCCCAAGCCCAAGACGGTCAAGCAGGACGCGCAATAAGTATGCGACTTCAGTTCCGGGCGTGCCACGATAGGTGTGCAACTCATCGACCACGAGGTGAAACACACGGCTGGAGTCGCTTTCGAGCCACCGACGAGTGGTGTCGAAAATTCCGGTCTCAATGCCCCGCATCAGTATGATGTTAAGCATCGAATAGTTGGTGATGAGCAAATCCGGTGGGGCGTCTTGCATATCCCAGCGCGACCACATCTCTGCGCCGTCCATCGTTTGGAAGAATCGGCGTGCTTCGGGATTGCTGGCCACCAGACGGGCGTCGCGCTCCATCTCGCGCAACTCAGTTCTAAGGCGTACAGTGTTTCCAGAATTCCGGTCACCAGAAACAGGCGTTCGTCCTGTGTAGCGCCCAAAGTAGAACCGATTCCCTCGACGATGCGTGTCCAACCACTCACGCGCAGTCCTGCTGTCGAGTGACTCGCGTAATCGAATGAGTTGGTCTTCGACGAGCGCGTTGAGCGGATAGAGCAGCAAGGCACGTATGGCAGCGGGACGCACCGCCGCGTTTTCATGCACGCGCTGGGGAATGCGTGGCTCCCAACTCCGGCGTTCGCCAGTCATTGTGTAATGATTCCACCAATCCCAATGCACGTCTCTCGCGCCCGGCGCACCCCATGTGGCCGACTCGCGAACGAGTGCTGCTATCAACGGCAGAAGAAAACACTCAGTTTTGCCGGAACCAGTCCCTGTGGTAACAACGACATCGCGACCCCGGACAACGGACTGCTCAAACACGCGCTGCTGATGCTCGTAAGGCTGCAATTCTGAGCGGAAGGCACCGCAGGCAACGAAGTCGGCTAATTCATTAACGACTGTCCCACCCCAGGATGCATCCAAAAGCTGGTGGGCCATGCCGCGAAATCGCTGGCCACACGGCGGGTAGGAAGGCACTGGTTCAATTAGCGGCTCGCGCCAGAGATAGCCATCACGGTCGAGCAGGGTGCGGCGCTCGCGCACTAAATCGGAGTAGCGCAGGTCGAAGGGGCTGTCGAGATAGCGCAGATATAGATCGCGAAGATTGCGAAAAAGTGCGAGCGGATTGTTCATTCGAGAGGTTGGCGAAGAAGTTCGGCTGCAAAGCGTGCAATGTCCGGTGGCACATCAGCGTAAGCCAGTCGCAAATTTGTTTTGTTGTAAGCGGGCGGCATACCAGAACAGAGGACAAGTGCTCGGTCCAATAATTGGGGTGGCTTACATCGGGCCGGAACGCTGAACACTCGACTGGCCCCGTCGTATCGAACCACGTTCCGCCGTGCCCGGCGAATCAGCACATAAAGAGCGACGGCACGAGGCAGCTGAAACGTTGCGCTTCGCCACCGAAGGAAATAACGGGGGCGGTCGTAACGGAGCAAGAATCGGAATACGCCGTGAGAAGTCGTTTCAGCACAGCCGCGGTCGGTATGTCGCCAGTCCAGTGCGTCTGTGTCAAATTGGTCGATGACCCAATCCGCCCCCTGCGGGAACTCAAAGGGGACTCGTCGTCGCGCCGGCGCATCGCACGGCGGCAGACAAGACAGTATGGCCAGCGGCGCGTCCTGCTTCAGGCAGACACCGGCTTGGGCGGCCACGTTTTCAACGGCAGATGTCTCGCGCGCAACGAGACGAATCACGTCCGGCGCATCATCAACAACGAGCCTTTCGCATTTGCAGCCGAATTCCGCTGCCGTGCGAATCACCCGCTCGACCAAGGCAGGAGAACGTCCGCCAGACAAGACTCCACGAAACCCATCCGGCAGCGGATGCACCGCGAGAGTCGGCGGGGCCACACGCCAGCCTTCTTCGCAACCACATGCGAAAAACTCCACATGGCCGAGGCGTTCGAGGACGAGCCGCAAGTGATGATGCACGGGAAACTCTCCCATTACGGGCGTCGCAGCGTTTTCTGATGCAGATTCCCCGTCGATGGAATGGAGTTGGTCAACCGCGCCACGGAAAACTTGCCAAGAGCCTTCCCGGCGGGCTGAGAGCCAAAGCAGCAGTTCGTTTGCCTTCACCGTATCTTTCTCCGGAGTTGTTTGGCGGCGATGCGATAGCGTTGCCAGAGTGATTTGGCCTCGTCGTTCTCTGCTTTCAACGCAAGCCGCTTGCGCCCAGCGTCGTTGACTGCAGCAATCCATTGTCTCACCGCGTCCCCCGCGCGCCGATTCCAGTTCGCGTGGGTAATCGCAGGCACTGGTTCTTGCGAATCAAGCAAAACCAGGCGGGCCGAATGCCTGTCCGCGTGGGCCGGGTCGCTGGGAAGCGCCCAAACTGGCGAGAAGGGAACCAGAGCAAGAATGGTGTCGAAACGCACGTCTTGCCGAACTTGGCAAAAGAAGATTTCTCCCGGTCGTGCGCCAACCAACAGGGGATTTGTCGCTGGGATGCGAACCTGTCGCCAGCGTGCGCCATCAATCCGATGAGTGCTCGCGCCACAAATCGCGGCGCCTGTGCCGAAGTCGTGTGCGAGCCAACTGCCCCAACCCTCCTCCATCGTGCGTAGAGAATACGTCTCCGACCGGTCCCCGAACCAAAGACGGTGCTCGCCTTCGGCGTCCCACTTCGGCACCTCGAATGCACCATCGCTGGCAGGTTGTGCTGGCTGGCCGTCAATCAGCACTGGGAAGCCGTCTTTCACGTCTCCTGTGAAGCGGATTCTAGGCGGAAATCCGGCAAGAAAGACGTTCCTCTCCAGCCGAATTCCGCCTACGAACTGCGGCTTGATGTTTGGTAGCGGACAAAGCGCATTGAAGATGGGATTGTCTGCACGCCGGGGCACGGGGCAACTGGGGGTTACTTCGGAGAACACAATCCATCCAGCCGGCACACCGCAACTGGTTTCATCGAGGATAGCAAATTTTCCACAACCCGCCTCGATGAGGGCGGCTGATACTTTGTCCCGTATTCCCGTTCTCGCCATTACCGCATGACGTTCGTTCAGCCATAGGGCTTCTGTGGAGATGAAGCCAGAAAAGCCGAACGAATCACCTGGCCCGAACACGTAGAGCTCGCGTCCTCCTAGCACCCAGCACCACCGCGGCGTCTCGCTCCGCTCAAGCCATCGAACGCCCTTCTGAAGTGCGTCAGCAACTTCACCGAGCGCGACTGGCGTATAACAGTCATCACGCAGTCTTGTTAGAAGCAAGGCGTCCTGCGTGTCACTGTCGATGACTTCAAGTTCCGTCGGAGTTTCTGCGGAACGATATGGGACAATCCGCACCGTCTTCAGTCCACCATTGCGAGCGAACGTCAGTTGAACGCGAACGCGCAGGGTGGTCAGGTTTTCGACTTCGCTCAATGGAGTTACAGCGTTCGAGCGATTTCTTGTTCTGGCTACCGTTGGACGGCGCTGCAGACCACGGTAACGCTTAGGTTGCGAACGAACTGCGCGCGTGGCTTCCGCCGTGGACTTGCGAGCGTGTTCGTCGGCAACGAGAGGTGATTTGGACGGCATCTCGTTTCCGGCTGGTGCCAATCCCACGCTCGCTCCTGTGCCCAATTTCGTTTCATCACCCAACGAGAGGGTTCTCGTATGCAGATTCGTCGTCGCGGCCAAGGACGCCGGTAGCTCAACGGACTTTCCATCGGCAATCCCCGGTTGCGTGGCGGTTTTGCTCGCATGGACGGCATCTGCGTACGGAGCCGGTGTCGTTTTAGGGACGGTTAGCGCACTTTCGGGAGTATCGGCTGGCTCAACCGTCTCCCTTCTATCGGAGTTGGCGATTGGCGGAGGAGCAGAGTTCAGTAGGTTCTGCTCAGATTCACCAACTGTTGCGTCATTGTCGTGCGGAATTGTCTCGTGACCTGACGGACAGGAGACATCCTCTGAGTTCGACGGAGGCTCGACCGGCGCAGGAGAAACCGCGAACACCGTTTCCGGGAACGACTGCGATGGTGAAGACGTCATTTCTACCGTGTTTGCTGGGACTCTCGCAGGCTCCGCAACATCGGATACCGTCGAAACAGTCTTGTCGGTTGGGGGGAGAGGTCGAGGAGGAACCATTCCGCGTTGCTTCTCGCGTTCGCTAACCGGAGCCGACGCCTCCAAACACTCATCTGTGCCCTGACTGGCTTGGGCGTCCGCATCTGACGGTGATTCATCAGACCGGCGGCGAAAGCAAACCCACGCCACGGCTGCGACGAGCGCAAACAGCCCAATGATGATGAACTTGGTCACTGATTTCCCACGTTAGCGAAAACCTACTGCGCTGAACAGGGCGCCGATATTGCGTGATGCAATCGAGACATGGAGAGTGTCCGTCTTCCCCGCTTCCAGCACGCTACCGACATCCCGCCCATGCAGTTGTCCTCCTCGACTGCATCGAACACCTTCTCGAACTCGGCCTCACTGAACCTCCGCGCTTTTTGTCCTGAAGGCATGGTCATTCCTTGTCCTTGGAATTCCTAAATCTTGTGATTTCCCGGCATGGGGCGGATTCAAGCCGGGGAAAGAAAACGGGGGAAGCCAAATCGCCTAAAGGGAGGGTGCGCCCGGTCAATGCCATCCTTTCGGATTAGCGACGTGGGTAACTCGAACATCAAAATCAATGTGGTCCACACAAGCAGGCGAAATCGCCTCGTTGATGCGCCGGCGGAACTCACTGAACGTGCTCCGCTCTGGGCCGTAGGAGAGTGTGTGCCAATTGCCCCAAGGCGGCTGATGCTCTTGCGTGACCACAACTAAAAGTCGACGCGCTTTGCGTCCGGTAAACTTGGCGGGCTGGCACACAACAGCCAACTCGTCCCCTGCTATCGTACGCCAATCGCGTCGCAGCACCATCATGGCCGTGGCGAGCACGTCGCCCGTAGGACGCTCTCGTCGAACGTATCGGTCGGGTCGATAGTGCTGTTCTGGATAAGATGTTGTCACGTAATCGGTGCAATACTGGTCCTCTGGTCTTAGATTTGGGATGAGGTGTGAGAGTGATTGCTCCTGCGCCCAGTGAACGGTCGAAAGCCATCGCTCCTGCTTGTCGAGGTCTGACGAGTAAATCCACGCCGCAAGTATCAAGGGCATCGGTGGTTGGTTCCCGACTCGGCCACTCGCAATCCAAGCCTCACGCAGACGCTCGAACGTCTGCCACCAAATCGCCGCTGCTGGACAGACGAAAATCATGCTGAGCTTCGCAGAAGCAAATCCTTCGAGCCCCACCCCGTCAAGGCTTTAAGCGCCAGCGCCGAAGCTGAGCCCAGCCCGGCCATTGGCGGTGTCTCTGGCCTTGGCGCTGCTCCGCCCAGGCGACGACCTGCGGCAGCAGGGTTTTCGCCAACGGGGTGCTGACACCGAACAGCACGGCGGCCAGCAAGGCAAAGAAGACGCCTTTGAACATCACCGTCATACTCGCATCAAGGTGCCTGCCTCGCACGGTTCGGCTGTGGCCGGGTGCCTATCGCCGGGACGCTGCGTCGGGCGGCGCTGGAGCCACCCCGCGGCGACATTGGCGACATCTCTGTATCCAACGCGCGAGCCGGCCAGAACGATGCGCCGGACGCGGAGAGGGCTTGAATATATCCCCAGTACCCTCGGGGGTCGGTTTGTTGACAATTGTCAACAAACCCGGCCTGCCCGGCCAGCCGCCAGGTGCGACTTTCCGCACCTGGGAACGATGGCCCGGGACTAGGTCGAGGCACCAAGGACCGGGCGGCCAGCCTCACTCATCCCCCTGTGCGAAGCGGTCTCGCATTCACCGGCCTACAGTCCATATAGCTGAACGCAAAACAAACTTGGGAGGTTCTTCGGACGGTTTATTCGGCCCGTGGGCGTGCTGGTGTGCTCCCGGCGTGTTGACAATTGTCAACAATCCGGGCCTGACTGGCCGGCCTCGTCGGGTGCGACTTTCCGCACCCGGCAGCGATGGATTCACCCGCGGGCCGTTGGCCGCCTGGACTGGCAAGCTCGACGTCGGCTCCGCGATGGTCGCCGCGTCCAAACCCGCCCCGCGCGGCTTGAGCACTTCGACTCGACTGGTGGAAGTGGAATCACGATTGACTGAAATCGTCGCCGGGGCGAAAAGCTGACATGCAGATTCTTCCGGCCTTGCCGAGCCGATGGCGCGGCGCGTCGTTCAACTTCCCCGCAGCCCAAGACCTCCACCGGACGCGCGACCTACTGCTGCGTCTGCTGCCGGGGCAAACCAACTCAACCAGCCCGACCGATGCCCCTCACGTTCAATCACCGACAGTCTTTGGTCTCGGCTCAACGCCAACGCGACCAGTTTCTGGTTCACCGTAGCATCTCGAAAATCCCCGAGCTCTACACGCCACCCGGTGAAGCCGAATGGTTAGCCCTGTATGAACAATAGCCATCTCGTCTCAATTGGTGTTCAGCTATCGCCCAGCCCTCCGGGCAGCTTCTTCAATCCAGCTCGCCATGTTCCTGCGTCCGTCGTCTTGAACCCAATCGAAGGTCTGGAAGATTTCCGAATAACGTTTCGCAGTTTTGTGCCCGAAAATACCCAGCAATGGGTGGTCCACTAGGGCGGTGAAATCGTCGAGGGGATTTCTGCCCTTGCGAGAAGTCTTCTTGTCGCTGCTCTTGATGCCGTGAATGTGGATGCCGAGCAGTCCATTCTTTCGCCTGAAACTTTCTTCAATCTCGTATCTCACGAATGGCCGACTTGCCGTCTCCTGACCGATAAGCACAACGGTTACCCCAGTGCCATTTAATTCCCGGTCTATCCACGCCTTTACAGCCGCATCACCCTTTCGCTTTACTTCTTCCCATGCAGCCGCGTCCATGAACTGGTTCGACTCGCCCTTTTGAGCCAGCCAGCTATTGCGGACCTGGCCAACGCGCCAACTGTCCCTTTGGTGATGGAAGCTAAAAAATACCCGACGGGCCATACATTCAAGTAAAGCGTTCCCAAGGAGCTACGAGCACACCATTAAGAAACCTAGACCTGACCTGACCGAGCACCTCTGGCTTCTCGGCCTCCCGGTTTCCAAGAGCCGCCAACTCTTCGATTTCTTCGGGGCTGTCCAAGGTATAACTACCAGGTACAGTTATCACATTAACTCGAAGGAACCTCGGCTCTCCAGCAAGTAATTTGGCGTGTCTTTGGGAAACCTCTGCCTGAGCACCCATCAATAAACCCACTAGCTTCGTACTCCAACGGAAAATGCCTGAACGAGCCTGCTTACGCACGGTGAATGGTTCATCCGTAGTTCCGACGCTCAGCACGTCAATTCGGTCAAGCGGCACATTGAGGAAACACGTTGTTTCTACGATTGCAGCCAATGCAGGAGAATTTGCCCAAACCCCACCATCAAAAAACGTGCTCTCCGCAATCATGTTTCCAACTTTCGCTGCGGAGAAAAATGTCGGCGCGGCTGCGGTTGCTAATGCTGCATGGGCTGATTCAGTCTTCGCGTCTCCGGTCAACAACTGATGATGTGGTGTCCTGAAAAGATGAGAAGAGCCAGCTACCGCATGATAGGCTGGAATCAACAACCGACATTTTGATTCACTGAGTAGAACTGGCTTCTTGCCGCCATAATAAGCTGCTTCCAATTCACGAAGGAGCACTTCTTGCGAGTATTTGGGACGGAAGACATGGCGAACGCTGTGCTTCAACTTACTGGCCAAGCTCGTAATAGGAAAAATGGTTGGCCCACGTTGCCGATAGAAATCAAGCATCTGCTTGGCCGACAGCCCAAGACCCAAACCAATCGCGAGAATGCCCCCGGTGGAAGTTCCAGCGATGAGGTCAAAATGGTCCACGACCCGCAATCCCGTTTGTTGCTCCCAGGTGGCCAGCACCGATGCTGTAAATGTGCCTTTGATGCCACCTCCATCAAGCGCCAGGACACGGAATGAAACTCCGTCTGAACCTCGACCGCGAACAAGGGGCAGCCGTGCAAGTTGTTCGCACACTTTGTCGGCCAGGCTTCCAACATTAACCTCTGTCGCCAACAAACGGTTTGTGGCGTCGTCCAGTCCGTTCTTGAGTTGTCCAAGCAATTCAGGGTGTCTCGCCACATAATCGCGGGCTACGCCGCCGAGTCCTCCCAGCAGAAAACAGGCGATGCCTCGTTCCATCGCAAGTTCCACTTCAACTGGCACACCTGCCCGCCCGGCCATTTCCTGCCACCACTTCCCGCCGATGACCACGATTGCATCGCAACGGGCAGCCATCCAGCTTCGTAGGATTTTCAGGCTGTCGTCGTGTGCATTCTGGCCAGATGCCTCCGGTGTTTCATACACCAGGCACTTTTGTCGCCAGTCGTAAATGGGCACGTTCTGAGGCTGCTTTGACCAAAAGCGCGACACCGCCAAGATGAGGGAATCTTTTTTCCCACCACTCATTTGATAGGCGCTGGCGTTCGCCAGGAGTGTGGGCGTAAAGCTTGGGTGGCTGCCGTGAATTATGTGTCCGCCGAGTTGAAATACTTTCGCCGAAAAGCGGCTGACAAATTCCAAAATATCGGCACGCTCTTTATCAGTGGGTATTCCGACTTCGGGCAGCGACCCGGATAGCCACACGCGGACGCCAGTAAGAGATGCCGGATTTAGCGATGGGGAAGGATTCGGCATTCACATTCACTCCGCAACGGGCGAATACGCGCTCTGAATATCAATTGGCGTTTCTTATAGATATTGCTGCTTCAACCCAGCCGCTCAGATTGGCCTTTATATAGGCGTAAACTTGAGTGCTGTCGGAGGACGGGGGGTCGTAAGCCTTAACCACACTCGACAGCTTTGGCCCGTTCGTGCCCAACGTGATGTGGTCGAAGGGATTTCCACCTTTTGTTGACTGTTGTTGGTCGCTGTTCTTGATGTTGTGGATATAGATTCCAAGAACGCCCTTGTTGTCATCCCAGGCTTTCACGATCTCGTGGTTAATCCATTTGCGACCGGCAGTGTCGGTCCCAATCAGAACGACCGCGCAACTCTTGCCCGACATCTGCCCAGCTATCCATTTTTTTATGGCGTCATCGCCACCCTTAGTAATTTTCTCCCAATCATTGTCTGAAACGGGAGCATCGCCTTCGATGACGCCCATCTGGCGCACCTGGGATGCGCGCCAGTTGTCCGGCTTGTAGTGGAAGCTGTAAAATACGTTTCTTGCCATGAGGGCTTTGAGATTACCAGATTCAGGTTTGAGTGCAATCCCCGTCCAGAGTGGCATCTGCGTGGCAATCGACGGCGGCTAGTTTCTTCTCGTAGTCCTCAAGCGACGGAATCACGACCGGGGCCTTTCGCGCGTAGGCGCGATGCACGGCCTTGCTGTTGTGCCCAAGCTTCCTGCGCGAAGCGTTCGGGATACACGATGTTGGCCTGGTAGGCCGGGTCATCGGCGCGGTCCCGGACGTTGAAACGGATTGTTCGCGGAGCTTGCCGGGACCAAGGTGTCGGCGTTTGAGGAGCGGCATCAGACACATGGAACGGCGGGCGAGTTCTCAGGGCAGTTTCTGCAATACCCGGTGAATCATTCCGGCCACGGCTTTGAAACCGGCGTTTGTTGGATGCAACTCGTTTGCCCAATCGTCCCGGCTGACTGCCTTTCGCACATCCACATAGATAAACCGCCCGCCGGAGTCAGCGGCGACATGCGCCAGCATCCGGTTGTAGTCGCCCAGAAGCTGCGCCACCCACGGCTCCGTTTTACGCCAGTCCGTGTAACCTTTCTCGGCAAACGCGGGCCGCATCCAAGGGCCGATGAATCGAAAACCAAACGGAGCGTTAATCACTGCCCTACCATCGGGCACCGGGTTGGCATAGCCGTGCATCACGATGGGCAGCTTGGGAGCGACGGCCCAGATGGCCTGGGCGAACACTTGGATACTCGCTTCCATTTGCGTCAGTGCCTCATTCCAGACATCCTGCCGCAACCAACGTGTCCCGCCCACCGAACTCGGTGCGGAAGAGTGGTTCAAATACCTCAGCAACTCATCGCCAGCCACGTCGTTGCCTCCGCCTGAAAACAGCACGACGTCCGGGGGCTGTTGCCGAATCTTGTCCAGCACCTCTACCAACCCGGCGGGCTTGCGTGTGAAATCCCGCCGCAGTTTCGTTCCGTAAACCATGTTCTCCAGCGTGTCCCCGGCTTCCGCAACCCGCTCAATCGAGTAACCCCAATTGGCTCGAAGTTGGTCCAGCACGTCCAGGCCCACCGGGTAGGAAAACCACGAGTCGCCCTCCGCCACGATCTTCGGCAGTCCGGCCATTAGCCGCCTTCCCCGGTCTCGCCGCCTGCGCAGGGCGGGCGGCACGTAATCGGCCGCCCAGATTTCCGCCTTGAGGCGCTGCATCTCTTCGAGGCTGCTCATGCCAGAGGATGTGGCGGTCGGGATGTCGATTCTTGTGGGCATGGCTGGGGGGCGTGGTCGCTTTAGGTCACCTTCTCAATCTCGTAGCGCAGCCTTTCCAGATTCTTCCGGCAGTCCCTCATCGTCAGTTCTAAGAGGTAATCGCTGGCTGAATCGGAGTTGCAGTTACGCTTGGCCGGGTCGGCAGCCATGAACGCATTGTCTGCCAAAGCCATCACGTCCTCAAATCGCGCCGCCACACCACGGCACTCGTAGGGGAAAGGCCGATTTTGGTTGAGTCGAGGTAGAGCCGGTGCATCGAGTCTACGGCCTGACGCGCTGTAGGTGCATCGACGAGGCACTTGTCTCCGTTACCGAAGCTCTGGGTGACAAGGTATTCGGTCGCAGCCACGAATCGTTGCACTTGGCTGAGAAAAGTCTGCTTGTCGGTTTCGAGTGTTTCCAAAAATCGACTAGTGTCGCCGTAGTCCGAATTCCAGACGATTTCCAGGCCATCACCCAAATCAACGCCACCGATGGGGTGGGGACGGTTCTCACCTACCAGTTTCGGGTTCACCCACATTGTCCTGCACAGCCAATTTGCATTCGGGGCGTCGGTCGGGTCGGCGGCGAGGTAGAGGCTGACAACATCGGCCTCATGGTGACGGAATCGTTCGCCCAATCGCGCTGTCCGGTGGAATGTTTCCTTCCTGATTTCCGCCGTCGCACGCCGCACCACAGCCTCCAAGCGCAACCTGGTCACTGGGTGGCGAACAAGGACATGTGCTGCATATCGTTTCGTCGTCCCGTTGCTCGTGTCATCAAGCTTGAGGGTGGTGTTGTAGGCGGATGCCGGTTCAAGCCCAACTCGATGCCGTGCAGCAGCCATGAAGTTGAATTCTAGATTGTTGGTGAACGGGACCTCTACCTTCCAACCGTTGCTCAAGCGTTCAACGGTTGTCTCGGTGATTTCTTGCCAATACGCCTTTTGCTGGGCGGTTTCGACGAGCACCACGAATACCGGCAATCGATGGTTAAGCCAGTAATCCAGGTGGCCGAGCAACCCCCGATAGACAATGCCGGTCGTTGTCGTCTCCTTGAGATAGCTTGGCCCACTCTTTACTTGCAAGGCGACGATTTCGCCCGTGGCATCGCGTGTGGCTTGCTCTACAAGCTCAACGTGCGTGTCAATACCCCGGTCGTTCTGTTCCTGCGGCCTGCAGATATGGCCGAGCCTCGAAATTATTGAGTCAGTGATTGCGATGCCTTGTCTGCCTTGAGCATCGGAAGGGTTCCACTTCATGGTCAAAAATCTATTGTGAACAACCGCCCCTCCTGGGTGGATGCGTCGAGTCGCAACCGTAAATGCTTGGACTTCTGCAAGTCCTCTGGCGGTGGTTCAGTCGTGGTGATGATGTATTGAAACGTCGGCTCGTCTGCGGCCCTCTCGGCTTCGAGCGCGAGACGGAAGATGTAGGAATACGGCACCGGCGCGATGTCCGCGACCCTTCGGGCTGTCGTGGATGACCATGCGCGGGTGCGCCCCTCGTCCAGCCACGCTTTGGAACATCGCCGCGAGGTCGAAGGCAATGAGTTTCATCGCCCCGATGGCGGGGCCGGAGAGGGAAGCCCGGCTTTCGGCCGAAAGCTCAATGATACCGTCGTCATCGAATTCAATGCCGCCGCGCACATCCGGGCCAAGTAGCCAGGACAACGCCGCCCGATAGTGGTCTGCAAAATCCAACCGCACGCGCCAATGCTCTTTGCGAAGCTCCTTTTGAAGCTGGCGGGAGGCAGCTATCTGCTCGGACAGGCTGGTCACCGACGCGGTGTTCTCGTCGAGCTTGGACTGGTGATACTCGGCTGGGTTCAGCAGTGCCTCGTCCGCCTGAGTCTCTGCGGCAAGCCGGGCGGCGGCTCTAAGCAGATTGTCGCGGTCACCCGCGAGTTCGTCGGCGCGGGTTTTGAGATTCGCCTCGTTCGTTTGCAGCGTTGGTAATCTTAGTTCGTGTTCGGCCAGTTCGGCGCGTTCCTCATCCAGTTCCTCCTGCAACGCCTCGCACTGGTGTTCAAAATCTGCCATGACTGCGGCGGCGCTGATGTCTTCCGTGACTTCCAGGTAGAGCGGGCACTTGTCTTTCGCCTCCTCCTTCTTCCTCGCACAGTAGCCGGGCGGTGGTTTACGCATCGCGGCTGTGAGCTTCGCCTTCAAAGCGACCAGTTGGCCACTCCGCTCCGACACCTTCTTTTCCAACCTCTTCGCCCTGCGCGTCGAGCGGTTGACTTCGGACTGGACTCGTTCGGATTCCCGGATGGCCTGCTCATACACGGCCTTCGCTGTGAGGGCGGGATGTTCAGCCAGCGACCGATTGAGTGCCTCAAACTGCCCCTGCTTTTCGGAGGCGAGCTTCTTCGCCTGGGCAATCAGGAGTGGCCCAGCCAGCGTGTCGCCATCGCCGGGAACAATGCGGCGGAGTGTTTCGCAAGCCTGAGTCGCCGCAGCTTCGAGGTCAGGGCGCTTGTCCTTGAACTTGTCCCGTTCGGCTTCTAGCCGGGCGCAGTTTTCCATCTCCTCCCACTCCTTCTTCTCAATCAAGCCGAGAACCATCCGCATCAACAGATGCCGCTCCAACTTCGTCGGCCCTCGTTCTTGCGGGCCACTCACGGAGGTTCGCCATGCCTCCAAGCTCTGCATGGCAGCCTCTTGGTCACGGGAAAGCCAGCCTAGCAGGTGCGTCGCCTCTATCGCCTCATCCCGACCGGGGAAACGGTTTTTGATTAACGTGCCGACCGTTAGCCGCTTCAGTTCGTCGAAGAATGGCTTGGTTTGTGCAGGTGAATGCCAGCCGGTCGCCAGCACTGCTTCCAGCGACACGCCGGGCACCGCCGCGCAATCGGACTTGTCAAAAAACGGTCGTCCCACCACCCACTCTCGCCCATCGAGGTTCAAGTGCAGCAGTGCCCAGCCCTTCGGCAGCTTGTTCGCCAGATTGACTTCCGTCTGGGTCGGGCCGAGGTGCGATTCGCCGAGCAGCCAGCGCAGGATGCGGCACAGGGTCGATTTCCCCGCTGAATGGCCGGACGTGCGAACTCCCCCAGCGCGAGCCTCCGCCGTCTTTGGGTCGGCCCAGATGATGTTCAGGCCGCGGCGAAACGAGACTCGGCGCAACACCTTCACCGTGGGAGGCTGGAAGACCTCCAGAAGAGCCAGTTCGCGCAGTTCAATCAGTGGATGTGGCCGCCCCGCCGCCGGCTGCCAGCTTGGCGGTGCGTTGGCCTTAGGAATCAGGGTGTCCATACTTCATGACGCTGCTTGGAGCATCAGGGCGACAGTCTCGGCCCGTTTACTCTCCGTGCGCTGCAATGTCTCCGTCGGAGCCTCCATCGCAAGCCGTAGCGCGGCGAACGCATCCAGTCTCAGCCATGCGCTTTCATCTGTGACCGCAATCCCGGCGGCAAGCCGACAACGCTCCACGCCTTGCATCGTGCCGTCGCGCAGCAGGGTAAGCAGAACGCCAGCCGCATCGCTGAACGAATACCCACGAGGGAAGTTTTGACTCCATTGCTTCAACACCTCGCCAAACGCCGAAGCAACCGCCGATTGCCGGAGGCTCGCGTCGGAAAGAAGCTCCAAGGCGTGCAACAATCGCTGCCGTTCCATCCCCTCCGGCTGCAAGCGCAGCATGAGGGGAAGGACGAGCTGAAAATAAACGAGCGGTTCGAGTGCCGGGCGCACCTCGGTTGGCAAGCGCGGTTCGTGCGTGACCCGCACATCGGCAGGCGGAATTGGTAGCGACGACGCGAACGCCTGCCCGCCTTCCATTGCGGACTTCATAGCGTCGTAGATTTTGAGGATGACGAGTTTGGTGCGGTAGTTGCCGAACTTCTCCTCGTCTTTGCGTTTCACGATGGGGAAGGTGTCGAGGATATAGGCGGTGTCGTCGCGGTTCAGGCCGTAGAGGTGGAAGAAGGCGGCGTCCAACTCGCAGCGCAGCAGGAAGCGGCGCTCCTCGTCCCAACGGAACGGTGGGCCGCTCCACCCGCAGTCCACCGCGAACGGCTCCAAGTCGTACGCCGTGTAGCTCAGTTCCAGCACGCGAGGCAAAAGCCAGTCGCCAAGCGTAGGCGAATTCACCGACCAGGCGCACGGCTGTCTGTGCGTGCTGGGCGGAAGAACTGGAAGCTGCTTCATAATGAAGAAACTCGCGTTTTCGCCGCCAATGCTCTGCCGAACCGTGAAATCGAATGGGATTGCAGCCACTTGAGCCAGCAGAAGTGCGAGTCGTTCGCAAGAGGACGGGGCATCTGAGGTGAGCATGAAAACGCTGTCCCCAACCGCTGACACTGGCAAACAACAGAACAGGCCGGTTCGGGAATCATTACTCCGTGCACTTCGGCGAAAGGCTATCGTCCACCGCGCTTTGCCGAAACGTTCGAGGCAAACGTCAGCAATCGCTTCCTCAGCGACCCAGTAGCGAGGAATGGCCAAGCAAAGGCAGTCTGAGTGTTCGTGCACTTCAAGCTCCCTGCTTGCTTCAAAGGAGACTCCACCATCCCTGGTTTTGAATGTCGCAAACCGATGGTCGTGCGAATGAATCTGGTTCTGTTCATACAGGGGCAGGAAGCGTTTCCCAGAAACGACGAACGTGCTTAGTTCCAGTTTTCCTCCGTCGTCGAGAAGTTGTCGGTGAGTCCTGAACAGGTGCGAGTCGTTCGACATGTGAAGCATCGTCGCAAACTTTACGCGCCAAAGGTTCAGCGGTTGTTCGCCCTCTTTCATCAGGACTGGCAAGCGTCGATAAATCTGTTTGGTGATTTCGGCGTCCCTCCTGTTCTGAAAAACGGGGCAAGTGCGCGTGTTCGGCTTGAGGAGCGAGATGTCTTCTGCGCTTAATTCAAATCGCTTTTCAGGGTCGCGCAATTCTTCAATCGACCTTGCGAAAAACACAAACTCAGCTTTGTCAGTGGCTGGCCTTGCGGGGCTTCCAGCGGTGAGGAGGCTGAACGGTTCGCGACTGTCCGTCGCGAGGAATATCAGTCGGATTTCAAAAAAGCTGAGCAGACTTACAAGTGACTTCTTCTGAACCAAATCCTGGAAAAAATACTTGGTTGTATCACCTGTCGCGATGCCACTTGGCAGCACACAGCCGATTCGTCCATTTAGCGAGAGATGGTTCCTCATGCCCTCGGCAAATACGGCATAGACGTTGATGTCACCGCGCCCGCACAGCGGGTAGAGTTCCGTGGAGCGAAGCAACTGGCTCTCGCCTTCGGCCTGCCGAGCGGCATCCCTAAATTGAGAATGAAGCGCAGGGTCTTCCGTCCGCAGCGCCTCAATGAGCCGCTTGCGGGTAGCGGCGTTCGGCGCGTTCGCGATTTCGGGCCGGCGCTCGGCGAACCATTCTTTCTCCTGCAACTTCACGCGCTCCCACGGCGGATTCGCGAGGATGCAGTCGAAGCCGCCGTTCAAGCCGGAGAGTGGGTTCTCTGCCGCTTCTTTCGGCAACGGCACACGGAACACGTCAGGGAAAGCGAGTTGCCAGTGGAAGAACTGATATTGGTCGGCGAGACGTTTGATTTCGTCGCGCATCCATTTGGGCTCGTCGCGTGGGTTGCGTTCGAGCTTTTGGAGGATGTCGTTCGTGATGGGGTAATCGAATCCGCCAGCGGCAGGCGGGCACTTCTTCCACACAAACGCGGCGCACCAGGCGTCGGCCAGCTGCCTGCCGGATTCGTAGCTGCTGGAACGAACGAGTTCGGCATAGATTTTTTCCTTCGCGTGAACCTCCGCTACGGAGTCGTCGGGCAGGCTCGTGAGTTGAGCGAGGCCTACGGTGAGATTGCCGAGATGTTCCCACGGTTTGAAGATACCAGCCGTGAGCATCAACTGGCCTCTTGCTTCCTCGCGATTCGCTTGCTTGAAGCGGCGACAGTAAAGCCTGTCATCGCCTTCAATCGCCTCGAAGGCGGTGTCGGGAATGCCATGGGCCATGAGCGCGGGCGTCGCGCCGAGGAGGGCGTTGCCGCACTGGATGTGGTGGTCGAGGAAGGAGAGCGGCTTACCGGGTTCGAGCGCCTCCAACCAGAGCGCGAACTTGCAAAGTTCGACGGCCATCGGGTTGATGTCCACGCCGTATAGGCAGCGCCCGATGACATCACGCAGGGCGTGGCGGACGGCTGCGGGCGCGGGTTCACCGTCGCCGGTGCGGATGGCTGCGAGGCGCTTGGCCATGCGATGGGCCGCGCCAATGAGGAAGTGACCAGAGCCGCAGGCTTCGTCGCAAACCTTGAGGCTGAGGATGCCCTCCTCAACGGACTTGAAGCCGAGCTTGGCGAAGTCGCGCTCGCGTTCCTGCAAGACCGGTTCCAGCGCGGAGTCGAGCAGGCAGTTCACCAGGGACGGCGGCGTGTAGTGCGTGCCGGATGTCTTGCGCTCGTTCCCGGCGTGCGTACCGAGCGTGAACTTGGCCGTGGGCACATGAACGTCCGGGTGCTGTTCGAGCAGGGATTCGTAAACGCTGCCGAGTTCCTCGGTGCCGATGTTCTTGTAGTCAATCGGGCGGCGGACTTTGTTCTGCTCCGTGAAAGCCAGTGCGCGGATGGCGATGAGCAGGTCGCGATTTGCCATGAGGCAGTCATCGAGGTCGGGCGTGGCGCGGGCCGACCAGAGGAAACTGCCGAGCGCGGGCAGACCGAGCGCGGGGCAACCGGTGTCGGAGCCGAGCCAGTTGAAGAGGAAGTGGACATTGTGCCAGAGGTCGGCGTGTTGCGTGCCGCCGAACCGGTTGGCAATGCGGCGCAGGCGGCTGATGGAGTAGTGGCGGAGGTAATTCTCGCGGGTCTTGGCCGGGACGTTTTCAGCAAAGAGCAGTTCACGGTCTTCGGCGGCGAACAGGAACAGGAAGCGATAGACTACGCGGAGCAGTTGGCGGAAATACTCCTGTTTCGTGAGGGTGCCAGCAGTGAGTTTGTCCCTGAGCGCGGTGTTGGCCGGGTGGGCGAGGAAGCCGGAGCCGAGGGCGGTGATGGCTTCTTCCACGCCGTCGCGCAACTGGTCGAGGGCACGAGCGCCCCGTTGCCGGGCTTCTTGCGTCCACTTTTCGAGCCAGCAAAGCTCAGCGCGTTCGCCTTCAACGCGGGACTGGTGCAGCAGGAGCCAGAGCAGCGCGAAGTCGGCGTAGAGTTCGCCCTGCATCATGGATTGGAGGTCGAACTCGACGAACGCCTGGCGCGTTAGGGAGACGTTATCGCGGAGCAGGCGCAAGCGCAGGCCGTTGGTGACGATGGCCCAGACGTGCGCCGTGGAGCGATTCAGGAATTCCTGCACCATGCTGTGCGGGCTGGTGGTGCGTGCGCCGACGATGTTCTCGGAACGGGCATCGAGGTCGGCCCGGAAGCTGACAAGGTGAATGGGCGCGTGCTCCCAGCCGTGCGAGATGGAGTAGCGGCGTCCCTCGAACTCGAAGGGCTTGGCGGTTTGCAGGCGACCGTAGCCGACTTCCTGGAAGAGCGGCAGGAGCCACTTCTCGCGGGTAAGCGTGGTGCCCGCGTCGGAGGCCGGAAGCGCCTGCATGGCGGGTGCGAAACTTTTCCACATGCCGAGCACGCGATTCCACGAGCGGCTGATGGCTTCATTGAGTTTTTCGCCGCTGCCGAGGTGGTAGGCGTCGGGCGTGAGTCCCGGTATCTCGCGGTCGCGCTGCGCGAGGCGGTTCAGAAAATCCGAGGGCAGCAGTGCGCCTTCGGTGGTGACGGATTCAAAGAGTTGGTCGCGGCGGGGCATGCGCACTCAGGGCACGAAGCTAAAGTAACGATTCTGATCATCCTCACAGGTCGCAGATTTGAGCCGCGCAAACGCACTTTTTACCGCGCTCACCCCAAAACGACGAACCAGCAACGACACGACCGCGGCACGGTCCGAAGGCTGGCTCCAGATTTTCCTATGAAAACTCTCCACCAGGTGGTTTAAGTTGGATCGAGTAAGCCTCCACGTTTCGTATCGGTCATATTCAAACTTTTCTGCTTTCTGCTGGAACGCTTGATCGATTAAGGCGGTGGGCAAAGATGTCTCCACATGAGCCAGCAGGTCGGGCTCACCAGTGATTTGGTTGATGCCGAAAGCAAAGAAGTCGATTGATGTGGGATCAATATCGATTCCCAACTCCTCTTTCGTCTCTCTAACGAGCGCAGCTTGGGGTGTTTCTGCAGATTCAACTGCTCCACCAACCGACGCCTGCCATGTTCCGGGTCGCTCACAGACATTGAGGCTTCTCATAGGAATGAACGTATTTCCATCCTTTGCAACGACCATTGCGATTACGTTTAACGGGCTAGCCAGATACCGTTGGCGACAAGAAATGGTGCCCTCGCGCATCCTTCTCAAGAGCCTTCCGTATTCACCAAGTTGGCTCTTCGCATTGCAAATACTAAGGTTTGTCGCGGCAAATGTGCCGTAATCAGTCTGCTCCAAACTTAGACTTAGTCGATTCCCCTCATTCTGACATCCGACAAGTCTCCCAAGGGGTCTGAAATGCAGTTTGATTCCCTGAAGTCGCAGACTACTCTCCTGGACCCGGAATATCATCCCCCAAAGAAACCGGATCACTTTTGAAGCAGGAATGAACGGTATTGGAGACCACTTCGTGGTGACCTGGAGCGGGGTGCTGAAGTCTTCCAAACTCCCGGCAACCAAATTGAAGTTGATAGTGTAGTTGCCAACCACGACCCCATTCGCTGCATCATCGAGTGAAGCAATTTCCTGATCGTCGCTGTCATTTCCGAAGACGTCGGAAATAAATGGACCTAATCCCAATTCGAGGATTTCTTTACTCGAAAGCGGCTGATAGTTTTTCCGATTTGCCTGGCGGTCCCTTTCTGGGAGTTTCAAGAATTTCTGGATATGTAACAGGATTTGTGGTGATTCTTTGTTGCCGTTTTCCAAACCGCGGAGAGTGCGCTCTGAAATGTTGAGGCAGTCGCAAAAAGCCTTCTGAGATTCCTTCCTCAAGGTCCTTAGCCTCCGCAAGCGCTCTCCAAACTCGCTTTTCCCGTTTAGCCAAGCGTCGATGTTACGTGGATTCATATCTTTAGTTTCGATGGGTGCCACAGCTTCAGTGCCAAACCTCCAGTTCTTTCAACGCGGCGTTAATTCTGTCCGGCCCGTGCAGCAAGATTAAGGACGCCGTGCAAATTGCTTTCCTGGCACGATGAATGCACATTATGCGGGAGGCCGGGTCCAGACGTTCAAGTTTCTGCCTAAAGTCGTCGGCACCGAGAGTCCTCGTGAAGTCCTCTACTGGTGTGACGGTGTTCGTATCGAGCGAATCAGAGTTTGGAGTTTTCATGAGGTCAAGCTGACTTCAAGTTCCTACTATGGCGAGTGGGCAAATGCGGCAAAATGGAGGCGTCTTAGTAACATCATGGCAGGAATACATAGAGGCCAAGGATATCCAACGGCAGCTTGGTCTCGACGCGATGCTGAACGGCACGTGTGTGCCGGACGCGCTGGTGGGAATCGAGCAACTGCTTGCCGTGGTCGCGGGCCAAGTCGCTCAGCTTGGGCTGGACGACCTCAATGCTCGTGAGGATCGAGCGCAAATGATGTTTTGCGATGTCCGGTGCGATGTTGGAATCAGGGGTCAGTTGCAGTAGAGAGTTGGCATCTCCCAGCGACAACCACGCCGCCTTGTCGGGCGGTCCGGTGAACGCAGTGACCATGCTGTCCTCTGCGAGCAACGTCTGCTCGGCTTCCTTGCTGGCGGTGACGATGTGGTAGCGGAACCGTAATAACAGGCAGATTGTGCGCTCCTTGACCTTCGAGGTACGGATGACACCACAGCGTTTGGCAACGCTCTCACCCACGGAATCGAAGGCGGCGTCCATCACGTAGGTTGCCAGCGCCTCGACGACCGGGTGCGTGCGGCTGACGTAAACTTCGTCATCCTTCACGGGCAACTCGAAGCGCACTTTGATTTCGTTGTCCGGCAAGCGCAGGATTTCGCGGAGCGGTCGTGGGGACTCCTTGAAATTGATGTGAAAAGCGGTGTCGCCGGAATACGTGGCGCGATGAGCCTCGCTCGCCTGCTTTACGAACCGGGCAACATCCACGCCGGAGCCGATGGCTGCGCGAACGGCATCCAGCTCCTGACGAACATCGTCCACCTTGATGGCTTCCTGGGCGAATATGGTGCGCGAACGTTTCTCGCGTTCGGCCACCTTGTCCCAGTCGGTGTGAAGCTCTTCCTGCTTGGGCTTCCAGAATTCGGCGTTAAAGAAAAGCTGTTGTGCCTCGACCCCACCACCGCCGCGCTCGCGCAGCAGCAAGCCTTCAAGAATCGCCTCCATCACCTGGTTGCTGTCCACCGGCACCGGCACGGAGATGCCGAGCGAACTGCGGATGGTCTTGTGCTTGCGCAGGAGCACGTCGAGCACGATGCCGTCAATCTGGTTGTCTGCGCTGTAGTAGGTGACGACTTTGACCTCCGGGCTGGGCTGGCCGTAACGGTCAACGCGGCCCTCGCGTTGTTCGTGGCGTGTCGGATTCCAACTAAGGTCGTAATGGATGACGGCGTTGAAGTGGTCTTGCAGGTTGATGCCTTCGCTCAGGCAGTCGGTGCAGACAAGAACGTGCTTCTCGGATTTCCCCAAGTCGGCCACGCGCCGTTCGCGGTCGGAAGGCGGTAGTGTGCCCGTAACCGAATCGACTTCGACACCCTTCGGCAACTTGTCCCGCAAGGCGACGGCCACGTAGTCCGCCGTCTCGATGAAGCGGCAGAAGACGATTGGATTAAAGCCATCCTTGATGAGCGTCTTCACCAAGCTCGCCAGCTTTTGCAGCTTCTCATCTTTGTTACCCTTCAACTCGTCGGCGAGTTTGGCAAGTTCGAGCAAGCGTCGTCGCGAGCGCGTCATCTCGTCGTCCTTGTCCTCCGTAGTCTCTGCGCCGGGAGTTACGTCGATGGCTTCCGCAGAGTCTTCGAGCGAGATGTCGAGGACGGTCTGACGCCCGATTTCGTCAGCGGCTTGTTCGTTCTCGGCGTCGTTGACACTGGCCCGGCTGCGAAGCGTAGCGGCGGCGGCGGCGGGACTGCTGCCCAAGCAACGCAGAAGTGCCAGGGCTGACCACCAGCGCACGCGCTGCCGGAACTTCGAGAGCGTCTTGTCGTGGACGCGCTCGGAGATGAACCGGAGCACCTTGTCGAAAAGCTCTTTATATTCAGGGGACAGGTTGTGCGTAGTTTCTGCCGGGATGCGCCTAGGGAAGGGCGTATCCGAGTCCAGGTAGTGCTCGATGTCTGCGCGGCGGCGTTGAACAAAATGAGCGGCGAGTCGGCGGCGATGAGGCTCGTTCTCCCTGCCCGTGAGCACATCAGGCAAGTTGGCGAAATCTGGACTCAGCAAGGTCAGCAACGAACGAAAGGCATCCTCGTTACCACTGTGCGGCACGGCACTGACCAGAATGACGTGGCGGTCGGGCACTGCCGCGACCTTCTTGAGAAGCTCAAAGCGGAGATGTCGTCCGGTTCGGCCTTCACCGCCGAACGCGCAGGTGTGCGCTTCATCGACGATGACCAGTTTCGGGCACGTCCGCAGGAACTCATGCTGATTGCGCTCGGACTTGATGAAGTCCATTGAGACAACCGTGAAGGGATAGAACTCGAAGAGCGACTGGCCGTGACACCGCTTCTCCAAACGATTCGCGGTGCTGGGCAGCACCAACTCGGCGTCGATGTGGAATTTCTCACGCAATTCGGACTGCCACTGCTCGGCCAGGTGGGGCGGGCAGAGCACGCACATGCGACGCACTTCACCGCGTTCCAGCAGTTCTCGGGCAATGAGGCACGCCTCCACCGTCTTGCCGATGCCCACGTCGTCGGAGATGAGCACGCGAACGGTGTCGAGCTTCAACGCCATCAGCAGCGGCACAAGTTGATACGGGCGCGGCTCGACGTTGATTTTGGCGAACGAACGAAACGGCCCGGCGCTCGAACGAAAGCCGAGGCGCACGGCGTCGCGCAACAGACGGCAGGAGAGGTGGTCGCCGAGTTGATTCGGATTCGGCAGGTCAAACTGGGCCGGTTCCACTTTCTCTAGCGACGGGACGATGCCGGTTTCCTCCTCGTCGGTGCCGCCGAGCGGGCGGAGCATCAACAGGTCACTTTCGCTTTCTGGCAGCACCACCCACTCACGCCCGCGTGCTTTGACCAGTGAACCGATGGCGAAGCTCATGCGTGGATTTCCTTGTTGTGCTCTAGGAGTTGACGGAATTGACGCTCGTCGCGCCAGCCAGTTGTGCGGAAGGAGGGATGGCAAAGTGGCACCTCGTGAATGCCTGCGGGTAAATGCGATGCGTTTTCGAGACGCTTGGCCCTTGCGGCCTTCACTTCGGCGTTTGCAGCGAATGCCACGCACTTGGCATTGACCGCTGCACAGAACGCGGCCAACCAAGCTTCACACAACACCATCCATTCCAAGCTGTCTCCATCCCGCATGCCAGGCAGTCCCCGGTGCCCGGTCTTTTCAGTACCACCGCGTGCAAAAGGGAAGTAGTTCCAAAGCAAGAGTCGATGCTGAAAGAAAGCCTCCTCTACGCATTCGGGGCTATTCCGAATCTGGTTGATGCTCTGCTTCCCGGTTACAGCTTTGAGAATGTTCACTCCTGTCTGTTCCTTACCATTTGACGGTTCAAAACCATTGAGAAATCGCGCTACTTCGCGCTCCGCCCACTTTCCGTCCGCCATGTATTCCGCCCGCAGTTCCTGCCAGGGATAGTAATCCGTAAGGACAAGGACAGTCGTTCCTTCGCCATAATTCCTCCGCACTGCATACAAGGCTGCATCAACAAACGGGTCAAACCTGATGGATAGCCCATTCGTCGCGCCAGAGAATCCATGCGAATGCCCCTTCCAGGCAGCGATGTTCCAAACATCGACCGGCGCATTCCACATCTCGTTGTTTGTGGCGTTTACCAAAACGTTAAAGGCTTCGTTAATTCCAATTTGGTCAGCGACCGACTCTCCCACGGTTGCAATGCGGTGAGCCAGCGCCAGAAGCTGCTCATCATCGAAGCAGGCTGAGATTTCGGCTCGGGTCAGGTGCATCCTAAAGTTTGCTGAACACACTCGGAAACTCCTTGATGATGGTCGGCCAGTGCTCCGTGTGTTTGAAGCGAATCACAATGTAGCCCGCGTTTTCCATGCACTCGGTTTGCGCGCCGTCGCGCTGATGACGCTCTGGGTAATCGTGGGGTGGCCCGTCGATGTAGATGACGGCCTTTTCCTCGTGATAGTAAAAGTCGGGTCGCGTCTGGCACTGGTCGAACAACTGTTGGGAGTGTGACGGCAGACGGAGGTCATGGGTTTCCAGCAAACGCAGCCACTCGCGCTCCAGTTCGGAATCTGTGCGGCGTAGCAGGTTGTCCAGGTGCGCTGCTCGGGGAACTGACGCCGGGGCACTAACAACCCTGGCCTTCGTGAATTGCAGCAACAGATCGCGGATTTTTTTGCGGTCGAGCTGCTGATGGTCCGGTTGATTGCCATAGGTCATCAGGCAGTCGTAGCAGGCTGCCTCGCAAATCTCTTTTGAGCGCGGCGCTTTGCCTAAGTCGGCTCCAGAGTCCGGGTCGAAGTGACAGATTTCCAGGGCGCGGCCGCAGACCTTCGCAAAGGCATCGCCATCGAGAAGTTGGCGCAGGACGCCCGCGCCGCCCTCGGCGGATTCGTAAATCAGGATGAGATTGCGCGGGTCGCGGCCCGGCAAGGGCTCGACGGCGAGCTCGTTGTCCTCCAACTCGAATTCGACCTGGATGGCGTGCTTGAGCGCGGCCTGCAAAGACGCCATGACTTCCAATTCGAGTTTCACGCACGGCTCAAGCAACAGTGCGTTGCGGTGGTCGGTTACGAACGGGATGACGCGCTTGACCGCGTCAGACATGGAATCCGCTTCGTCCTCTGGGTTTTGTTCGTTGTTCGCCCAGTAGCCGCGCTCTGTATCGAGCATGAAACCACGAATGGTTTTGTCAGCGCGGCGGCGAAAGCCGAGGTTGATGCGCCAAAGCGTGGCGGTGTGGCCGTAGTTCAGCTTCGCGATGGGCTGACCATCCGCCTCGACAGTCGCAAGCTTGAACAATGGCTGTCCTCCCTGCACGCCGAACCGAACACCGGTAATGATATCGTAGCCCATCCGGCGCCGCTCCTCTTCGTCGGAGTTGATATTGTCGCGCCGTTTCGTGACGACGTTCTCCATACGGAAGAGTTGCGTCATCGCCTGGCCCAGGGCCGCGCCGCAGCGGTCGCACACGTCCGGGTCACTGCCGCTGCTGATGGGATGAAGGTAGCCGCATCCCTCGCAAATCTTGAGCCGCTGCGTGAGCACATCGTCACTGCCGACCGGGAGGATGACACCGTTAATGATGTATCGCGCGCCATCGTGGTAGATGAACGAGCGGGGGCCAAACTCCGAAATGGCCAGGAAGCGCGGACGGGACAGGAATTCATCTTTGCGTCCTGTGCGTCGCGCAGGAATGTAGGCGGACAACGGAAGTCGGGGAAAGTTGTAGCCCGGCAGGAACCCTTCGCTAGCGAAATAGCGGTAGCTGTAGAAGTCCGACTGCCGCATGTTGTCGATGTCGCGCAGCAGTTCGAGTTGAGACTCGGCCTCACGACGCAAGCGTTTGGCCTGCTCACGTTCGTCTTGGGTGCGCGAGGCGTCCACGATGATGTCGCTCTGCACTTTGAACTGACGGAGCGCCGAGCGGTAGAGGCCGCGCCAGCGTTCACAGGCTTGCTCGAAGTGCAGATGCACCTGATTGAAAACTTCATCCAGCCACTTGTCATCGAACCAGTCCGACTGTTGGAGGTCGTCACGAATGGTCGTCAGGATTTTTTGCGCGCGGATTTTTGCGCAGAGCCGGGGACGACTGTCCAGAATGCCGTCACGAACGGATGGCAGCAGCGTGAGCGTCGGGTCATCACCATTCACGTCGAGCAGGTCTTTGAGCGACTTGTGCAGCGACATGCGCGTCTCCGCGAGCCAAACCGCGTGCAGATGGGCGCGAATCAAATCCTCATTCGCCAGTTCGAGACGTGGCGGAGTAACGGCCCCGGCAACCATGTTCTCCGGGCGCTTGAAGAAGTATTGGTCGTGGGAACTGCCGGTGGTGCAGTAGGAAAACACGAGCGCCGGTTGCCCGCTGCGGCCAGCACGACCGCTGCGTTGCGCGTAGTTGGCGGGCGTCGGGGGGACGTTCCGCATGTTCACCACGTTGAGTTCCGAGATGTCTACGCCGAGTTCCATCGTCGGTGAGCAGAAGAGCACCGGGAGCTTGCCCTTGCGGAAACGGCTCTCGCGTTCGACGCGACTCTCGTAGTCCACCTGGGCGGT
>Ga0134127_10000232_pt1 | contig 63412 bp, 57 predicted proteins | sample KB31753_FD_96459 | JGI IMG/M metagenome (GOLD analysis project Ga0134127, IMG submission 96459) | Terrestrial soil microbial communities with excess Nitrogen fertilizer from Kellogg Biological Station, Michigan, USA - KB3-175-3 | ecosystem: Environmental > Terrestrial > Soil > Unclassified ... | reverse complement strand
TCCTTGATGTTGAAGACGATCTTCATCAGGTCGGAGCCGATGTCGGCGATCTTGGTGAAGATGCCGCCGGCGATGCGCAGCGCCGCGGCGCCGAGCGACTCGCCGATGGCGAAGCCGATGAAGCAGGGGCCCGCGTAGTCGCCGGGGATGAAGAGCAGGATGAAGAGCATGATCAGCAGCTCGACGCTGATGAGCATCATGCCGACGCTCATGCCCGAGCGCAGCGGAATCGCGTAGACCGGATAGGGCTTGCCCTCGAGGCTCGCGAACGCGGTGCGCGAGTTCGCGTAGGTGTTCACGCGGATGCCGAACCACGCGACGCTGTAGCTGCCGAGGATGCCGACGACGCTGAACAGCAGGATGATGAGCACCCGCATCGTCCCGAGGCCCGAGAGCAGGCCGAAATACAAGACGATGATCACCGCGATGAAGACCTCGAGCAGCGCCAGGAACTTGCCCTGCGTGACCAGGTAGGTCTTGCAGGTCTCGTAGATCAGCTCCGAGACTTCGCGCATCGAGCGGTGCACCGGCAGGTTCTTGAGCTGCGTCAGGATGATGAGCCCGAACGCGATGCCGAGCGCCGCCACGACCATGCCGCCCATCAGCAGCGTGCGGCCGTTGTAGCCCCCGACGTCCACCAGGTCCAGCTCCGGCAGCACGAGGCTGGCCTCCCCGCCCGCGGGGCGCTCGGCCTGGGGCGCGGCGGCAGGCTCCGGCTGCTGCGCCAGCGCGCGCGACGGCACCGCCAGGATGGCCGCCAATAGCGCCAGCAGCGCACACAGGCGGCCGGCTCCTCTCCACAATCCAGTCTTCGCTCTCATCGGTCCTCTCGATCGGGTGCAGGGCGCCCCGTCACGGGGCGCCCAAACGTCATGGGGCGCCGGAACCCGTCTTGATCGTTCCCGGCAGCGACATCCCGCCGGTCAGGAAAATGCGGATCCCTTCCTCGACGCTCATGTCGGGAAAGAAGGCGCGCGCCCGTGGGTAGAGCACGATGTCGCCCAGGTACAGGTGATTGGTCGGCACGTAGACGGCTATCAGTTGTTCGGGACCCTGTCCGCGATCGACCGTGAATTCCTTGGTCAGAAATCCCATCACGAGGCCGCGGCGCTCATCCTCCACCATCACGACGCGCTTGAAGCCATACTCGTTGTCCGGCGAGAAGGCCGCCACCAGCTGCTTGACCGGCGAGTAGATCGTCTTGAAGACGGGCACTCGGGTGAGCAGCTGTTCCGCGCGTCCCAGGATGCGGCGACCGATCACGTTGGTCGCCACGGCGCCCACCGCGAGGACGAACAGCACCATCATCAGGATGCCGACGCCCGGCGCGGCACGTCCCACCAGCCGCGTGGCCAGTGGTGCCGTGAAGTCGTCAATGATACCGAATATCCACACCAGCGCCGCAATGCTGATGACCAGCGGAACCGTGACGAAAAAGCCCGCGAGGAAGCGGCGTCTCAGCCACTGACCGATGCCATCGCCCGCCACGCCTATCTCCAGCCCGCCGCCAGCGCGGCGAGAATCGCCAGCCCCAGCACGATGCGATACCAGGCAAACGGCGCAAACCCCGCCCGCCGGATGAACGCGAGGAACGGACGGATGACGAGCAGCGAGGCGATGAACGCCATCACGAAGCCGATGGCGATCTCCGCGGCGCGCGCCGGCGCGAGCGAGCTCCCCACCTCGAGCAGGTCGTGGCCGAAGGCGGCCGCCATCGTCGGGATGGCGAGAAAGAACGAGAACTCCGCGGCCGCCGGGCGATCGAGCCCCATCAGCATGCCGCCGACGATCGTCGCGCCGCTGCGCGACACGCCGGGGACGAGCGCAAGCACCTGGCAGAGGCCAACGCCCAGCGCGCGGGAGATGGGCGTGTGCTCGGCGTCGAGAATCGTGGGTGCCGGGCGAAAGCGCTCGACGATCAGCATCACGATGCCGCCGGCGATGAACGCGCCGGCGATGACCGCGGGTTGGTCGTAGAGCGACTTCACCTTGCTGGAAAACAACGCGCCGGCGGCGAGCGCAGGAATCACGGCGAGGATGATCATGGCGGCAAACCGCCTCGCGTCGGGATCCGAGGGCAGGCCCGCGATGACGTGCAGGATCTTCAGGCGATACAGCCAGACGATCGCCAGGATGGATCCCAGCTGGATCATCACCGTGAAGACGCCCATCGGGTCCTGGAATCCGAGCAGTTTCTCGCCGAGCGCAAGGTGCGCCGTCGACGACACGGGCAGAAATTCCGTCAGGCCTTGAACGATGCCGAGGAGGGCGGCGAGAACGTACGTCAACGAATTTGCGAATCTACGAATCTACGAAATTTACGGATTGGAATCGATCAATTTGCAAATCCAATTCGTCAATTCGTACATTCGTCAATCCGTCAATGCCACGGCGCCGCTACGAGACGCGCACCTTGCGCTGCGCCTTCGACTTGCGCGGCGTCGAGGCGGCCGGCGCCGCCACTGCGGGCGCGGCCGTCGTCAGCTTCGACGGCTTGCTCCGGCGCCAGAACGTCACGATGGCCGCGGCCACGAACACGCTCGAGTAGGTGCCGGTGACGATGCCGACGATCATCGTGAACGCGAAGCCGTGCAGCACTTCGCCGCCGAAGAAGAAGAGCGCCAGCGCCGACAGCAGCGCCGTGCCGGCGGTGATGACCGTCCGGCCCAGCGTCTGGTTGATCGACAGGTTGATGATCTCGTTCAGCGAGTCGCGGCGCATCTTCCGCATGTTCTCGCGCACGCGGTCGAAGATGACGATCGTGTCGTTGGTCGAGTAGCCGGTCACCGTCAGCAGCGCCGCGATGACGTTCAGCGTCAGGTCGTAGCGGAAGAACGCGAGGAACGCGAACGTGATGAGCACGTCGTGCAGCGTGGCGATGACCGCGCCGAAGGCGAACGAGAACTCGAACCGGAACGCGATGTAGGCGAGGATGCCGATGAGCGAGAGCACGAAGGCCGACAGCCCCTTCTGCGTGAGCTCCTCGCCGACCGACGGGCCGACGATCTCGGTGCCGACCACCGTCGGCTTGAGGCCCGCCTTCTGCAGCGCCTGCTCGATGGCCTGCGCGCGCGCGCTCAGCGACGCGCCCTGCTCGGCGCCGACCTGCGGCACCCGCACCATCACCTGGCGCAGCGACGGATCGCCGTAGGACTGGACGATCGCGTCCTGGCCGCCGCCCGGGTAGTTCTTGTTGAGCGCGTCGCGGACGACCTCGACCGACGGCGCCTGGTCGAACTGCATGATCACCGACGTGCCGCCGGCGAACTCGATCCCCTTGGGCAGCCCGCGCGTGTAGATCACGAACAGGCCGGCGAGGATCAGGACCCACGACAGCGCGACCGCGTGCCACCGCCAGCGCAGGAAGTTGTAATTCGGGTTGGTGAAAATATGCATGGGAGTCTCGTCTCTAGATCGACAGCGTCGCGGCCTGCTGCTGCTGATGCGTGCGGCGGCCGAGCGCCAGCTCGAAGAGCGTCTTCGACACGAAGATCGACGTGAACAGGTTCGACGCGAGACCGATGATCAGCGTGTAGGCAAACCCGCGGATCGGGCCGGTCCCGAACTGGATGAGGAACAGCGCGGCGATGAGCGCCGAGACGTGCGTGTCGACCAGCGTCCAGAAGACGCGGTCGAAGCCGTAGTTGATGGCCGCGCGCACGCCGTGCTGCGCCTCGAGCTCCTCCTTGATGCGCTCGAAGATGAGCACGTTCGAGTCGACGCCGATGCCCATCGTCAGCACGAAGCCGGCGATGCCGGGCAGCGTCATCACGGCGCCGATGTAGGCCATCAGGCCGAGGAGGATGACGAGGTTGAAGATGAGCGCGATGATCGCGTTCACGCCCGACAGCTTGTAGTAGATCAGCATGAAGGCGATGATGAGCAGCAGGCCGACGACCGAGGCGGTCACGCCCGACCGGATCGAGTCGGCGCCGAGGCTCGGCCCGATCGTCCGCTCCTCGAGATAGGTCAGCTGCGCCGGCAGCGCCCCCGACTTCAGGATCAGCGAGAGGTCGTTCACCTCGTCGCGCGTCACGCCCGTAATCTGCCCGTTGTCGGTGATGCGCGACTGGATCGTCGGCGCGGAGGTGACGCGGTTGTCGAGGATGATCGCCAGGCGGCGCCCGATGTTGGTCTCGGTGACGGTGCCGAACTTGCGCGCGCCCTCGCCGTTCAGCGTGAAGCTGACCGCCGGCAGGTTGTTCTGGTCCACCGCCGGGCGCGCGTTGGTCAAGTCGTGGCCGCTGACGGCGGCCGCCTTGCGCACCATGTAGTACACGGTGCCGCCGCCGCTCGCATCCGCGTTGCCGGGCACGATGTCCATCCCCTCGGGAACCTGGCCGTTCTGCATCAGGGCTTCGCGCGTCTGGGCGGGTCCGGCTTCCACGATCTTCAGCTCGAGCAGCCCCGTGGAGCGGATGATTTCCTTCGCGTGCTCGACGTCGGTGACGCCCGGCAGCTGCACCAGGATCTCGTCGCCGTTCTGTCCCTGTTCGGCGATTTGCGGCTCGGCCACGCCCAGCTCGTTGACGCGGCGCTCGATGGTCTGGCGGGCCTGGACCACGGAGTCGACACGCAGCTGGTTCTGGACGTTCGGCTTCATCGTGAACGTGTAGCTGCCGTTGGTGCCGGGACTGCGGTCGAAGTTGGTCGCCAGGTCGGCGGCGGCGTCGCGGAACGCCGCTTCCTGCGTCGGCATCACGCCCTCGACGCGAATCTGCGCGATCGACGGCGTGGCGACGCTCGTCACCGGGATGTTGCGCATGCGGAGCGCTTCGCGCAGCCGCTCGGCCGCCTGGTCGGTCTCGAGGCGGATCGCGTCGTCGGTCTGCACCCGCAGCACGAGGTGGACGCCGCCCTTCAGGTCCAGACCGAGCTTCAGCTGCTTCTGCTGCAGCCAGGCGGGCGAGGGGAGGCGGTAGTTCGACGCGAGGATCGGGTAGACGCCGACGCCCGCGAAGATCACCAGCACCGCGACGATCGTGATGACTTTCCAGCGAATGTTCTTGTTCATGACGAGCTGCTGCCTTCCGATACCGGCGCCTGCCCCTGGTAGCCGACGATGGCGCTGCGGGAAACGTCCACCCGCACGCGCTCGGCGATCTGCAGCTGGAGCGCCTGTTCGCTGATCTTCGTGATCGTGCCGTAAATGCCGCCGGACGTCACGACCTTGTCGCCCTCCTTCAGACCCGCCAGGAAGTCCGCCACCTTCTGCTGCCGCCGCTTCATCGGCATCAAAATGATGAAGTAGAAGATGGCAAGCACGAGCGCGAAGGGCATCAGCTGTACCCACGCACTCGGCGCGCCTTGCGACGGCGCAGCCAGGGCAACGACGAACATCGCGGTCATGAGTCGAGCGACAGGCGGGAAACCGAGCGAAGGAACTCCTGCCTGAATCTGCCGAAGGTCCGAAGCGATATAGCGTCCCTGATCCTCCGCATGGTGTCAAGGTAGAAGCTGAGATTATGCAAGGTGTTAAGGGCGCCCGCGCTCATTTCCCCCGCCATGTACAGATGCCTGAGATAGGCACGGGAATGCGTGCGGCACGTGTAGCATCCGCACGCCGGGTCCACCGGCCCCTCGTCCTCCGCATACCGTGCGTTCCGGATGTTGAGACGGCCCCGGCTGGTAAACAGCTGGCCGTTCCGCGCGTTGCGTGTCGGCAGCACGCAGTCGAACATGTCGATGCCGCGGGCGACGCACTCGACGAGGTCTTCCGGCGTGCCGGTGCCCATGAGATAGCGCGGCTGCGCCTCGGGAAGGCGCCGCGCCGTGTCGGCGACGACCGTGTACATAAGGTCCAGCGGTTCACCGACACTCAGCCCCCCGATCGCGTAGCCCTCGAACCCGATGTCGATCGTCGCCGCGGCGCTCCGTTCCCGCAAATCCTGGAACACGCCGCCCTGCACGATGCCGAACTGCGCCTGCCCTTCGTTGGTCGCCCCGACTTCGCCCGCGGCGCCCTCGCGAATCTGCATGAGCCGCGCCCGGCCGCGTCCCGCCCAGCGGACCGAGCGCTCCATCGATCGCGCCGCCTCGTCTCGAGTCGCGGGATAGGCCAGGCACTCGTCGAGCACCATCGCGATGTCGGAGCCGAGACGCGCCTGGATGTCGGTGGCGCTCTCCGGCGTGAGCAGGTGCGATGAGCCATCGAGGTGCGAGCGGAACTCCGCGCCCTCTTCTGCGATCGTGCGCCGCTCGGCGAGGCTGAACACCTGGTAGCCGCCGCTGTCGGTGAGGATCGGATGCGGCCACGCGACGAACCGGTGCAGCCCGCCGTGCCGCGCGATCAGCTGGTCGCCGGGGCGCAGATAGAGGTGATAGGTGTTGCCGAGGACGATCTGCGCGCCTGCTTCCTCGAGGTCGCGCTGGCGCATCGCCTTGACGGCCCCCTGGGTGCCGACCGGCATGAACGCCGGCGTCTGGACGACGCCATGTGGCGTCTGCAGCTCGCCGACGCGGGCGGCGCCGTCCGTTCCGAGGCGCGAGAAGCCGAATCCTGAGGGCACGCTACTATTAGGTTCAAAGGGTTCATGGGGTTCAAGGCCTAATGAACCCTTGAACCCAATGCACTCATGAAGAAGCTTCGCGTAGGTGTCATCTACGGCGGGCGATCGGGGGAGCACGAGGTCTCGGTCGCCTCGGCCGCGTCGATCTTCAAGCATCTCGACCGCAGCCGCTTCGAGCCGATCCCCATCCGCATCGAGAAGGACGGCCGGTGGACGCTCGCCGACAAGGTACCGACGGCGATTTCGGCCGCCGATGTCATCGAGCACGTGCGGCTCGAATCGGCGCGCTCGATCCGTCCGGGCCGCGAGGCGCACCTGGTGGCGCATCCGGGTGAGGACACGGTCCTCTCGATCGAACGCCAGGCCCTTTCGTCCGACATCGACGCGACCGGCGCCGCGACCGTGCGCGGCGTTGGCCTGGACGTCGTCTTCCCGGTACTGCACGGACCTTACGGCGAGGACGGCACCGTGCAGGGACTGCTCGAGCTGGCCAACGTCCCGTACGTCGGCGCAGGGGTGCTCGGCTCGGCGGTCGGCATGGACAAGGCGGTGATGAAGACGCTGTTCATCGCCTGCAGGCTTCCCGTCGGCCCGTACCTGGTCGTGCTGCGGCCCGAGTGGACCGCAGCGGCGGAGGCGATCACCAGGCGCGTGACGGAGGAGCTGCACTATCCGGTTTTCGTCAAGCCGGCGAACCTCGGGTCGAGCGTCGGCATCTCGAAGGCGAAATCCGGCGCGGATCTGCGGATCGCGATGGAACTGGCGTTGCAGTTCGATCGCAAGATCGTGATCGAAGCGGCTGTTCCGAACGCCCGCGAAATCGAGTGCGCCGTCCTCGGCAACGACGACCCCGAGGCCTCCGTGCCGGGTGAAATCATCCCCTCGCGCGAGTTCTACGACTACGAAGCGAAGTACCTGGACGACGCCTCGCAGGTCATCATCCCCGCGGCGCTCGGCGAGGCGCAGGTGCGCGAGGTGCAGCGCCTGGCCATCGAGGCGTTCCGCGCGGTGGACTGCGCCGGCATGGCGCGCGTCGACTTCTTCCTGTCGCGCGACGACGGACGGTTGCATCTCAACGAGGTGAACACGATCCCCGGGTTCACCACCATCAGCATGTATCCGAAGATGTGGGAAGCCTCGGGCCTCTCCTACTCCGCGTTGATCGACCGCCTGATCACGCTCGCGCTCGAGCGCCACGCCGAAAAACAGCAGCTGCGTACCAGCATCACGTGAAACCGGCGCTCGCCCGTGCGATCGTCGTTCTGCTGCTCGCCTCGCCCGTGGCGGCGCAGGGGCTGACCGGCGGGACGCAGGTCGTTCGCGCCTACGACGCCATCTTCGATGCGCGGTTCGGCGACCTGCCGCCGCTGCTGGCGCGCACGTGCCCGCCGGCGCCGGCCGAGGTCTGCCAGCTCCTCGACGCGGTCGGCGTCTGGTGGCGCATCCAACTCGACCCCGCGAGCACGGCCAGCGACGCGGCGTTCCAGTCGAAGGTCGACGCGGCGATCGCGGCAACCGACGCCTGGACCAGGCGCGAGCCGCAGCGGGCGGAGGCGTGGTTCTACCTCGGCGGCGCCTACGGTGCGCGCGCCCAGTGGCGAGTCCTGCGAGGCGAGCAGGTGGGCGCCGCCCGCGACGGCAAGCGCGTCAAGGACGCGCTCGAACGATCGCTCGCGCTCGATCCCGACCTGCAGGAGGCCTACTTCGGCATCGGCCTCTACCACTATTACGCGGATGTCGCGCCGACGGCCGCCAAGATCTTGCGGTTCCTGCTGCTGCTGCCGGGTGGCGACCGGGCCGAGGGGATGAAGGAGATGCTGCGCGCGCGCGCGCACGGCGCGCTGATGCGGGACGAGGCCGACTACCAGCTTCACATCATCGACCTGTGGTACGAGAAGCAGCCGCAGCGCGCGCTCGACCTGCTGACGCAGCTGCGCGACCGCCACCCGAGGAACCCGATCTTCCCGCCGCTCATCGCGCACGTCCAGGACGCCTACCTTCACGACCTCGCGGGCAGCCTCCGCACGTGGCGATCGCTGCTCGACGCGGCGCGCGCGCGCCGCGTCGGCTACGCGGAGCTCGCGGAAGTGCGCGCGCGGCTCGGCATGGCGTCGGTGCTCGAGCGCAGCAACGAGAGCGACGCCGCCATTGAACAGCTTCGCGCGGTGATCGCCGCCAGGCCGGTCGCGCCCGTCGGTGCGTACGCGCAGGCGCAGCGCGATCTCACGCGCCTGCTCGCGCGTTCGCCCGCCTCGCGCTGACACGTCGGCGCGCGATCCGACCCGACACTTGACCCAACGCTCGCTTTTGTGCTTGACAGAAAAAAAATCTCACCCATAATCTACATCTGGTATGAGGGTGGATGGCTCAGCCCACCCGTAGTGACGACCAAGCGGTTCGTCGGAGGCTGAGTCACAACAACCTGAGGAGAAAAAAATGGCGAAGAAGGCTGCCAAGGGCGGAAAGAAAAAGGCCGCGAAGAAGCGGTAAATCCGCCGCAGTGACCTTTCGGGGTGCTCGTTTGAGCACCCCATTTTTTTATCCGGATCTTTTCATCGCACGAGTTGCTGCTCTCCCGCGTCGCGTCCTGCGCGCGGGAGTTAGCCCACGAAGCGAGGTCGCCTCACGCCGGGCCGACGTGCCAGGCGGCAGAGTGCGCCGGCAGCAGGCCTGACCCCGCAATCCAACCAGTGAAGGGAGGACATCCTCTATGGCGAAGAAGGCTAAAGGCGGTAAGAAGAAGGCGGCGAAGAAGAGATAGCTTCGCTGTCCGCAGGAAAGGGGACGCTCGCGCGTCCCCTTTTTTTTTGGATTGACGATTGGAGAATCGACGAATCGTCGAATCGACGTGTGGGATTACTGAAGCGTCTTCCCGTCCCAGATCTGCACGCGGCGAATCACGTCCCACGGCTGGATACGATCGACGATCTCGATGCCGTTCACGACGCGGCCGAACACCGTATAGCGCGCGTCCAGATGCGGCTGCGGTGAGTGCGTGATGAAGAACTGGCTGCCGCCGGTGTCCTTCCAGTCGAGCGCCATCCCCACCGTGCCACGCAGGTACGGCAGCTCGTTCAGCTCGTCGCGAATCGTGTAGCCGGGCCCGCCTTCGCCGTCGCCGCGCGGGTCGCCGCCCTGGACGACGAAGTCGGGGACCACGCGGTGAATCGCGACGCCGTTGAAGAACCCCTTGCGCGCGAGGTCGATGAAGTTGGTGACGGTGAGCGGTGCGTCCGTGATCGCCAGCTCGAGCTCGATGGTGCCGCGATCGAGCTGGATGAAGGCGTGCGGCGAGAATTGCGGCGCGAGCAGCGACTGCCGCGTCGCCTCGTCCATCGGACGCTGTACGGCCGGCCGCATCGCGGCCGCGGTGTCTGTGACGCCCTGGTCGCGCAGCAGCATCGCCGCCTTCACGCGCAGCGCCCAGTCCCTGTCCTGCAGCGCCTGCTGGAGCATCGGCCGCGCGCTCATCGGGTCGAGCGTGTTGAGCGCCGTCAGCATCGCGGCCCGCGCGACGTAGGTGCTGTCGCCGGCCGTCGCCTGGTAGGCATCGTAGAGCGCGCGCGCCGCGCCAGTCGCCTTGATCTCCGCCAGGCCGGCCGCGGCCGTCGCGCGGATGACGAGATCGTCGGCTTTCAGGCGATCGACGAGGACTTTCTCCGTGTCGGGCGACTTCGATGCGATCAGCGCCCGCAGCACCGCCGGGACCACGCGCTGGTCGCGGTCCTGCAGCATCGAGACGAGACGTGCCTGTCCCTGCGCGCCCGGCAGCATGGCGAGCGCCTCGGCCTGCGCAATGCGGACGGTCCAGTCGCGGTCCGGGTCCAGGCCCGACAACGTCGTCAGGAACGTTTCGCTGTCGATCGACGCGAGCGCGCGAATGGCGGCGCCGCGGATCGCGGGCGCCGGGTCCGACATCAGGTCGATGATGAAGTCGAGCGAGTCGGGGCTGTGCAGGGCCGCGAGGGCGTTGGCGGCCTCGAGGCGCAGCGTCGCATCGACCCCGCCGTCCGCGAGGATCTTTTCGAAGACCGTGCGCGACGCGGGATCGCCCATCGCGGCGAGTGCGCGCACCGCCTCGATGACGATCGCGGGGTCGCGCTGGCGCCTGTTGACGAGGTCACGGAGCGCGGCCGCGCCACTCTGCGCCTTCAGCGCGCCAAGGCCGCGCGCCGCGAACGCCGCGGTGAATCGTCCCGGCACCTGGAGCAGCGCCACCAGCGGTGCCGCCGCGCGCGGGTCGCCGGCGCGTCCGAGCGCGAACGCCACCGGCCACCAGGTGGAGACCGGCGCCCCGTTGGTGTCGAGGACGGCAGCGGCGATCCCGTCGTAGGCGGCGAGCCGGACGAGGGCGTAGAGACCGAGACGGGTCGCCTCCGCCGGCGGCGCCAGCGGATACGTCAGATCGTCGGGCCCGGTGTTGTTCAGCGCGCCGCCCTGCACCAATGCCTTCACCATCGCGGCCACAGCGGGCGCGTCGCTCTTGTCGCCGATCGCGCCGAGCGCTTCCGCCGCGCGCCCCTGCACCACCGGCTCAGCATCCTTCAATGCGTTGAGCAGCGCCGGACGCGCGGACGCGTCGCCGATCAGCCCCAACGCGAACGCCACCATCTGGCGCACCTCGAACTCCGGATCGCCGAGCGCCTGCTGCAGGGCGGGCACCGCTTCAGGCAGGCCCACGCGGCCGATGGCGAGCGCCGCGCGCCGACGCGTGCGCCCTTCCTCGTCGGTCAGCAGGCGCACGAGATCCGACGGCGGCGGCGGCGCGACAATCGCCGGACGCGCGTTGGACGCGGGAACGAGGATCACCGGCGGCGGCGGATTCGGATCGCGGAGGATCCGCTGATCCTCGAGGCGCAGGATCCATCCGAGTTTCTCTTCCCAGGTGACGACGGGAATCTTGACGACCGGGGCGGGCGGCGCGGGAGGGACCTTGGCGCAGGCAGCGCTCAAGAACAGCAGGCCCAGGACGATCGGCTTGAGGCTCAGCGAGCAACGTGCAGGAGCCACGAGCCCCGAGCGATGAGGCTGCCGCATCCGCCGATGATAGCATCGCATCGCGCAGGCCTTTGACGCCCTTTCAATACATCGCCATCGAAGGACCGGCCGGTGTGGGCAAGTCCTCGCTCGCGAAACGTGTCGCGGCGCGTCTCGACGCCACGGCCGTGCTGGAGGACGCGGAGAATCCGTTCCTCGCGGACTTCTATGCGGGTCGAGCGGGCGCGGCGTTACAGGCGCAGCTGTTCTTCTTACTGAATCGTCATCGCCAGCTCGTCGGCCTGCAGCAGGGGAACCTCTTCGCGCAGGCAACGGTGTGCGATTACGTTTTCGACAAGGACAAGATCTTCGCGTATCTCAATCTCGACGATAACGAGCTGTTCATCTATCAGCGGCTTTACGATTTGCTGTCGAAGGACGTCCCCGCGCCCGACCTTGTGATCTACCTGCAGGCGCCGACCGACGTGCTGGTACGGCGTCTACGCGAGCGCGCGAAGAACCCGGAACGCGACGGGTTCGACCCCGACCCCGTTTACCTTCGCGAGCTGAACGAGGCCTACCAGCACTTCTTCTTTCACTACTCCGCTACACCGCTGCTGGTCGTCGAGACCTCTCAGCTCGGCAATGACGCCAGCGATGAGGCGGTGGACGACTTGATCCGGCAGATCAGGACGATGAACCGGGGCACGCGGTACTACGTGCCGCGGACGTGATGCAAAATGCAAAATTCAAGATGCAAACAGTTGAAAGCTCGGGGCAACGGGATGAAAGTCGCTGCGACGTTCGCCCCGGTGACTCAACCAATTCCGGTTTGCATTTTGAATCTTGCATTTTGAATTACCCTAATCCCCGGTAATGGCCTGGTTCAAGAAGACCCGGAAGCCCATCGAATCGACCGGCGAGAAGCCGAGCCGCGTTCCCGAGGGTTTGTGGGTCAAGTGCCCGGGCTGCGCGCAGATCATCTACAACAAGGATCTCGACAAGAACCAGCAGGTCTGTCCGAAGTGCGCGCACCACTTCCGCATCGGTGCCGCCGACCGGCTCCGCACCCTGTTCGATGACGGCGAGTGGACCGAGCATTTCCGCACCCTCACCTCGAACGACCCGCTGAAGTTCACCGACACCAAGCCGTACCGGCATCGCCTCAAGGACACGGTCTCGAAGACCGGCATGAGCGACGCCGTGATCGTCGCGACCGGCAGCCTCGATGGCCTCGACGTCGTCATCGCCGCGATGGAGTATGCGTTCATCGGCGGCAGCATGGGCGTCGTGGTGGGCGAGAAGATCACGCGCGCCATCGAGATGGCGCTCGAGCGCCGCACCGCGGTGATCATCATCTCGTGCTCCGGCGGGGCGCGCATGATGGAAGGCGCGCTGTCGCTGATGCAGATGGCCAAGGTCTCGGCCGCGCTCGCCAGGCTCGATCGCGCCAGGCTGCCGTTCATCTCCGTGCTGACGGACCCGACGACGGGCGGCGTGACGGCGAGCTTTGCGATGCTCGGCGACCTGAACATCGCCGAGCCGAAGGCGCTCATTGGCTTCGCCGGTCCGCGCGTCATCGAGCAGACGATCCGGCAGAAGCTGCCGGAGGGGTTCCAGCGCAGCGAGTTCCTCCTCGAGCACGGGATGCTCGATCTGATCGTGGACCGCCGTGAAATAAAAGCGACGCTCGCGCGCGCGCTGCGGTTCATGGGCGCGCAGACGGGACCCGGCGAACCCGTCGCGGTTGGCGCCGCCTACTCGATACCTGAAGCCTGAAGCCCGAAGCCTCCTGACTGCTGACCCCCTCTCGCGCCTGTTCGAGCTCGAGACGTTCGGCATCAAGCTGGGTCTCGACAACATCCAGCGCCTCTGCGAAGCGCTCGGTCATCCCGAGCGCTCGTTCGTCTCGCTGCACGTCGCGGGCACCAACGGCAAGGGCTCGGTCACGGCGATGGTCCACGCGGCGCTGGTCGCCGCGGGGATACGCGCCGCGCGCTATACGTCACCGCATCTCGTCCGCCTGAACGAGCGATTCGTCGTCGGCCGCGAGGTGGTGGACGACCATACGCTGGAGACGGTGGCCACCGACGTCCTGAACGCGATCGATCACCCGCCTACCTTCTTCGAAGCCACGACGGCGATGGCGTTCGAGATCTTCAGGCGCGCCAGGGTCGAGGCCGCCGTCATCGAAGTGGGCCTCGGCGGACGTTTCGACGCCACCAATGTCCTGCACCCGTCCGCCGGCGCGATCACGTCAATCGCGCTGGATCACGAGCAGCACCTGGGACACACGATCGACAAGATCGCCTTCGAAAAGGCGGGCATCGTCAAGCCGGGGATGACGATCGTCTGCGGCGTGCTGCCGGTTCTCGCGCTCGACGTCATCCGTCGCGTGGCGCTGGAACGGGGCGCACGCCTGGTGGAAGCCGCGAGGGCGGCGCAGGTGGAGAGCACGATGGAGGAGGGCCGCGCGCGGCTCACCATCGAAACAGGCAGCGGCCGCTACGGGCCGGTGCTGCTGGCGCTGCGTGGCGAGCACCAGGTCGGCAACGCCGCGGTCGCGGCGGTAGTGCTCGACGCGGCGCGCGAGCAGGGGCTCGCGATACCGCCTGCGGCCGTGACGCGCGGCTTCGAAAGCGTCGAGTGGCCGGCGCGGCTCGAGCTGCTCCATTTCCCCGATGGCGCGCGGGTGCTGCTCGACGCGGCGCACAACCCGGAAGGCGCGCACGCGCTGCGCCAATACCTCGCCCGCTGGCATCCGGAACGGCCGGCGCTGCTCGTCGGCATCATGCGCGACAAGGATGCGGACGCAATCCTCCGCGAGCTCCTGCCGGTTACCTCGTCTGTTGTCGCGACGGCGGCGGACACACCGCGTGCGATGCCCGCCAGCGAGCTCGCCTCGCACGTCACGGCTGTCGATGCGGACAGACAGGTCGTCGCGTGCGCGGACGTCGGGGCGGGGCTCGATGCCGCGCTCGCCGCGAGCCGAACGGTTGTCGTCGCGGGGTCAATCTTCCTGGCGGGCGCGGTCCGCGACCGTCTCCTGCCTGAGGGGCACCGTGATATCCTGCGGTGATTCCTCAAGAATTGACGTGTTTTTCAAGGCATCCACAGGTTTTCTTCTTTCCGGCGCCGCGTGTCTCTGGGCCGCCGCCGCATTCGCGCAGGAGCCCGCGCAGCCTCCTGCGCCCGCGCCGCCTCCGGCCGGTACCGCCACCACGCAGGGGACGCCGGGGCTTCCGAGCGGCGTCAGCACGTACTCGAGCTGGAAGTTCGAGCGCGTGGGCGACCACCTGCACCTGATCAACCAGGCGGCGATCGAAGGCCCCAATCTCAAGTTCTTCGCCGACGACGTGGACCTCTATACGAATACGAATCGCATTGTCGCGAGCGGCAATGTCGTCTTCACCAATTCCGAGGGGCGCATCTCGGCGGAGAAGCTGGAATTCAACACGGGCACCGGCGTCGGCACCTTCTATGACGCGTCCGGCATCATGTCGCTCGGCGCAGCCGCCGGCGACAGCACCGCCGCGTTCGGCGGGCAGGATCCCGACGTCTATTTCTACGGCGCGAAGATCGAAAAGCTCGGCCTCCGCAAGTACCGGATCACCAACGGCGGCTTCACGGCGTGCGTGCAGCCGACGCCGCGCTGGGAGGTGACGAGCGGCAGCGTGGTGTTGAACCTGGACGAGTACGCGATCGCGCGCAACACGCTGCTGAAGGTCAAGGGCGTGCCGATGTTCTACCTGCCGGTGCTGTACTACCCGATCCAGAAGAGCCAGCGCGCCACCGGCTTCCTGCTCCCGACCTACGGCACGTCCACCTTGAGCGGGCAGAAGATCAGCAACGCATTCTTCTGGGCGATCAATCGCAGCCAGGATGCGACGTTCCTCCACGACTGGTTCACGCGGACGGGCATGGGCGAGGGAAGCGAGTATCGCTACATCGCGGGGCAGCAGTCGGCCGGCAACGTCCGGCTCTACCGGTTCGTGCAGCACGAGGCGGAGTACACCCAATCCGGCGTCACCACGTCGCTGCCGGCGAAGACCAGCTACGAGTTCACCGGCGCGGTGACGCAGGCGCTCGGCGGCGGCGCCCGCGCGCGCATGCGCCTCGATTACTTTTCCGACGTGTTCACGCCGCAGCTCTACCACCAGAACATCTACGAGGCGTCGCGGCGGAACCGGCTGATCGAGGGCGGCGTCAGCGACGCGTTCGGTCCGCTCTCGACCACGGCGGTCTACCAGCGCAACGAGACGTTCAACAGCGACACGAGCTCGTTCCTCTACGGCGCGACGCCGAGGTTGACGGCGTTGCTCGCGCCGCAGCAGCTGTTCGGCGCGCCGATCTACGCCTCGATGAACAGCGAGTACGCGTACCTGCCGTACCGGAACCTGACGAGCGGCGTCGTCACGCAGGACAATAGCCTCGGCCGCCTGGACGTGGCCCCGTCGATGCGCCTGCCACTGTCACGCCTCACGTTCCTCTCCGTCAACACCAGCGTCGCGCACCGCATGACGTACTACACGCGCAGCTACAACGCGCGCGGGCGCGCGGTGGACGACCCGCTCGTCCGCGACTACACGCAGCTGCGCACCGAGCTGCTCGGCCCGGTGTTCACCAAGATCTGGGACACGCCCGAGAGCAGCTACTCCGAGCGCATGAAGCACGTCATCGAGCCCGCGTTCACGGTGGACTACACGACGCCGATCAACAACTACAAGCAGACGCCGCTGCTCACCGACACCTCGGATTTCGTCGTCGGCGGCACGACGCGGTTCACCTACGGGCTGACCAACCGGATGATGTATCGCGGCAAGACCGTGGACGGCGCGCGCGGCGCGACGCGCGAGTTCGTCACGGTCGGCCTGCAGCAGACCTACTACTCGAATTCCGAGTCGAGCCGCTACGACACGTCGTATTCGAGCTCGAACACCGGGCGGAAGCCGGTGAACCTGTCGCCCATCACGCTGACCACGCGCATCTCGCCGTCGTCGAAGTTCGACGCGAACACGCGCCTCGAGTACGACGTCTACGGCCTCGGCCTGGCGATGCTGAGCGCAGGAAGCACCGTGACCGCGGGTGTCAGCTCCGGCAGCGTCCAGTTCAGCCGTCAGCACACGTCACGATCGGACCCGCCGAACAGCTACTTCTCCGGCTCGACCTCGCTGCGCTCGCCCAACGGCCATTTCACGGGCACCTACGCCTTGAGCTGGGACCTCACGCACTCGACGATCGTCACGCAGAACGTGCTGGGCACCTACATGGCGCAGTGCTGCGGGCTGCAGCTCGAATTCCAGAAGTTCCACCTCGGGTCGTCGGCGCCGATTTCCTCGGATCGCCGCTTCAACGTCTCGTTCGTGCTGGCCGGCCTCGGCACCTTCTCGAACTTCTTCGGGGCCTTCGGCGGGAACTCGCTGCGCTGACGTGAAGGGGCTGATCCTCAGCGGCGGAAAAGGCACGCGTCTTCGGCCGCTGACGTATACGAGCGCGAAGCAGCTGGTGCCGGTCGCCAACAAGCCGGTGCTCTTCTACGGCATCGAGGCGATTGCCGAGGCCGGCATCCGCGAGATCGGCATCGTCGTCGGCGACACGCAAGCGGAAATCCGGGCGGCGGTCGGCGACGGCTCGCGGTGGGGCGTCACGGTGCAGTACATCGAGCAGGACGCCCCGCGCGGCCTCGCGCACGCGGTCAAGATCAGCCGCGACTACCTCGGCGACGAGCCGTTCGTCATGTACCTCGGCGACAACCTGCTGAACAAAGGGATCGCCCAGTTCGTCCGCGAGTTCGACGCGCAGAAGCCGGCGGCGCAAATCCTGCTGACGCGGGTTCCCGATCCGCAGATGTTCGGCGTCGCGCAGCTCGACAACGGCAGGGTCGTTCGTCTCGTCGAAAAGCCGAAGGAGCCGATCGGCGATCTCGCGCTCGTCGGCGTGTACATGTTCGGGCCCGAGGTCTTCGAGTCGGTGAACCGGATCACGCCGAGCTTCCGCAACGAGCTCGAGATCACCGACGCCATCCAAGACCTGATCGACCGCGGCCTCACCGTCCGCCCGCACATCGTCGAGGGGTGGTGGAAGGACACCGGCAAGCTCGAGGACATGCTCGAGGCGAACCGGCTGATCCTCGAGACGTTCGAGCGCCGGGTCGACGGCGTGGTCGATGCGGAGAGCCGCGTCGAGGGGAAGGTCGTCGTCGAGAAGGGGGCGGTGATCGAACGGTCGACGGTTCGCGGCCCCGCCATCATCGGCCGCGGCGCCCGCATCGTGCACGCCTACGTCGGGCCGTTCACCTCGATCGGCAACGACGTCGAAATCAAGGATTCCGAGATCGAGCACAGCATCGTGCTCGAGGGATCGTGCGTGCGCGACCTGGCGAACCGCGTCATCGACAGCCTCATCGGCAGGAACGTCCGCATCTGGCGCGAGCCGGTGAAGCCGAGCGCGTATCGCTTCATGCTGGGAGACAATTCGGAGGTCGGCATCAGATGGTGAGGCAATGGCGGTAGACGACCCGAACCAGTACACCGCGACGATGGCCAGGGCCCCGCGCATCCACGGCGTGCGGACGAAGGTCCTGCGCGTGATTCCCGACGAGCGCGGGTGGTTGATGGAGATCCTCCGCGCGGACGACGCCGACCTGTTCACGACGTTCGGCCAGACCTACATCTCGGCGACCTATCCCGGCGTCGTCAAGGCGTGGCACTACCATCGGCGCCAGGTCGACCACTTCGCGTGCGTCGCCGGGATGGTGAAGCTCGTGCTGGTGGACACGCGTCCCGAGTCGCCGACCAACGGCGCCATCAACGAGTTCTTCATCGGCACCCACAACCCGATGCTCGTGCAGGTGCCGAACCTCGTCTACCACGGGTGGAAGTGCATCAGCACCGAGACGGCGCTCGTCGTCAACGTCCCGACGGAGCCGTACAACTACGCGGAGCCGGACGAGTACCGCCTCGAGCCGCACAATACGCTGCCGTACGACTGGACGCGCAAGGATGGTTAGCGGGACGCCACCGCTTGAAGTCCTCGTCACGGGCGGCGCGGGGTTCATCGGCAGCAATTTCGTCCGCTACGCGCTCGACGCGCACGAGGACTGGCGCGTCACCACGCTCGACAAGCTGACCTACGCGGGCCGGCGCGAGAACCTGCGCGACGTCCAGTCACACCCGCGGCACGAGTTCGTGCACGCCGACATCTGCGACGCCGCGGTCAGCGGCCCGCTCGTCGAGCGCGCGAACGTCGTCGTCCACTTCGCGGCGGAAACGCACGTCGATCGCTCAATCATGGCGGCGGGCGATTTCATCCGGACCGACGTCGAGGGCACGTTCGTCCTGCTCGAAGCGGCGCGGCGCGCGCGCGCGTTGATGCGGTTCGTGCAGATTTCCACCGACGAGGTCTACGGCAGCGTCGCCACCGGGGCGAGCCGCGAGACCGATGAGCTCAGGCCGCGCAACCCGTACTCCGCGAGCAAGGCGGGGGCGGACCGCCTCGCGTACAGCTACTGGGCCACCTACGACGTGCCCGTGATCGTGACGCGAGCGTCCAACAACTACGGGCCCTACTAGTTTCCCGAGAAGGTCATCCCGCTGTTTGTCACCAACGCCATCGACGACATCCCGGTCCCGCTCTACGGTGACGGACGGAACGTGCGCGACTGGCTGCACGTCCTCGACCACTGCCGCGCCATCGACCTGCTGCTCGAGAAGGCCGTCAACGGCGAGGTCTACAACATCGGCGGCGGCAACGAGGTGATGAACGTCGATCTGACCCACCAGATCCTCGACGGTGTCGGCAAGCCACGCTCGCTCGTCAAGCCGGTGCCCGATCGGCCCGGGCACGATCGCCGCTACTGCCTCGACACGACGAAGCTGCGATCGCTCGGCTGGGCGCCCCGGGTCCCGTTCGCCCGCGGCCTGCGCGACACCATCGAGTGGTATCGGGAGAACGAGTGGTGGTGGAGGCCCATCAAGGAGGACGATCCGCAGTTCAAGGCGTATTACAGGACGCAGTACGAGAGCAGACGGTGAACACCATCCTCGTGACTGGCGCCGCCGGCTTTGCCGGCAGCCATGTCGTCGAGGCGCTTGCCGGCAACGGCACCACCCCCCTCGGCTGGACGCACCGCGCGGCGCCACCGTCTGAAATCGTCTCGCTTGCCGAGTGGGAATCCGTCGATCTGCTCGATCTGGAGGCCGTGCGCGCGGCAATCGCGCGCGCGAGGCCCTCGGCGGTCGTCCACTGCGCGGGCGCGCCCAACGTCGCGCACTCGTGGCGCGACACGCTGACGCCGCTGTCGGTGAACGTCCTCGCCACGCATCACCTGTTCGACGCGCTGCGCCGCGCGGGCGCGCCGTGCCGCGTGATCGTGCCCGGCTCGGCGACGGTCTACGCGGCGTCTGCGGCGCCGCTGACGGAAGACAGTCCCGTCGCTCCGTCGAACCCGTACGCGGTCAGCAAGCTCGCGCAGGAGGAGCTCTCGCTGCGGGCCGCGCGGGAAGACGGCGTCGACGTCATCGTGACGCGCCCGTTCAATCACACCGGGCCGCGGCAGAGCGCCGCGTTCGCGGCGCCGAACATGGCGAGGCAGATCGCGCTCATCGAGGCGGGCCTCGCCGAGCCGCTGATCAGGGTCGGCAACCTCGAGGCGCAACGCGACTTCACCGACGTCCGCGACATCGCGCGCGCCTACGTCGGCCTCATCCACCAGGGGACGCCCTCAACCGTCTACAACGTGTCGTCGGGGGTGCCGCGCGTCATGCGGTCGGTCCTCGAGGCGCTCGTCACGCGCGCCCGCGTCGCGGTGCGGGTCGAGCCCGACCCGGCGCTGATGCGTCCGAGCGACACGCCCGTGCTGGTCGGCGATTCGACGAAGCTGCAGCGCACCACCGGCTGGCAGCCGCAGATTGCGTTCGATCGCACCCTCGATGACCTGCTGAACTACTGGCGTCGCGTCACGCACGCCTGAACCGTATTCGGTCGGGTACCTCCGATGCTTCATCCCTTCGAAAAGGAGGCAGCCAATGCGAATACTGACAGCGGGCGTCGTTCTCTCAGCCCTGCTGCTTCTCCCCGGCTGCGCGAGTTTGCAGAAATATCCGGCCTTCGGTACCGCGTCTGGAGGGAGGCTCATCCTCTACGACCGGCGGAGCGCTCACAACGTGTTGCCGCCGTCGAATCGATACATCGAGGCTGAGCCGACGCCACACGCACAGCCCATCCGTTGAGGACGGCATCGCCCGTGCACTCCTCTGCCACCCAATGAGCGGAGGAGGAAAGGTATGCGTACATTTGCGGTGAGCGTCTTCCTGACCGCGGCAATCGTGTCCGCGGGGTGCGGCGCGACGCGAAAGGTCACGAGCACGGTCGCTCCCGGACCGACGATTACTGGCGCCACGGTCCAGTTCCAGGACCGCGACCACGGCAAGGACGCCGACAGCGGCGTCGATGTCTGGCTGCTGCGCAACGGCTCGAACGAGATCGCGCACATGCACAGCGTCGGCGCCAAGTTCGACGACCACGCGTCGATTGCGCCGATGAGCGTCCCGATCTCCGGGACGTTCTACAAGAACGACCTCAACGACGCGCAGCTCCGCATACGGCTGAGCCCGGACGGCCGCGACGACTGGAGCTTCGAGCCGCGTCTCACCGTCACGTTCTCCGACAACACGAGCCGCTCGTACGCGTGGCCGCAGGTGATGCTCGACCAAGATCGACGCGAGATCACGCTGGGCTTCTCGTCGGCCGTGCAGAACCCGTAACAAATCGCTTGACCGCGAGGCGGTCGATCGAAAAGGATCGCTGGCGAACAAAGAACGAAAGCCAGCGATCCTCCATGGAAACCTCGCCCCTCTTCCTCGACCTCGCCAGGCCCAAACCGACGCTCCGCCAGATCGCCGACCTCGTGAAGGCCGGCGGCGCCGGAGCGCTCACCGAGGCGGTGCCGCGCGCCGACCACGCCAGGTACCAGGAGGTGCGCTGCCGCTCGGCGCTGAACCAGGTGAAGGGAATGCCGTTCGAGTGGACGCTGAACCCCTATCGCGGCTGCACGCACGGCTGCCATTACTGCTACGCGCGCCGCTACCAGACGCAGTTCGAGCTCGGCGCGGACGACGAGTTCGCGTCGATCATCCTGGTGAAGACGAACTTCGTCGAGACGCTGCGCGCCGAGCTCGACAAGCCCTCCTGGCAAGGCGACTACGTCGTCGTCGGCGCCGCGACGGATTGCTACCAGCCGATCGAGGGCCATTACAAGCTGACGCGCGGCTCCCTCGAAGCGCTGTGCGAGCATCGCAACCCCACCGGCATCATCACCAAGGGACCGATGATCGTGCGCGACCGTGACGTCCTGCAGGAGATCACCGCGCGCGCCTATTGCAACGTCTGCATCAGCGTCCCCTGCGTGGACGAGGACGCCTGGCGGCAACTGGAGCCGGGAACCGCGCACCCGATGCAGCGCCTGCGGGCCGTGCGCGAGCTGGTCGACGCCGGGATCCACGCTGGTGTCCTGATGAATCCGATCGTACCCGGCATCACCTCGAAGCCCGCGCTGCTCGAACGGACCGTGAAGGCGATCGCCGACCACGGCGCGCAGTTCGTCGGCTGCAACGTGATGTTCCTCGAGGGCGGGACGCGTGATCACTTCATGGGCTGGCTGCAGCAAGCATATCCGCAGCTGGTGGAAGGCTACGAGAAGCTCTACGCGCGCAAGTACGCGCCGCCTCCCTACCGGAAGGAAGTCTCCGGACTGATCGAGGCGCTGAAGAAGAAGTACGGTCTGCAGGGCCGGCGGTTTTCCGAGGACGACGACGAGCCGCAGAAAGAAAAAAGGCCAGGTGAAAACCTGGCCCTTCCTCTCTGACGCTGGCGGCGGGTCCAAAAGGACCCGCCCTATATTCCCGAACTCCCGCTATACCGCGATGGCGTCCGGATCGGTCGACGCGATCAGCCGCGGTCCGACTGCTTCCACCTCGATCTTGTCGTCGTGCAGCGTCACACGGAACGAGTTCGCTTCCTTCCACCGCTGACTCAGCGGCAGCTTGATGCGATCGTCGATCACGCGCTTGAGGAACCGCGCACCATACGCGAGGCTGTAGCCATCGGTCACCAGCTTCTCGAGCGCGTCGGGCTCGACCGTGACGGTCTTGTTGAACCGCTTCAGCGTCGAGGTGACCTGGTCGATGTACTTCACCGCGATGGCGCGAACCTCGTCGTGCGTCAGCGGCTGGAACAGCACGACCTGGTCGATGCGGTTCCGGAACTCCGGCGGGAACCGCCGTTCGAGCTCCTTGTTCACGTCCGTCTGCACCTGGTCTATCGGCATCTGCCCCGAGCGGAAGCCGAGTGGATTCGTCAGCTTGCGGAAATGGTCCGAGCCGGCGTTCGACGTCATGATGATGATCGCGTCCGACAGGTAGACGCGCTTGCCGCGCCCGTCGGTCAGCCATCCCTCGTCGAACGCCTGCAGGAACAGGTTCAGCAGGCTCGGACTCGCCTTCTCGATCTCGTCGAAGAGGACCACCGAGCAGGGGTTGTCCTTCAACTGGTTGGTCAGCAGCCCGCCGCGCTCGCTGCCGACGATGCCGCGCGGCATGCCGATCAGCTTGTCCACCGACACGCCGCCGTCCTGGTATTCGGACATGTCGATGCGGATCATCTTCTTGTCGTCGCCGAACATGAACTCGGCGACGGCCTTGGCGAGCTCGGTCTTGCCGACACCGGTGGGGCCGAGGAAGAGCAGCACGCCGTCGGGACGATCGAAGCCGTCCTTGAGCGGGCCCTTGTTCAGCACCAGCCGGTTGGCGAGCGCCTCGACGGCCTTCCTCTGCCCGATGACGCGCGTGCCGAGGCGCTGCTCGATTTCCTTGAACCGGTCGCCGACATCGCGGAAGACCATGTCCTTGGGGATCTGCGCCGCGTGGGAGATCACCTCGACGATGTCGTCGCTGGTGACCTCCCACCGACGGTCGATCTCCGCTCGCACGGCCGCGGTATCCAGCCAGCCAATTACCTTATCCGGTAAATGCAGATGGCGCTGGTACCGCGGCGACATCTCGAGCGCGGTCTCGATCGCCTCATCTACGAGGCGCACCGAGTAATTACGCTCGAGACGCGGGCGGATGTTGTAGAGGATCCGGCGCGTCTCCTCGATGCTCGGCTCCTCGACATGCACGGTCCGGAAGCGGCGCGACAGCGCCTCGTCTTCCTGGATGTATTCCTTGTACTCGCTCAGCGTCGTCGCGCCGATCATGCGCACCTCGCCGCGGGCGAGCACCGACTTGAACACGTTGGCCGCGTCCGACGGCGCGCCGAGCGCGGAGCCGGCGCCGACCATGGTGTGCGCCTCGTCGACGAAGAGGATGAGGTTCGGCCGCTCCTTGATCTCGCGGATCACGTTCTGGATGCGATCCTCGAACATGCCGCGGAGCATCGTCCCGGCGACCATCGTGTTCATCTGCAGGTTGACCACCTGGCAGTCGCGCAGGCGGACCGGCACCGTGTCGGGCTCGAACTCGATGCGGCGCGCGAGCCCCTCGACGATCGCCGTCTTGCCGACGCCGGGCTCGCCGATGAGCATCACGGAATTGGATCGCTCGCGGTGGCAGAGGATCTCCAGCACCTGCTGGATCTCCTTGTCGCGGCCGTATACCGGCGCGACCTTGTCCTGCCGCGCGAGCAGATTGAGGTTGGTGGCAAAGTGCTTGAGGAACGGCGGCAGCTCGAACCGCTTGCGCAGCCGCTCTTCACGCAGCTCGTTGTCGCGCATGCGCGTGGCGATGCGCGAGACGAGCACCTCGGGCTCCACGCCGTGGTGGCGGATGATGGAGACGGGGACGCCCTGGCTCTCTTCGAAGATCGCCGAGAACAAATCGGACGATTCGATGGTCTGCCGTCCCGCGCGGCTCGCCTGATGGAAGGCGAGCTTGAAAACGAGCTTGGTGGCAGGCGCCACGCGCAGCTCACGTCCGGCGAAGGTCGGCAGCACGTGCAGGTGCTCCTCGAGCGCCTGCAGGATCTCGTGGGGGTTCAGCTCGAGATCGCGCATCACTTGTGAGAACGTGTCCCACTCGACCTGCGCGAACGCGAGGAAGATGTGTTCATTGGTGAGCAGGGCATGATCGCGCCGTCGTGATTCCTCGACCGCCCGATCGACGACCCGCTGCGCCGATTCCCCTATCTTGCTTTGAGCGATATCGAAGTCGTCCACGCCGCGTCGCCTCCTTGACCTGCATCCCCTACGGCTGCGAGTCACTCTGCGACCAGCGCGTTTCAAGATGCGAGCCATCGAGGAGGGCGCGAGAGTCAAGGCGTTTAACTCGTGAGTCTGGCAGCGCTTACACACACGCCACGGACGAGTCGCCTCTGATGGACGCCGCTTTCACTTACACCCAGCCGTAGTGAGGAGGGGCATCGCCTTCTATAATGCGGATATGCGGCGACCGTGCATCGCGGCGGTGGTCTGGACCGTTTTCGTCGCCTTGCCTGCTTCTGCACAAACACCGCAGCCGTTTCCCCGCGGCGGCGCGACGCAGCCTGCGCCCGCGCCCCCGCCGGCGCCGCGGTCCCCGGCTGCTCCCACGACAGGAACTGTCGATCCCGCAACACCTTCTGAGGCGACGCTCGGCTTCCCCGTCTACCCGGGCGCGCAGTTCGTCGCCTCCTACGACGCGGGCCGCGCGCAGCGCTACTACATCTTCGGAACAACGGCGAGTTTTGTCGACCTCGTCACGTACTACCGCGCGCAGCTGAAGGACAAGGGCGATCTGGTCTTCCAGGAACCGCCCACGCACATGTTCGAGATTGGCAAGTTCAATAACGAGACAATGGCGTTTCCGCCCGGCGTGACGATCAAGGACTGGACGTGGGCCGGCTCGAAGGGCTATCCCAACCCGAAGCCCGGCGTGCAGCCGGATCGGTTCCCGTCGGTGATCATGATCGTGCCCGTGCCGCCAGGAACCGCCGCTCCGCGCTGACCCTCAGCGGTTGTCGTAACCCCACGAGACGTAGCCGCCGACCTGCTGCGGCATCAGCAACAACGTTGTCACGCCGAACACCATTCCGTAACGGCCGTCGTTCATGCGGACGATGTTGATCGGTTGACGTGTGCGCACGTGCCAGTCGTGCATCCGCTCCCACACGTCGATGCCGACGTCCATGTAGTCGGGGAACTTCTGGTTGGCCTTGAGGAACGTCCGCTGCTGTGCGCGAATCTGGGCCACGTCGCCGCTCTCGTGTTCATGTTCGAGCGACTGCCGCAGCTTGTCGATCGCGTCCGCGACCTTCAGCTCGGCCGTGTCGTTGTCCGCCGGGTCACGCCGTGCCTGTCCGCCCGCGGGGACGCCGAAGGCCGCCGTCAGCCCCGCCACCAGCCCGCCGCCGAGGAGATCGCGTCTCTCCACCATGCTGGCCTCTCAGTTCTTCACGTAGATCTCGCCGGCCTTCCTGAACTCGGCCGACTTCTCGCGCATCCCCTCGCGCAGCGCGTCGGCGCTCGTGATGTCGTGGCTCGCGTAGTCGCGCACCTGCTGCGTCAGCTCCATCGAACAGAACTTCGGACCGCACATCGAGCAGAAGTGCGCGACCTTCGCCCCCTCGGCCGGCAGCGTCTCGTCGTGGTAGGCGCGCGCGGTGACCGGATCCATCGCCAGGTTGAACTGATCCTGCCAGCGGAACTCGAACCGCGCCTTCGACAGCGCGTCGTCCCACGCCTGCGCGCGCGGGTGGCCCTTGGCGAGATCCGCGGCGTGCGCGGCGATGCGGTAGGCGATGACGCCGGCCTTCACGTCGTCGCGATTGGGCAGGCCGAGATGCTCTTTCGGCGTCACGTAGCAGAGCATCGCGGTGCCGTACCAGCCAATCATCGCCGCGCCGATGGCGGAGGTGATGTGGTCGTAGCCGGGCGCGACGTCGGTCGTCAGCGGGCCGAGCGTGTAGAACGGCGCCTCCTTGCACCATTCGAGCTGCTTCTCCATGTTCTCCTTGATGAGATGCATGGGGATGTGCCCGGGGCCCTCGTTCATCACCTGCACGTCGAACTTCCACGCGATCTCGTTCAGCTCGCCCTGCGTCTTCAGCTCCGCGAACTGCGCCTCGTCGTTGGCGTCCGCAATCGAGCCCGGGCGCAGGCCGTCGCCGAGCGAGAACGACACGTCGTAGACGCGCATGATCTCGCAGATCTCGGCGAAGCGCGTATAGAGGAAGTTCTCCTGGTGGTGCGCGAGGCACCACTTCGCCATGATCGACCCGCCGCGCGAGACGATGCCCGTCATACGCTGGGCCGTCAGCGGCACGTAGCGCAGCAGCACGCCGGCGTGCACGGTGAAGTAGTCGACGCCCTGCTCGCACTGCTCGACGAGCGTGTCGCGGTAGACCTCCCAGGTCAGGTCCTCGGGCCGCCCCCCGACCTTCTCGAGCGCCTGGTAGATCGGCACGGTGCCGATCGGCACCGCCGAATTGCGCAGGATCCACTCGCGCGTCTCGTGGATGTTCCGCCCTGTCGAGAGGTCCATCACGGTGTCGGCGCCCCAGAGCGTCGCCCACTGCAGTTTCTCGACCTCGTCTTCGATCGACGACTTCACCGCGGAGTTGCCGATGTTGGCGTTGATCTTCACGAGGAAGTTGCGGCCGATGATCATCGGCTCGAGCTCGAGGTGGTTGATGTTCGAGGGGATGATCGCGCGGCCGCGCGCGATCTCCGCGCGCACGAAGTCGGCGGGCAGCCCTTCGCGCGCGGCGACGAACTCCATCTCGGGGGTGATCTCGCCGCGGCGCGCATAGTAGAGCTGCGTGCCGACGAACCCCGTGCGGCGCCGCGCCGCAATCCATTCGGCGCGCAGCTTCGGCAGCCCCGCGCGGACGTCGTGCCCCTGCGGCCCGCTGGTGTCGTACAAGCGCACGGGCGGCTCGCCGCCGGTGAGCTCGACCTCCCGCAGCGGCACGCGCAGCGTCGTCTCGGCGCCGCCGGCGGTCAGACGCGCGGCGCGGTTTTCGTACACCTTGCGGGAATTCGGATATGCAGCTTCGAAATCGATCATTGAATTGAAGGCGGGATCGAGAGGATCGCCGCGCTCCCTCCGCCGGTCTAAACCGGTTCAGGTTCCAAGGGTTTGTCTCAATCCCCGCGACCCTCGCGAAGATACCCCTGGCGGCCTTGCTGATTATACTGCCCGCCGTGGCCAGCGCCGGACGCGCACTCCTGCTCGCCCTCCTCGGGTGGTGGACCTGGCGATTCGTCTCCCATCCGCTCGACTGGGAGGTGATGAACGCCTCGTTCCTCCACCTGGTGAACCTTCCGTTTCACGAGGCCGGTCACTACATCTTCCTGCCGCTCGGCGAGTTCATGACCATCCTGGGGGGCTCGCTGCTGCAGGTGATCGTCCCGATCGTCTGCGCGGTCGCCTTCGCCCGGCGGGACGACTGGTTCGGCACGGCGGTGGGCGGCTGGTGGGCGGGCGAAAGCCTGGTCGACCTCGCCCCGTACATCGCCGATGCCCGGGCACTGCAGATGCCGCTCCTCGGAGGCGCAACGGGCGCCGAAGTCGAAGGGCACGACTGGGAGGCGATTCTCACCCGGCTCGGCTGGCTCCACCTCGACCACACGCTCGGCATGACGGTCCACGTCGCCGGGAGCGTCGTCATGATCGCCGCGCTCGTGTTCGGCACGTGGGTGCTATTGAACGGCCCCGGTGCGGAAGCGGTAGAGGCATAATTTGATATATGCGCACGAGCACGCTGCTCTGCTTCAGCTTGTTGTTCGCGGCCGACGCGTCGTTCGCGCAGGCGCGTACGGCGCCGCCCGCACAGACAGCGCCCGCCCCCCGACGTCCCGCCCCCGCGGCGGCTGCGGCGTCGCGATCGGGAATCGCCATGACCGTCACCGACGCCCACGGCCTGCCGATTCCCGGCGTGCGGGTCACGATCGCGGGACCGTCGGATCGCAACGGCGAAACGGATGACGGCGGCCAGGTGAACTTCGTCGGCATGCAGCCCGGCACCTACCGCGCGCGGTTCGACGCCGACAAGGTCATTTCGTTCGAACGCGAGGTGGTCGTGCGCGCGGGCCAGCCGACCGGCGTCGACGTGACGCTGAATCTCGCACCGCCCACTGCGGCTCCGCCACCCGCGCCCGCGCCGGCGCCGGCCGCCGCGACGGCCGAAGCCGCGGTCGGCCCGGCGGGGATGCCAGCCGCGACGTCGGTCATCGATCTGCTCGACAAGCAGTTCATAGGCAAACAGCCGCGGCGCGAGACGCTGATCGCCTGCACGGGCAATACGCGGACGATGATGATCCAATTGAACGAGCCACTGCCCGAACGCCTCTACGACGCGGCCGATGTCGCGTACTACGTGGTCGGGGGCGAAGGTACCGCGAGGCTGGCCGGGCGCGATACGACACTCGTCACGAGCAGCGTGGTCTCGGTGCCGCGCGGAACGTCGCATTCGTTCGCGAAGAAGGGCAACCGCCCGCTCATCCTGCTGTCGGTGCTGAACGGTCCGCCCTGCGAGCAGGCGAAATAAGAAGATCTACGACTCTACCCGTAAATTCGTGCGTGTCTAGAATCCCGGACGGATCAGGAAACTGACTGTCCACCCGTTCCGCGGCTTGTCGAACGGCCTCACGCCGGTCGTCTCGAGCACGAAGCCGCCGAGATTCGCGCGCACGCCGGCGCCGACGCTGCTGAAGCGATCGCGCTCGAGCGGCCCGTCCGGGTGCGGCGTCCACAGCATCGCGCCGTCGGCGAAGATCAGCGCCTCGATCGGCGTCCTGCCGTAATCGAGGTTGCCGGTCAGCAGTCCCAGCAGCGGCGCGCGCACCTCGACGTTCATCACCGCGAACCGGTTGCCGGCCAGTTGATCGATCATCGAGCAGCTAGTCGCTGTGCGTCCGCATCGCTCCGCCCCGAACGTGCTCAGGTCGTAGCCGCGCACCAGCGTCTGCAGGCCGAGCAGCAGCGGTGTCAGGCGCGCGTCGCGCGAGTCGGGGCCGTAGCGCCCGGTGTGCTGCAGGCGCACCGCCACGGTCGCCGGCCGCACGGGCATGAAGTAGCGCCGCGCATCGAGGCGGACGTCGGCGAACATCAGGCCGCCGGCGGCGGGCTCGACGTCCAGGCGAACGCGCTGACCGAGGACGGGGCTCGTCGGCCCCAGCACCGCGGTGTCGCGGACGTAGGCCGCCTGCATCTCCGCGAGGTAGACGGCCGGTGCGCCCGGCAGTTCCTGCACCATGTGCGTGACGAGCTTGCGCGTGGGGATGTCGGTCACGCGCGTCACCGTCTGCCAGCCGTAGCCGGTCCGCCGCGCGCCGCCGCGGAACTCGAACCGGGTGGCGCGGCTGACGTTGTAACGGGCGGTCAGGCTGGCGAACTCGTGCGTGTAGCGCAGGTTCGAGTACTCCTGCGTGACCAGCGACGGGCTGCGGTTGATCGACCGTTTCGCGCCGATGAACCGCGCGGGCACGAACCCGCCGAGCACGCCCCAGTTGAGCCGGCCCTTGCGGTTCGTGTACGCGACCTGCGCCGCGTAGTCGTCCTTGTTCGTGCCGACGCGCACCATCGCCTGCAGCTGCCGGTCGCGCAGCATGTCGCCGAACGAGATGCCGAAGCTCGCGCGCAGCACGCCGCCGACCAGTCCTCCGCCGCCGACCGCCGCGCCGATGTACGGCTCCGCGATCGATTCGACGCGCAGGCGATCGTCGTACTTCGATGTCTGGAATTCGCCGTTGGCGGGCAGGCCCACGTGCGTGTTCGACAGCAGCTGCGCGAGCTTGCCGAGCCGGCCGGCCGTGCCGGTCGCCGTCGCGACGCCGGCGGTGACGACCGGTGCGTTCTCGGCGCTGGTCTGCTCGAGCGTCTGAATCTCGTAGCGCCCGTCGCGATAGGCGTTGAAGGCGAGCCGGCCGCTCGAGGAGGCGACGGCGAGCGCCGGGCTCGTCGCCGTGATGCCGCTGACGCCGCCCCGTTCGGATGTCACGCGGCGGATGTCGCCCGACGCGAGCTCGACGCGGTAGATGTTGCTCACGCCGTCGGGATCCGCGACGTAGTACAACGCCTTGCCGTCGGGCGTCCACTGCGGGCTGATCTGCTTGCCGCCGTCCACCGATGCCGTGAGCGGCCGCACGATCTTCGTCGCCACGTCGAGCAACGCGACGCGTACGGCGCCGAACCGCAGCTCGTCGAGCGACGTCGTGAAGCGGTCGGAGGCAAACGCGACCGTCCGGCCGTCGGGCGACCACGACGGGTGCAGGTCCGCGAACTCGTCGTTGGTGAGCTGCGTCAGCGTGCTGTCGGTGAGGTTGTAGACGAACAGGTCCGACACGCCGTCCTTCATCGCGGAGAACACGATCTGCCTGCCGTCCGGCGACCAGCTCGGGTTGTAAATCTCTCCCAGCCCCTTGAGCCGGATGTCGCGCCGCGCTGACCCGCCGTTGGGGTCGACGATGCTCAGCGAGGCCGCGCCGTCGATGAGCGCCGCAACGACGAATCGATGGCCGGCGGCGTCCCACGCGCCGGCGGAGTGGATGTACTGCAGGCTGTCGAAATGCGGATCGGCCGCGGTGCTGATCACCTTCTTCACGACCTCGCCGGAGGCCGCGTCGGCCATGAACAGGTCGAGCGACAGCCGGTCGCGTTCGGACACGAACATGATGCGGCGGCCGTCGGGGCTGATCGCCGGCGCCACGTGCACGCGGCCGCCGTCGGCGGACGTCACGATCGCGCGCGGCGTCACGGCGAGATCGGGACCCTCGTCCTCCATCGAAATCGATTCGTGCCAGTCGCGCGTCAGCTCGTCGCGGGTCTTCCCCGTCACGTCCTCGAGCCGCGCCACGACGCCGTGCGCGCGCGACCGGAGCAGCTTGCCGACGATGTCGTCGCCGAAGCGTTCGCCGAGGTACGACCAGAAGGCGTGGCCGTAGCGATAGGGGAAATAGCGCGGGTTCTCGAGCTGCTCGATGGTCGGCAGCCGGTGATGCAGCTTCGCGTCGCGCAGCCACATGTTCGTGAACGCGTTCGACGGTCCGAGCGACAGGTACTCAGCCATGCCCTCGATGAACCAGCCGGGAAGCTCGAAGGCGTTCTGGTGCTCCCGCTTCGCGATGTCGATCTGGAACGCGTGCGCCAGCTCGTGGCCGAGGACGTGATCCGTCTCGCCGAGGCCCGGCGCGAACGGCATCACGATGCGCGACTTGATGCGCTCGGTGAAACCACCGGTGCCCTCGTCAACCATGTTGGGGCTGACGTTGGTCTGCGTGAAGTCGGGATGGCTGGCGTAGAGGACGATGGCCTGGCGGTGCGTGAAGGTATTGTCGAGCAGCTGCGCGTAGCGCGCGTACCAGCGTTCGGCCATCCGCGCGGCCTGCCGCGTGACCTGCTCCTCTTCCGGGTAGTAATAGATGTCGAAGTGCTCGGTCTGCAGCGTCCGGAACTCGAGGCGCGCGGTCTGGACCTTGTTGCGGCCGAAGTACTGCGCCGCCGCGGGCGGCGGGAGCAACACCGTCATCGCCGCGAGACACACGAACACCGTCGCGCACCGGAACATGGGCACCCCTGAGTTGGTCGTGGAAGAGGCGTTACTCTAACACGGTCAGCGGCCGATGTCCGCTGTGTAAATCGCGGAAATCGCGTTGTGGCCGTCGCGCAGGCCGTGCGCCAGATCGAGACGAAGGGCGCCGGCGCGTCCCGGATACGCGCCGCGCAGGCCGATCCCCAGATCGACGTCGCTGAATGGGTCACCGAGCAGACGCCCGGCGGTGCGTCCCGTGTCCACAAACGAGGCAACCGCCGCGCGGAAGGGGCCCACCGACCACCAGCGTTGCACTTCGGTCGATTCGTGGACGAACAACCGGCCGAGACGTTCGGTGCGGAACGCCTCGCCCTCGCCGAGGATGGGATGAGCGCGCAGCAGAAACGGGCGCGCGCGTCCGGTATCTCCCGCGACCCACAGGTCCGGCGGCGCGGAGGCGTCCACCGCGGCGGCTCCGGCGTCCACCACCCACACCACGCCTTTCATCTGCGCGGACGAACGCGCACTGACGCGCAGCTCTGCGCGCTCGAACGCGCTGCCGCCGCCAAACCATGTGCGGAGCTGTGCACCCGCATCCAGCCGGCTGCCCGATGACACCAGTCGCATGCCAGCCACGGCGCTGCCGAACGCGCGGCCGCGGTTCCACCTGTCGAGGCCGGCGCCGACATTCCATCGCGCGTTCCCGCTCGCCCAGTCGGCGACGTCGAGCTGCAGCGAGTCGTGGAGCGTTGGTGCGTAGATGGCGGTGAACGGCTGCCGCTCGCGCGAGACGCCGACTCGCCAGACGCCGCGCCACGGCGCCGGCGCCGTGACGGAGAGTTGGTACAGCGGGCGATGCGCCCAGAACCGCCAGTCGACGGCGACCTGCTCGCCTCCTCCGGTCGGTGAGGACACCGCGGCGGCCAGTTCGCGTGTGACGGAGGTCGCCAGCGCCAGCACGCCGAGATCGAAGACGCCGTGCGGCACGAGCGGCCGTTCCGCCACGGTGGCGCGCACCTCCGCGAGGCCGGAGGGAACCGGCGTGTAGTCGAGCGTGCCGGGCGCCGCGGGCAGCTCGTTCAGGCGCCGCCGGCCGCGCAGCAGCGCGCCGCGCGTCAGCGTCTCGCCGGCGTGCAGGCCGATGGCGTGCTCGACGACCGCCTGGCGCGTGCGCGTCAAGCCGCTCACGCGGACGAGATCGATCCGTGGTTCGCGCGCCTGGTTCCACGCGTCGAGCGCGCCCAGCGGGTCGTCGCCGACGAAGCGCGCGGTCGCGAGCAGCTTCGCGGCATATTCGTCGGACGGTTCGCGCGCGAGCGCCGCCGCGGCGAGGTCAGCGGCCTCCGCCCAGCGCCGCTGGAGCACGCGAACGCCGGCCAGCTCGCGGAAGGCGGCATCGCCCGGGCACGAGATGGCGGACGCGAGCGTCCGCTCGGCCGCATCGAGATCGTTCTGCTGTGCCTGGCGGACACCCTCGGCGACCTGCTGCTCGCACGGCGTCGACGGCGCAACCGGAGGCGCCGGCGGCTGCGCCGCTGGCGTGTCGCCTGCCGCCGGCGTCACGACGAGCATCCAGTGACCGGCCGCCGACCATCGCTTGTCGAAATTCGCCGCACTCGCCACCCGGAACGGCGCCCGCGCGGGGTCGTGAAAGACGACCCCGTCGCCGCTCTGCGCGACCACGACAACGTAGTGAAAGGTCCCGGGTCGGTCCTCGAGCAGCGCGATGACGGGACGCCCCTGCTGCAGCTGCCGCGCGAGGGCATCGGCCGAGCCCTCCACTTCGATCGTGTTCCAGCGGCGCGCGCGCAGGGCGGCCGCCAGCGCATCGGTCCGGATGCCGCCGGCGCTCCTGTCCACGAGCGGTTGAAACGCCTCCGCGTCGACGCCGCGTTCGCCCCAGTAGCGCATCACCATCGCCGCGGCCGCACCGCCGCAGAGCAGCTCGGACTGGGCGACGAACGGGACGTCGAGGATGGCGAGCGATTGGGCGTCGGAGGACGAGGGGAGGGCGGCGAGCGCGAACGCGAGCAGGGCGGCTGGCCCCGAGCGGCGTCGGGGAGGGTGTCCAGGACGCCGCCGGGGGACCGCCCGCCGCTCGCGTGTCACGGGTTAATCGAGCGCCACGATCAGCAGGATCAGGATCAGCAGCGCGATGATGATCATCGTGGTGGAGATGGTGATCTTCGACTGACCGCCGGCAAGCGCCTCGTCAGCCTGGCGCGCCTGCGCCGCGACCGAGGCGAGGTCCGCCGCCTGCATGGCTGCCACGGCGCTCTCCGCGCGCCGGATGTCGACGCCGTACTTGCCCGCGATGGCCCTGACCTCGCTGCGCTGGAGGAACAGGCGGACCGTTTCCCGGTCCTGATCGGTCGCGCTGACATGCTGCTGCACGGCCGCATCGAGCGCCTGCTGGCCGGCTACATGAACTTGCGCAGAAACGCGCGGGACGGCAACCAGGATGGCTAAGGCAACTGGTAGTAGTGAACGTGTCGATCGCATCGGCGATCCTCCTCGCCGCTTATTCTAGCCAACACTTGCGTTGATGAGGTGCTGACGCGGCGCTATACTTTGCGTGGCTGATGCCCCTTTCAGTTCGAACGGCAGGTGCGATCGCGCTGGTCGCCGGACTCGGCGTGCTCGATGCGGTCGTGAGCCCGCGGCTCCCCTTCTCGATCCTCTATTTCGTCCCGGTGATGGCCGCCGCGTGGTTCGGCAACCGCGCGCACGGCTTCGCCGTCGCCGTCGCCGCCATCGGGGCGCGCGCGGGCGCCGACGTCGGCTGGCACGGCTTCGATCAGCTCACCGCGCTGCAGCTCGTGACGTGGGGCGCGGCGCTCCTGGTGGCGTGCGCGCTGACGGCGTGGGCCCGCTCGCTGCGCGGCGACGTCAACGCGCTCGAGGATCGCATCAACGAGCTGCTGCAGATCGAGCGCAGCTTCGCGCGCACCGACCCCTTGACCTCGCTCTGCAACCGGCGCGCGTTCGTCGACGCGCTGCAGAAGGCGGAAGCGCGCGGCCGCCGCACCGGCGAGCGCCTCGCGGTCGCGCGGCTCGACATCGACGGCTTCAAGACGCTCAACGACGCCTACTCCCGCAACGAGGGCGACCAGCTGCTGCGCGCCGTCGCCACGTCGCTGTCGCTCACGACGCGGATGGGCGACCTCGCCGCGCGCCACGAGAACGATGAGTTCGCGCTGCTGCTCTACAGCTGCTCGCCCGACCACGCGCAGAAGGTCGGGCGGCGCGTGGTAGACGAGGTCGCGGAGCTCGGACGGGCGTATCCGGACGCGCGCGTGAGCGCCAGCGTCGGCATGGCGTGCTTCACCGCGCCGGGCCCCGATCCCGACGAGATGATGCGGCTGGCCGGCGCCGCGCTGCGGCAGGCGCGACACACCGGCGGCAACGCGGTGATCGTCGAAACGGCCGAAGCCGCGCGGGCGATCTCGGCCATCTCCGAGCCGCCCCACCTGTAGGCCGGGTTCCACGTCGCGGGACGTGCCCACGCCCAACGCGTAGGCCGGGTTCCACGTTGCGGGACGTGCCCACGCGGCGTGGACCCGGCGAACCGCCGCTCGGACGGTCCGGCTGACGCCGGACGCTACATCGGACTTACTTCGAACGTCCGCGCCGCCTCGTTCACCCTCACCGAAAACAGACGATCGAACCCTTCCGCCATCGTCGGCGGCTCGAGCCGCTTCCGCACGGTGAAGATAGCGACGTCGGGGACCCGCTCGCGCCCCTCGCGCGCCCGGTTGCGCCGCAGCGCGTCGCCGGCCTCGGTGACGAAGAAATAGCCGGTCACCTCGGCGCCGTGCTGCCGCGCGAGCGCGATGATCGGCGCGCGCACCGCGGCGCTCGGGTTCGTGTTGTCGACGACGACCGGGCGGCCGGAGGCCAGCGACGCCGCGATCAGCTGCTCCTGGCGGCGCTGCGGCTGCCGGTTGTTCCGCAGCAGGTCCTTGCTGATGTGATCGTGCGTGCCGGCAAACCGCTCGCGGAAGAACGTCGACTTGCCGGAGGCCGGCAGCCCGATCAGGATCACGCACTCCATGGTCAAATCGCTATTTGAGCATGCGAGTCGACGACTGGGTTGCCGCGCTCGAACAGCGTCACCTGGCTGATTTTCGCGTCGCTGAAATCACGCGTGCGCTGCGGGCGTTGTCATCCGCCTACGTCGAGCGGCGGCACACGCGCCTTCGCTCGTCGAGCGCCGGCGGGCAGGCCGTGGCACGGGGTCCGCTCGACAGTGCGGGCAAGCGCGCGGCGTTCGCGCTCTTCTACGCGCCGCTCCACTTTCTGGCCGCCACGCGCGTCATCGAGTCGCTGCCGGGCGCGCTCCAGCCGTCCCCCACCGCGATCCTCGACATCGGCTGCGGGACGGGCGCCGCCGGCGCGGCGTGGGCCGTTGCCGCGGGCGGCTCGCCGCCCATCTCGGGAATCGATCGCCATCCGTGGGCCGTTGACGAAGCACGCTGGACCTACCGCACGCTTGGCCTGCGCGGCACCGCGAGGCAGGCGGATGCCGTGCGCCTCCCGCGTGTCGCGCGCGGCGCCGCCGCGATCGCCGCCTACGTGCTCAACGAGCTTCCCGGCGAGGCTCGCGCGCGAACGGAAGCACAGCTGTTCGGCGCCGCGGCGCGCGGCGCCCGCGTGCTGGTTCTCGAACCGATTGCGCGCGGCGTGGCGCCGTGGTGGGACGAGACCGCCGAACGGGCGTGTCAGGCCGGCGGCCGCGTGGACGAATGGCGGTTTGCGGTGGACCTTCCGCCGTTGCTGCGGACGCTGGATAAGGCGGCCGGGCTGGACCATCGCGAGCTCACGGTACGCTCGCTTTGGCTGCCCGGCGCGCAATGAGGCGGGTGCGGACCCAGCCGGCGCTCAATACTTCGTCGTGCCCCGGTTCGTGCCCGACGTGCCGCGGGTGTTGTGGTCGAGGTTGTCCTTCACCTGTTTCGCGCGGTCGAGATGACGCTCGACGGTCGGCAGCGCATCGGCCGCCCACTGGTTGACGCTCGCGGTCACGCGGTTGTCGCTCGATTCCGGCTTGACGGCCGCCGGGTTCTCGGGATTCTTCCCCGTGACGCGGTCGCCCAGGCTGCGGTTCTCGTCCACGCGCGAGCGGAGATCGCGCACTGCGTCCTCGTGGTCGTCTATCATGGCGCTCATGTACTCCTTGTCGAAGTCCATGCCCCTCAGCTTCGACAGCTTGTCCATGAGGTCCTTGTGCTTGTCGTCGACCTTCGCGTCCTGTGGGATGGCGGAGGTCGAGGCGATCTGCTTCAGCTGATCGCCCGCCTTAGTGTGGTCGTCGACCATCATCTGCGCGAACTGCTTGACCTCGGCGCTCGCCGCGTGATCCTGCGCCAGCCGCGCCAGCTCCACTTCAGCCATGCCGTCGGCGAGCATATGGTTGACGAAGTTCTTGTCGCTGGTGCTGACGCCGGCCCCCGCGGTTCCCGTCGTGCCCGCGTCGTTTCTTGTGCCGATCGTGTCCGATGTCCGACTGTTGCAACCCGCCATCAGTCCGGCTGCGCACGCCACTACCAGGAGACCTTTGAATTTCATTGGCCCTTTCCTCCCCATAGCTGAACGGTGTCCGAATCAGTCCCAGCGTTCCGGGTGCAAACGCGATGACGTCAACGGACGACGAACTCATGCGTGCTATTCTCGGTGTTTTGTGACGGCATCATGACCGAAGCCCGACCCGGTGCGACCGGGTCCACGCGACTGTTTCCGCTGACGCTGACCGCCATCGGCGTCGTCTACGGCGACATCGGCACGAGCCCGCTCTACACGATCCGTGAGTGCTTCTACGGGCCGCACGGCTTCCCGCCGACGCAGGAGAACGTCCTCGGCGTCCTCTCGCTCATCGTCTATTCGCTCGTCCTCATCATTTCGATCAAGTACATCGCCATCGTGATGCGCGCGGACAACCAGGGGGAAGGCGGCATCCTCGCGCTGACGTCGCTCATTCCCTCGCGCGCGATCGTCGCCGGCGCGGCGCCGGTGCTGGTGCTGCTCGGCGTGTTCGGGGCGTCGATGCTCTACGGCGAGGGCATCATCACGCCCGCCATCAGCGTCCTCTCCGCGGTCGAGGGCCTGCAGGTCGAGACGCCGTTCTTCGAACCGTACGTGGTGCCGATTGCCGTCGTCATCCTCGTCGTGCTGTTCCTGTTCCAGCAGTTCGGCACCCATCGCGTCGGCGGACTGTTCGGACCCGTCATGCTCGTCTGGTTCGTGACCATCGGCGCCCTCGGCATCAGCTGGATCGTGCGCGCGCCGATCGTGCTCACCGCGTTGAACCCGCTGCATGCGGTGACGTTCTTTCGCGTGCACGGCGGGCCCGGGGTCCTGGTCCTCGGCGCCGTCGTGCTCGCGGTCACGGGAGCCGAAGCCCTGTACGTGGACATGGGCCACTTCGGGAAGCGGCCCATCCGCCTCGCGTGGTTCACGATCGTGTTCCCGGCGCTGGTGCTGAACTACTTCGGGCAGGGCGCGCTGCTGCTGCTCGACGGCGCCGCCGCGCGGCAGCCGTTCTTCCTCCTCGTGCCAGCGTGGGGCCTGCTGCCGCTGGTCGCGATCGCGACGGCGGCCGCCATCATCGCCTCGCAGGCGCTCATCTCCGGCGCCTTCTCGATGACGCAGCAGGCGATCCAGCTCGGCTACGCGCCGCGTCTCGACATCGAGCACACCTCGTCATCCGAGATGGGCCAGGTCTACGTCCCGCAGGTGAACTGGGCGCTGATGATCGCCACCATCGTCATCGTCATCGGCTTCGAGTCGTCGACCGCGCTCGCGGCCGCCTACGGCATCGCCGTCACGATGACGATGGTCATCACGACGATCCTGCTGTGCGTCGTCGCCATCGAACGGTGGCGCTGGGCGCGGCCGATCGTGTTCGGCGGCGCCGCGATCTTTCTCGCCGTCGATCTCACCTTTTTCGGCGCCAACCTCGTGAAGGTGCTGCAGGGCGGCTGGCTGCCGCTCATCATCGGCACCTGCACATTCACGATCATGACGACGTGGAAGACCGGGCGCCGCATCGTCGCCGAACGGCTGACCGCCCGCGCGATCCCGATCGACCACTTCATGGACGTCGTCGTCGCGTCGCCGCCGCTGCGCGTGCCGGGCACGGCGGTCTTCATGACGGCGCAGCCGCGCGGCACCCCGCCGGCGCTGGCGCACAACCTGCGGCACAACAAGGTCATGCACGAGTACGTCGTCATCCTCACCGTGTCGACCGCGCCGGTGCCGCACGTCCCCCCCGACGAGCAGCTGACGTGCGACGCGCTCGGCCAGGGCGTGTTCACGATGCGCGCCCTCTACGGGTTCATGGAGGATCCCAACGTCCCCGATGCGCTGAGGGCCGCGCAGCACCGCGGCCTCGAGATCGACGCGGATGACGTGACGTATTTCCTGGTACGTGAGACGATCCTCGTCACGCATCGCCGCGGCATGGCGATGTGGCGCGAGAAGCTCTTCGTCCTCATGACGCGCAACGCGATCCGCGCGACCGCGTTCTTTCGACTGCCCCCCGAGCGCGTCGTGGAGCTCGGCGTGCAGGTCGAGATCTGAACGATGACCACGACGGCGATGACCCACGTCGCGGCGCCTTCCGCCCGCGTCGTCCCGCTCACGCTCACCGCCCTCGGCGTCGTCTACGGCGACATCGGCACCAGTCCCCTCTACACCATTCGCGAGTGTTTCTACGGCACCCACGCGGTGGCCGTCACGCCCGAGAACGTCCTCGGCGTGCTGTCGATGGTGCTCTACGCCCTCTTGATCGTCATTTCAATCAAGTACATCGCCATCGTGATGCGCGCGGACAACCAGGGGGAAGGGGGCATCCTCGCGCTCACCGCGCTGCTGCCGGCGAGCGGCAAGGCGGCCGCCCGCAACGCGACGCCGATTCTCATCGGCCTCGGCATCTTCGGCGCCGCGCTGCTCTACGGCGACGGCATGATCACGCCGGCGATCAGCGTGCTCGGCGCCGTCGAGGGCCTGCAGGTCGAGACCCCGCTCTTCGCGCCCTACGTCGTCCCGATGTCGGTGGCGATCCTCGTCGTCCTCTTCCTCTTCCAGAAATACGGCACGCACAGCGTGGGACGCCTGTTCGGACCCATCATGGTGGTCTGGTTCGTGACCATCGCCGGCCTCGGCATCAGCTGGATCGTGCGCGAGCCGGGCGTGATCGCGGCGATCAACCCGGTGCACGCGGTGAGGTACTTCCAGGCGCATGGCATTCCGGGCATCGCCGTGCTCGGCGCCGTCTTCCTCGCGGTCACGGGCGGCGAGGCGCTGTACGCCGACATGGGGCACTTCGGCAAGACGCCCATCCGCATCGCGTGGTTCGCGCTCGTGCTGCCGGCGCTGATGTTGAACTATTTCGGGCAGGGGGCGCTGCTGCTGCTCAACGGCGACGCCGCGCGGCAGCCGTTCTTCCTGCTCGCGCCGTCGTGGGCGCTCTTCCCGCTGGTCGGCATCGCGACCGCCGCCGCCATCATCGCGTCGCAGGCGCTGATCTCCGGCGCCTTCTCGCTGACGCAGCAGGCCATTCAGCTCGGCTACGCGCCGCGCCTCGACATCGAGCACACCTCCTCGCACGAGATGGGGCAGGTGTACGTGCCGCAGGTGAACTGGGCGCTGATGATCTCCACGATTCTCATCGTCATCGGCTTCGGCTCGTCGAGCGCGCTGGCCGCCGCCTACGGCATCGCCGTCACGATGACGATGGTGATCACGGCGCTGCTGCTGCATGTCATCGCGGTGGAACGGTGGAAGTGGCCGCGTCCGCTGGCGTTCGCCATCACGTGCGTCTTCCTGACGATCGACCTCACCTTCTTCGGCGCCAACCTGCTGAAGCTGTTCCAGGGCGGCTGGCTGCCGATCCTGATCGGCGCCTGCATCTTCACCGTCATGACGACGTGGAAGACCGGCCGCCGCGTCGTCGCCGAGCGCCTCGTCGCGCGCGCGATTCCCATCGATCACTTCCTCGAGGCGATCACGGCGGCGCCGCCGATTCGCGTGCCCGGCACCGCGGTCTTCATGACGGCGCAGCCGCGAGGCATTCCGCCGGCGTTGGCGCACAACCTGCGCCACAACAAGATGCTGCACGAGCACGTCGTCCTGCTGACGGTCAGCACCGCGCCGGTGCCGCACGTGGCCGACGACGAGCGTCTCACGGTCAATTCGCTCGGCTTCGGCATCTTCAGCGTCCGGCTCGTGTACGGGTTCATGGAGGATCCGAATGTGCCGGAGGCCCTGCACGCGGCGCGCGCGCTCGGCCTCCACATCGACCCGACCGACATCACCTATTTCCTCGGACGCGAGACGATCCTCGTCACGGGCCGCCGCGGGATGGCGAGATGGCGCGAGAAGCTCTTCGTCGTGATGACGCGCAACGCCGTCCGCGCGACGGCGTTCTTCCGCCTGCCCCCCGAGCGCGTGGTCGAGCTGGGCGTGCAGGTCGAGATCTAAAGGCGGACCTGCAAGTCCGCCTCTACGTCCAGCTTACCTACGCCCGCGCGGGCGCAACCTGTGAGGTGCAGTTCGGGCAGCGCGTCGCCTTGATCGAGATCGTCGACGCACAGAACGGGCACTCCTTCGTCGTCGGGCCGGACGCCGTCTCGTCGGTCGAGCTCTTGATCCGGTTCGCCTGCTTCACCAGCAGGAACACCGCGAAGGCGACGATGATGAAGCTGATGATGTCGTTGATGAACTGGCCCCACGCGATCACGGGAACGCCCTTCGCCTTGGCGTCGGCCAGCGACGCGGGAATCCCCTTCGTCGAGTCGAGGACGTAGAAGAGGCTCGAGAAATCGATCCGGCCGAGCGCCAGCCCGATGGGCGGCATGATGACGCCCTCGACGAGCGTCGTGACGATCTTGCCGAACGCGGCGCCGATGATGACGCCGACCGCGAGGTCGATGACGCTCCCGCGCGCGATGAAGTCGCGGAACTCCTTTACGACAGCCATGCGCGCATTATGCCCCGGGTCGTCCCCGGCCGTCCCTAGCGCTGCGTGACCGCCGCTTTCGCCACGACCACCCAGGACGTCGACGCCGCCGCGTTGTAGTAGTTGACGAATCGTTTCGGTTCGGGCGCGTCGTAGGGCTCGAGGTTGTGCGCCCAGCGGAAGCCGATCGACTGATACAGCAGTTCGACTTCCACCTGGAACGGCCCGGCGCCGGCCGGCACGTCGACCGAGTAGCGCACCCGATCGCCGTCGCCCGTGAAGTTCGCGTCCTGCGCCGCCGTGCCGTAGACGCCGATGTCCTTGTCCGCCGTCGCCTTGTCGAACCCGCGCGGCAGCAGCCGATTGTCCTTCAGATAGTGCGTCGCGGAGAGCAGGCCGGTCGTCGGCTGGTTGCTGGCGTCGCCGAGGATCGGCTCGTAGATCTGCACCTGGTCGTGCGCGGTGATCCGGTCGTAGTGCGGTTCGTACTTCAGCGGATCGGCGTCGTTGTCGTTGCCCGCGATCGAGCCGGCGGCGCTGACCGCCCCCGACTCGAACACCGGCCGCCCGTCCCCATCGCGAACGGTGAAGTGGAGCCAGGTGCGGCGGGCGGGATACCCCGTCGGGAACTTGTGGCCCGCGAGGTTCTTCACGTCCACGTCGACGTTGAGCGTGGCGCCGGCGAGCTCCGTACGGGCAATCGCGATCGTCGCGGTCTCCTCCTGCAGCTGGCGGATGGTCGCCTTGGCGGTCGCCTCGAGCTCCGACGGGAGCGCGGTGACGCCGAGCTCCGCGCGGTAGCGGTTCAGCATCCGGACGACGAAGGCGTTGCCGCCGACGAAGAGGTGCCGGTGGAGGCCGTCGCGGTAGTCGCCGAAGACCGACGAGATGCGCGTCTTCTCCTTGACCTCCGGCATGTGACACGACTGGCACGCCTGCGCGCCCTCCCCCTGGCTGTACGAGCTGTGCTGCCACTCCTGGAAGTTCATCTGCTCGGGAAACGCGCCGATGATCTGTCCGGCCGGCGTGCGCACTTCGGTATACAGCGTGTGGCACGTGGCGCAGAGCTCGGACTGCTGGACGTGGGTGGCCTGCATCTGCTGGAAGCCGGTCACCGATCGCATGATGGTCTTGCGCCCCGCATCGATCTGGAAGGGCCCGAAGATGACACGGCTGCCGTCGGCGGGCGTCGGCCGCATCGTGAAATTCGCGTTGAAGTTGTCGCGCGTGCCGAGGCCCTCGTCGGAGATCTGGTGGCAGACCGTGCAGGACACGCCGTCGGCGGCGAGCTTGTGGAGCTCCGAGTCGTCCTTCTTGTTGATCGGCAGCTGCGCGAACACGTCGGTCTTGCGGCCCGCCGCCTTCGAGACCTTCTGCAGCATCGGCATGTGGCACGCCGCGCATTCGGCCTGGATCGCGTCCGCCTGCGTCGGATGGTCGAGCGTTTCGCGCCGCACGCCGGCCTGCCAGTAGGGGTCGCGTCCGGAGTTGGCCATCATCGTCGATCGCCACGTGGCGCCGATCGAGACGTCCTCGCCGGTCGGCGTCGTGAGCACGTTGTGGCACGCGACGCAGTTCTCGGACGGCGTGAACAGCGACTCGGGATGCGGGTTGGCTGCCGCGGGCACGGGGCGAGCGCCCGGCAGCGGCGGCGTGTTGCCCTGTCCCGGCGGCGGCGCCTGCTGCGCGCGCGGGACCGCCACGAACAAGGCGACCAGCCAGATCGCCGAGGCGAGCGGCAGGATGCGGGTCATCGGCGCCTCACGCGTCAGTGCCAGTACTGGAACAGGCTGCCGTCGAACCAGTCCCAGAGGAAATAGGTGAGGAACTGCGCATGCCGTCCTTCGCGTTCCGTCGCCGGAATGGCGACGCCGACGCTGAGCAGCACGTGCTGCAGCTTGCTGAGCGACACCTGCATCTGCGGCACGACGTCCACTTCGAGCTCGCCGCCGGACTCGCGCGCGGTGACGACCTCGGCCATCGGCGTCCACGACCGCCCGAAGCCGTGATCGACCGCGTAGGTGTAGCCGTAGACGCCGCGCAGGAACGTTTCACGCGGCCGCTTCGCGGTATCGGCCGGCACCTCGATCCCGCCGTGCATCTGCAGGAACCCGTTGGCGCCGATCCCCTTGGCGAACATCGCGAACGGCTCCCACACGGTCACCCCGCTGCCGAGCCCGAGCTCCTCCTTCCCGGTCGGCAGCGTGACGGCGCCGCCCGCCGCGAAGATCGCGGCATGATCGAGACTCGCCCAGAAGCTGCGGCGCAGCGCGAACTCGACGTCGCCGAGCCCCTTCACCCAGCCGCCGGACGGCGAGGCCTGCTGAAAATCGAGCGGGATGGTGACTTCGTACTGGCTCCGCTGCTTGATGCGGTGCTCGTAGACGAGCTCGTTGCCGACCGCCTTCGGGCCGCGCGCCGTGACGGCCGTCGTCCAGACGCTCTCGCTCTCCGGGAACGCCTTCTCGGTGAAGAACGCGCGCGGGAAATTCAGGTCGCCGCGCGGCCACTTCGGATCGTCGCAGAGCGTCCAGAGGTACTTGATCACCGACTCGATCTGGTCGTCGGACAACGCGTCGCCGAACGCCGGCATGTGGTGGTCGAGACCGCGGACGGGACCGCCGCGATGGACGACCGAATTCCAGTCGCCGAACGGCTCGACGGTGTTGGTCGGGCAGTCGGTGAAGTCGGGCAGCGGCGCGTCGAAGCCGATCACGCTCTGCGGCGAGCCCTTGCCATCGGGCCCGTGGCAGGTCGCGCAGTTGTTCTTGAAGATGTACTCCCCGTCGGCGTCGGGCGGAAGGGCGTTGGCCAGCGACGTTGGCGGCGTCGTCGCGTCCTGCGCGGCGTGGAGCGTGATGGCTCCCGCGACGCCGGCGTAGACGAGCGCCGCCGCGGCGATCGAGGCCAGGCCCTTCGGCGTCATCTACTTGCTGACCGGAACGAACACGTACTGCTCGAGCCGCGCCAGCTCGGTGTTGTCGACGTACTTGCCGATTTCACGGTGGAACTGCGCGAGCGCCGTGTACGGGCGGTACTCCTTGAACTCCCGCAGCATCCGGTTGCCGATGCCGGGAATCAGCAGGATTTCCTCGTCGGTCGCCGTGTTCAGGTTGATCGGCACGAACAGCTTCCCGTACAGCTCCGTCCGCTGTTCTTTCGACAGCGAGGCCAGCGCGGTGTCGAGGTCCTTGATCGTCTTGAACGGCCGCTTCGCCAGGACGGCCTTCGCGAGCGCCGCGTTCATGTGCGGCAGCTTCGCGAGATTCGCCTCGGTGACGAGGTTGGCATCGACGATCGTGACGGCCTTGCCGGCCTGCGCGTGCGCCGCGCGCGCGGCGCCGGTCACCGCCAATGCCAGGACGAGAGCTCCAACCATCTGTTTCATACCTGTGTCTCCTGGCGGGCGCGCCCGCCGTCTGCCGAAGGATGCCGGTAGGCGTGCGCGAGCCCCACGAGGCCGAGCAGCACCATCGACCCGGGTGCGAGCACCGGCGTCGCCCCCGCAACTGTCTTACGAATGAACGTCCATCCGCGTTCACTCGGGTTGAGCTCGCGCTCGAACTCGACGTTGCCGTCGTAGTGCAGGCCGACGCCGACGACGCCGAGCGCGATGAAGGCCACCATCAGCGCCTGCAGCGTCCGCACGCTCGCCACTCCCGGGGAGGAGGCGTGCCAGATGAGGACGGGCACCGAGGCGGCGAGACACACGAGCGGAATCCATTGCGCCGGCATGTCGATGTGCCGGAGCAGGATGAGCTCGCCGGAGGTGCCGATCACGCCGACCGCAAGCGCGGCCAGCAGCAGTGTTCTGATCGAAGCGAGAGTGTCGGACTCCGGCGAGGAACCATCAACCATGGAGCGCGGGTGCCGGCGCTCACAGTAGCGCAAAGGGGTGGGCTGCCGAAAGCTTGCGAGCGAGTCTCAGAATCAGTTTCGCAGCAGCTCGCCGGCCACCGACGGGTCGCCGTCGTTGGGCGCCGGTGTGATGCCGAGAATGGTCGCCAGCACGTTGTAGAGACTGACGTTCTCGAACGGTTCGACGGTGACCCCGCGCTTGAACGCCGGACCCGCGGCGACGAAGATCGCGCGCATCGACATCAGCTGTGGATCGTAGCCGTGCGTGCCGCGCGCCCCTCCGACCGTGCGCGCGGCGATGTTGGCGACCGACACGCGCCGCAGCACCTGCCACCCTTCGTCGGCGACGCCGACAATCGGCGGCACGCGCGGATGATCGCGATAGTGCCAGCGCTCCGGCGTGTCGGCGCGCCTGAACACCCGCAGGTGCGGGTTGGCGCCCGCGAGCCGCCGGTACACCTCGTCTTCCCTGCCCGCCTTCGGAAAGATGCCGAGCGTCGGATTGATGTCGGAGATCGTGACGTCGTCGAGCGCGATGTAGTCGTCGACGACGACGATCCGCTTGTCGTCCACCGCGGCCATGCCGTGGTCCGACACGACGACGATGTTGACGCGGTCGAGGATGCCGCGCCGCGCGAGCCCGTCGGTGAGCCGTCCGAGATAGCCGTCGTCGCGGACGATTGCGTCGCGGACGGCCTGCGAGTCGGGGCCGCGATCGTGACCAGCGCTGTCGGTGTCCTCGAAATACAGCGTCAGCAGGCGCGGCCGTTGCGGCGTGGGGCGATCGAGCCACGAGAGAATCTGATCGACGCGCGCGTTCGCCGGCTTGTTTTCGTTGTAGGCCTCCCAGTAACGCGGCATCACGCCGTCGTGCGGCGCTTCCGAGCCGGGCCAGAACATCGTCGCGGAGGGCGCGCCGGAGCGTTCGACGAGCGTCCACAGGGGCATGCCGCCCCACCACATCGGATCGCGGACCTCGTCCGCCTTCGTGATGGCGAAGACGCGGCCCGTCAGCGGATCGAAGATGTTGTTCGCGACGACGCCGTGGTGGCCGGGATAGAGGCCCGTGACGATCGAGTAATGGTTGGGAAAGGTCTTCGACGGAAAGACGGGGATGAGATTCCGCGCGTGCACGCCGCGCGCCATCAGGCGGCGGAGGTGCGGTGTCGGCACCTTCGACGGATAGTCCCAGCGGAAGCCGTCGAAGGAGATCAGGATGATGGTCGGCTGCAGGTCCGCGAACGGATCGGGATTGCGTTGCGCGATCGTGACGCCGGCGGCGATAGCCAGCGCGAGGAAGAGCGTAATCGTCGCGAGGATGGAAGCGCGCCGCACGTCAGTCGAACTCGACGCGAGGCGCGGCGGGCGCGGCGCCGAGGGTCCCCGCCGTGATGGTCGCCTTCGCGTAGTTCTCCCCCTTGATCGGCGCCCCGGCGAGCCGCCGGAGCAGCGTCAGCTGGCCCGTGTGCGTCAGCGCATCGGCAACCGGCCCCTGGAACAGGCGCTCGACCGACCAACCGAGCGGCTGATCGGAGTCGAGATAGGCGTCGAGCGCGTGGAGCGCGGCAAAGAACCGCGCGATCTCCTGATCCCACGGCATCGGCGTCGAGTCGTGCCAGGCATGCTGGCCACGGGCGAGAGAGAGGGCCCAGTCGAAGAGGTCCCCCATGTGCGCGAGGATCTGCGCCGGCGTGCGCGTGCCGGCGGCGACGGTGAAGTCGGCGAAGTCGGGCGGCGCGTCGCGCAACGCCTTGCCGGCGCGATACGCCAGCGTCGCGACGGTGTGCCGGAGGAGCTGCCGGTCGTCCACGACGCGATTGTACGGCGACCCGATTACAATCTCCACGTGCGGCGAGGGATGCTCGCGGCTCTGCTCCTCCTCTACGCCGGCGGCCCCGCCGCGGCGCAGACGGCCCCTCATCGTCCTCTCGCCATCGTCGCCGAGCTCGACGGCATCATCCACCCGGTCTCCGCCGAATACCTGCGCGGCGTCATCGATCAGGCCGATACCAGCGGCGCCAACGTCGTCGTCATCGTCCTGCGCACGCCGGGAGGGCTGCTCGATTCCACGCGCGACATCGTCACGCGCATGATCAACTCGCGCGCGCCCGTCGTCGTCTTCGTCGGACCCGCCGGCGGACGCGCTGCCTCCGCCGGCTTCCTCCTCACGCTCGCGTCGGACGTCGCCGTCATGGCGCCCGGTACGCACATCGGCGCCGCGCACCCCGTCTCCGGCAGCGGCCAGGCCATGGACAGCGTGGCGTCGGAGAAAGCGGCCGCGGATGCGGCCGCCTATGCGCGGACGCTCGCCGAAGCGCGCGGCCGCAACGTCATGCTCGCCGCCGCCGCGGTGCAGGAGAGCCGCGCCTTCACCGACCTCGAAGCGGTGCAGGCGACGCCGCCGCTCGTGGACTTCACCGCGACCGACGTGGACGACGTCCTGCGCAGGCTCGACGGCCGCACGATCAAGCGATTCGATGGCCGGACGACGACGATCCGCACCACGGACATCGAGACCAGGCGCGTGGAGATGACGCGCCGCCAGCGCTTCCTCAGCGCGATCGCGCATCCAGAGGTGGCCTACCTGCTGATGACGCTCGGCATGATCGGCCTGACCGTCGAGCTCTGGAACCCGGGCGCCATCCTTCCCGGCGTCGCCGGCGCCCTGAGCCTGCTGCTCGCGTTCTTCGCGCTGCAGATCCTGCCGATGAACACCACCGGTCTGCTCCTCGTGCTGCTCGGCATCGGCCTGCTGGTGCTCGAACTCAAGGTGCCGAGCGGCGTACTGGGCGTCGGCGGCACAATCGCGCTCGTCATCGGCTCGGTGATGATGACCGGCACCGTGCCGGGTGTCACCGTCGGCCTGGGTTTCATCGTGCCGGCGGCGCTCGCCTTCGCCATCATCTTCCTGTTCCTCGGCCGCCTCGCGTTGGCATCGCACCGGCGTCCGCCCGTTACGGGAAAGGAAGGGCTCGTCGGCACTGAGGGGCGCGCGCGCGACGCGCTCGCCGCTCACACCACCGGCTACGTGCTCGTGCGCGGCGAACTGTGGAGGGCGACGAGCCGTTCACCCGTCTCCCCCGGAGACGCCATCCGAGTCCTCGACGTCAGGGGACTCACGCTCGACGTGGAACCGCTGCTCGCGTCCACGAGTCACGGAGAGTCGTCATGATGATTTCGCCGGCGCTGATTCTCGGCGTCGTGATCGTTTTCTACCTGCTCACGTCGATCCAGATCCTCGCGGAATACGAGCGCGGCGTGATCTTCCGCCTCGGCAAACTGCTGCCGCACCCGAAAGGCCCCGGCGTGATCCTCGTCTTCCGGCCGATCGATCGCATCGTCCGGCTCAGCCTGCGCACGCTCGTTCACGACGTGCCGCCGCAGGACGTCATCACGCGCGACAACGTGTCGGTGAAGGTGAGCGCGGTCGTCTACTTCCGCGTCATCGACCCCCGCAAGGCGGTCGTCGAGGTCGAGAACTACCTCTACGCGACGTCGCAGCTCTCGCAGACGACGCTCCGCAGCGTGCTTGGACAGGCGGAGCTCGACGACCTGCTCTCGCAGCGCGATCGGTTGAACCAGCAGCTGCAGCACATTCTCGACAACGAGACCGAGCCGTGGGGCATCAAGGTGTCGGCGGTCGAGGTGAAGAACGTCGACCTCCCGCAGGAGATGCAACGCGCGATGGCGCGCCAGGCGGAGGCCGAGCGCGAAAAGCGCGCGAAGATCATTCACGCCGACGGCGAGCTGCAGGCGTCGGAGAAGCTGTCGCAGGCGGCGGCGGTCATCGAGCGCGAGCCCGCGGCGATGACCCTCCGCTACCTGCAGACGCTGACCGAGATTGCGTCGGAGCAGAACTCGACGATCCTCTTCCCGGTGCCGCTCGAGCTGATGCGGCTCGTGCGCGGGATGGAAGAACGCAAGTAGCTACGCGGGCGTGACCAGACCGTCGAAGCCGGGACGCAGGAACGCCCGCGCGAGCGGCAGGCGCTGTTCCACCGCCGTACGCAGGACCGCCAATTGATCCGCCAGCGCCCGCGCACCGCCGCACGACGGATACCACTGGTCGATCGTCCGCCACGCGCCCTCAGAGCGATCGATGCACGTCAGCGCCAGCTTCGCCGACCCGTTGTAGTCGTTCTGGATCGGATCGCTCCACCGCGCGCCGCGCTCCTCCTCGAAGCCGTCGATCGCGCGGTGCAGCTTGACCGCGATCAGGAAGCAGTCGTTCCGAAGGATCTGAATCGCGTCGACAATCCTCGCCAGCTCGTCGAGCGAGATGTCCTCCACGTCTTCCACTTCCGCGCGGTGCACGAGGGCGTCGGCGTGCGCGCGCATCCCGTCGCTCTCGGTTTCGAACCAGGCATGCGCCAGCACCGTGTACGACTGCGCCTCGCGCAGAATCGGATCGTGCTTCCGCCGCTGCTCGCGCCGGCCTTCCTCCCGGCGGTACCGTGCCTCGTCCTCGGCGGTCGGCTCGGGAAGGTTGTTCAACACCTCCTCGACGCTGAACGTCGAGCGGCGCGCGACCAGCGTTCGCACCTGGTCGAATCGATCCTTCAAGTGGTCGAGCAGCGGATCGTCGCCGACTCGGTTCGGCCCCCGCGCAACCGGTCGCGACACGTTGACGACGCATCGGCTGGCAAAGCCGCACCTGTCGCACCAGCCGTCGCAGTAGTTGTGAACGCCGACAATGTTGCCCGGCGCCAGTTGCTGCAGCAGGAACAGATCCTCGTCGTTGTCACGCATGCGGCCCCATGGGAGCAAACGGGAGGCCGCGTCGATTCTCGAAGGAAATCGCGCACAGCCGCGACTCGCGTTGAAGGATCTGCGTACCGCGGACGGCCGGAAGTACGCGGATTCCGCAACCGGGCGCACGCCATGCATACGGTGTCCCGTGCCTGAATTTCACGCCGAACCGTACCTGCATCTCGCCGGGCTCTCACACAAGTCCGCGCTCATCGCCTGGGGCGCTTTCTATTTCAAGACGAAGAGCCGTCACGACGACCCGTCGGACGTTCGCGGTCCGGCGCGGTGGAAGCTGGTGGAGGATCGCGACCTCCGGCACGTCCATCCGCCGCGTCGCGAAACCATCGGCGCCCGCTCAGACCCATATGGCCCCGCCCGCGTGAACGTCTATGACTCCTCCGGCACGCTCGTCAGCACCACCTTCACCGAGACGACGAACTACTGCTGGGTCACGGGGCTGTCGCCGAACACCGAGTACCGCTACGAGGTGCGGGTCAAGGACGAGCCGTGGGGCACCGATGAACGGTGGGACTGGGTGCGCGGCAGCGAGCAGGGACTCGTGCAGCGCGGCGGCCGCTACGACAATCGCTTCTGCACGCATCCCGACCCCGCGGCCGAGCCCTCCGGCTCGTTCACGTTCATGGTCGTCGGCGACTTCGGCACCGGCATCCTGCGCTCGACGCCGACCCGCCGCCAGTTCGAGGTCGCGCAGGCGATGCAGCGCGCCTTCGACGAGCACGACGTCCGTGCCATCGTCACCACCGGCGACAACATCTACGCCGGCCATCGCATCCTCGGCATCCCGATCGGCGCCACCGGCGGCGAAGACGACGACTGGTTCTTCACGTTCTTCCAGCCGTATCGCTACATGCTGAACCGCATCCCGGTCTACCCGTGCATCGGCAATCACGACACCGCGGAGACCGAGGACCGCGACGATCGCGAGCAACTGCTCGACAACCTCTACCTGCGCGAGCGCATTGCGAGCGACGAGGCGTCGGGGCGCGCCTCGCTCGATCCCGGACTCTTCTACCGCTTCCGCTACGGCCGCGACGTCGAGTTCATCTGCATCGACACGTCGAAGGAGGATTTCTTCCGCGGCAAGCGGCTCTACGAGTACCCGAAGCACTGGGAATGGGTGGACCAGGCGCTGGCGCCCGACGCCGCGGCGCGGTGGAAGTTCGTCTTCTGCCATCACCCGCCGTTCTGCGCCGGACCGAACCACCACAACACCGACCGGATGGAAAAGCTGCTGCCGCTCTTCGCGCGGGCGGGCGTGCGCGTCGTGCTCAACGGTCACGAGCACAACTTCCAGCATTCACGCCACGACGGCATCGACTATCTCGTCACCGGCGCGGGCAGCAAGCTCGATCGAGGGACGCCCGATGGCTTCCGCGACGCGAACACGGTGACGTGGTCGAACCACGCGCATTTCCTGCTCGTCAGCATCCAGGGCGCGACGCTGACGGTGCGCGTGATCGGAGAGATGGGTGAGGGGACGGACGGGTTGCGTGACGTCCCGCGCTACACGCCGTCTGGCGAAGAGGTCAGCGGGCCGATAGTGCTGCGGCTCTGAACAGATCGTCCGCCGCGCTGAGCACGGTCCACCGCAGCCGTTCCGGGTACTGCAGCTCCCTGGCGAGGAAGTCGTGGACCAGCGCGGCCGCGCGCGGCGAGCGATGGCCCCACAGCATGCTGCCGGTCCACGCGCTCGGGAAGAAGATGTCGCCGGTGCGCTGGATGTCGGCGAGCAATTCAAGACCCGGCGTGATGAACCGCTCCGCGTCGGCCTCGCGCAGCGGGTGATGCAGGTAGGCGAGCGATTCGCTCACCCACGGTTCGCGCCGCCGGTTGTCGAGCTGGCGGAACCGCTCGAACGCCCCGGCCCGCACCTGCGGGTCGGCGGAGAGGGCCGGCATCACGAACGCGAAGCGCGCCTTCCGGTCCGGGTTCTGCGTGCGATCGAGCTGCGTCTGCAGGATCTCCTGCCAGCCCGGCACCTCGCGCACCGCCAGCTCCATCGCCATCACGATCTCGTCGGTCTCGACGAACGGGAGACCTGGAATCTTCTCGTCGCGACGCCACACGCGCTCCAGAAACGCCACGCCCTCCGGCGTGAGCACGTCGTCCCGGAACGCGCTGAACCAGGCCGATTTCAGGCTCGTGTTCCCCGCTCGCGCGATGCCCGCGCGAAGCGCCGCCTCGAGCGCGGGCGCGCGCGCGCTCCGCTCCTCCTGCGGCAGGTAGCGCCAGAACGCGCGGCTCACGTAGGCGAGCACGCGCTGGGTGTTCTGCTCGTCGGTCTCGTCGGGCAGCGCGTGGATCGCCGCGTCGATGAACGCCCCGGATGCGACGCGCCGCTCGAGCACGTTGTCCCACAGCGTGACCCACGCCGCGCCGCGCGTCAGCGCGTCGTCGATGCCCGGCATGTTCGCCAGCAGATACCGCGCGCTCTCCTCGTCGAGCAGGAACAGGCCGTAGCCGAGTCCCGCGCCGTTCGGCAGGACGAACAGCGGCCGGGGCAGCCCCGCCGCTTCGCGCACGACGGTCTCGCGGCCGTTCGCGTACACCGCGAGGTCCTTCTGCGTGCCCGGATAACCGAGCGTGACGCGCATCCGCTGCGGCCACACCAGCCCGCGCCGCAACGGGTCGGCCATCGTCACGGTCAGCCGCTCGATCGTGTTGTTCTTCCGCATGCGGAGCGCGGTCGTGAACTCCGGTCGGCCGCGTTCCTCGACCCACGCGCGGCTCCAGGCGGCGAGGTTGTCCGGCGTCTTCGCATCGAGGATGCGGATCAGGTCCAGCCACGTGGCGTTGCCGAACGCGTACGTCTTCAGGTACTCGCGCAGGCCATCTCGCAACCGCTGCTCGCCGAGGATCATCTCCAGCTGCCGCATGACGATGGGCGCCTTCTCGTAGATGATCGGCCCGTAGAGCTGGCCCGCGTCGTTCAGGTTCGCCAGCGGCTGGCGGATCGGATTCGAGCCCGCCGTGCGGTCGATCGAGTACGCATCCGGGTAGTTCGACAGCAGGAACCGCAGCTCGTGATTCACGCCGGGGAACGACGGGTTCACGATCTTCGCCGCCATGAAGGTGGCGAACACCTCCTTCATCCAGACGTCGTTGAACCACCGCATCGTCACGAGATCGCCGAACCACATGTGCGACGTCTCGTGCGCAATCGTGCTCGCGCGATTGAGCAGCTGGTTCTGCGTCGCGCTCTCGTCGAGCATCAGGCTCGCGGAGTTGTAGAGGATCGCGCCCGCGTGCTCCATGCCGCCGAACTGGAACGACGGGATCAGGATGAAGTCCAGCTTGTCGAACGGATACGGGATGGCGGTGTAGTCCTCGAGCCACGCGAGCGCCGAAGCGTGCAGATCGAACAGCGCGTCGCGGTTGCGCGCGACCTTCGCGGCGTCGGTCTCGCGGTGGAACATCCGCATCTCGCGTCCGTTGCGGGAGGCGCGCTCGACGGTGAACTTGCCGGCCACGAACCCGAACAGGTACGTCGGCAGCGGCTTCGTCTCGGCGAACTGCACCTGCTTCCGCGCGGCAATCGGACGATCGGCGGAGGCGTCCCGTCGCGACTCCGGCGCGTTCGACACGGTCTCCCAATCGACAGGCACGTCGAGGGTGAGCGTGTACCTCGCCTTGATGTCCGGCTGATCGAAGCACGGGAACGTCAAATGTGCGCGCGCCGGCACAAAAAGCGTGTAAAGGAAGTCGTCGCTCCGGTTGAGCGCGGCGTCGCCGGCGGCGAAAACGATCGAAATCCGGTTCTCGCCCGCGCGCGTCGCCTCGGCCGGGATGACCAGGTGGTCCTCGGTGTACACCGGAACCACGACCGATTCGCCGACACGGACGCTGTGGACGCGCTCCTTTGGAGCCGAAAAGTCAATGACGATGCGCCCGGGGACCGCGAGCGTGACCGTGAGGCCCAGCCTGCCCTCGACCGGCTGCTGCCGGTTTACTGGCAGCGTAAACGCCAGATCGTAGCGAACCGCCGAAAACGCCGCTGCGCGTTCGCGGGCGAGCGCTTCCGAGACGCCGCGATCCAAAGAATCGGAGAGGGACCCGGCAACGAGGGCCATCAGAAGCAGGGTGAGCATCGCGGAACCATATCTATCAAATAGAATGCAGCGTCCCCATGCTTTTCCGCGCCCGTAATTTCGTACTGCTCGCTGTCGTTATCGCCGCCCTGGCGCTGACGGTCGAAAGCGAGCCGTCGGCCCAGGAGGCCGGCTCGGTGCGCGGACGGGTGTCGATCGGCATCCCGATCACCGCCAAGCGCGGTAACTCAACATACTCCCGCAGCGTCCCGACGGTGGCGCTGGCCCCCGAATCGGAGCTCCGTCACGTCGTCGTCTACGTCAGGGACGCGCCGAAGAGCGCGGTCGCGCCCATGCGGGCGGAAATCCGCCAGCGCAACGAGAACTTCGTCCCGCGCGTCATCGCCGTGACCGTCGGATCGACGGTCGACTTCCCCAACGACGATCCCATCTATCACAACGTCTTCTCGCTGTCGCGCACGAAAACGTTCGACCTCGGGCGTTATCCGCAGGGCAAGAGCCGCGGCGAGGTGTTCGACAAGCCGGGTGTCGTGAAGGTGTTCTGCCAGATCCATTCGCACATGTCGGCGACGGTGATGGTGTTCAACCATCCGTGGTTCGCGGTGCCCGACCAGGAGGGGACGTTCGACCTCCCGGGCGTCCCGCCCGGCCTGCACCAGGTCACTGCGTTTCACGAACGGCTTGGCGATACGACGCAGCAGGTCCGGGTCGAGCCGGGGCGGCCGACGATGGTGGAGTTCGTGCTTCCGGTCCCAGCACAGCCGTGAACACGCCACCGCGCCTCATCGCCCGCACGTTGACGGTTACCTTCGCGACCGTCGCCGTCATCCTGACGATCGCGTTCATCGTCATCACGCTCGACGTCCGCAACCGGGTGCGTGCGTCCGAGACGGAGAAGCTGCGCGTCAGCGAGAACGTCTTCACGGCGCTCGAGAGCAAGCGCCAGCAGGACCAGGTCGCGGCCATGGCGACGCTGGCCGAAAACCCGACGCTGAAAGCCGCCCTCGACACCTACTTCACCGAGCGCCGCTTCAGCGGCTCGTCGGACGCCCAGCTGCGCGCGACGGTGAACGGTGAAACGGCGAAGCTGGCGTCGCAGACACCGGCCGACGTGCTCGCGGTCGTCGAGAACGACGGACGGATATTCACGAGCGCCGGACCATCGGCGTCGCAATGGGTGTCGGGCGAGATGATCGAAGTCCCGAGGGGCCCGCAGGCGACGTTCCAGAGCGTCGCGGTGGTGCCGACGGGTGCCTTCCGCGTCACCGGCGCGCGCCTGACGTTCGGCGATCGCGCCATCGGCATGCTCGTCGCCGGCACGAGCCTCGACGCGACCTACGCGCAGGAGCTCTCGAACCTGTCGACGGCCGGCGTGGTCATCACGGTCAACAACTCGGTCGTGGCGCGCACGGTGCCGGAAACCGTCGCGCGCGATCTCGTGGCGTCGAAGCTCACGGCGGGGACGGCGACGCTCGGCGCCGAGGAATACGCCATCCGGACGATGCTGGCGTCGGGCCCGGCGCGCATCTACACGCTGACCTCGATCGACGCGGCCGCGCGCAACGCCACGCGGGACGCGCTGGTGGCGGTGGGGCTGATTGCCTTCGGCAGCTTCATCCTGGCGGCTATCGGCAGCTTCGTCCTCGCGCGGCTGGTGAGCGAGCCGATCAACCGCGTCTCGGGCGAGATCGCGACCATGACGAGCGCGCGCGACTTCGGCCGGACGCTGGAGCTCACCGGCTCGAGCCGCGAGCTCGACGCGCTGACGACGGCCTTCAACGACCTGATGCGCGGCCTCTCGGCCGCCGAGGCCGAAACGCGGTCGGCGTACCTCGGCGCGATCCGCGCGCTGGCGGCGGCGCTCGACGCGCGCGATCCCTACACGGCGGGCCATTCGGAACGCGTCAGCACGCTCTCGGTGATGATGGGGCGCATGCTCAGCCTCGACGCCGCCGAGGTGGAGGTGCTGCGGCTCGGCGCGCTGCTGCACGACATCGGCAAGATCGGCGTCGGCGACGACATCCTCCGGAAGAGCGGGCCGCTGACGCCCGAGGAGTACGAACAGATCAAGCGGCACCCGGCGCTGGGCGCGCGCATCCTCCGCCTCGTCCCGTTCCTCGCGCCGCACCTGCCGATCGTCGAGCTGCACCACGAGCGGCCCGACGGCCGCGGCTACCCGTTCGGGCTCCGCGCCGACGACATCCCGCTCGACGCGCGCATCGTGCACGTGGCCGACGCGTTCGACGCGATGACGAGCGCCCGCGCCTACCGCGCGGCGCTGCCGGCGGCGGTCGCCTTCGCGGAGCTGCAGCGGTTCTCGGGAACCCAGTTCGATCCCGCATGCGTCGAGGCGCTGCTCGCCGCCATGCCTTCGTCACACGACATCGCGGAGCCAGCGCTCGCGCAGCTGCTCGGGCGCCAGGGGTAAGCCATGCACAAACGCCTCGCGACGCTACTCGTGGTCTTGCTGACGGCGGCGCCTGCCGCCGCACAGAGCGCCAGGCCGTCCGTTCTTTCCATTGATACCGTCGCCGATGTGGACGTCACCGCCGACGCCAGCGGCAACCAGCTGACGGGCGTCTTCCTCGACACGCTGATCGTGGGCGATTTCGGCAAGAACGTGCAGGCGATCGTCCGGCCGCAGGTGAACCGGCTCGCCAACAGCGGCGAGTGGAACCGGCAGGTCTGGATCGCCGAGATGCGCTACGAGCGTCCGGGACCCGTCGCGTTTCGCGTGGAGGGCGGCTACATTCCCGCGCCGGTGGGGCTGGCGAACCTCGTCTACCGGCCGCACCAGAACCCGACGATTGCGCTCCCCGCGGAGCTGTTCACGTCGATCCCGTCGCTCGAGGTGCGCGGTCCGCGCGTCAACCTGCTGGGCGGCATCTATCCTCTCGGCGCCCAGGCGACGGTGTCGGCCCGGCACTGGGACACGCGCGTGGCGATGATCGACTCGTCGCCGCTTCGCGGCCGCCGCGTCTTCGGCGGTCCGAATCCTCCCCTGTTCGCGGGCAATCCTCCGCGCTTTCCCAACGTCGTGGTTGGCGGGGGCATCACGCCGTTTGTCGGCTTCCGCGTGGGCGCGGCGCTGACGCACGGCGGGTGGCTCAAGGCCGGCGACCCCGCTGCTCCGGCGAACACCGCCGATCGTGACGCGAACCTCGTGAGCGTCGAGGCCGAGTTGTCGTTCCGGCATACGGCGCTCGCGGGCGAGTGGGTACACGACGCGCTCGAGACGAGCCTCGGCGATCGGTCTACCGCCGGCTGGTACGTGCAGGGCGCGCAGGCCGTGGCGCCGCGCTGGTTCGTGGCAGGGCGCTTCGACGACATCCGCACGACGCTGCCGGTCGCGGCCGCGACGGAGCAGAACTTCCGCAGCACCGAGCAGACACTCGGCTTCCGCGTCACGCCGGAGATCACGCTGCGCCTCAGCCATCGCATGCGGGAGCCGTTCGGGACCACCGACTGGATTCACACGGGCGCGTTTTCGGTCGTGTGGTACCGGCGCTGGATGTGAAAGCCATCGATCCGCAGGCGCGCGAGGTCATCGACTACCTCGCGAGCCTCGGCCTTCCTGCCATCGACAGGATTCCCGCCACAGAGGCGCGCCTCCACTACCGCCAGACGCGCGCCGCGCTGCGGCCGCCCGCGCCCCACCTCGAGGAGGTACGCGACCTCGCCGCCGCCGGGCCCGCAGGATCCATCCCGCTCCGCCTGTATCGGCCCACCGGTGGCGTGCTGCCAGTCTTCGTCTTCTTCCATGGCGGCGGCTGGGTCGTCGGCGACCTCGACACCCACGACGTCGTCTGCCGCCAGGTGGCGAGCCTCGCGCGCGCTGCCGTCATCGCCGTCGATTACCGGCTCGCGCCCGAGCATCCGTTTCCAGCCGCGGCCGACGATGCATGGAGCGCGACGACGTGGATAGCGGCGCACGCGGCGGAGCTCGGTGTCGATCCGACGCGCATCGCCGTGGGCGGCGACAGCGCCGGCGGGGGACTCGCGGCCGCCGTCGCGGTGCTGGCGCGCGATTCGCTGAAACTGCGGCTCGCGCTGCAGGTTCTCGTCTATCCGGTGCTCGACCTGCGCGCGCAGAGCGCGTCGTATTCGGCCTACGCCGAAGGCTACCTGCTGACGCGCGCGGCGATGCGGTGGTACATCGCGCAGTACGCACCGACGCCCGGCGCGGTCACCGACTGGCGGGCATCCCCGCTCCTCGCGCCGTGGGTACACGGCGTCGCCCCGGCGCTCGTCATCGCCGCCGAACTGGATCCGCTATTTGACGAGGGAGAGGCCTACGCGCGCCGGCTGCAGGGGGCACGCGTGCCCGTGCAGCACCAGTGCGTCGACGGCATGGTTCACGGCTTCCTGACGATGGGTGGAAAGGTCGATGCGGCGGGCCGTGCCGTGGAGACGATCGCCGCGGCGCTGCGCGACGCGTTTACCACGGGTAAAGGCTGACGTTCAGTTCCTGCGCGAACGGATCGTCGAGCCACAGCCACAGGAACCCCATCGCGGCAAGGATGGCCCCGGCTGCCATCGCGGTGCTCTCCCCTGACAGCCAGAGGAGGGCGCCCGAGCCGACGAGTGAGCCGCTCGACACCACGGTGGCGAGCATGTCGAATCGAGGCGCTGCGTGCTGTCCGCGACGCACTCGGCGCACCACGCGATCGGTAAAGCCGTCCGGCGCTGCGGCCGCCGGGGCCTCGATGCGGGCGCGTTCCAAGTAGTCGTCGAGCTCGTCAGCCATCATTGATTCCGGCGCCCGTAGTAACGCACCTTCAGGTCCGCTTCGAGAACCGCGCGCAATTCGTCCTTGGCGCGATGGATCTGCGTCTTCACGGTGCCGAGGGGAACCTGGAGCGCGTCGGCAATCTCCTCGTATCCCCTCCCCGCGAAGTAGTGGAGCGTCAGCACCAGCCGCGAGCGTTCCGACAGCCGCGCCATTCCCTTCGCGACCCGATCGCGCAGCTCGAGATCGGCAAACGCCGGATCCGAGACGACCGTCGCCGCGGCTGGGGCCGCGCCCGCCGGTGCGGCATCGAGCGAGACTTCACGCGGCGCGCGCTGGCGCGCGTCCACACCGACGTTCATCGCAATCCGGCAAATCCAGGTGGAGAGCCGCGCGTCGCCCCTGAAGGTGCGCAGCCCGCGATGCACGCGGATGAACACGTCCTGCGCGACGTCCTCCACCAAGCTGCGATCCGGTATCGATCGGGCAACGACGGCGAACACCATTCCCTTGTACTGGTCGACCAGCTCGCGGAACGCGGCGTCGCTGCCGGCCCGGCAGCGATCGACGAGATCACGATCCGCGGCGCGGTCGTCCAACGCGCCTATTAGACCCGTTTGCGCGCGGCTTTGTTTCAACGAAACCGCCGAAACAAAACACGTCCGCGGCCGGTCTTATCCCGGCAGAAGCGGAGGGTTTGTATGCGACTTGAAAGCTGGATCATCCCGGTTGTGGCCATCGCCTCCTGGGCCTTCATCGTCACCTACCGCATGCGCATCGCAGGACGCATGCGCGAACAGGCGCATCGCGAGCGGCTGGCGATGATTGAGAAGGGTCTCGTGCCGCCGCCTGAGGCTGATACGAAGCACCTGGAAGCGATGATGGATTGGCACCCCAGCACCGTCCTCGGGAGCAGCCAGGCGGCGCACAGCCGCCGAACGGGCATCACGCTCATCGGTGTTGGCGTCGGCCTGTGGCTGATGCTCTATGTGCTTGGCACCGGACGCGTGTCTGGCGCCGGCCTGCTGCTCGTCGTGTTGGGGATCGCGTTCCTCGTGAACGCCGTGTTCGAGACGCGCTCGGAGCGGAACCAGCGGCCTCGAACACCCGAGTCCACGACCCGCACCTAGGCAGGCGGACCTGAAGGTCCGCCTCTACGTTCGGTTCGTCTCTACCTTCCCAGGCCCGGGTGCCTCAGATCCCCGCCGGGAAGAACACCCGCTGCACGAACCAGTACGTCCCCGCGGCGACGACGACGAGCGAGCCGGCAAACGCGACGCGGCTGCCGACGAGCTCGCTCCGGCGCCGCACGACCGCCAGCGCCGTCGCCACGAGCAGCACGATGAACAGCTGCCCGATCTCGACGCCGACGTTGAACGAGAACAGCGACCAGCCGAGCGCCTCGCGCGGCAGGCCGAACTCGCGCAGCACGTTCGCGAAGCCGAAGCCGTGCACCAGCCCGAAGGTGAGCGCGATGAGCGCGCGGACGTCGCGGCCGCCGCCGCGCACGAGGTTGTCGGCGCCGACGAAGACGATGCTCAAGGCGATGGCCGGCTCGATGATGTTCGGCGGCGGCGTGACGATGTTGAGCGCGGCGAGCGACAGCGTGATGCTGTGGCCGATCGTGAACGCCGTCACGATCTTCAGCAGCGCCTTCCAGCCGCCGCCGAGCAACAGCAGTCCGATGAGAAAGAGGATGTGGTCGGGCCCGATCAGGATGTGATGGATGCCGGCCGGGACGAACGTCCTGATGACCGCCAGCGCCCCCTGCGTCGTCCCCGTGTAGTAGGTGCGGTCGGCGCTGTCGGCGGAGAGCACGAACTGCTGCCGCAGGCGGTCGTCCTCGTAGACGTTGACGAAGGTCTGATGCAGGCGGTCGTACGGAAACATCAGCGCGTGGATGTCCACCGTGGCGGGCCGCGGGGTGTGGATGCGGAAGTGCAGCTGCAGCGCCTGGCGTTCGGGGATGGTGTCGACGTCGCCCCACTGGATCATCAGCGGCTGCCCGGCGCGTCCCTCGACTCCGCTCGGGACAAGCAGCAGGCGATGCGTAACGAGCGCGGTCAGCCGGTCCAGATTGCCGTAGGCGACGGACCGCTCGAGCAGCTTTTCCGGCGGATCGATGCCCAGGTCGTGCGCCGCGTCGATGATGTGCAGGACCAGCGTGCCGTCGATGACGTCGCTGCCGATGCGCAGATCGAGATAGCTGAACGGCGCCGGGTGTGCAAACGCCAGCGACGGCGCCGCCAGCAGCGCCAGGAGGAGCGCAAGCTTCTTCGCCAAGCGGACTCATTATCCGATAAGATTCCGCCTCCTATGTGGCAGCACAACTACGCGCCGTTGAACGGAAGCCTGGGGCTGTCGGCCGTCGTCGCGGCCCTGCCGATTTTGGTCCTGTTCCTGATGCTGGGCGTCTTTCGAAAGCCCGCGTGGATGTCGGCGCTGGCGGCGCTCGCCGCGGCGCTCCTCGTCTCGCTGGGCGTATACGGGATGCCGGTGAAGCTGGCGGTGATCTCGGTGCTCTACGGCGCGGCGTTCGGGATCTTCCCGATCGCCTGGATCGTCTTCGCGGCGATCATGCTCTACCGCCTGGCCGTGGACACCGGGAAGTTCGAGATCATCAAGGATTCGATCGGAGGCCTGAGCAAGGACCGGCGGCTGCAGGCGCTGTTCATCGCGTTCTCGTTCGGCGCGTTCATCGAGGGGGCGGCCGGCTTCGGAGCGCCTGTCGCCATCTCCGGCGCCATGCTCGCCGGCCTCGGCTTCAACCCCTTTTACGCGGCCGGCATCTGCCTCCTGGCCAACACCGCGCCCGTTGCATTCGGCTCCATCGGCATCCCGGTGACGACGCTGGCCAACGTCACGGGGCTGCCGGTGATGGCGCTCAGCGCGATGGTCGGGCGGCTCTGCGCGATGATCTCGCTCTTCATCCCGGCGTATCTCATCGTCGTGATGGCCGGCTGGAAGCGCGCGTGGGAGGTGGCGCCCGCGATCGTCGCCTGCGGCGTCTCGTTCGCCGGCACGCAGTTCTTGGTGTCGAACTTCGTCGGACCCGAGCTGACCGACATCGCCAGCTCGCTCACGTGCATCGCCGTCATGGTGGCCGTGATGAAGCTCTGGACCCCGCGTAATCTCATGCGCCTCGAGGGCGACGCGTCCGTGGAGGTGACCGGGTTCACACCCCCGAGCGGCGTGCGGGTCGAGCGCGGCGCGGCGGTGGCGGTCGCCACGCGAACGCACTCGGGCGTCGAGATTTTCAATGCATGGGTGCCGTACCTCCTGCTCGTCGCGTTCGTGCTCGTGTGGGGCGAAGCGGACGTCAAGGCGGCGCTCAACCGGTTCACGAACGGCCTGCTGCCGACGGGCCTCCCGAGAAGCCCGACGCTGTTGAACGGGCTGCTCGTGCCGGGCCTGCACAACATGATTCAGCGCGTGCCGCCGGTCGTCGCGCAGCCGACGCCGTACGCGGCGCCCTTCGAGCTCAACTGGCTCAGCGCCTCGGGCACGTCATGCTTCCTCGCCACGATTGCGTCCGCCATCGTGCTCCGCGTAAGCCCCGCCCGTTTCGGCAAGCTGTATGTCGCCACGTTCAAGCAGCTCGCGCTCGCGATGCTGACGCTCGCGGGCATGCTCGGACTCGCCTACTTGATGAACTATTCCGGGATGACGTCGACGCTGGGGCTGGCGCTGGCGGCCACGGGCTCGGCGTTCCCGTTCTTCAGCGCGGTGCTCGGATGGCTGGGCGTCTTCCTCACCGGCAGCGACACCTCGGCCAACGCGCTCTTCGGCAACCTGCAGGTGGTCACCGCGAACGCGCTGCAGCTCAATCCCGTCCTGACGGCCTCGGTGAATTCGGCTGCCGGCGTGATGGGAAAGATGATCTCGATTCTGAGCATCGCGGTGGCGGTGGCCGCCACGGGCATGACGACCGCCGACGAGGGCAGGCTGTTCCGCTTCACCATCAAGCACAGCGTGCTGCTGATGGCGTTGATGGGCGTCATCTCGATGCTCTTCGCGTACGTCTTCTCGGCCTACGTGCCGACGCCTTAGGGTTCATTGG
>Ga0134127_10000231_pt1 | contig 63412 bp, 52 predicted proteins | sample KB31753_FD_96459 | JGI IMG/M metagenome (GOLD analysis project Ga0134127, IMG submission 96459) | Terrestrial soil microbial communities with excess Nitrogen fertilizer from Kellogg Biological Station, Michigan, USA - KB3-175-3 | ecosystem: Environmental > Terrestrial > Soil > Unclassified ... | reverse complement strand
TTGTCCTTCGTGAACATCCCGAACTGCGGGTCGCTCATCTGGACGAAAAAGAACGGCGGCGTCTCGTGCGCCTGGGCACGGGCGCCAGCCGGCCTGGGCGCGCCCGCGAGGGTCAGCGCGATGACGATGAAAAGGAACTGGATCCGGTGCATGGCCTCTACTTCAGCATGTCGAGCTGCCACATGAGAAACATCCGTTGGTCCGCGACATCGCGGATGCGGAGGGCCAGCGGCTTGCCCTGGCCGTGACCGGAGTCACGATCCACCCAGATCAGAACGGGTTGCTCGCCAGGGTCCGCCGCCGTGGACGCCTGCAGCAGTGCGGCCATCTTGCGCGCGTGCAGGGCGTGCACCCGCGAGTCGTTCTCGCCCGCCGTGAGGAACACCGCGGGATACCTCGTGCCTGTCTTCACGTGGTGGTACGGCGAATACGCCTGCAGGAACGTGAACTCGTCCGGTTTCTCGGCCGAGCCGTACTCCGGCACCCAGTAGCGCGCCATCAGGAAATGCTGGTACCGAAGCATGTCGAGAAGCGGCACGGCGACGACGACCGCGCGGAAGAGATCCGGACGCTGCGTGAGCGCCGCGCCAGTGAGCAGGCCGCCGTTCGAGCCGCCGGAGATCGCGAGCTTCTCCGGCCTGGTGTAACCCTGCGCGACAAGCCATTCGGCCGCGGCGATGAAGTCGTCGAAGACGTTCTGCTTTTTCTCGAGCATTCCGCCTTCGTGCCACGCGTCGCCATACTCGCCGCCGCCGCGGAGATTCGGAAGCGCGAACAGGCCGCCGTCCTCGAACCAGGGAAAGTAGTGGACCAGGAACACCGGCGTCTCGCTCACGTTGAATCCGCCGTAGCCGGTGAGCAGCGTCGGCACACTCCCGGTCTTCACGACACCCTTCTTATGCACGAGGAACATGCTGATCTTCGTGCCGTCCTTCGACGGATACCAGACCTGCTCCACCTCGACGCTGGAGGGATCGACCGGTACCGGCGGCTGTTCCCACAGCGACGGCGCGGCCTTGGGCGAAGCCAGATCGACCTGAAAGATCGTCGTCGGATAGTTGAAGCTCGTGAACTGGAGGTACGCCTCGGTGCGATCGAGGGCGGTCTGCACGCCGGCCGCACCAATGCCCGGCAGCGCCAGTTCCCCCTGCGAAGCGCCGGACATGTCGAACAGTTCGATGACGTTCGAAGCGTTGCGCAGGTATGTCACCGCGATGCGTCCCTTCGCGAATGACACCGACTCGATCACGGCGTCCTTTCGCTCGGGCACGATCGCCCGCCAGTGCGCCTGCGCAGGCTCCTTCGCATCCACCGCGATGACCTGGCCCTTGGGCGCCCCTTTCGTCGTGTGGAGGTACAGGGTCCCGTCGATCACCGTACCCGACGCGTGACCATCGACGCCCACCGAAACGACGGTCCGCTCTACCGTGCCGGACTTCCGATACTTGTCGAAGTCCACGAGCCAGACGTCGTTCGACTTCGTGTCGACCCAGTAGCCGAGCAGCAGCCAACGGCCGTCGCGGGAGAGACTCCCCCACGGCCCCCACGTCGTGGAGAGCTTCTCGTTCTCGTCTTTCGTGAATTGACGAAAGAGGATCGCGTCCTTCGCGACGGGATCGCCCATCCGATGGAACAGCACCTGGCCGGAGTACGGGTCCTTCGGGTTCTTCAGGTTCTGGTACACGAACCCGGTACCGTCCGGCAGCCAGTCCGGCGCCTGTGTCTTGTCGGGGATCTCGAGCGGCAGCGCCGTACCGGAATCGACGTCGATGAGATGCAGCGTGGTGTTCTCGTCGCCTGACTTGTACGTCCCGTACGCGGCGACCTTCCCGTCCTGCGATGGCGACAGCCATTCGACGGTAGTCAGGCCGGTGGGATCGAGCACCGCAGGATCAATGAGAACGCGATCTTCGCCGCGCGCGCCTTCGCGCCAGTAATACACCGGCTGGTTCTGGCTTCCCTCACGCCTCGCCAGGAAATAGCGATTCCCGCGCATGGCCGGCGTGGACACTGCGCCGATCTGCATGAGCGGCGTCAGTCGATCCTCCAGCGCCCTTCGTCCGGGCAGGTGATCCAAAACCTGGCGGGTGTAGTTGTTCTGCGCATCGGTCCACGCCGTCACGGCCGGCGTGACCTTCTGGAGATTTTCCGGCTGGGAGACGTCACCCTCGAGCCAGCGGTAGTTGTCGATGATTTCGACCCCGTGGAAGGTCTCCTTGACGGAATCGACTTTGGTTTCCGGCGGCATGGCCGGCGTGCGCGTCATGCGATAATTATGGTTTGCCCCGGCTTCCCGGGGCGTCTCCATGCAACCCGGCGTCCTCCGTTCCCTCGAGTTCGACCGCATCCGCGAAGCCTTGGCTCGCGAGGCGGCGACGGCGCTCGGCCGCGCGCGAGCGCTCGAGCTCGAACCCGCGACCACGCCGGATGAAGTCCGGCAGAGGCTCTCGCTCGCGATGGAAGGCGCGGCATTCGCGAAATCGAGCGGCAGCCTCGCACTGGATGGCCCCGAAGATCTGGGCGACGTCCTCGATCACCTCGGTATTGCCGAGCAACCTCTCGCTCCGCTCGAGCTCCTCGGTCTCGCGCGCTTCGTGTCGTCGGCTGGCGCCGTTGTCGGCCGCATTCGGGCGGCGGAGTCACCTCTGCTCGGCGCGCTCGTCGCGACCGTGCGGAGCTTCGATGAGGAAACCGCCGCCATCCGTCGCGCGATACAGCCGTCCGGCGACGTCGACGACAACGCGAGCGCGGCGCTGCGTGATATCCGCGACGCGCTGCGTCGCCAGCGCTCAAAACTGCGCTCGACTCTCGATGGCCTCGTGCGCGGACGCGAGACCGCGAAGTACCTGCAGGACCAGATCGTCAGCGACCGCAACGGCCGGTACGTCATCGTCGTACGCTCCGAGCATCGCGACGCGATCCCTGGCATCGTCCACGGCGCATCGACGAGTGGCGCGAGCCTCTACGTCGAGCCGATGGCGACCGTCTCTCTCAACAATGAGATCGTTGCGCTTGCAGAGCACGAGAAGGCAGAGATTCACCGCATCCTGCTCGCCTTGACGGACGCATTCCGTGCTCGTCCCGAGGATCTCGACGCGCTTATCGCCGCTGCTGCGGACCTCGACGAGCTCTGCGCAAAGACGCGGCTGGCTGGGCGAATCGACGGCGTGGCTCCGGAGATCACCGCGGCCGGTCACCTCGAGTTTCGTGGCGCCAGACATCCCTTGTTGATCCCGGCGGTCAGGGACCTGCTGGGAAACGACGCGGACGACGGGAACGACGCGACCGAAGGGCGGTCCAAGGGTCCGGCGCAGGTGGTTCCGTCTGACTTGCTCATCTCTCCTCCGACGCGCGCGCTCGTCATCTCCGGCCCGAACACCGGCGGGAAGACCGTCGCGCTCAAGGCGTTCGGGCTGCTCGCGCTGATGGCGCAATCCGGCATCCTGATTCCCGTGGATCCCGGGAGCAAGCTGACGCCGTTCCGGACGGTGTTCGCCGATATCGGTGACGAGCAGTCCATCTCCGCGAGTCTCTCGACGTTCTCAGCGCACATCGCGAATCTCGTGGGGTTCGAACGCGAGCTCGACCTTCCGGCGCTCGTCCTGCTCGATGAAGTCGGCAGCGGCACGGACCCCGTCGAGGGCGGCGCGCTCGGCGCGGCCGTCATCGACCATTTCCGCAAGCGCGGCGCGATTGTTGTGGCGACAACGCATGACGACGCGTTGAAGTCGTACGGGGCGACCACGGAAGGCGTCGCGGTCGCCGCGTTCGGATTCAATGCCGAGACGTTCGCGCCGACGTACGCGCTGATGTACGGCGCGCCCGGTCGCAGCCTCGCGCTGGAAGTTGCGCGTCGCCTTGGCATGCCCGCGGCGGTCATTGCCGACGCCGAACGCCGGCGCTCGGGCCGCGAGTCCCTGCTCGCCGCGCACCTGGCACGAGTCGATCAGGAGCTCGCGGCGGTCGAACAGGACCGGCGCCGGCTTCGCGACGATCGCGCGGGCCTCGACTCCGAGAAGCGCGGTCTCCTCGAACGCGAGACGCGCCTTGTCGAGCGTGAGGCAGTCATCAGGAAGCGCCTCGACGACAAACTCAACGAGCGGCTGCGCGATGCTCGCGCCGAGGTCGATGCCGTCGTGACGCGTCTCAAGACCAAAGCCGATGCGTTGGCCGAGCAGGCCGGGAAACGCGCCGGCGCACAGGCGCAGGTGCTTTCCACCGGCGAAGTCGGCCAGTTGCGCGCGGAGGCGCGCGCGGCGCTCGGCACGATTGAGTCGTCCGCTCTCGACGGCGCGGCGTCGGCAGCTCCTCCGCTGGCCGCGCTCGAGGAATCGCCGGAGATCGGAGATCGCGTTTGGGTCACCACCTTCGGCGCGGAAGGCATCGTGCGCGCCGCGGGCGGCAGGCAGGTCGAGGTCGAAGTCCGCGGCAAGCGAATGCGGGTGCCGTTGTCCGCGCTGCGCAAGCCGGGCAAGAGCAATCAATCAGCAGCCGGCCAGGCGCCTCCGCCAAAATCGATGCGCGTCTCAGCGGCGGCGGGCACCTCGAGCTCGCTCACGGGCGCGACGCGCGACATCATCCTCATCGGTTCGACCGTCGACGACGCGGTGAACCGGCTGGAGAAGACGCTGGACGATGCGATCGTCGCGGACGAGCGGCGGCTGCGGATCGTGCACGGACACGGCACGGGACGGTTGCGCGATGCGTTGCGATCGTTCCTCCGCGGGCACGCGCTGGTCGCGAGCGTCTCGCCCGCGGCGGATAACGAAGGCGGCGATGGGGCGACGATCGTGGAATTGAAAGATTGACCGATTGAAAGATTGACCGATCGACCGATTGACCGATTGACCGATTGACCGATTGACTTATTGAAAATGGCGCTCTTCCCTCAGTCCTTCATCGACGACTTGAAGGCGCAGACGAATATCGTCGCGCTCATCGGGGACGTCGTGTCGCTGAAGAAGATGGGCGCGACGTACAAGGGCCTCTGCCCTTTCCATCAGGAGAAGACGCCCTCGTTCAACGTGAATCCCGACAAGGGTTTCTTCAAGTGCTTCGGCTGCGGCGCCGGCGGCGACGCGATGAAATTCGTGGAGCTGTACCAGAAGCTCGCGTTCCCGGAGGCCGTGCGGTACCTGGCGCAGCGGGCGGGTATGGCCGTCCCGGAAACCCAGGGCGGCCCGGACGAACGGGCGGCGGCCCAGGAGCGGGAGACCCTGGTCAAGCTCCACGACGTTGCTGTCGACTTCTTCAAAGAGCAGTTGGGGACCCCGGCCGGGGGCCGGGCGCGCCGGGAACTCGAAAGTCGAGGGATTACGGCCGAAACCATCCGGATCTTCGGATATGGCTACGCTCCGGCCGGCGGCCGCGATACACTGGCAGGCCGGTTCGCGGACCAGAAGGTGCCTGTGGGACTGCAGGTGCGAAGCGGGCTCGTGGTCGAGCGCGAGGGGGGACGCCTCGCCGACCGGTTCAGAAACCGCCTGATGATTCCAATCGCGAGAGATACCGGCGCCGTGGTGGCCTTTGGCGGACGTGCGCTCGAGGAGGGCCAGGTCCCGAAGTACCTCAACTCACCGGAAACGCCGATATACACGAAGGGGCGCACGCTCTACGGCCTCGACGTCACCAAGGCGGCCATCCGCAAGCACAACTACTGCGTGCTGGTTGAGGGTTACTTTGATCTCGCGCAGGTCTACCAGGCGGGCATTCAGCCCGTGGTTGCGTCGTGCGGGACGGCGCTCACGAGCGCGCAGGCCAGAGTGCTGAAGCGGTTCGCCTCGAAAGTGGTGCTCAGTTTCGATCCCGACGCCGCCGGGCAGAACGCGGCGAGCAGATCGTCGGAGCTGCTGGTCTCCGAGGGATTCCAGGTGAACGTCGCGCTGCTTCCTCCCGGCGCGGATCCCGACTCATTCGTCCAGAAGAACGGCGGGCGCGCGTACGTGGAGAAGCTGACCGGATCGCAGTCGTATCTGGAGTACCTGCTCGACCGGGCGGCGGCTAAGCACGACCTGCACCGGCAGGAGGGACGCAAGGCGTTCCTGAACGAAATGCTGACCGTGGCCGCCACGATTCCGGACGCCGCCGATCGCGATCACTTCGCCGACCGGTTGGCGCACAAGGCGCGCGTCACCGAGGCCGTGGTCCGCGATGAGATTCGCAAGGCCGCCGCCGCAAAGAAGAAAGAGGCGCCGGCCATCGCCCTGCGTTCGTCCGTCCGGCTGCTGCCCGCCGAACAGGGCCTCCTCTGGGCGCTGGCACATCGCCCGGTGGAGGGCCTGGCGGCCGTCGGGCAGCTCGAAGAGGCGGACCTTGACGGACTCGTGGCAGGTGCGACACTTCAGATGGCCGCGAGCCTGTCGGATGTGCCGCCGGACTTCCTCCCAGCCCTCCTGCGGGAACGGATGAGCGAGGCCGAGCGCGCGGCGTTCGAGAAGGCCGTTGCCGCTACCGCGCCGCCGGCGGCGCCGACGGATTGCGTGAACGCCCTGCGCCGGCTGCGGCTCGAGCGGGATCGCGCCGCGATACAGGAAGAGATCGACCGCATGGAGGAGCGGGGCCAGACGTCGAACGAGGCCCTGGCAGCCCTCTGGGCGCGCAAGATGGAATTGCTGCAGCAACTACAGGAACTGAAGGCGTAAACCATGTCCATTGAAGAGAAGTACGACGAGATTCGGCAGCTGATCCAGACCGGCAAGGAAAAGGGCTATCTCCTTTTCGAGGAGATCGTGGAGCTCCTTCCGACCGACATCACCTCCGGTGAGGAGCTCGACGATCTCTTCAGCACCTTCGGCAGCGCCGGCATCGAAGTCGTCGATTCGGAGAAGACGTACCGCGACGAGAAGCCCGAGGGCGCCGAGGAAGGCGACCTCGACCTCACGCCGGGCGCGCTCGACAAGACGAACGATCCGGTCCGCATGTACCTGCGTGAGATGGGCACCGTGCCGCTGCTCACCCGCGAGGGGGAAGTGGCGATCGCGAAGCGCATCGAGCAGGGCAAGCTCGCCGTCATCAAGTCGATTTCGCGCACGCCCAAGGTCACGCAGGAAGTGCTCGAGATGGGCGAGCAGCTCAAGCGCGGCGAGCGCACCGTCCGCGAGCTCGTCGTCTTCAACGAAGAGGAGATGACGGACGAGAAGATTCTCGCGCGCCAGCGCGAGTTCCTGAAGCAGATCGACCGCGTCCGGCTCGCCGTCGAGAACGTCACGAAGCTGAACGAGAAGTTCGCCGACGTCGAACGGACCGACAAACGGAAGTACCGCAAGGCGCGCTGGAAGACCGGCCGCGCCCGGATCGAAGTGTCGCGCGCCATCCGGCGCATCGAGTTCACCGAGATGGTGAAGCGCCGGCTGATCGAAGGCATCAAGCAGGCCGTCGAGGACATCCAGGCGAAGCAGCGCGAAGTGCGGCTCATCGACCAGCGGCTCGATCCGAAGGGCAAGCGGAAGCTCCGCGAAGAGGAGAAGAAGCTCTACCTCAAGCACAAGGAGGAGTTCCGCAAGGAAATCCGCGAGATGGCCCGCCGCCTCGAACAGCCCGTCGAGGAGCTCACGTCCACGCTGCGCACGATCCTCGAGGGCGAGGCGCAGGCCGAGCAGGCGAAGAAGGAACTCGTCGAAGCCAACCTCCGCCTGGTCGTCTCGATCGCGAAGAAGTACACGAACCGCGGCCTGCAGTTCCTGGACCTGATTCAGGAGGGCAACATCGGCCTGATGAAGGCCGTCGACAAGTTCGAGTACCGGCGCGGCTACAAATTCTCGACGTACGCGACGTGGTGGATCCGTCAGGCCATCACGCGCGCGATTGCGGATCAGGCGCGGACGATCCGCATCCCGGTCCACATGATCGAGACCATCAACAAGCTGATCCGCACGTCACGCGCGCTCGTGCAGGAGCTCGGCCGCGAGCCGACCTCGGAGGAGATCGCGCAGCGTATGGACATTCCGGTGTCGAAGGTCCGCAAAGTCCTCAAGATCGCGCAGGAGCCCATCTCGCTCGAGACGCCGATCGGAGAAGAGGAGGATTCGCATCTTGGCGACTTCATCCCGGACACGAACGTCGTGTCGCCGTCGGATGCGGTCATCAACCTCAACCTCAAGGAACAGACCGACAACGTGCTGAAGACGCTGACGCCGCGCGAGGAACGCGTCATCAAGATGCGCTTCGGCGTCGGTGAGGGCTCGGAGCACACGCTCGAGGAAGTCGGTCAGAGCTTCGCGGTCACCCGCGAGCGCATTCGCCAGATCGAGGCGAAGGCGCTGCGCAAGCTCAGACACCCGTCGCGTAGCCGCAGGCTCAAGCCGTTTCTCGAAGGACGGTAGATCCGCCGACCCTCAAGGGCCGGCCTACGGGCGTAGGCCGGGGCTTCAGCCCCGGCGATTGTTCAGGCGACGAGACTGTATTCGCCTGACTCGCCTTCGCCCTTGAGGAACACACGCTGCGGACCGCTGGTCGCGCTCGTGGCCATGCGCATGGCGGCGGGCGCCGTCGACTGGCATCCCATCACGTGCGACGAGCGGCCGTTCGCGGACACCCGCGAAATCTGGAAGCTGCCGTCCGGCATCTTAGCGATCAGGACGTCTCCGACACCGAAGACCGGGCGGTCAGCAGGAGCGTTGGCGTCAGGCATACCTCCACGATACTCCTTCCGGCTCGTCACGGCTCGCCCTTCGGCCAGAACTCGGTCCACTGCTCGGGTACGGGTTCGGGCGCCCGGCTAATCTGCCTCCAGGCGCCCCACCATCCGCGAGTGACGTCTGCTGGATCCAGGCTTGTCTCGCCATGGGCGGCCGGCAGCCCGTGGAACGGAATCGCCGGAAACCGATGGTGAACAGCGTGATAGCCGTTGTTGTGGAACACCCAGTTGTGGAATCGGCCGATGCGAGAGCGTGATCCGGAACGTGTCCGGTAGTGGTCAGCAATTTCCGACCAGTGCAGGAGCGTGGCGAACACCGCCAGCTGGGGCACGAACCAGTAGAGCGCCAGCTCGAACAGCGCACCGGTCACCCAGCAGATCGCCACGATCGGTGCCCAGAAGGCGGCGATCTGCAGCCAGCCGCGGACGGTGTTTATCTCCAGGAGGCCGGACAAGTGATGGAGAACGGTCAGCCCCAGTAGTGGTTTTCCAAACCAGACCCATCCGACCGGGGGTGACGGCCTCTTGAGCTGATGAACTGTGTAATCCAGCACGATGTGATCGTCCGCGGTGGCAAAGAGCCGATGATGCTGAAGGTGCTCGGCACGCCAATCGCGGAGCGTCGTGAGGAACGGAAGCGCGCACAACGCACCGCACCAGTCATTCCACCGCCGGCTGCGGCGAAAGAGGTTGAAGTGGCTGGCTTCATGCAGAAGAGCTTCTCCAATCGCAAACTGCATGAGGCCGATCCAGATGAGACATGGCAACGTCACCCACCACACACGGGACCAGGTGGCGATGAGAATCGCGGCCAGGATCAACAGGTAGTCCCGGCTGAGTGCGGCCACCGAGCGGAAGTTCCGGGTCATCGGCATCACTTCCCGAGCGTGGCCAGAAGGGACATCGGATCGACTCGGGCGCCATTGACCCGCACCGACCAGTGCAGGTGCGGCCCCGTGACGCGGCCCGTCGCGCCCACCCTGCCCAGGACCCGCCCTGTCGCCACCGTGTCGCCTTCGCGCACGTCGATCGATTGCAGGTGCGCGAACATCGAGAACAGGCCCAGGCCGTGATCGATCAGCACGGTGTTGCCGGTGAAATAGAGATCGGCGGCGATGAGCACGCGGCCGGCATTCGGTGCGTGAACGGGCGTGCCGGCCGGACTCGCGAAGTCGGCGCCGCTGTGCGGATTGCGTGACTCACCATTGAAGACACTGCGGGTGCCGAACGCGCTGTTGGCTGCTTCCGCGACGGGCCGGACGAATTCCCCGCTCCACAGCCGCTCGGCCGATGACGACCGGTAGGCGGTGTTGATCCTCTCGGTGTCCGCTTTGATTCTCGGCTGGACCTCGGCGGGCGGATTCACGAACGCGGGATCGACCGAAAGTCTCCGCGCCGGAAACGTCTTGGCCGCGACGACGAACTTGTACGTTGTTCGCTCGGCCGGCGTCGCGCCTGACGCGATCGTCAGAACGGCGGGCCCCGCAGGGACGTCGAGATCCAGGCCGACCAGTGCCCGCCACGTGGCGGGTCCTTCTCTGAACGCTGGAAACTCGCGGCCGAGGCCCGTCACGTGAACGGACGACGCCGGACTCGCGGTCGTAATCGTCAACACGAGCAGTTCGCCGGGCGCGATCGCCCGCGACTTTGACGCGACCGAGAGCGACGGCTGCGCGCGCGCGGCGGCAGCGAGCGCCGCGATCAGCGCCAGCAGGCCGGCCGATCGACGGATGCCGATGACCACACAGGAATCATAAGCGCCAGTTGTTATAATTCCCCCGCTTCAGGCGACAGGCGTCGGCTGCCGCATCCTCCTCATGAAATGTCTGGTTACCGGCGGCGCGGGCTTCATCGGCAGCCACGTCGTAGATCGGCTCCTCGCCCGCGGCGATGAAGTCATCGCGTACGACAACCTCTCGACGGGCCAGCGGGGATTCCTCGAGACCGCCTCGAAGTCGGATCGATTCCGCCTGGTCGAGGCCGACACGCTCGATGCGGACGCCCTCGTGAAGGCGATGGCGGGCGTCGAGCTCGTGTTCCATCTCGCGGCAAACGCGGATGTGCGGTTCGGCACCGAGCATCCCCGCCGGGACCTCGAGCAGAATACGATCGCGACCTTCAACGTGCTGGAGGCCATGCGGGAGCACGGCGTCAAGCGGCTCGCCTTCGCGTCCACCGGATCGATCTACGGGGACGCGGTCGTCATTCCCACGCCGGAGGATGCGCCGTTCCCGGTGCAGACGTCCCTCTATGGCGCGTCGAAGCTCGCGTGCGAGGGGATGATTCAGGCCTACAGCGAGGGCTTCGGCCTGAACGCCTGCATCTTCCGGTTCGTGTCGATTCTTGGTGAGCGTTATTCCCACGGGCACGTGTTCGACTTCTATCGCAGCCTCCTGGCGAATCCGAACCAGCTCACCGTGCTCGGCGACGGCAAGCAGCGGAAGTCCTACCTCTACGTGCACGATTGCATCGATGCGATGCTGGTCGCCCTCAAGACGCCTGCGGAGCCGCGAGCGCGCGTCCTCAATCTCGGGACGCCCGAGTACTGCGAGGTCAACCAGTCGATTGGCTGGATCACCGGACACCTGGGACTCACACCGGAGCTGCGCTACACCGGCGGCGATCGTGGATGGATTGGCGACAGTCCCTTCATCTTTCTCCAGACGGCGCGGATTCGCAGCCTGGGTTGGGCGCCGAAGCTCACCATTCGCGAAGGCATCATCCAGACGCTCGAGTACCTGCGCCACAACCATTGGCTGCTCGAGAATCGCGCATGACCGTATGCGTGCTGGGCCTCTGGCATCTGGGCACCGTGACCGCTGCGTGCCTGGCTTCTGCCGGCCACCGGACCATCGGCATCGACTTCGACGCAGGCGTCGTCGAACGCCTCTCACGCGGCGTGCCGCCACTCTTCGAACCCGGGCTCGAAGACCTCGTCCGTTCCGGACTCGGCGCCGGCACGCTCACCTTCACCACTGACCCGGCGGCGGCCGAACGCGCCGACATCCTGTGGATCGCCATCGACACGCCCGTCGACGAGGACGATCGCGCGGATGTGGAAGAGGTCGTGAGCGCCGCGGCGAAGGTGCTGCCCTACGCGCGCTCCGGAGCCCTGGTGCTGGTGTCGTCGCAGCTGCCCGTCGGGACGACTGCGCGGCTCGAGTCCATGGCCGTGGCCGCGGGCTGCAACGTCAGCTTCGCCTGCGTCCCGGAAAACCTCCGGCTCGGCGCCGCGATCGAGACCTTCACCAGGCAGGCGCGCATCGTCGCCGGCACTCGGCGGGATGAGGATCGAGAGCGGACGAGCGCGCTGCTTGCATCGTTCACGGACCGGTTCGAGTGGATGTCGGTGGAATCTGCCGAGATGACCAAGCACGCGCTGAACGTGTTCCTCGCGACATCGATCGCGTTCGCGAACGAGATGGCGTCTGTCTGCGAGCACGTCGGCGCCGATGCCGCTGATGTCGCCCGGGGCGTGAAGTCGGATCCGCGCGTGGGTCAGCGCGCCTATCTCTCGCCGGGCGGATCATTTGCCGGCGGTACTCTCGGACGCGATGTGACCCTGCTGTCCTCCATCGGACGTGAACATGGCGTGGCAGTGGATCTTGTGACCGCCGTCCGCACGAGCAACGATACGCATCGGCAATGGGCCGCACGGCGCCTGGGCGACGTTTTCGGGTCGCCTGCCGGCCGGACGATCGCCGTGTGGGGGCTGACGTACACACCCGGCACGGACACACTTCGCCGTTCGAGCAGCGTCGAGCTCTGCCAGTGGCTGGCCGGTCAGGGCGCCACCGTACGCGCTTACGATCCAGCCGTGCGATCGCTGCCCGACGCATTGAACGGCGTCATCACCCTGGCGCCGGATCCGCTGGCGGCCCTGGCCGGCGCATCCGCGTTGGTCGTCGCGACACCGTGGCCCCAGTTCAAGGCGATCGCAGCCGCCGATGTCGTGCGCGCGACTGGAGGATGTGTCGTCCTCGATGCCGCCGGTTTCACGGCCGACGCCCTCGGCCAGGATCCCGCGCTGAAGTACATCCGGGTGGGACAGCCCCTGTGAGGCGAGCCCTCTCAGGCCGTGCGGCAGTGATTACCGGCGCCAGCCAGGGACTGGGCCGAGCGATCGCGCGCGGCTTTGTGGACGCCGGCGCGAGCGTGCTGCTCTGTGCACGCGACGCCGCGCTGCTCGAGGAAGCGCGCATTGAGATTGACGCCGAGGCCGCAAGGGCCGGTGCGGGGCAAAAGGTCCTCGCTGCGGCCGCCGACGTGTCGGATGCGAAACAAGTCGATGAAGTCGTCGCCCTTGCCGCCCGTGAGCTCCCGGATCTCCAGATTCTCGTGAACAACGCCGGCATCCACGGACCAGTCGGCCGCACCGAGGACGTGGACTGGAACGCGTGGGTCCGTGTTTTCGAGATCAACGTGCTCGGATCCGTGCTGATGTGCCGCGCGATGCTGCCGCATCTGAAACGGCGGCGTTACGGAAAGATCATCCAACTGTCGGGCGGCGGCGCCACCAGCCCGATGCCCCGCGTCACGGCGTACGCGGCCTCAAAGGCCGCCGTCGTCCGCTTCGCGGAGTCGCTGGCTCTCGAGGTACGCGATGACGGCATCGACGTGAATGCGATCGCCCCGGGCGCGCTCAAGACTCGGATGATGCAGGAATTGATGGATGCGGGCCCGGCGGCGGCCGGCGAGGCGTACCACAAGCGGATGGCGCAGATTGCCGCCGAGGGCGGGACTCCGCTCGAACAACCCGCCGCCCTGGCGGTGTTCCTCGGCTCGGCTGCGAGCGACGGTATTACGGGCAGGCTGATCAGTGCGGTCTGGGATCCGTGGTCCACGCTTCCGGACCACCGTGAAGAGCTTGCGCGCGGCGACGTCTACACCCTGCGCCGAATCACAGCGCGGGACCGCGGGCTCGATTGGGAGAACACGTGACCGCCGGCGTCGGCATCGTCGGATGCGGACTCATCGGCCGTAAACGCGCGGCCGCGTTGGCGGGTGCCCGCCTCGTCGCGTGTGCGGACACCGCAGTGGACCGGGCGCAGGCGCTCGCATCCGCGTACGGCGGTGATGCCTCCAGCCGATGGGAGGACGTCGTCTCACGCCCCGACGTCGATGTCGTGATCGTCGCCACTACGAACGATGCATTGATGCGCGTGGCTACCGCCGCGATCCGCGAGAACAAACACGTGCTGCTCGAAAAGCCCGCCGGCCGATCGGTAGCCGAACTGGATATTCTGATCGCCGCGGCGGCTCAGTCGAAATCACGAGTGCGGACCGGCTTCAATCATCGGTACCATCCGGCGCTCCTCCGCGCCCGCTCCATCGTCGAGGCCCGGGGCGTTGGCGATCTGATGTTTCTCCGCGCGCGCTACGGCCACGGTGGCCGGGTCGGATACGACCGCGAGTGGCGCGCCGATCCGTCCAAGGGCGGCGGTGAGCTCATCGACCAGGGCGTGCACCTGATCGATCTGTCGCGCTGGTTTCTCGGAGAGTTCAGCGAGATTTCGGGATTCGCCCACACGTACTTCTGGGACATGCCGGTGGACGACAACGCATTCATGCTGCTACGAACCGTGACGGCCCAGGCCGCGCACCTGCACGTGAGCTGCTCGGAGTGGAAGAACCTCTTTTCGATGGAAATCTACGGCCGCACCGGAAAGCTGCAGATTGACGGGCTCGGCGGCAGTTACGGGACGGAACGGCTCACCTTCTACAAGATGCGGCCGGAGATGGGACCGCCAGACACCGAGACGTGGGAGTTCCCTGGCGCCGACGACTCGTGGACGCGTGAATTCGCGGAATTCCTGGAAGACATCCAGCTCGGCCGTTCGCCACAGCCCGGCCTGGCCGACGCCCGCGCGGCCTTGACGGTCGTCGAAGCCGTCCATCGGCAATCAGGCTACGATTTTTCGGCGGCGCACGCCGTGTCGTCATGATCATCACGCGTAGTCCCCTGCGCATTACGCTCGGCGGCGGCGGCACGGACCTGCCGTCGTACTACAGCCGCTTCGGCGGGTTTCTGATCGCGGCGGCCATCGACAAGTACGTGTACGTGACGGTGATGCGGCCGTTCGTCGAAGGCATCTTCCTGAAGTACTCGAAGCTCGAGCACGTCGAGGAGATCGATGAGATCCAGCATCCGATCGTGCGCGAAGCCATCCGGATGCTCGGTTTCCGCACGCCACAGCTCGAAATCACGACACTCGCGGATATCCCGGCCGGCACCGGTCTTGGATCCTCGGGCAGTTTCACCACCGCGCTGCTCAAAGCCCTGCACGCGCACCGGCGGAGGCTGCTGCATCCAGCGGAACTGGCTGAACTTGCCTGTGAGATCGAAATCGGCCGCTTGAAGGAGCCGATCGGAAAGCAGGACCAATACATCGCAGCCCTCGGCGGAATTACCTGTTTCACGTTCAACCAGGACGGCTCGGTCGCGGCCGAGCCGCTCGCCCTGCCGATGTCGTCGATGTTCGCGCTCGAGGACAATCTGCTGCTCTTCTTCACCGGCTTCTCGCGAAGTGCGAGCGACATCCTGAAGGATCAGAAGCAGCGCACAGAAGTGGACGACAGCTCGATGATCGAGAACCTGCACCATGTGAAGGAACTCGGCCTCGCGAGCCGGCAGGCGCTCGAGCGCGGGCGGCCGGACGACTTCGGCGCGCTGATGCACGACCACTGGATGCACAAGAAGACGCGTTCAGGCGGCATGAGCAATCCCAAGATCGACGAGTGGTACGAGCTCGGCAGGAAAAGCGGCGCCATCGGCGGCAAGCTCGTCGGCGCCGGCGGCGGAGGTTTCCTCCTCTTTTATTGCGAGGAGCACCGGCGCCTTCGCGAAGCGATGGCGCATGCCGGCCTCGAGGAAGTGCGATTTCGCTTCGACTTCGAGGGCACCAAGATATTGATGGATTGACCGATTGACCGATTGATGGATTGATGGATTGATGGATTGATTGAATGAGTCTTCCTGTCGCCATTCTGGCCGGCGGCCTCGCCACGCGACTCGGCCCGGTCACCGAACGAATTCCCAAAGCCCTCGTCGACGTCGCCGGCCGGCCCTTCGCCGAACACCAGATCGCATTGCTCGCGCGGCATGGCCTCACCGACATCGTCTGGCTGACCGGGCACCTTGGGACGATGATCGAGGAAGCGCTGGGCGATGGGAGCCGATTCGGCGTGCGGCTGCGGTACGTGCCGGACGGTCCGGCGCCGCTCGGTACCGGCGGCGCGATTCGTGCGGCGATCGGGTCACTCGGTGATGCCTTCTTCGTGCTGTACGGTGACTCGTACCTCGAGTGTGACTACGCGAGGATCGCACACGCATTCCTCGGCAGCGGACGATCCGGGCTCATGACCGTACTCCGCAACGATGACCGCTGGGATCGGAGCAACGTTCGATTCGAGGACGGGCGCATCCTGGCCTACTCCAAGGGAGACACCGGGCCGGAGTTCCAGCACATCGACTACGGGCTCGGTGTCTTTCACGCTCGCGCCTTCGCCGGATACCATTCCACGTCGGCGTTCGACCTGGCGGCGGTGTATCAGCGCCTGCTCGTGGCTGACGACCTCGCCGCCTGGGAAGTGCACGAGCGGTTCTACGAGATCGGATCGCCGGCGGGGCTGGCCGATACGCGCGCGCATCTGTCGGGCGGGACGGAACGGAATCGATGACGCATACAGAGACGTATCTGGCCGAAGCGGCGGCCATCCTCGAAAAGATCGATCGCTCGGCGATCGACCGCCTCGTGGCGCTCCTCGCCGCCGTCCGCGGACGTGGAGGACGCCTATTTGTTCTCGGCGTCGGTGGAAGCGCCGGTAACGCCTCGCACGCGGTGAACGATTTCCGGAAGCTCGCCGGCTTCGAAGCCTACGCACCGACGGACAACGTCTCCGAGCTGACGGCGCGAACGAACGACGAGGGCTGGCAGACCGTGTTCGTCGAGTGGCTGCGTGGATCGCGGCTCGATCGGAAGGACATGCTGCTGATCTTCTCTGTCGGCGGCGGCAGTCTCGAACCGAGCGTGAGCCCGAACATCGTGCGCGCGCTGCAATTCGCTCGCGAGCAAGGCGCCGCGATCGGCGGCGTGGTCGGGCGGAATGGCGGATTCACGGCGACGGTCGCCGACGCCTGCGTCCTCGTACCGACGGCGCACCCCGATCGGGTCACGCCGCACTCGGAGGCCTTCCAGGCGGTGATCTGGCACCTGCTCGTGTCGCATCCGGATCTCCAGACACGCCCGACCAAATGGGAATCGACACAGCCGTCCGGCGCGCCGTCTTCGTAGATCGCGACGGCGTCATCAACCGGCCGATCGTCCGCGGCGGCAGGCCGTTCGCGCCGGCAAATGTCGAAGAGCTGGAAATCCTTCCCGGCGTTGAGGAAGCACTGACACGCCTTCGGGCGGCCGGCTTCCTTCTCGTCGTTGTCACCAACCAGCCCGAGGTCTCGCGCGGCACCCTGTCGCACGCCGCCCTCGACGCAATGCACGCCGCCCTCCGTTCGGCGCTTCCGCTCGATGACATCCGGGTATGCCCGCACGACGATCGAGACGCGTGCGACTGCCGAAAACCAAAACCCGGCATGGTGCTCGCCGCCGCGCGGGAGCTCGGAATCTCCCTGGCGCGCAGCTACGTGGTTGGCGATCGCTGGCGCGACATCGCGGCGGGACGCACGGCCGGATGTGTCACGATTTTCGTCGATTGCGGGTACGATGAGCCGCGTCCCGACGGCGCAGCGGTTACCGTCCGTTCGCTCGCCGAAGCAGCGGAGTGGATTCTGAGCCAATGATGAAGACATCGATCGACGATTTGCGCGTGAAGATCTTTGCTGATGCGGCCGAGCTGGACGGGATGCTCGAGTTGTACAGTCAGCCATTCGTGAAAGGCTTCACGACGAATCCGACCCTGATGAACAAGGCGGGCATCCGGGACTACGAGGGCTTTGCGCATCAGGTGCTCGCGGCGATTCCCGATCGGCCGATCTCCTTCGAAGTGTTCTCTGATGAATTCAGCGAGATGGAGCGGCAGGCGATGAAGATCGCCGGCTGGGGTCAACACGTCTACGTCAAGATTCCGGTCACGAACACCCGCGGCGAGTCCGCCGCGCCGCTCGTGCGCAAGCTCTCACGCGCCGGAGTCCGGCTCAATGTGACCGCCCTCCTCCCGCTCGATCAGGTCCGCACGATCGTCGACGCGCTCGATCCCGCGACGCCGTCATGCATCTCGGTGTTTGCTGGGAGAATCGCGGACACCGGCCGCGATCCGGTGCCCGTCATGACCGAAGCGCTCCGGATGATGAGCGGGCTGCCCAGATGCGAGCTGATCTGGGCCAGCCCGCGCGAGCTGTTGAACATCTTTCAGGCCGACGAGATCGGCTGCCACATCATTACCGTCACGCCCGACATTCTGAAGAAGCTGTCCAATGTCGGCCGCGGCCTCGACGAGTTCTCGCTCGACACCGTGAAGATGTTCCATCGCGACGCGACACAGGCGGGGTTCTCCCTCTGACGACGAGCCAGGGCGCCTTTGTGGCCCTCCTGACGGTCGAGCTGGGACTCCTTGCGGCCGCCCGTTCGAGACACGATCGGATCGGCACCTGGGCCTGGACCGGGTTCTTTCTCGTGCCCCTGACTGCGGCGCTTGCGCTCCGAACGTTCATTGCCGTATCCGCGCATGATGTCCTGCAGTGGGATGAGACCTACTACCTCAGCACGGCCGTGACCGGCGGGCTGGGCCGCGGGCTGTATCCGTTCGTGTTCGGCTATTCCCCAATGCCCATCCTCGGCGGGCTCGGCCATCTGGCCTGGCTTGACGTGATGGCGGTGAAGCTCGCGGGCCCGAACATCATTGCCTTGCGCGTCGTGTCGCTCGCCGGCGCGGCCGCGTCGATTGCGTTGATGTACCGGCTCGTGCGCACGCTCTACGGCCACGCAGCCGGACTGATGGGCGCGGTGATCACCGCCTCTATGTATTTGATGTTTCTGACCAACTCGGCGCGCATGGACGCGCTGACGTTCGCGTTCGTGACGGCCGGTCTGTTGGCTGTCTTCCGCGCGTTGGCTCGCGATACCGCCGGCGCCCACTATCTCGCTGGTCTGATCTTCGGCCTGGCGCTCCAGGCCCACCTGGACGCCACAGTGACGGCCGTCGCATGTGGCCTGCCTTATCTGTTCAAGTGGCGCCGGGACTGTCGCGCGGCAGCTCGCCTTCGCGTTCCGACCGCGCTCCTGCTCTACACAGCGGGTTTCGCAACAGGCCTCGCGATCTTCATCATTTGCAACGTCTTACCGGATCCCGACGCCTTCTATCGCACGACGGCGCAGGTCCGCGTTGACGCGACGACCTGGTATTCGAGCGGCACCACCAGCCTCGCGGGCTCGTTCCTGAATCCCTCCGTGCTCTGGGCGAAGGAAACTGCACGGTACCGGCTGCTCTACAAGGCCCTTCCGTTCGTGGAGATCGCCGTCTTCGCGGCGGCGATCCTCGCCGCCGTCGTCCGCCGCACCAGCACCGACCGCGATCTGCTGCTGATTGCCGCCGGCGCCGTCCTTGGCGCCGCGATCCTGGTGAACAACGAGTCGCCGCTCTACTTCACTCATGTCGCGCCGGCGCTCTGCGTGCTTCTCGCGCCCCTGTTCGCGCGCGGCTTCTCGCGGCAGGCACCCACCGAAGGCGCAGGTCTTTCAGGATCAAGATCAGTGGCGTTCGCCGTGTTCGTGTGCGCGCTGGGCGCCGTCAATGGCGCCAGACCCGCGGCGGCGTACTGGTCGCCGGCACCGGACGTGAGCACGCCGGACAACGAGCTCGCGCAAAGGGTGCGAGCGCTGGCCTCGCCGGCGTGCACCGTCGCCGGCGACGGGCGCCTTTACGTCCGGCACTTTGCCGACTATCCGAACTTCATCAGCTCAGGGAAGACCGAGGTCGACTACGCGATGATGTTCCTGAAGCAGGACAACGAGTTTCAGTACTGGAAGCTCAAGCAGCCCGACGTCGTCTTCGGGAGAGAGTTCTCGCCGGGCCTCAGCCTCTACATGGGGGCGAGCGATCTGGTCGAAGCAGCACCCGGCATCTGGATGGCTCCGAGCTGTCGAAAATAGGCCGGGCCGTGAGACAGGCCGTCAGTTCCGCCGCCGTTCCTCCTCGACCCAGATCGACGCGAACCGGTACTTCACGAGCGCCCGGATCCACGTCCACGGATCGCGTAGCGTTGAGACCTTCTTGCCCTCGCTGAACGACCTCGATCGGTAATTGACCGGCACCTCGAGCGGGACGTAACCCTTGCGCAGCAGCTTGATCACCAGCTCGTAGTCGAAGTCGAAGCGGTTGCATTCGAACGCCAGGTTGTGCAGGCAGTCGCGGCGGAACACCTTGTACATCGTGAACGGATCGTCGAGGTTCTGGCGATACATCACGTTCAACAGCGTCCGGAAAATGATGTGGCCGCCGTTGAAGAACGCGGACATGAAGGGCTGGTCGTGGAACTTGCGCATCTTCCACGAGCCCATGTGCCTCGATCCGAGCACGAACGCGCGCTTGAACGTGACGATTGGCTCGAGCAGCGCGTCGTAGTCCTCGACATCGTACTCATCGTCCGCGTCCTGAATCAGAACAATGGAGCCCGACGCCTTCGCGAAGCCCGAACGGACGGCATGTCCCTTGCCGCGCGGCCGATCCTCGAACACGATGACGATGCCGGGACGGCCCTGCACCTGGCGGACGATGTCGCGTGTGCCGTCGGTCGATCCGCTCTCGACGATGACGATTTCCTTGTCGATCCCGGGAAGATCCTTCGCCAGCACCGCCTCGACGGTTCGTTCGAAGGTAGCCCGTTCGTTGTACACGGGCATGATGATCGACAGACGCGGACGCGGAAGCGGGTCGCGGCGTATTGCCGTCACGACCATGTCGGACGCGAGGACGCGATCCTGGGACCACTCGACGTCGCCAAAGCCGGTGCGAAGAAGGGCCGACTGAATCGTCTGCGAATCGAAGTAGTGCCGGTTCTCCGGCCGCAGCTCCTCCCAGTGACTGCGCAGGTCGCGCGCGGCCACGCTGTCGAGTGAGGGCGTGACCACCAGCAGCGCGGCACCGGGCGCGAGCGCCGCGTGGACCCGCTCGAGTGCCGTGATCGGATTGGATGAGTGCTCGAGCTCGAAGAGAAGGACGGCAGCAGTGAATTGGTTTGCCGGCAGTCCGCCGGCTTCGACAGCCGCGATCGTTTCCCGCTGGACTCGTCCAAAGCCGGACGACGCGGCCGCCACGAACGGGTGATCGTCAGGCGCAACAACCAGCAGGCTCGACTGAGAGGCCGATCGGCGGTGAATCGCACCAAGGTACTGCTCAATCGCGCGCGCCGGCGTTGCCGGAATCGCCGAAGGACCTGACGCACCTACGGAACCTGAGGAACCCAGGGAACCTGAAGAACCCAGCCCGCACTCCGCACACCGCCGGAACGGCACGCCATGGCGTTCAAACAGATAGGTCTGATGCTCGGAACCACACAGTGGACAGCGGCTGGCAGACGTCGACGTGCTCACGCGCCGGTAATGGTACCCGACAAGGTGAGCAGGACTCAGAGGTCTCCAGTAGAATCCTCCCACCAAGCTTCAGAGAGGGATGAATGGCAGAATCGGGTAGCAAGCAGTCCGCGCTCCGCACGGCACTCGCCGGTCTCATCGGTAACGTGCTGGAGTGGTTCGACTTCGCGGTGTACGGGTACTTCGCGAGCAACATCGGACACCAATTCTTTCCGAAGTCCGATCCCGCCGTTCAGACCTTCCTGACGTACGCGACATTCGCGCTGGGATTCTTCGCCCGGCCCATCGGCAGCCTGGTGCTGGGCCGCGTGGGCGATCGGATCGGCCGGCGGGCGCTTCTCACACTTTCCATCGCCCTCATGGGCGGCGCGACGCTCGTGCTCGGCCTGCTCCCGACGTACGAAACGATTGGCATCGCCGCGCCGATCCTGCTGATGCTGATGCGGGTCATTCAGGGGTTCTCGCTTGGTGGCGAGTTCACGGGCTCAATGGTTTACACGACCGAGCTGGCCTCTCCGATGATGCGGGGCCTCGTCAGCAGCTCGACGGCCGCCGGGACGACCATCGGGTTCATTCTCGGGTCCGGCACCGCCTGGCTGGTCAATCACTCAATGCCGGCGGCGGACGTGAACGCCTGGGGCTGGCGCATCCCGTTCGTGGGCAGCATCGTGTTCCTGATCGTCGGTTACCTGCTCCGTCGCGGCATCCAGGAAACAGAAGAGGGCTTGAAGGCAATGCAGGCCCGGCCGCCGCTCTTCCCGTCGCTCGTCGCCGATTGGCGGCCCATCGTCCAGACGTTCGGCATCGTCGCGATGACCAACGCCGCGTACTATCTGACCTTCACGTATGCCGTGGAGCGCCGGAAGGCGATCGCGCAGGCGGCCAACGACATCAACGCGGACCAGTTCCTGCTCGTGAACACGCTCGTCCTGTTCGCGGTGCTCTTCGCCAAGCCGCTGGGAGGCTGGCTCTCGGACAAGACTGGCCGCCGCCGGCTCATGATGGCGCTGACCGTTGGAGTGATGGCGCTCATCTACTCCGCCATGCAGTTCATGGTTGGAGGCAGCCTGCGGAACTTCGCCATCGGGCAGGTTTTCATGGCGATCCCGCTGGGCATGGCGCTCGGGCTTCAGGGCGCGATGGTCGTCGAAATCTTCCCGCTACGGACTCGCGTGACGTCCATGAGCTTTGCCTACAGCCTCACGCTCGCGCTCGCCGGCGGCACCGCGCCGCTGGTCGCGTCGTGGCTCGTGGACAAGTTCCACAATCCCCTCGCCCCGGTCGGGTACATCCTCGCCTACGGCGTGCTCGGGCTGGCGATCATGTGGCCGATGAAAGAGACGAACGCGCGAAGGCTCGATCAGTAGTTTGCCCGCATCTTCGCGTCATCGAAGACGCCCTCCCACCGGGCGACGACGGCGGTCGCGATGCAGTTGCCCATGACGTTCACGGACGTGCGCGCCATGTCGAGGATCTGATCGATCGCGAGCAGGATGGCCGCACCCTCGAGCGGCAGCTTGAACTGCACGAGCGTGGCGGTCAGCACGACGAGGGCCGCGCGCGGCACGCCGGCGACGCCCTTGCTCGTGATCATCAGCGTCAGCATCATGACCATCTGCTGGCCGAACGTCATCGGTACGCCGAACAGCTGCGCGACAAACACGCTCGCCAGTGACAGATACAGCGTCGTTCCATCCAGGTTGAAGCTGTAACCCGTCGGCAGCACGAGGCCGACGATGTTCTTCGGGCAGCCGAACTTCTCCATCACCTCGAGCGCCTTCGGCAACGCGGCTTCGCTGCTGGCGGTGGTGAACGCGATCAGGAACGGCTCCTTGATGGCCTTGAGGAACGTGAAGATCGGAACGCGGATCAGCGTCGCGGCGCCGCCGATGACGAGAATCGCAAACACGATCAGGCCGCCGTACATCAGCACCACGAGCTTGCCGAGCGTGAGCAGGATGCCGATGCCCATCTTGCCGACCGTGGCGGAGATCGCGGCCATGACGCCGATGGGCGCGAACTTCATGACGTAGCCGGTGAATTTGAACATGACCTGCGCGGTGCTCTCGAGCACCTCGGTCACGGCCCTCCCTTTCTCACCGACGGCCGCAAGGCCCACGCCGAAAAAGATCGAGAACACGACGACCTGCAGGATGTCTCCGCGCGCCATCGAGTCGATGACCGATGTCGGAAAGAGCGATACGAGCATGTCCCAGCCGGTATGAGCCTGGATGCTCTGCACCGCCTTGAGCGAGTCAGTGGACATCGCGGGCACGGCGACGCCGACACCCGGCTGGAAGAAGTTGACGATGAACAGCCCGAGGAAGAGGGCGATGGTCGTCGCGACCTCGAAGTAGATGATGGCCTTGAGACCGATCCTGCCCATCGCCTTCAGATCGCCCGTTCCCGCAATCCCGACGACCAGCGTCGAGAACAGCAGGGGCGCGATGATCATCTTGATCATCCGCAGGAACGTGTCGGCCAGCGGCTTGATCTGCTCGCCATACCCGGCTGTGTGCACGCCGTTGGCGTCCGACGATGGGAAGAAGTAGCCGATGGCGATCCCGAGCAGGAGCCCGATGAAGATCTGCGTCGTGTTGCTGGGCATCCAGCTGCTGGAGGGAGCTGGCGCTGCCGCGGCGCCGTCCTTGATTTCGATTTTCACGCGGCAATCTTATTCGAACTTCAGACTTCGAACTTCAGCCTTCGAACTTGGGAGATACTTGCCCGACGGGCCCCTAGCTCAGCGGTTAGAGCTGCCGGCTCATAACCGGTTGGTCCCAGGTTCGAATCCTGGGGGGCCCACTTTTTCAACCTACAACCAACAACCTGCAACCTGCAGGTCGGAGAGGGGCGGTCTGTCCTAGCTTCCGCCACCGCGTCCGCCTCCGCCGCCTGGTCCGCCGCCACCGCGACCAGGGCCACCGACCTGCGGTATCCCGGCCTTGCGTTCCTCGCCAACGAGCCTGCTGTTGCCCTGCGCGTTCGGCAGAACCACTCTTGTCACTAGGTCATCGCCGACGTTCACACCACCGCCCAACAACTCGGTCATCGAGCCGTCGCTCACGCCGACACGAATGGAAATGGGCGTCAGTTCCCGCGTGGCTTCGTCCCACCGCCAGACGGTGGCCTTCACGTCGGTCTTTGGCATCGGCGCGAAGAGTTCGTCGATGGTGCTGGCTTCCTCGGCATCCGTCGCGGCTTTCCTGGCGGTCGTGGAGACCACGCGCTCCGCGTCCAGATCAACTTGCCGTACGGACTCTGTCGGAGGCGATTGCACGCCCAGCGCAGCGTAGATGGCGCGCGTGGGCCGGAACTTCAGCGCCTCGTTGGGGATTCGCGTGGCGGTCTCGATCGCGTTCGACACCTCGATGGATACGTTGGCCGTCATCCCGGGACGCAGCCGAAGGTGATCGTTTGGAACGCGAATCCAGACCGGATACGTGACGACGCCGTTGGTGTTCGACGCATTCAGTCGAACGGTGTCCACGACGCCATCAAACAACTCCTGGCCGAAGGTGCCGACTTTGAACTTGACCGGCATCCCGGGGCGAACGCGCGCGATATCGGCTTCATCCACGCCGGCGGTGAGCCGCACGGTCTCGAGCGGCGCCGCAAGCAAGAAGAAGTTCGGCGTCCGCACGCTGACCTGTACGGTCTGGCCCTTGTCCACGCTCCGGTTGATCACGACCCCGTCGATCGGTGAATAAATCTTGGTGTAGCTCAGGTTCAGCTTCGCTGCGTTGAGCGCCGCCTGGGACTGTACGAGCTGCTTCTTCGCCGAGAAGATCTGGGCCTCACGGTTGAGCACGGCGAGGCGTGCCGCATCGAGCTGCACCTGGTTCTGCAGGTCCTTCGCGAACAACTCCCGGATGCGCTCGAACTGGCGCTTCTGATCGGCAAGCTGCATCTCCTGGGTCTCGATGTCACCCTTCTGCCGGGCGACGTTGGCCTCCTGCACTTCGACCTGTACCGCGTAAAGCTCGGGCTCGATTTCCGCGAGGAGCTCGCCCTCCTTCACGACGGAGTTGAAGTCCGCGTAGAGCTCTTTCACGACGCCGGACACCTGTGACCCGACATTGACGCGCCGGCGCGGCTCGATGACGCCCATTGCCTGCACCGTTTCGGTAATCGAGCCGCGCGACACGGCCGCGCGAACGATTTGTGGCGGTTCGACCACAATGGGACCCCGCCTCACAAACCACAGGCCTGCGCCAGCAACCCCGGCGACAACGACCCAGAAAAACACCTTCTTCATACGGACCACGTATTTTACGATGCTGGCGCTGTGACCGTTACCGATCGGCCTGCACAATCCGACGAGCGGGTCACCGCTCTCGACATCCTCCGTGGCGTCGCCGTAGGCGGTATCCTGTTCGCTAACGTCTTTGTGTTCTTCGGGTTGCTGTTCGATCCGGAGGCACACGCCCGCCAGCTTCCGACCGCCGGATTCGACCGCGCGGTCGAGTTCCTCGAACACGTCGCCGTCGAGGGCAAGTTCTATTCGATCTTCTCGATGCTGTTCGGCATCGGTTTCGGTCTGCAGCTCAGCCGGCGCGGCGAGGCGGCCGTGGGCCGGTTCCGGCGGCGCCTCGGCATCCTCGCCTGCATCGGGTTCATCCACGCCGCCTTCATCTGGGCGGGCGACATTCTGCTGCTCTACGCACTGCTCGGGTTCACCATGCCGTGGTTCGCCCGGCGATCGGACGCCTCGCTGCTGAGATGGGTCGTGGGCCTGCTCTCGACCCCCACCGCGCTTTACATCGTTGCGCTCGTACTTTGGATGATCTTCGGCCCGGCGACGCCGCCAGGCCCCGTCAGCGACTCGCCGGCCGATGGCATTCCACCGGAGATTCTCAAGATCATCAACGGTATCGGTACCGGCGGCTTGTGGGACGCCTTCGTCGGGAATCTGGTCTTGCTCGTTGGACGCTGGCAAGATCTCTTCATCACTGTTCGATTCCCGAAGGTACTGGGGATGTTCGTGCTCGGGCTCTGGCTGGCGCGTCGGAGCATCCCGATGAACCTGAACCAGCACCGGCCGCTGCTCGTGAAGTGGCGGCGGATCGGCCTCGGCCTTGGCCTGCCATTGAACCTGGGCGCCGCCCTGGCTCTCGCAAAGTGGCCGTACCTGCCGCCCACTGTTGGCGCGCTGCTTGGCGTTGCGGGTCAGGGTGCGGGCTTCCCCCTGCTCGCGCTCGGGTACGCGTCCACCATCGCTCTCGCGGCAATGGGCGCGAATCGATTCGTCGGCGTCTTCGGCCCGGTGGGCCGGATGGCTCTGACGAACTACCTCACGCACTCGATCGTGTGCGTCACGCTCTCGTACGGCTTCGGTTTCGGACTCTGGACACGTATCGGTGCGCTTCAAGCCTGGGGCATCGCCATACTGATTGTTCTGTTGCAGATTCCGCTCAGCACATGGTGGCTGTCGCGCTTCCGTTACGGGCCTGCGGAGTGGGTCTGGCGGCGCCTGACGTACGGCCAGCCGTTGCCGATGCGCGGTCCGTCGTGAAAGACTTGTCGCGTGTCACCCACGCTCGCGGCGCTGATCGCCCTTCAGGCACTCGATTCGGCCGCTGAAGCCCATCGTAAACGTCTCGCCGACATGCCTGTGGCCGAACAGGCCCTCGCCACCGCGACTGGCGCGGCGCGCGCTGAAGTGGATGCCGCAAAAGCAAAGGTTCAGGAGAACAATCAGGCACGGCGCGAACTGGAGAAGAACATCGCGGCCGTCGACACGCGGCTGGCGAAATTCGACGACCACAAGGCCGCGGTCAAGACCAATCACGAATACACGGCCCTTCTCCACGAGATCGCAACGGCGAAAGCTGAAAAGGACTCCATTGAAGAGCGCCTGCTCGTTCTGATGGAGGAGGCCGACACCCTTGCGGCGGCTCAGAAGAGCGCCGAGCGCGCGCTCGCCGAAGAAACCGAGCGGGGCAAGACGGCGAAGGCGGCGCTCGACACCGATCGCATCCAAATCGACAAGGAGCTCGGCCGCCTCTCGGACGAGCGCGCACGCGAGGTGCGCAACGTCGATACGGCGCTGCTCTCGAAGTACTCGAACCTGCTGAAGCAACGCAAGGGGATCGCCGTCGCGAGGATGATGGGCGAAATCTGCGAAGCGTGCCACGTCCGTCTACGCCCACACGTTACGCAGCAGGTTCGGCGGAACGATGCAATCGTCCAGTGCGACAGCTGCCAGAGAATTCTTTACTTCGTCGCGCCGGCGCAGAGTGCCACGGGCTAGCCTTTTCCGCCGTTCTTCGGCGGCGGCTTCAGAAACAGAATGAGCACATTCACGGCGAACGTCGATGGCGGAGCGCGCGGAAATCCTGGACCGGCAGGCTGGGGTGCCGTCGTCCGCGACGAAGCAGGCGGCGTTGTCGCCGAGCTCTGCGGCGCGCTCCCCCACTCAACGAACAACGTCGCCGAGTACAGCGGGCTCCTTGCCGCGCTCGCGTGGTGCCGCGAGCACGGCGCGACGGCCGTTCACGTCCGGTCGGATTCGCTGCTGCTCGTGCAGCAAATGAAAGGTGTCTACAAGGTCAAGAACGAGGGCCTCAAACCGTTGCATGGCAAGGCACGCCTGCTGAGCCACGACATCGGACGTGTGACGTTCGAGCACGTGCGGCGCGAGTTCAACAAGGAAGCGGATCGACTTGCGAACCTGGCGATGGACGAGGCCGAGGCGCCCACACAGGATTCATGAGAGCAGCGTCTGTAACGCTCGTCCGAGTTCGTCTTTGGTGATGGGCTTCTGGAGCCGCGTCACCGCCGGATCGCCCGGCGCCGGGTCACCGGCCCAGTAGCCGGAGACGATTGCGATCGGCAGGCCGGGGCGGATGGTCCGGAGGCGCGCCGCCAGATCCAGCCCCGTCATCTCGGGCATCGTCATGTCCGCGACGACGGCGTCGAACGCATCGGGCCGCGCGCGGAATTCTCCGAGCGCCTCGGCCGGATTCGAATAGCCGCTGCACTGATAGCCCAGGCGCGTGATGATCGTCGACATGAGATAGACAATCTCTTCCTCATCGTCCACGTAAAGAATGTGCTGCCCGCCGCTGGTCGTTCGGCCGCTGAACGCAACATCCTGCGGCAAGGCTGCCGCGATCGCTTCCGGCAGATAGATCTGGAACACGGTGCCGCGCCCGAGCTCGCTGTCCACGAGCACCGCGCCCTCGTGATCGCGGACGATGCCGTGGACCACGGAGAGGCCGAGACCGGTGCCGTCGAGACCTTTCGTCGTGAAGAACGGCTCGAAGAGCCGCTCCTTCACGTCCGCCGTCATGCCGGTACCGGTATCGCGGACGGTCAGGCACGCATGGACGCCAGGCCTGAGGTCCGCCGAGACCGGCCGGCCATCGCCAACCTCGATACGGTCAATCTCGAACGACAGAAGTCCACCGTGATGCGACATCGCGTGGCCGGCGTTCGTGCCAAGGTTCATGATGATCTGATGGATCTGGCTCGCGTCGGCCAGCACGGGCGGCGCGTCCGGCGAGTACGTCGATCGAATCTGGATCGTGGCGGGCAGGCTCGCGCGCAACAGGCGAACGGCCTCCTCAACAACCGGGCCCAGAGCGATCACACGACGTTCGGCTTCCTGCTTCCGGCTGAACAACAGGATCCGCTTCACCAGGTCGCGCGCGCGGTCGCCGGCCCGGGCGATGGCCAGAAGCGGCGCTCGCACGGGATGCCCATCGGGCACATCAGAGAATCCGAGTTCCAGATGGCCGACGATGGCCGTCAGGATGTTGTTGAAATCGTGCGCGATGCCGCCCGCGAGTGTGCCCAGCGCCTGCATCTTCTGCGACTGCCTGAGCTCGGCCTCCACACGCCGGCGTTGCTGCTCGACGAGACCGCGCTCGATGTACGCGCCGAGCATTTCCGCGAGTGAATCGATAAGCGCCCGCTCTTCAGTGAGGAACGGCCCTTCCGCCGCAGCGGGGCGTTCGACGAGGTACGCGACTTCGATCACGCCCTTCCCGGCGCTCGTCGCGAACTTTGCGGTCTGATAGGCGATCGCGTGCTCGCGCCAGCCCCCGGTGGACACCTCGACGTCCCGGTATTTGATGCGCGCCGCACAGCCCTCCGGATAGAGCCAGGCGTCAGGCATCTGCGTGACGAGCGTGGACAGCACGCCATTGTTGAACGGTCGATCGCTTTGCAGCAGCCGCGCGGCGAAGTGCAGCAGCCGCAGCTCCTTCATCCGCTCGCCAAGGTCCAGCTGCAGCCGTGCCTGTTCGCGGTCTCGCGATGCCCGCTCCTCGTCGAGACGGCGGCCGGTCTCCCGGAGCACGGCGAGCTCGGCACGCGCCGTCTCGAGCGCCCGGGCCAGGGAACTCGAAGACAGATGCCCCATCGCGAGTAATCCGGCGATGCCTGCGACTGCCAGGCCGACGAGCGCACGCGCGAGGGCTGCCTGGACCACCGCTCCACCGGCCGCCAGAACAGCGAGGCTCAAGATAGCGACGACGATCGCAGCCCAGCAGACTCGGTGCCACAGACGCGCGCGCAGGGATGCTTCCACAGTGGCAAAAACCGGCGCTGTGAGGAAGGAGCGCATGGAGTCCCGATGGCTGGGGGACCGGAAGATATCACTCCCCCGGCCCCGGGCCGGTATTAAGATGCCCGCAGGTGTCAGACCGGAAATATCGCCAGCGCGGCTACCAGGACGACGACCGGGATCGCCGCCCGAAGGGTCCGGCCGGCCCGCGAAAGCCGCCCGAACCACGCGACCCGCGCATGCCGCGCGATCCCCGCGTACCGAACATGCCGGGTTTCCGTGAAGTGTTCCGGTGCACCCGCTGCGGAAGCATCGAGCCGATCGCGATCGGACCCACATCGACGTGCGGCAAGTGCGGAGCGGACCTGCACGCGTGCGGTCAGTGCGCCCACTTCGACGGCGGCGCCACGTTCGAGTGCACAGAGAAGATTCCGGTACGCGTGTCGCCCAAGGACACGAACAACTCGTGCACGTTCTTCTCGGCCCGGATCAAAGTCGAGCGCGAGACGGGCTCCTCGGTGCCGGTCAGCGGCGCCAAGAAGGCGTTCGACGACCTCTTCAAGATCTAGATCGAAGGTCGAAGTTCAGAGTTCGAAGCTCGAAGTCTGATGGCGGCGACCATGCGGCCCGTGCCTTCGCCTTCGGCGCGGTACGAATAGCAGCGGTCCAGGTTGTCCGCCGTGCAGACCCGCGCGACATCGATCGACGAGGACGGAACACCAGCACCGATCAGTTGATCGACGTTGGCCTGCCACATGTCCAGCCGCCAATGCCCCGGGCCGTCGTCTGTGAAGCACGCGGCCAATGCCGGGTGGCCGCAGAGGAAGGCGTCGCGGACGCGCGCGTCCACTTGATAGCAGCACGGGCCGATGCTGGGGCCGATCGCGGCGACGAGATCGGCGGCGGCGATGCCGAGCCCGGCGATGCCTTCGACGGTAGCAGCAGTGATGCCCGCAACGGTCCCGCGCCAGCCGGCGTGCACAGCGGCCACGACACGCCGGTGCACATCGGCGATCAGGATGGGGACACAGTCCGCGACCCGAACGCTTATCGCGCGCGACGGGTCGGTCGAAATGATCGCGTCCGCTTCGGCTGGCGAATGCGGCCCCGGGACCGCTTTCCTCGAAAAAGCAGTCCCGGCTTCTACGCACTCAATGACACGGCCGTGGACCTGCTTCACCCGGACGATTTCGCCTTCCACGCAGCCGAGCACCTGACCCACTCGGGCGAAGTCCGCGAGAACGCTCTCGCGGAACGCGAGCGGCTTCGACGTGAAGAGGTGATCGGCGACCGCGGCCAGTTTGGCAGACACGAGAATCGGTCCAGCCGGCGACTGAGACCACGTGAACGGTGACGCAACCGGAGTTGTCATATCAGGCGGTCTCGCTGATGAACTGGTGAACTGGAGGAGTCATCTTCGTGAACGCGTCGCACTCACCAGTAAGGCGAGCGACGCTAACTTCAGATCCTATCGACACTTGGCGAGTACGCCACAGGCGGTCTGGCCGCTGGCATCCTGGTTGCTCCGAGTCGTTCGCAGCCGGAAGAGCCGGCGGAGGTGACATGACCATCAAATTCATTCCGAACGACAAAGGTAATCCGCCGGGAAAGCTGGCGGACGCTGAACTGCATTTCTCCGGAGGGCCGCTCGACGGCTTGAAGCTCATCGGGTTCGGCATCTGGGAACGGCGCGGCGGCGGCCGGAACGTCACGTTCCCAGCGCGTCAGTACTCGGTGGGCGGCGAGCGGCGCAGCTTCGCGCTTCTGCGGCCGGTTGCCGACTCCTCCTGCCAAGATCGCCTGCGCGACCTGGTGCTCGACGCCTACAAGGAACACGAAGCTGAGTTAGCCGCGGCTTCTTGACGAAGGGCAAAGGTCAAAGGGCAGAGGGCAGAGGGCAAAGGGAGGTCAAAGGCGCGAAGGTCACAGGGTCGACGAGCCCACTGAGTCTGACCTCTGACCTTCAACTTCCGTCCCTCCCTCTGCCCTCTGCCCTTTGCCCTTTGCCCTCTCAGGAAGCGTCCACTCCGCGCTGAGGCTCTTCTGTAATTCAGCGCGGAAAAAAGCGGTCTTCATGCCGCCGTCGATGATCTGCCACGGCAGGAAGCTGTCGCCACTGCGATCGCGATAGAGGTAGGCGTCCGCGTCGATGCCCGCGTCGGCGACGGCCGCGCGCCAGTTGTGACCGTTTTGTTCCGCCAGTTCGATCACGTCGGCGACGCGCCGGTCGCCGAGTGAGAGCAGGCCCTGGTAATACGAATGCCGCTCGGACTTGATGTTGAAGTAGACGTTGTCGGTCTCGCCGACGAGCGCCCGCAGGCGATCGGTCTTCCGTTCGATCTCGCGCGCATCGGTCATCGGCATCCACTGGTACGTGGTGCCGGGCTTCGGGACGAGCGGATTGACCGAGGCCACGATGCGGCCGAGGGTACCGCGGTCCCGGGAAGCAACGACCATGCGCTCGCGGATCGCGAGGGTCAGGTCGCGAATCGCGACCAGATCCTCGTCCGTCTCGGTCGGCAGGCCAATCATGTAGTAGAGCTTCAGGTTCTCGATCCCGCACCTGAAGATCAGTTCGGCCTTCTCGAGGATCTGCTCGTTCGTCACGGTCTTGTTGATGACTCGTCGGAGACGATCGGACCCGGTTTCAGGTGCGATTGTGATCGACCGCTCTCCGCTCTTGCGGAGCAGGGTCACGATGGTCTCCGTCAAGTCATCCAGTCGCAACGACGCGGGCGAGATGCTGTAGCCCATCTCGACCAGGGACGCGAGAATGTGCTCGATGTCCGGGTGATCGCAGAGCGCGATCGACACGAGACCGATGCGATCGGAATGCGACCGAGCGGCGCGGGCGATCTCGAGGATGCGCTCGGTCGAGAAGGACCGTACCGGCAGGTAGTTGTAGCCGGCCCAGCAGAAGCGGCACAGATTGGCGCAGCCGCGAACGACTTCGATGAGCAGGCGCGATCCGAACTCGGTATCGGGCGTGAAGATGTGCGTGCAGGGCGGCTCGATTCGGTCCGCGGCTTTGACCGCCGCCTTGTTCACGACCGGAGGCGCCCCGCTGCCCTCCGCGGGCGTGATCGCCGTGACGCGTCCCGGACCCGCGTACGTCACGTCATACAGACTCGGGATGTAGAAGCCACGCGATCCCGCCAGCCGTCTGAGCAGCGCCGGCCGATCCACGCTCCCCTCTTCGGCAAACGCGTCGACGAGCGCCGGCACGAGCAACTCCGCTTCACCGGCCGCGATCACGTCCGCGAACGGCGCCAGTGGCTCGGGATTCACGAACGTCACCGCGCCGCCAATGACGATGAGGGGATCGCGGCGGTGGCGACGGTCGGCACGCGGCTCCAGTCCCGCCAGGCGGAGCATCGAGACGATGTTGGTGTAGTCCCACTCGAAGGAAACGGAGAACGCGAAGACGTCGAAATCCCGTACGGGCGTCTGCGATTCGATGGTCACGAACGGATCGCGGCTGGTCATGGCGCCGGCCAGCTCCTGTTTGCCGGGCAGGAACACCCGCTCGCACACGACGCGCTCGTCGGCGTTGAACCAGTGATACACCGTCTGGAGTCCGAGGTTGGACATCCCGACGAAGTACGTGTTGGGAAACGCGAGCGCGACCCTCAGGCGGCCGCCGTGGGTCTTGCGCGTGTACCCCACTTCGCGCGACAGAATGTCCCGCGCGCGCTCGTGGCTGTCGCCACGGACCTTCGGTGCGGACCTCGACTTTCGGGAGCCAGAGCGGGATTGGCGTTCAGTCACACTGGAAAGCGCCACGTCTTCGCCCGGGCGCCGCCCATTAGAAGGCGGCGCACGCGGCGAACGTGGCTGTGGACGATTGTACTGGGTCGGGGTGTGCCCTAGCTCTTTTGTCTCAGAAACGCCGGAACATCGAGCGGCGACGAGTCTTCGGCTCCGCCGGCCTCGGGGTCTGAAACAGGCGTGAAATTCAGCGTCGGCAGGTCGATCACCGGCCGGCGGGCGACGCGCGGGCTGCCGTTCACGACCAGGCGCTCCTCGGTCTGCGTGCGCGCCGTCGTGTAGGCGCTCATGTCGACCGGGGTGACCTTGGTTGCCTGGGCGGCCGGGGACGAGGAGGCGCGGCTGATATCGAAGCCTGTCGCGATAACGGTGATCTTCACCTGGCCTTCCATCTTCGGATCGACCACCGCGCCGAAGATGATGTTCGCGTCCTCGTGTGCCGCGTTGTAGATGATGTCCGACGCCTCGCTGACCTCGGCGAGCGTGAGGTCCGAGCCGCCCGTGACGTTGATGATGACGCCGCGCGCGCCCTGCACCGATGCGTCCTCGAGAAGCGGGCTCGAGATGGCTGCCGTTGCCGCCACCTTGGCGCGGCCCTCGCCTGTCGCGATGCCGGTGCCCATGATCGCCATGCCCATGCGGGACATGATCGTCTTGACGTCGGCGAAGTCGAGGTTGATCAGACCCGGGACGAGAATGAGATCCGAGATGCCCTGGATCGCCTGTCGCAGCACGTCGTCTGCCGTGGCGAACGCCTCGGACATGCTGGTGGATTTTGCGACTGTCGTGAGCAGGCGCTCGTTCGGGATCGTGATCATCGTGTCGACGCTCTCCGCAAGCTCGCGCATGCCGATTTCGGCCTGCATCGAACGCTTGCGGCCTTCGAACTTGAACGGCCGGGTGACGACCGCGACGGTGAGCGCGCCCATCTGATTCGCCAGGCTGGCGATGACCGGCGCCGCGCCGGTGCCGGTGCCTCCGCCGAGGCCCGTGGTCACGAACACGAGGTCCGCGCCCGTCAGCGCCTCCAGAATGAGCTCCGTGTCTTCGAGCGCGGCCGCACGGCCGACGTTCGGATCGGCCCCGGCGCCCAGCCCCTTCGTGAGCTGCTTGCCGATCTGCACCTTCACGGACGCCGCGTTGTTGGCGAGCGCCTGCGCGTCGGTGTTCGCGACGATGAACTCGACGTCGCCGAAGCCGGCATGGACCATCCGGTTGACGGCGTTGCCGCCGCCTCCGCCCACGCCGATGACTTTGATCTTGGCGCCAAGCTTCGGCGCGTCTTCGTCGAGAAGTATGCGGATGGAATCGGGATGGGAAGTTCGTGCGTCCATGTGACTCCTGAAAAACTAGAAAAACTCTTTGAACAGCGTCCGGATTCTACCTGTAATGCGCTCGAAAGTACCAGAGCCAACGCGCGCGGGCTCGAGCTGGAGCCGGCGATGCGTGTAGACGCCGAGGCCGACCGCGGTGGCGAACGCGGGATTGTTCACGTGGTCGGCGAGTCCGCCGACGACCGCCTCCGGCGCGGAACGGCGCACCGGCAAGTCGAAGATCTGTTCGGCGATCTCGGCCATGCCCTCGAGCATGGCGCCGCCGCCGGTGAGCACGATCCCGGAGTTCAGCGACTTCTCATAGCCGGCGCGGCGAATCTCATCCCAGAACAGATGGCAGATTTCCTCCGCGCGGGGCTGCAGAATCTCCGACAGCACGCGCCGCGGCATCGTTCGTGCCCGGCGCCCGGCAATGCTGGCCACGTCCATCGTCTCGTTCTCCGGGACGATGGCCGTGAGCGCGCAGCCGGAGCGGCGCTTGAGCTTTTCGGCCTCGGGAATGGGCATCCGAAGGCCGACCGCGATGTCGTTGGTGAAGTGGTCTCCGCCCACCGGCAGCACCCCGGTGTGCCACAGGCTGCCCCGCTCGAACACGGCGAAGTCGGTCGTCCCGCCGCCGATGTCCACCAGCGCTACGCCCAGTTCCTTCTCGTCGGGCGTAAGGACGGCGTCGCTGGCCGCAAGTTGCTCGAGGACGGTGTCCGCGACCTCGACGCCGGCCTTGTTCACGCAGGCAATCATGTTCTGCATCGAGGAGGAGCTGCCGGTCACGACGTGAACGTTCACCTCGAGTCGGCTCCCCGTCATGCCCACCGGAACGGCAATCCCGTCCTGGTCGTCCACGACGAAGTCCTGGGGCAGGACGTGCAGGATTTCGCGCCCGCCGGGCAGGGCGACGGCGCGCGCGGCGTCAATCGCGCGCTTGACGTCCTCGCGCGTGATCTCGCGATTGCGGCCGGCCACCGCCACGACGCCCCGGCTGTTGAACGCTTTCACGTGCGCGCCCGACAGCGCCAGGTAGACACTGTCGATCTCGACGCCGGCCGTGAGCTCGGCTTCGTCGATGGCCTTCTTGATGGCCTCGGCCGCCGAGTCAACGTTATTCACGACGCCCCGGCGAATGCCCCGCGACTCGGCCAGGCCGATGCCGATGATGTCGAGATTGCCGTCGTCCATGATCTCGCCGACGATTGCGGCGACTTTCGACGTGCCAACGTCAAGGCCGACCAGATACCGCTCTCTACGCGCCATGCATGCCCTTTCGCCGTGTCACTGTCCCTGCCTGCCTGATTTGGAATCCGGCGGTTCGGTACTCCCGGATCCGCCGACGAACGTCCGCTCGAAGCGGAGGTCGTAGTAATCGATCGTCCGCACGTGCTCGCGAACGGCCGGCGCCTCTTCAATGTAGCGCTGCAACCGTGTGACGAAGTCGCGGTCGCCGATCATCAGCCTCGCGGGCTCGCCCTCGAGGACCACGACCGCGTTGCGCGGATCCATCACGTCCACCTGCGACACGCGTTTGAACAGGTCGCTGCGCGCCAACAGGTCGGCGAAGAGCCGCTCGATCAGCTGAATCTTCCTGGGATCCACGTGGACGCCGCCGGCCCCGTCCACCAGCAGGCCATCGACGATCGGCAGGTCGAACTCGCGGTACTGGGGCCCGGCCGCGTCGATGATGGTGCCGGTCGCATCGACGAGATAGACCTGCTGGTTGAGGCGCGCGATCGCGAGCGGTGAGCGCTCGGTGACGCGCACCTCGACGGTGGATGGAAACACGCGCCACAGGACCGCGTCCGCGACCCAGGGTGAGTCGAGCAGGCGCGCGCGATACTCCTCGAGATTCACGTGGAAGATGCTCTGCTCGTCGATGCCGTCGACGAGCGCGCGCACCTCGGCGCTGGCGAGGCGCTGGTTGCCCTGAACGACGACGCGATCGATCCGGAAGATTGACGCGTATGTGAACGACACGACCATCCACGAAAGGATCCCGAGCGCCGCGACGGCTGCGACGGCGAGAAGACCCAGTCGCCTGGCGCGCTGGGTCCACGACCGCCCCTTTCCGGGCTTGACGGATGAGCGGCGAAACCGGCGATCCGCGGCTGTGGAAACACCCGGACTAACACCCGAGGGCAGACCGCGGCGCGGCGAGGACTCAGCCACGGCTGCCTCCCTGTGCAATCGTCTGAAGGATCCGATCGCCGGTCGTCCCGATCGACCCCGCGCCGAGTGTCACGACGAGATCGCCGTCGCGCGATTCGGACGCTACCGCTCCAGGAACATCGTCCAGCGCCGCCACGACGTGCAACGCCGCAACGGAACGGCGGACGTTGTCGGCGAGATCGCCGAGCATCGCGCCGGCAATCGGCGCTTCCCCGGCGGCGTAGATGTCGGTCAGGAATACGACGTCGGCGAGGGCCAGCGCCGGTCCGAACTCGCCGAGCAGGTCGCGGGTCCGCGAGTAGCGATGCGGCTGGAACACCGCCACCAGTCGTCGCGGGTGTCCGCTGCGAGCGGCGCGAAGTACGGCCGCGATCTCGGTCGGATGATGGCCGTAGTCGTCGACGACGGTCACGCCGCGCTCGGCGCCGCGGAGTTGATACCGGCGCTCAGCGCCCTTGAACTCACCTAGCGCCGACGCGATCTTCTCGAACGGCACGCCCAGTTCGAGGCCGACGGCGACCGCGGCCAGCGAGTTCTGCAGATTGTGGAGTCCGGGAACGGCCAGCGTGAGCTGACCCTCACCCGAGCCCCCAGGCAGGCCGTGAATTGCGTATTCAACTTTGCACCGCGCGCTCCGTCCGTCGGACCATGCGTCGAGCCCGCGGACGTTGGCGTGCTCGGCGAAGCCGTACGTCACCACCCGCCGCTCGAGCCGGCCGATCATGCCCGCCACGGCCGGGTCGTCGACGCACGCGATGACGGCGCCATAGAACGGCACGCGGCCCGCGAAGTCCGCGAAGGCGTCGACGAGCGACTCGAACCTGTCCTGAGCGGAGTCGAAGGACGACCCGTAGGACTCGAGGTGCTCCCGGTCGATGTTCGTGACGACCGCAATCGACGGTGAAAGCTTGAGGAAGGAGCGATCGCTTTCGTCGGCTTCCGCGACCATGTACTGGCCCTGACCGAGTCGCGCGTTGCTTCCGAACGCGCTCAGCCGCCCGCCGATGACGGCCGTGGGATCCAGGCCCGCGCGCTCCAGCATCAGCGCCACCATCGAGGTGGTCGTGGTCTTGCCGTGCGCACCGGCAATGGCGATGCCGAAGCGGAGGCGCATCAGCTCCGCGAGCATTTCCGCCCGCGCGATCACGGGCACGTGGCGCTTGCGGGCTTCCATGACTTCCGGGTTGTCCGCTTTGATTGCCGAGGAGACGACGACCACGTCGGCGCGCTCGACATTCGCCGCCGCGTGCCCGGCATCGATGCGCACACCCATCGTGGCGAGCCGGTCGGTGATGTCCGATCGCTTCGCGTCCGACCCGCTGACCTCGTATCCGAGGTTCGTCAGCAGTTCCGCGATGCCGCTCATGCCGATGCCGCCTATCCCCACGAAGTGCACGCGCCTGGTGCGCCCGAGCCAGGCCATTACGATGCGGCGCCTTCCGTCCGGCCCGTCAGGCCGAACACGCGATCCGTGATTCGAGCCGCGGCGTCCAGCCGGGCGAAGTTCTTCATCGCCGCGCCCATCGCCTGCCGCCTGGCGTCCTGCGACAGGATCGCCAGGGCTTCTCCACTCAACGTCTCCGGACTCAACGATTTCTCCTCGATCAACACCGCCGCGCCGGCGTTCGCCAGCACCTGCGCGTTCTTCTTCTGGTGGTCATCCGTCGCCGCCGGAAACGGAATCAGCACCGCTGGTGTGCCCGACGCGGCCAGCTCCGCGAGCGTCGTTGCGCCGGCCCGGCAGATGACCAGGTCGGCGGCGTTCATTTCACGGGCAACAGCGTCGAAGAAAGGCTCCGCGCGCGCGGAGACACCTCCCCGTTCGTACCCCTGACGGACCGCAGCCAGATCTCTCTCGCCGGTCTGATGGACCACTTCCAGGCCTGGGATGCTGGCGACCAGCCGCGCCGCTGCCGCCACCATGGCCACGTTGATCGCGTGCGCGCCCTGGGAGCCGCCAAGGATCAGCACCCTCCTGTTCGAACTTGTTGGACTTCGAGCTTCGAATTCCGAACTTTGAAAGAACTCCTCCCTAACCGGGTTGCCTGCGACAAAGCCCCTCCTTCCGAAGTACGACAGCGTTTGCGAGAAGTTGACGGCTGCCGCCCGCACCCATGGCGCGAGCAGGCGATTGGTCAGACCAGGAACGGCGTTCTGTTCGAGCACGAGCGTGGGAATCCTTCGCAGCGCGGCGGTCATGACGACGGGGCCCGAGCTGTAGCCGCCGACGCCAATCACGATATCCGGACGCCGTCGCGTAAGAAGGCGCCACGCGTCGACAAGACCGGCGGGCACGAGGAGCGCGCCCCGAAGCCGGGAAGCCATCGACTTGCCCTTGAGTCCGGCGGCGCGGATCAGATCCAATTCGAAGCCTTCTTTCGGAACGATTCTCGTCTCGAGTCCGCGCGCGGTGCCGGCGAACGAGACCGACGCCTTCGGGTCGCGGCGGAGAATCTCGCGGGCCACGGCAATCCCCGGGTAGAGATGCCCACCCGTGCCGCCGCCTGCGATCACGACCGTCAGCGCCATCCCTCTCGGTCACCGCACACTCACGGCTGTTTCAGCCGCCTTCGACGCCTGTTGCGAAATGTTGAGCAGCACGCCCATCGCAATCAGATTCATCATCATTGACGAGCCGCCGGCGCTGATGAGCGGCAGCGGGATGCCCTTCGTCGGCGCAAGTCCCGTGACCACGCTCATGTTCACGAAGGCCTGAAGCGCGACCATCATCGCGAAACCGACACCAAGGAGAGCGCCGAACCGATCGGGCGCGAGGAGCGCCACGCGAAGGCCGCGCCACGCGATGATGCCGAACGCAATCAGCACCGCCGTCGTCCCAATGAGACCCAGCTCCTCGCCGATGACCGCGAAGATGAAGTCGTTGTGCGGTTCCGGCAGGAAGTGCAGCTTCTGGATGCCGTCGCCGAGTCCGAGCCCCATCCACCCGCCGGTGCCGATCGCGATCTTGGCCTGCGTCAGCTGGTAATTCCCGCCGAGGGTGCCGGCGTCGGGATTCAGAAACGCGAGGATGCGTCCTACGCGGTATGGCTCACGGATGATGAAGTACGCAAGCACCGGCAGCATCAGGAGCCCGACACCCGCGAGATACCGCCAGCTCAGTCCCGCTGAAAAGATCATCGCCACCACCGCCAGCACGAGCATGGCCGGCGTGCCCAGATCCGGCTGCAGCACGATGACGAGCGCGAGCCCGCCGGCGACGATGGCGATCGGCGTGAGGGCGTACTTGATGTCGTTGATGCGGTGCATCCGCCGCTCGAGCACGGCCGCGCTGAAGATGATCGCGACCACCTTCGCGAGCTCAGACGGCTGCCATGAGAGGCCGCCCAATGAAATCCACCGGTGCGCGCCATTGCGCTTCGGGAAGACGAACACCGCGAGCAGCGCGATGACGGTGATGCCAAGAAGGGTCCAGATGATCTCCGGCCGGCGCAGTTGGTGGTAATCGACGCGCATCATCACGAAGAGCGCGACGAGTCCCATGAACGCCCACGGCAGCTGCCGCAGAAACACTTCATAGGCGCGGCCGTCCTTGTTCTCCTGGATGACCGCCGACGCGCTGAAGACCATCACCAGGCTCGCGCATACGAGAACCACCGCTTCCCAGAACAGCACCTTGTCGGACTTCAGAGTTCGAGCCATAACCCTTACCTGTCGTTACCCGTCGTCACCCGTCGTTACCAGTCGTGACCCGCCGACGAGCGCTCAACAGTCATCAGCCAGACGAGGACGGGGACACCAGTCTCACGTGCCGTTGTGGCCCGTGTTCCCAGCGACTGGCTCCCCGCCGCTACCCTGATCTGATGACTGTTCAACACTCGATCGTTTGATCGGCGGGGACCCCATGCACCCCGCCTGGCGGCCTGCGCTGCGTTCGCGCTTCGTCGCTCACTCCGCTTGGCCGCGTTCACTTGCGCGCCTTCTCAATTTCATGGACCGCCGCCCTGAATTTCTCCCCGCGGTCCGCATAGTCCTTGAACATGTCGAAGCTCGAGCAGGCCGGCGCGAGCAGGACCACACCAGGACGAGGCGCGGCGGCAAATGCCGCCGCGACGGCTTCGTCCATCGACGCGGCTCGCGTTACTGCGGTCGCGGCTCCCAGCGCGGTTTCGATCAACGGCGCGGCCTCGCCGATGGCGATGATGCCGGCGGCGCGTTCGCGAACCACGCCGGCGAGATCTCCGAAGTCGCCACCCTTGAAGCGGCCGCCCATGATGGCGACGACACCTCCGTCGAAACTCTCGAGCGATCGGCGGGCCGACGCGATGTTCGTCGCCTTCGAGTCGTTGACGAACGTGACGTTGTCGACGACGGCGACACGCTCGAGCGCATGCGGCAGGCCGGTGAATCCTTCGACTGCGCGCTGCATCGCGGCTGGCGGCACGCCGGCGGCGCAGCCCACCGCCGCCGCCGCGAGCACATCGCCCAACAGATGCCGGCCGGGAACACGCACGGACGAGAGCGGCAGCAGCGGCGCCGATCCACCGGCTTGCCTGCGGACGATCGCGCCGCCCTCGACGGTGATCCCGTCGGTGAGCGACGCCTCGAGCGCGAAGTCCAGACGCCGGGCACGGAATCCGCCGGCGAGCGCCAGTGCCGCCGGGTCGTCCGCGTTGATCACGGCCCAGTCGGACGCCGTCTGATTCGCAAAAATGCGCGCTTTCGCGGCGGCGTACTGTTCGAACGTGCCGTGCCTGTCGAGATGGTCGGCCGAGAGATTCAGGAGTACCGAGATCCACGGGTGGAACGTGTCGGTGGTCTCGAGCTGGAAGCTGCTCACTTCCACGACATGCAGCGCCCTCGGATGGGTCGACGCCACCTGGCCCGACAGGGCCGTTCCGAGATTGCCGCCGGCGGTCGTGTCGAAACCAGCCTCCTTCAGCATCCGCGCGGTGAGCGTGGTCGTCGTGGACTTGCCCTTAGTGCCGGTGATCGCAATCACGCGGCCCTGCAGCCAGCGCGACGCGAGCTCCACTTCGCCGATGACCGGTACACCCGCGCGCCGGGCCGCGTCCATTGCATCCTGGTCGGGCGGCACGCCGGGGCTGAGCACTACGAGATCCGCGCCGGCGAACAGCGCCGCGCGATGTGGGCCGATCTCGACGGCGATCCCGCCCGCGCGCAGCGCGTCGAGGCCGGAGGATTCCTGTGTGTCGTTCAGCGTCACCCGTGCGCCCCGCGCGCGCAGGAGGTCAGCCGCCGCGATCCCGCTGCGGCCGCCTCCCGCGACAACGACGTGTTTTCCGGTGACGCTGAAGCTCATCGTCCTTACCTCAACTTCAGCGTCGTCAAGCTCGCGAGCGCGAAGACGATCGCGAGAATCAGGAAACGGGTGATGACTTTGGGTTCGGCCCAGCCGATGAGCTCGAAGTGGTGATGCAGCGGCGCCATCTTGAAGACGCGCTTGCCCCGGATCTTGAAGGACGCGACCTGGATGATGACCGACAGGCCTTCGAGGACGAACACGCCGCCGACGATGGGCAGCAGCAGTTCCTGCTTGGTCAGGAGCGCCACCGTGCCGAGGGCGCCGCCCAGCGCCAGCGACCCGACATCGCCCATGAAGATGTCCGCCGGGTGCGCGTTCCACCACAGGAAACCCAGGCTCGCGCCGACAAGAGAAGCGCAGAAGACCGTCAGTTCGCCCACCGGCTCGAAGTGCTGCAGCAACAGGTAGTTCGCGAAGACCGCGTGTCCGGTGACGTAGGCGAGCGCCGTGTACGTCGCGGCGGAGACGGCGAACGTGCTGATCGCCAGGCCATCGAGCCCGTCCGTGAGGTTCACGGTATTGCTCGCCGCGACCAGGACGAACGCGGCGAACGGCACGTACCACCATCCAAGATCCGGCCGCCACGATTTGAAGAACGGAAAGACCATGCGCGTGTCGTACAGCGCGTGATTCGCGAGCAGGATGAGACCGCCGCCGACGCAAAGCCCGACGACGAGCTGCGCGGAAAACTTGTAGCGCGCGAAGAGCCCGTGATGGGTATGCCGCGTGACCTTGAGGTAGTCGTCGACGAACCCGATCGCGCCAAATGCGACCGTCGCGGCCAGGACCATCCAGATATACCGGTTGCTGAGATCAGCCCACAGCAGCGTCGGCACCACGATCGACGTGACGATAAGCAATCCGCCCATCGTGGGCGTGCCGGCTTTCGGCTTGTGCGACTGCGGACCGTCCGTGCGGATGACCTGGCCGATCTGGAACGAGCGGAGCCGGCTGATGAACCAGGGGCCAAGCAGCAGGCTGAGCGCCATGGCCGTCAAGCTCGCGGCCGCCGTGCGGAAGGTGATGTACCGGAAGACGTTGAAGATCGCGAACGAGTCGTGCAGCGGATACAGCAGGTACTCGAGCATCAGCCCTGCCTTTCCGCCACGAGCGCGTCCGCCACGATGTCCATGCGCGTACCCCGGGAACCCTTGACCAGGACGAGATCGCCCCGGCGCAGCAGCGCCGCGACTGAAGCGCAGGCCGATGGCGCGTCGGCAAAACGAAGGATCCGAGCCTGCGCCATGCCCGCCGCTCGTGCGCCAGCGACGAGCCCGTCAGCCGCGGGTCCACCGACCGCCACGAGGATGTCGACCCCGGCGTCGTAAGCGGCGCGGCCGCAGGCTTCGTGGAGATCGAACGCGCGATCGCCAAGCTCGCGCATCTCGCCAAGCACCGCGATGCGGCGCACCGCGTTCGGTGTAGCCGCGAGCGCCTGCAACGTCGCATGCACCGCCTCGGGGCTTGCGTTGTAGGTGTCGTCGACGATCCGGGCGCCGGACGAGGTGACGTGAATCGCGCCGCGGCGCGCGACGGGACGCGCGGCAGCCACCGCCGCCGGAATCCGTTCGAGATCGACGCCGTACTCGACGGCCACGGCGATCGCCGCAAGGACATTCATGAGCTGCGCGCGACCCGGCAGGCTGAGTTCGACGCGCACCTGGCCTCGTGTGGTCGTTACGGTCGCCGTCGTACCTTCGAACCCGCGATCATCGAAGCCTTCGGCCCGGACCGCCGAGGCCTCGGAGAATCCAAAGGTCACGACTCGGCCGCCGGGGTCGCGAGCGTGCGACATCACAAGTGGATCGTCCGCATTGAGTACGAGCAGGGTCTTCGGACCGGCGCCTTCGAGAATCTCCGCCTTTGCGCTGGCAACGGCCTCGCGCGATCCGAAATGGCCGATGTGCGCGTCGCCGACGTTCGTCCAGACTCGCGCGTCCGGTTCGGCAATGCCGATGAGCTCGCGGATCTCACCGGCGTGGTTCATGCCGAGTTCGACCACCGCCATGTCCGGTCCGCTCGCGAGCTCGACGAGCGACAACGGTAAGCCGATGTGATTGTTGAGGTTGCCGCGATTCCTGAACACGCGGTGTTTCGTCGCAAGCAGATCGGCGGTGATCTCTTTCGTCGACGTCTTGCCGGCGCTTCCAGTGATCGCGACGACCGTCGCGCCGGAGCGGCGGCGGATTTCGCGGCCGAGCCCCTGCAGCGCCGCGAGCGTGTCGTCAACCGTGAGGATCGCCGCGCCCCGGGCCTCGACCGGCTTCGAAGCCATCACGCCCGATGCACCCCGCTCAACCGCCTGGACCACGTAGTCGTGACCGTCGAAGCGATCCCCGTGAATGGCCACGAAGAGCGCGCCCGGCTGGATGGTCCGGCTGTCGATCGATACCGCGGAGAACACGGTTCCGGGCGCACCGGCCGTGAGCCGGCCGCCTGTGGCCTCAGCGACCAGCGCCGCTGTGATCGCAACCGCGCTCACGAGGCCCGTCACACCTTCGACCCGCGGCGGCGATCACTGAGCGCCGCCTGCGCCACTTCCACGTCGTCGAACGCGAGCGTGCGGTCGCCGATCACCTGATACCGTTCGTGTCCCTTGCCCGCGATGATCACCAGATCGCCGGGCTTGGCTGCGCGAATCGCCTGTTCGATGGCCTGGCGGCGATCTGGATTGACGATCAACGGCGTCGCAGCACGCTTCGGCGCGCCGGGATCGACTGGCTGCACGATGCCGAGCTTGATCTCTTCGATGATCTTGATTGGGTCTTCCGATCGAGGGTTGTCCGACGTCAGGACGACCAGATCGCTCAGCCGCGCCGCGACCGTCCCCATCAACGGCCGCTTGGTGCGATCGCGATCGCCGCCGCAGCCGAACACCGTGATGAGGCGACCCTGCGCCAATGGACGAGCCGTCTCCAGAAGGTTCTTCAGCGCATCATCCGTGTGCGCGTAGTCCACGACGACCCGGACATCATCGGTCGTTGCAGACACCATCTGGAAACGGCCCGGTACGCCGTCGAGCCTCGCCAGCCCGCTTTCAATTGCCGCGGCCTTCACGCCGAGTCCGACAGCCGTCGCGACGACTCCGAGAATGTTGTAGACGTTCGGCCGGCCGACGAGCGGCGACCGGATCGACAACGTGCCCGACGGCGTCTCGACCTGGAACGCGAGACCCTCGAGCGACGACTGGATCGACACGGCGCGGACGTCGGCCTGGCGGTTGATGCCGTAGGTGATGACGCGCGGGAGGTTCTGCGCGAGCTCCTGGCCCCACGGGTCGTCGATGTTGACGATCGACGGTGCGCCGCCGGGCAGCATCTCGAACAGCCGGCGCTTGGCCGCGAAGTACTGCTGCATGTCGCCGTGAAAATCGAGATGGTCGCGCGTGAGGTTCGTGAAAATGCCGGCTGCGAATCTCACGCCGGCGACGCGCTGGAGCACGAGCGCGTGGGAAGAGACTTCCATCGCGCAGGCCTTGCAGCCGCGGTCGGCCATTTCGCGAAGGAGCCGCTGGACTTCCGGCGACTCGGGCGTCGTGTGCGACGCGTCGCGCTCGTCCGAGGGATTCGGTCCCACGCGGACCGTCACTGTGCCGATACGGCCGCACGGCAACCCCGCGGCGTCGAAGACTGCCGCGAGGAGATACGTGGTCGTGGTCTTGCCGTTGGTGCCGGTCACGCCGACGACCGTCAGCGATTCGCTGGGCTGGCCGTAGACCTGGCCGGCGAGTTCGGCCATCGCCAGCCGCGCGTCAGGGGTCCGCAGCCACGGAACGTCCAGGCCCGGCGGCTCCGGCGTTTCGGCCACGATCGCGGCGGCGCCGCGGCGCGCGGCCTCGGCCGCGAACTGAGCGCCGTCCGTGCGCTGTCCGCGAATCGCGACGAACACGACGCCTGAGGCGGCGGCGCGCGAATCGTGCGTGACGCCGGTAACCACGAGGTTGGTGCGTCCGGCGCGCTCGATCCGCGCGCGCGCGTCCGGAGCGAGCGAACGCACCGCCGCGGTCAGCGCGCCCAGTGTCATCGACCGCTCCCGTCCGCGGCCGGATGACGGCGCAGCCGAATGAGACCGGTGTTGCCGGTATCGACGAACTCTCCGGGCATGGGCGACTGCGTGACCACCACGCCGTCGCCATCCGCGTTCATCGCGATCCCCAGGGCATTCGCGATCCGAAGCGCGTCTCTGAGCGTGAGCCCCCGGATGTCCGGCATGACCGGGCGGCCGCCGACCTGGGTAATCGTCGGCAGCGATCTGCGCGGCGACGGCGGCAGAATCTGGTTTGCCACGGCGACGATCGGAGCCGCGGGATTCACCGACGGCGTCGCACCAACCTGCTGCAGCGCGGCCTCGGCGATCTTCCGGAAGATTGGCGCGGCGACCACGCCGCCATATGCGGGCCCCTTCCTCGGCGTGTCGATGACGACGAGAATCGTGAGCGCCGGCTGGCGGGAGGGTGCGAATCCGACAAATGACACGTTGAAGTCGCTCTCGGAATACCGCCCATCGACGACCTTGGCGGCCGTTCCGGTTTTGCCGGCGACGCGGAACCGCTTCAGTGCCGCTTCCTTCGCGGTCCCGCGCTCGACGACGCCTTCCATGAGCGCGGTCATCGTCAGGGCGGTCTCGGGCGACATCACGCGACGGAGAACTTTTGGTTCCGTGACTTCACGGCGGCCGTCTTTCGTGACAGAGCGCAGGATGTGCGGCTCGACCAGCAGGCCCCCGTTGGCAACCACGCTCGCCGCGGACGCCATCTGCAACGGTGTGACGCCGACCTGGTATCCCATCGAGATCGACGCCAGCGTGCTGTCGTCGATCTGCCCGGTCGCCGGGATCCGGCCACGCGACTGTCCTGGGAAGTCCGGAGAAAGCGCCTGGCCGAATCCGAACCGGCGGACGTGCTGCATGAGCCGCTCACCACCGATTCGCTGGCCGATCTTGATGGCGCCGACGTTACTCGACTTGATCAGGACGTCCTCGAAACTCAGCACGCCGTAGTTGTGGTGCTGCGCCTCGTCGATTGGCTTGCTCCGGCCAGGAATGCGGATGATTCCGGGGCCGGTGTCGATCAGGTCCGTCGTCTTGAAGAAGCCGGCCTCGAGCGCCGCCGACGCCGTCACGATCTTGAAGGTCGAACCCGGCTCGTAGGTGTCGGTGACGACGCGGTTGCGGCGGGAGTCTTGAGGCTCATCCCAATAGATGTTCGGGTTGAACGTCGGATAGCTCGCCTGCGCCAGGATTTCTCCCGTGAACGGATCGAGGATGACGGCGAGCCCGCCGGCCGCGTTCACGGCGCGCACACCGGCGGCGAGCTCGCGCTCGGCGATGTTCTGCAACCTCAGATCTATGGTGAGTTCGAGGTTGGCACCCGCCGTCGGCGCCCGCTCGACCCGCGTCGAGATTTCGCGGCCGGTCCTGCTGCCGTCGACCTGCACGAAGACGCGGCCTTTGTGGCCCGCGATCAGGCTGTCGAACTTCGCCTCGACGCCTTCGGCGCCGTGGCCCTGATCGTCAACAAAGCCAAGCACATGCGAGGCGAGCGCAACCTTCGGGTAATACCGGCGGCTCTCCGCGTTCAGCGAAACGACCTCGGGAAGGCCCTCCTTCTTTCTTTTCTGAATCAACTCCTGCAACCGGAAGGAAGCGGCAGGCGAGACGAAACGGGGATTCCTCACGACGAGATACTTCCTGTCACCTTTCAAATCCGCGGCCAGCCGGTTCTGCTCCTTCAGCGTGCAGTCGCCGATGGCGGCGCAGATCTCGACGGCATCTTTTACCGGGTCCTTCGACCTCCTCGGGTAAGCAATGACCCGGTGGCTCTCCACCGAGTAGGCCAGCATCTCGCCGTTGCGGTCGACGATGTCTCCGCGTGCGGCCTCCGGCTCGAATACGTTCTGCTGCTGTTCGCGCGCCTTGGCGACAAACGATTCGTGGGACACCACCTGCAGGAACACCAGCCGCGCCTCGAGGGCGACGGCCCAGAACAGAATGAGTCCGAGCGCCACGAGCAGCCGCGACTTCATGTCGCGCCGCCACGAGTTTTCGAACGAGGCATCCGGACGGTCCTGCGGCTCGAGAGCCGCGCCGACCGAAATGCGGCCGAGGGCCGCGCGGGTGATCCACTGCTTCAACATGACCGGCTCCCTGTGGCCTTCTAGCGAACGGCCGCGACGATCGCGCGGTCAGGCGGTGTGGAGGGAGGGACACGCTCGATCACCAGCGTGTCCCCTTCGGTGGGCTCGACGAGTCCGAGTTCGGCGGCCGCGCGCTGCTGCAGGAGCTGCGGCCGGAGCAGTTGTTCGAGCTCGAGCCGGTAGCGCCGGCTGAGCGCTTCCTCCCTGGCGAGCTCGTCCTTCAGATCCTCGACGCGGTATCCAGTCGTGACGCTCGTGAACTTCGGCGCCAGCGCGATCATGAGCATGGCGACCATCACCCCGGCCCACGCAAGCATGCGCAGGAACTCCTTCTTCTGATCCGCATCCACCTCGCGGACGACGGGGTTGTTTCTGATGTCCTGCTTGATGGCGAACTCGAGGTCGATGCTCATGCCACTTTCTCCACCACCCGCAGCCGCGCGCTCCGCGCGCGGGGATTGCGGGCCACTTCTGCTTCGCCGGGCTGCAGGGGCCGGCGCGTCACCGCGGCCACCGTGCCCCCGTCCACGAGCCGTCGCATCGTGTGTTTCACGATCCGATCCTCGAGCGAGTGGAACGCGATCACCGCCAACCGTCCTGCCGGCCCCAGCAGCCCCGCGGCGTTTTCGACGAACGCCTCGAGCCCGTCCAGCTCCCCGTTTACCCAGATCCGCAACGCCTGGAACGTCCGCGTCGCCGGATCGATCCGTTGCCATCCGCCGCCCCCGGCGGCGCGCCTCACCGCCGAGGCGAGATCGCCGGTGGTATTGAGCTCGCCCCTGTCGCGCACCGCCAGAATCGATCTGGCGATCTGCCGTGAACGCCGCTCCTCACCGAACCGATAGATGACGTCGGCCAGGGTCCCGGGATCCACCTCCGCCAGCCGCGCGATCAACGGTTCGCCGCTCGACCGATCCATCCGCATGTCGAGCGGTCCACTGTGCCGAAAACTGAACCCGCGGCCGGCGTCGTCGATCTGCATCGACGACACGCCGAGATCCGCCAGGATTCCGCTCGCCGCCTCGATCGATCGCTCCCGCATCACGCGGCCGATCTCGCGATAGTCGGCGTGCACGAACTCAACGCAACCCAGCCGCTCCTTCAGGCGATCGCGCGCGATGACGAGCGCCTGTTCGTCCCGGTCGATCGCGACTACCCGCCCCGCCCCGGCCTCGACGAGCGCCGCGATGTGCCCGCCCGCGCCCGCCGTACAATCGACGTAGATGCCGTCAGCCCGTGGCGCCAACATCGACACGACTTCGGCCACGAGGACCGGAGCGTGCCGTCCGTCAGATTCCGTGCTCCGCGAGCGCTCGTGCGTCGTCATCCGTGAACGGCTCGCTCTTGAGCTTCGTGAGGAACCGTTCGTGGTTCCACACTTCGAGAAACTCCACCTGGCCGAGGACGTCCACGTCGCCGGTCATTCCGGCAGCCTCTCGGAGGCGGCCTGGAATGAGAACGCGGCCCTGGATGTCGAACTCGGTGACCTGTCCGTAGAAATTGACGCGGTCGAGGAACTTGACGCGCGCCGGATGGGTGCTTGGCATCTTCGACAGCCTGTCTTCCACTGCGACCCACACCGGCATCGGGTAGATGCGGACGGAGTCTCCAGACAGGCTCGTGACGTACACACCCTTGGCGCCGTGCTGGTCCTCGACAAACGCCTTGAAGGCAGTCGGGATCTTCAGCCGCCCTTTGTCGTCAATCCTGGCTGAATAACTTCCCCGCAGCACCTTTTTTCTCCACTTAGCTCCAGATAAGTCCACGAGATAGTAGAGGTACGTTTGGGACGTGTCAACCGTAAATAACAGAGCGTACTGGACTTACGTCTAACTTTCGCCAGAGAACATCTGGCGAAAATCAGGCTGCGTGGTACCATCCCAAACCGCATGCTCCGCGCCGGCCTCGTAGGCCTCCCCTCCTCCGGAAAGACCACCCTCTTCCAACTGTTGACGAGCGCCCGTGAAGCCCCGCGCAGCCACGGGAAGACGGAAGCAAACGTCGGCGTTTCACGCGTCGCGGACGATCGGCTCGATCGACTCGCGGCGTTGTTTCAGCCGAAGAAGTTCACGCCGGCGACGGTGGAATTCGCGGACATGGCAGCGGGCCGCGGCGACGCGAAGTCGCTGCTCGACGTGGTCGCGTATCGCAACGCCGACGCGCTGCTCCACGTCGTGCGCACGTTCGACGATCCGGCGCTGCCGCATCCGAAAGGCAGCCTCGACGCGCGCCGCGATGCGCAGACGATCGAAGAGGAATTCATCCTGGCCGATCTCGGCGTTGTCGAACGCCGGCTCGAGCGCCTCGACAAGGATCTGAAGAAGACACCGTCAGCGGAATTGAAGAAGGAACACGAGCTGCTCGTGCAAGGACGCGCGGTGCTCGACGAGGGCCGCGCGCTGCGCACGCTGGGACTGTCCGTCGAGGATGCGCGGCGCCTGCGCGGCTTTCAGTTTCTCTCCGCGAAGCCCCTGCTCCTCGTGATCAATCTCGACGAAGCGCACGCCGGCGACGCCGAGCGTGCCGCCGACGCGCACGGACTCACGGCGTGGGTCGCGTCGAGCGGCGCGGCCGCGGTGGGCGTGTGCGCGAAGATCGAGCTCGAGATCGCGCAGCTCGATCGCGCGGATGCCGCGGCATTCATGGCCGACCTCGGGCTCAGGGAGTCCGGCCTCGATCGCGTGATTCGCGCGGCGTACGGCCTCCTCGGCTACATGTCGTTCTTTACGGTCGGCGAGGACGAGTGCCGGGCCTGGTCGATCCCGCTCAATACGCCCGCCCCGCGCGCGGCGGGCGCGATTCATTCCGACATCGAACGGGGTTTCATCCGGGCCGAGGTCGTGCCGTGCGACACCCTGCTGTCACGCGGTTCGCTCGCAGCCTGCCGCGATCACGGCGAGCTCCGGCTCGAGGGCAAGGAATACATCGTGATGGACGGTGACGTGATCAACTTCCGCCACGCCACGTAGTAGCATGCGCGCGAGTTGCAGGCGGCACGCCTCGTGAGCGCGATCAAAACCGTAGTGGTCTGTGAGGCGCAGGTGCCGTTCGTTCGCGGCGGCGCAGAAGCGCTGGTCCGCGAGCTCGTCCGGCAGCTCAGAATCCAGGGCTTCGACGCCGAGCGCGTGAGCCTTCCCTTCAAGTGGTACCCGAAGGAAGAGATCCTGGCGCACGCCGCGGCGTGGCGGCTGCTCGATCTCTCCGAGAGCAACGGCAAGCCGATCGATCTCCTCATCGGCACGAAGTTTCCCACCTATCTCGCGCGGCATCCGCGCAAGGTCACGTGGCTCGTGCATCAGCATCGCGGCGCCTACGAGCTGGTGGGCACGCCGTACAGCAACTTCGCGCATGACGAGCACGACGTGGCGCTGCGCGAGCGGCTCCTCTCAATCGACACGACGTCGCTCGGCGAGTCGCGCGGTCTCTACAGCATCTCGGCGACGATCGCGAATCGCCTGCAGCGCTACAACGGCCTCACGGCGACGCCGCTCTACCATCCGCCGCGGCTGGCCGATCGTTTCAGAGCCGGCGAGGCGGGCCACTACGTCCTCTCCGTCGGCCGTCTCGAAACGGTCAAACGCGTGGACCTGGCCATCAAGGCGATGACTCACCTGCCGGCGTCGTTGTCGCTCGTGATCGCCGGCGCCGGCTCGCACCGCGAGCCACTCGAGGCGCTCGTCGCATCACTCGGGCTGGGATCCCGCGTTCAGTTTCTCGGCGAAGCCACGGATGATCAGATCGTGGACCTGTACGCCGGCGCGCTCGCAGTCATTTTTCCGCCGTTCGATGAGGACTACGGCTACGTCACGCTCGAGGCGTTCCTCTCTCATAAGCCGGTCGTGACCACGAAGGATGCCGGTGGCCCGAACGAATTCGTCCGGGACGGCATGAACGGCTGCGTGACCGACCCCGATCCGAAGGCGATCGCCCAGGCGGTCGCCGGTCTCGACGCCGACCGCCGCCGGGCCGCACGCATGGGCGACGCCGGTTACGATCTGGCCCGGGAGTTCACCTGGACAACCGTGATCGAGAGACTGACCGCGGCGTCATGACCAAGCTCATCATCCAGATCCCGTGCCTGAACGAGGCGGAGACGCTGCCGGCGACGCTGGCGGATCTGCCGCGTACGCTTCCGGGCATCGACACGATCGAGTACCTGGTCATCGACGACGGCTCGCGCGACGAGACGGCGGCGGTCGCGCGCGCGCACGGCGTCCACCACGTCGTCAGATTCCGGCGGCAGAAGGGTCTCGCCGCCGCGTTCATGGCCGGCATCGACGCCTGCCTCAAGCTCGGCGCCGACGTCATCGTGAACACCGACGCCGACAACCAGTACTCGGGCAAGGACATCATCAAGTTGATCAATCCGCTGCTTGCCGGCGAGTACGACATCGTCATCGGCGACCGCAACATCCGGGAGATACGTCATTTTTCCTGGCTCAAGCGGCTGCTGCAGCGATTCGGCAGCTGGACGGTCCGGCAGGTCTCGAGCACCGAAGTCCCTGACACGACGAGCGGCTTCCGCGCCTACACACGCGAAGCGGCGCTCCGGATGACGCTCGTGTCAGATTATTCCTACACGCTGGAGTCGATCATCCAGGCCGGCAAGCGGCGGGAGGCGATCGGGCATGTCGAGGTCACGACGAACGAGGTGACGCGCCCGTCGCGGTTATTCGACAGCATGGTGGGCTACATCCGCCGCTCGGGCGCGACGATCGTCCGCATCTACACGATGCACGAGCCGCTGAAGGTGTTCACCTACCTCGGTTCGCTCGTCTTCATCGTCGGGCTGATTGGCGGCGGGCGCTTCATTTATTTCTACTGGATCGGCGAGGCTTACAAGCATCTCGCGTCCCTCGTCGCGTCCGCCGTCTTCATGATCCTGGGTTTCCAGGTCGTCCTCATCGGACTCGTCGCGGATGCGATCTCCGGTACCAGGAGACTCATGGAAGACCTGCTGTATCGGGCGCGGTCAGCGGAACTCGACCGCGGCGCCGCTGCGCGAACAGATGACGGGAGCCCGCGCTGATGGCGGAACCCCAGGCCGTCTCGATCCTGATTCCGGCATTCAACGAAGCCGGCGCCATCGCGGACGTGATCGCGGAGCTCAACGCGGCGGCGCCGTGGCGCGAGATCATTGTCGTGGACGACGGCTCGACGGATGGAACGGCTGACAGAGCGGCCGACGCCGGCGCACGCGTCGTGCGCCATCCCTACAACAAGGGAAACGGCGCAGCGGTGAAGTCCGGAATCCGCGCCGCCACGGGCGACTTCATCCTCATCATCGACGGCGACGGCCAGCACAAGCCGTCCGATGCCCTCGCGCTCACGAGCCAGGCGGGCGAATACGATCTCATCGTCGGCGCGCGGTCGTCCGGCACGCAGGCAGGATCGACCCGGCGCTTCGGAAATGCCGCGCTCAACAGATTCGCGAGTTTTCTGACGGAGCGCGAGATTCCCGATCTCACCTCGGGATTCCGGTGCGCGCGGCGCGAGTACCTGCTCGACTTCATCCACCTGCTGCCAAACGGTTTCTCAACGCCGACGACCACGACGATGGCGTTCCTGCGGGCCGGGTACAACGTCGCGTTTCATCCCGTGGAAGCGAGGCAGCGGATAGGCACGTCGAAGATCCGCTTGAGCAAGGACGGACCGAAGTTCCTGCTCATCATGCTGCGTGTCATGACGATCTTCAGTCCCTTCCGCGTGTTTCTGCCGATCGCGGCGGTATCCTTCATCGCGGGCGCCGCGTACGGCGCGTACACGCTCGTGACGGAAATCCACATCGCGCCAGCGTCGGCATTGCTCATCACCCTTTCGGTCGTCATCTTCCTCATCGGACTCGTGTCGGAGCAGATCTCCGCAATGCGCTTCGATGGCCGGCGGTAGCTTTCCGCGCACGTTCGTACTTGCCGCGGCGGCTGTGGCGCTGCTCGCACGGCTGGCCTTTGGGCTCGGCTACTGGGTCAACGAGGCACTGAACCGCGACGAAGTCGAGTACCTCTCGCTGGCGCGAAGTCTTACGGCCGGCGACGGCTACAGGTACGACAAGCACGTGGAGGACGGGCCGGTGCAGCCCTTCGGGCGCGCACCTGGCTATCCGGTCTTTCTGGCGTTGATCGGCGCAGGCCGCGAATATGTCGAGCGCGTGCCGATGAACGTGAAGGTGGCCCAGTCCTTCGCCGGTGCCATCGGCGTCGTGCTGATCGCATTCGCCGCGTTCCGCCTGGGGGGCGAGCGATCCGCGAAGGCTGCAGCAGTGCTCGCTGCGGTGCATCCCCCACTGATCTGGATCGCTGGTTACGCCTACAGCGAAGCGGTGTTCTGGCCCATCGGTATCGCGCTCGCTTTGCTCACCAGTCGCGCGATTGAGACTGGTGCGCCGCCGGGCGCGACGATGACGGTGTGGAAGCGCGCGCTGCTGCTGGGAGCCGGCGCCGGCATTGCCATCCTCGTTCGCGCGGCAACCCTGCTCTTCGTCCCGCTGTGCGGCCTGTATCTCATCTGGAAGCGGCAATGGATCACGCTCGCCGGCCTCGTGCTCGGGCTCGTGCTGGTGCTCACGCCATGGACGATTCGTAACATCAACTTCTACGGACACTTCGTGCTCGTAGCGTCCGACGGCGGCGTCACGTTCTGGACCGGCAACAACGCCCTCGCGCCGGGCGAAGGCGACATGGCTGCGAATCCGCACCTGAAGATCGCGAATCAGAAACTGCGTGACCAGCATCCACACCTGACCGAAGAGCAGATGGAGCCGATCTACTACCAGGAGTCCCTCGGCTGGATTCGATCGCACCCGGGCGACTTCGCGTGGCTCATGGCGAAGAAGGTGTTCTACCTCATCGTCCCCATCGGGCCGTCGTACCAGGTGCACTCGGCGCGGTACTACTGGGCGAGCGTCCTGTCGCTTGCTGTTCTCGTACCGCTCGCTGCCGTCGGCGGGTGGCGGCTGGGCTCCGAGCGCGGACGGCTCGTGGGAATGTGGCTTCTGGCCGCCGCGGCGATCGCGACGTGCCTCGTCTTCTTTCCACAGGAACGCTTCCGCATTCCGGTGATCGATCCGGCGTTGATTCTCCTGGCGAGTGGTCTCTGGGCTACGAGGACGTGGAACGACGCGCAGGGCGGGGTGAACCGGAGGGCGGCGTGACGCCGGTCGGACGCCAGATCGTCGTGATGATCACGACGTCATATCCGCGATTTCCTGGCGACGGCATAGGCAGTTTCATCGCGCCCATCGCCAAAGGCGTGGCTGCGCGCGGTCACGCGGTGCATCTCGTCGCCCCGGCGCATCCAGAGATCCGCCTTCCTGACCAGGAGGACGGCGTCCAATTCCACTTCTACAAGTACGCACCCGGCAATCCGAAGTCGTGGGGCTATGCCAGCGGCCTCAAGGCCGATACGGCCCTCCGCGCATCGGCCTGGGCCGCGGCGCCGCTCGGTGTCCTCGCGGGTATACGTGCGGCGAGGCGCGTGGCGGCCGATTTCGGCGCCACCGTCCTCCACGCACATTGGGTGATTCCGAATGGCGTCATCGCGGCCGCCGCGGCACGCTCTCTGCCCATCGTCACCAGCCTCCATGGATCTGACGTCTTCGTCGCGGAGCGAAGCGGTCTTGCGAGGCGAGGCGCGAAATACGCTTTCGACCGATCGGGCTGGGTCACGGCCTGCAGCGACGACCTGCGCGAACGGGCGATCAGACTTGGCGCCAACAAGGACCGGATCGACACCGTTCCGTATGGCGTCGACACGTTCCGGTTTGCGCCGGGTGCCGTCGTCCGTGCCGCCGTGCGACACGAGCTCGGCATCGGTGACGCGCCGTTCGTATTTGCGGCGGGGCGACTCGTCAGCAAGAAGGGCTTCGAGTACCTCATTGATGCCGTGGCCGCGCTCGGCGATCTTCCGACCCTGCAGGTCGCCATCGCCGGCGCGGGCGATCTTCACGACGCACTTGCCGGCCGCGCCGCGTCCTTTGGCGGACGCATCCGTCTGCTCGGAAACAAGTCTCAGGACGAGATCTCCCGCCTCTGCGCGGCCGCGGACGTCATCGTTGTCCCTTCCATCCGAGACGACGCGGGCAACGTCGACGGCCTGCCGAACTTCGCACTGGAGGCGCTCGCGTCAGCGACGCCGGTTATCGCCAGCCGCGCAGGCGGTTTGCCGCAGGTCATCGACGACACGGTCAGTGGAAGGCTCGTGCCCGAGCGCGACGCCGCGGCGATCGCGGGGGCGATCCGCGAGCTGCTGCGCCAGCCCGATGTCGCGGCCCGAATCGGACAGGCAGCGCGTGCCCACGTCAGCGAGCAGTTCGGCTGGGGCCGTACGGCAGAAGGCTTGGAGCGTGCATACGAGCACGCTAGCCAGAGTCCACTGAAACTGAAGTAGCAGCCTGGACAGCGCCCTCAGGCCCCGCGAAGCATGTAAACTCCTTACCCGCATGAGTTTGCGAGTGCCGTTCATGTCTCTGGTCCCAGGAGACGATGCCGCCGCCGTTCGACAAGCCATCGATCGCGTCGTTGCCAGCGGCTGGTTCATCCTGGGCCCCGAAGTCGACGCCTTCGAAGCGGAGTTCGCGTCGGCGTCCGGCGCGGCGCACGCAGTCAGCGTCGGCACCGGCACGGATGCGATCGCGCTCGCGCTTCGAGCGATGGGCGTCGGACCAGGGGACGAGGTCATCACGTCGCCGCTCTCGGCGGTCTTCTCAGCGCTCGGGATCATGATGGCCGGCGCGACGCCGGTGTTCGCTGATATCGACCCGGATCGTTTGACGATGGATCCGGCGGCGACTGGAGCAGCGGTCACATCGCGCACCGCGGCGCTGATGCCCGTGCACCTCTACGGCCAGCCTGCCGACATGCCCGCGATGATGGCGATCGCTCGCCGGCACAACCTCGCGGTGCTCGAGGATGCCTGCCAGGCGCACCTCGCCACGTGTAACGGACAGCCGGTCGGGACGTTCGGCATCGCCGGCGCGTTCAGCTTCTACCCCACCAAGAATCTCGGCGCCCTCGGTGACGGCGGCGCCGTGACAACGAGCGACGGCGCGCTCGCGGAGAAGTTGAAGCGGCTGCGGAACGGCGGCCAGACGAGCAAGTACGTGCACGCGGAGTTCGGGGTGAACAGCCGCCTCGACGAAATGCAGGCAGCAATCCTGCGCGCGCGTCTGCAACTCCTGCCGGCATGGACCGCCAGGCGGCGCGAGCGCGCCGCCGCGTACCGTCCAATGCTGAGGGGCGCGCGCATCACCGTACCGCCGGAGCGCGACTCGGGCCACGTCTACCACCTGTTCCCCGTTCTGACCGAGCGGCGTGATGCGTTCCAGGCGCACCTCGCTGCGGAAGGCGTGGGCACGCTCGTCCACTATCCTTTTGCGATCACCACGCAGGCAGCGGTGGCATCAGCGAAGCCCGCGCAGTGCCCCGTCGCTGAACGCATCGCCTCTGAGGTCGTCTCGCTGCCACTTCATCCCGCGCTCACGAGTGCCGAGCTCGAGTTCGTCTCGGCGGCGGTCCAGCGCTGGCGTCCATGACGGATTTGCTCGCGCTGAACGCCCTCGTCGCCATCCTCTTATTCATTGTGATCGCCGTGCTGCCGGGGGCGGCGTTCTTCCGCATGCCGATCTTGCGGCGGGACCTGCGCGCCGCGCTGCCCTCCGAAGAGCGCTGGTTCTGGCAGATTGTCACGAGCCTCGTCTGGTCGGTCGGTGTCGCGCTCGCGCTCGGCGCCCTGTCGGCGTACGCGATCGTTCGCGTCGCCGGCATCAACCTCTGGCTCGGCGTGTTTGTTCTGATCGCGTTTCGCGGGCGCCTCCGGATGGCCGCCGAATCACGGGGCCTCACGGCGGCTGTGATTCTGCCGCTCATCCTGGCGGGGTTCGCGCTCTGGCGATTCCTTCCTGCCGACGAGTACATCCTCGGCGGCAAGGATCCGGGTGTCTACGTCAACGAGGGCATCAGCCTCGCTCGCACCGGAACGATCTTCAGGCGCGACGCGATCGTCGCTGACGTGCCGGCCGACCAGAAGGAACTGTTCTTTCACGACTACCCGCCGACGGAGTACTACGGACTGCGGTTCATGGGCGTGTTCCTGAACGATCCGGCGACAGGCGAGGTCATTCCAGGTTTCCCGCATCTCCTGCCCGCGTCGATTGCGCTCGGGTACGGCGTCGGCGGGCTGTATGGCGCCACATCGACGACCGTGTTCTGGGCGGTGTTGGGACTTCTCGCGGTCTACTTCTTCGGCGCGCGGCTCGCCGGCCGCGCCCCGGCGTTTGCGGCCACGCTGCTGCTGGCGCTCAACGTCATCGAAGCGTGGTACGGCAGATTCCCGAACGCTGAAGTCGTGATGCAGACGTTCGTTTTCGCGGGGCTGCTCGCCTTCTCCTACGCGGTCACCGATAACAATCGTTACTTCAGTTGGGTGGCGGGGGCACTCGGCGCGGCGCTCATCTTCCTGCGGTTCGACGCGTATCTCGCCATCGCGGCGATCGCGGGCGCGGCCGCACTCGTCTGGATCGTCGAACGCAAGTCGGCGGGCTGGCCGGCTGGACTGCTGATCGCAGCGGCAACGGCTTTGGCGTGGTGGTACTACGGCGGTCCGATGCGCGCGTATTTCTGGCAGTACCGCGAGAACCTGCCGGCCGTGGGAGCGGGCCTGGCCCTGTTCGGCGGGGCGCTCGCGGTGGTACTGGCGCTTGGCGCGATGCGCGGCACAGTCGCAACACCGTTGCGGCACACCGTGCCCGCAATTCTGATCGTGACGGTGATTGGCCTCGCGATCTACGCGCTGTTCTTCAGACAGCCGGCCGGGCGTCTTGCGGCATGGGACGCCTACGCACTCCGGCGCTTTCGCGACGCCTATGTCTTCTGGCCGGCGCTCATCGCGGGCCTCGTGGGCTTTGCGATGCTGGCCTGGAAGCGCTTCTGGAAGGAGCCGGCGTTCTTTCTACTCATGGCGGCCTTCGTCGTCTTTTTCTTCTATAAGCTTCGAATCCAGACCGAGCACTTCTGGATCGCGCGCAGATTCCTGCCCGTCATCCTCCCGGGACTCTTGCTCCTCGCGTCCGCCGGCGCCTTCGGTGTGTTCGACAACAAGAGAGGGCGGCCGGTATGGCGCGCGGCCGCCGCGACGATCTTCCTCGGCTTCATCGGCTGGCAGTACGCCGTCGCGGCGGCACCAGTCGCTGCGCACGTCGAGTACCGCGGCGCGATTCACCAGTTACAGAAGCTCGCCGACCGCGTCGGAGATCGCGACCTCGTGATCTTCGAAAACCGCGAGTCGGGTGGAGACGTGCACGTGCTCGCGCTCCCGCTCGCCTACGCGTTCGGCAAGAACGTGCTGCTCCTCGACAGCTGGCAGCCGAACCGGCGCAAGATGGAGGAATTCCTGAAGGGCGCGGCGACCCGGTATGACCGCGTGCTCTTCGTCGCCAACGCCGGCACCGACCTGCTCTCGAGTTCGATCGTCGGCACGCCGATCGTGTTCACGCCCGTCTCGCTGCCGGAGTACGCGACCAGCGGGTGGGACGAATACCCGGCCGGCCCGCGACAGAAGGATCTCGGCTACTGCCTCTATCAACTCTCGATTGGTCAGCAGGAACGCCGGGGCCTTACGCTCGACGTCGGCGGCCTCGACGATCTCCACGTTCGAAGCATGTTCGCGCGCGAGACGACGGAAGGCCGCAGTGTCAGATGGACCAAGCGGATGTCATTGGTGGCGGTGACCGGCCTCGCAGGCACGGAGACCACGTTGACGATGGTGATGCACAACGGCGGGCGGCCGGCCAAGGCGCCCGCGGCGGCCGTGGAGGTGTTCTTCAACAACGTGTCGCTCGGAACCATCGCGGTTGGCGACGGTTTCCGGGAGTACCGCGTGACGTTGCCGCCGGATCTCGTTCGAGCGGCGGCGGCGAACCCCGATCCCGCCGAATTGCGCCTGATGTCTACGACATGGAAGCCGATCGACTATCTGGGCGGCACCGATAACCGTGACCTCGGCGTGATGATCGATCGCATCGAAATACACTGATACCTGCGCCGGGCCTGAAGGCCCGGCCAACTCACACGATGTCCGGCCTTCAGATTCCGAATCCACGCGAGCGGGCCCTGGTGCGCGCGGCCGACATCGCAACCGCGCCATTTTCGTGGTTCCGCACTCGTTCCGCGCCTGCAGGTGCCATACGCCGCGTCCTCCTGCTCAGGCTCGAACGCATCGGGGACCTGCTCATGGTGCTCGACGCCATCAGCGAGGCTCGCGCGGCGTGGCCTGACGCGGAGATCGATCTCGCCGTTGGCTCCTGGAATCTGCAGATAGCAAAGCTCGTCGGCGGCGTGACCAACGTGCATGTCCTCGACGTCCCGTGGCTCGCGCGCGGCGACGCGGCAGACGGCTGGCCGGCGCTCATTCGCAAGGCGCGCGCGTGGCGCTCGCGCAGCTACGACCTCGCCATCAACTTCGAGCCGGACATCCGCAGCAACTTTCTGATGTGGCAGAGCGGCGCCCGGGCGCGTCATGGCTACTGGACCGGCGGCGGCCGCGCCTTCCTGACCGACGCGATTGCGTACGAGCCGGAGAAACACGTTTCCGTCAACGCGCGCACGCTCGTCGCCCGCGCCGCCGACATGCAAGCCGCCGGCGCCGCGCTCAAGCGCGGTTCAGCGCCGGCCGGCCGTCGGCTGGTGCTTCCTCCCGATGCAAAGGGACGCGCGATCGAGCTCGTCGGTCAGGGCAGACGGCCCCTCGTCGGCGTGCATGCGAGCGGCGGTCGGGAATCGAAGCAGTGGCATCTCGATCGATTCGCCGACGTCGCGCGCGAGCTGGCGCGTCAGCGAAACGCCACGATCGTCCTGACGGGGTCCGAAAGCGATCGTCCGCTGGTCGACAAGGTGGCCGCGAGACTCGGCGGTGTTTCGACGCTCAATCTCTGCGGGGAGCTCGATTTGGTCGATCTCGCCGCAGTGCTTGCGAGTCTCGATGTCTTCGTCACCGGCGACACCGGCCCCATGCACCTGGCCTCGGCGGTGTCCACGCCCGTCGTGGCCCTGTTCGGCCCGGCGGATCCGCGCCGGTACGGTCCGACGTCACCGCGCCAGCGGGTCATTCGCGTGGATCTGCCCTGCAGTCCGTGCGGCATGGTCCGGCTCCCGCCGGAGCGCTGCCGCGGCCATGTTCCCGATTGCATGGACGGAATTCAGGTCGGTGCCGTCGTCAAAGCGGCCCTCGATCTGCTGGACGAGACCGTTCCGGTGAGACAGACTGCAGTCGACTGAATGCGCGGCACGAAGATCACCCTTTCGACATCCAGCGGACGCGAAGTCTCCGGCGACCTGGCCTCGTTTCTCAGCGCCGATCTCGGCGAGCGCGCGCGCGTGGACGCCAACGCCTGGATCAAGGCCCTGCGGCATGCTCCCTACGACGGCGTGCCGATGCGGCAGCGCTTCACGTATCGCGATGACTCGCTTTGGTGGTTCACCGAGATCTACCTGCACAAGATGAAGCGGCTCGACCAGGCAGTTTCGGTGCTGATGGCGCTCGAGCAGGCCGCGGACGCAGAGTCGCCAACGGGTCTGACCGTTCACACCGACAACGCCGTGGTTCGAGACGCGGCGGTTGCATTTGCCGCGAAGCGTAACCTCACGCTCGACGTGGTCGGCACCCAGTCCGAAGACGACCACCTCACGTGGAACAGCTTTCAGATTGGCGCCACCGCCGAGTTATCCCGCCTCCGCGGCGTGACGCACGTGCCGAGGAAACCCAAAGTCGCGGCCTTCGTGCACACGGCGTTCTGGAGGACCTCGCCGGGGGTCGAACGGCCGATCCAGGAGAGCTACATCGGCGCCGTGCTCGACGCCGTCGCAGCTGCCGCCGGCGATGACGAGCTTTACTGCGTCGGCGTCGGTCCGCGACGTAACTTCAAGGCGCGGCGCTGGTGGGACGCGCTCGGCGTGTCGGTGCCCTACGCGCGCATGATCACGCCCGTGGAAAAACTGACGCCACGATCGGCGCTCGACGGGAGCATCGGACTCTGGCGCCAGCGGCGCCGCCTGGCCGCCGAACTGACGGCCGGTGACGGCATCCGCGAAGCGTCGATGTTCCGGGGATACGACCTCTGGCCCGTCGTCGACCGCGAGCTCACGGCGGTCGCCATGCTTCAGTGGCCCTGGTCGGCGCGCGCGATGGACGAGGCCGGCTCGGCGCTCGACGCGGTCGCTCCCGCATCGGTCGTCACCTATGCCGAAGCCGGCGGCTGGGGCCGCGCGCTCATGCTGGAGGCGCGGCGCCGCGCCATCCCATCGATCGGACTCCAGCACGGTTTCATCTACCGCCACTGGCTCAACTACCTGCACGAGGCTGACGAGATCCAGGCGTCCGGCGCGGACCGCGGCTGCCCGATTCCTGACGTCACTCTTCTTTTCGATCGGTACGCTGAGCGGCACCTTCTCGAGGCCGGACACTTCCCCGCGGCCACGGTCGAAGTCACTGGAAACGCCAGGCTGGATCAGCTGGTCTCGCAGTGCGCGGCGCTGAAACCGATGCGCGACGCGCTTCGGCGGGAGTTCTGCTCGACGGCCGATCAACCGCTGGCTGTTCTTGCCGCAAAGTACACCGAGATTCGTGGCGTGCTCGGCGACCTCGCCGAAGCGGTCCGGGGGATTCCTGGCATGCGGCTCGTGATCAAGCCCCACCCCGCGGAGACGCCCGAGGAGTATGCCGCGGTCACCGCGACGACACCGAACATCTCGGTCGCCGATCCGGCGGCGGATCTCGCGCGACTCCTTACCGCCGCCGACGCGCTGGTCACGATGAACTCGACGGTGGCGATCGATGGGCTCGTGCTCGGGATACCCGCGCTCGTCGTCGGAATTCCGAACAACCTGAGCCCAATGGTGGATGCCGGCGCGATGCTCGGCGCCAGCGGAACCGCGCAGATACGCCAGCAACTTCAATCGCTCCTGTATGATCGCCAGGTTCGGCGGACGGTCACCGACGCCGGAGCCGCGTTTGCCAGCCGCTATGAACTGGCCTCAGACGGCCAGGCGGC
>Ga0134127_10000230_pt1 | contig 63563 bp, 34 predicted proteins | sample KB31753_FD_96459 | JGI IMG/M metagenome (GOLD analysis project Ga0134127, IMG submission 96459) | Terrestrial soil microbial communities with excess Nitrogen fertilizer from Kellogg Biological Station, Michigan, USA - KB3-175-3 | ecosystem: Environmental > Terrestrial > Soil > Unclassified ... | reverse complement strand
TGGCTCCTGGCCGGCTGCCTGCCCTCAGCCGTCCCTTCGGGACGGATCCCTTTGGGCCGTCGACCCAGCGTTGAAACGCTGGGCTATTCTCACCAGTCCCTTCGGGACACTGAGTGATCGGAATTCGGCGGCGCGTTCGGTTTGTGTGCGTATATAAGGCTCCCATATATCAGATTTCAAAACTCCCAGCAAAACCGCGGCCGCGAAGAATTCTGTCCTGCGCCCCCGAGGTAAAACGATCGTCTGCTGCGTCGACCGGTATGTCCTATTCCCGCGTTGTCTGCCATCCGCCGCCAAGCGCCTTGTAAAGCTGGATGATGGCGATGAGTTCGCCGACCTGCGCCTGGACTTGCGCGCGTTGGGTGGGATAAAGTTCCTGCTGCGCCTGGAGGACTTCGTAGTAACCCGACCTGCCGCCAACGTAGCGTTGCGTGGCCAGGTCAACAGATGAGGCCAGGGCGGTTGCCGCCTGTGCGTTATAGAGCCGGGCCTCGCCGAGCTTTTGGCGGCCAATCAATGCGTCCGAGACTTCTTGAAACGCAGTCAGGACACTCTGTTCGTAAGCGGCCTTGGCTTCGTCGAACCTCGCCTTCGAGGCGCGATACTGCGCGCGCAGTTGTCCGCCTTGAAACAGCGGACCCGTCAGGGTCGCCCCCACGTTCCACATGTTGCCCGCACCCGCGGTGAACGCAGACAATTCGGGACTGACCCTGCCGATGAAAGTGGTCAGGCCGAGCTGTGGAAAGAAATTCGCCAGGCTCGCGCCGATGTTCGCATTGGCGGCAACGAGCTGTTGCTCGCTTGCCAGCACGTCGGGACGGCGTCGCAATAATTCACTCGGCAAGCCGGGCGGAATTTCCGGAGCGATCAGCGTCTGGTTCGTCAGGGAATTTCTCGCGATCGGACCGGGGTTGCGGCCGAGCAGCACGTTGAGCTGATTCTCGGTGGTCGCGATGTTCAACTCCAACCGCGGGATGATGGAAGCGGCGTTCGCAAGCGCGGCGGCGGCACGGTCCGTTTCCAGTTTGGAAGCCGCGCCGGCATTCAACCGATCCTCGAAGAGCCGAAAGCTGGCGGTATAGGCATTGGTCGCCTCGCGCTGGATGGAGAGTTCCTCGTCGAATTGCAGCAACTGAAAGTAGGCCGTGGCGACCTCGCTCACGAGCGATGTCGTGATGCTGCGCCGGGCTTCATCCGTTGCGAAGTACTGGGCGCGCGCGGCTTCGCTCTGCCGGCGGATACGTCCCCACAAATCAACTTCCCAAAAGGCATTAAGATTGATCTGCGCGTAACTCTCCGTCGCGCCGTTCAGACCCGCCGGCGTATTGAAGAGCGCGTTGCGGCCGCGGCCCACGGCGCCGCCATAGCCCGCCTGGGGAAAAAGCGGCGCGCGAGCAACGACGGCGAGATTCCGGGCTTGTTCAACTCGCGCTGCCGCCTGGCCCAGATCGTAGTTGTTGGTAACCGCCGCTTGAATCAAGCCAAGCAAGGTCGGGTCTTTGAACACTTCCCACCACGGCAGGTCGGCAAAGGAGTTGGTGGATGGGCTCGGAGCGAAACGGAAATCGTGCGGCGCATCCACGGCGGGCCGTTTGTAGTTCGGTCCAATTGCACAACCGGACGAGACGGCCAGCACGACAAAGCCCAACCACAGCATGAAAGCAAAGCTGCTGTGGCTCTCACATCCGCGGGAAACACATTGGTCTGCTTGCAACTCAATGCGCTTCATGAGCAATCGGGCTGACCGGAGTTTCAGGCGCAGGCTGGCGAGCCGGCCCAAGGCGCACCGTCAGTTTGCGGATGACGACATAGAAGACCGGCGTGAGGAACAGGCCAAAGAAAGTGACCCCGAGCATCCCGGAAAACACCGCGGTGCCGATTGCCTGCCGCATTTCCGAGCCGGCGCCTGTGGCCAGCACCAGCGGCACGACGCCGAGAATGAACGCGAAGCTCGTCATCAGAATCGGCCGCAGCCGGAGGCGCGCGGCTTCGATGGCAGCGTCGGTGATGCTTTTGCCAGTGTCTTCGAGCTGCTTTGCAAACTCGACGATAAGGATGGCGTTCTTGCTCGCGAGGCCAACGAGGACGATGAGGCCAATCTGCGTAAAGATGTTGTTGTCCATGTGCCGCAACCAGACGCCGGTGATGGCGCTCAACAGGCACATGGGCACGATGAGGATGATCGCCAGCGGCAGACTCCAGCTTTCGTACTGCGCGGCGAGGGTGAGGAACACCAGCAGGACGCAAAGCGGGAAGATGAACACGATGGTGTTGCCTGCGAGGATCTCCTGATAAGTCAGGTCGGTCCACTCATAGTTCATTCCGGGCGGCAATTGCTTCGCGGCGAGTTCTTGTGCGAGCGCAATGGCTTGTCCCGAACTGATACCGGGCATCGCCACGCCGTTGATGTCGGCGGCGGGATACATGTTGTAGCGAATGACTTTATCCGGGCCAGTCATTTCGCGGATGTCCACGAGCGTGCCGAGCGGAAGCATATCGCCGGCGGCATTGCGGGTTTTGAGCTTGCGGATGTCCTCGGCACGAAGGCGAAAGTTCGCGTCGGCCTGCGCGGTGACCTGATAGGTGCGGCCGAAGCGGTTGAAATCGTTCACGTAGAGCGAGCCGAGATAGGTCTGCAACGTGTCGTTCACATCGCTCAACGCCACGTTCATGCTCTTGGCCTTCACGCGGTCCACGTCCACGTAAAGCTGCGGCACGCGGGTGGTGAAGGTGGTGAAGACCGTCGCCAGTCCAGGCGTCTGGCTGCCGTCCACCATCATCTTGAACGCCGTGCCGGCCAGCACATCAAGGCCATGGTCCGCGCGATCCTGGATCATCATCTTGAAACCCGCCGTTGCGCCCAACCCGCGCACGGGCGGCGGTGGGAGCACGAGTACTCGCGCATCGCGCAATTCCTCGAAGCGGGCGTAAAGCTGGCCCTGGATGGCCTTGGCCGATTTGCGCGGGTCTTTGCGGTCCTTGAATTCGTCGAGCGAGACGAACATCGTGCCGGCGTTCGGAAGATTCCCGCCGACCAGCAAATTGAAGCCGGGGAATTGCACGGTGCCCTTCACTCCAGGTATCGTTCGCGCGATCTCTCCGGCGCGGTTGATGATTGTTTGGGTGCGTTCCAGGCTCGCGCCATCGGGTAATTGCGCGAAGACGATGAGATAGCCGGAATCCACCGTGGGGATGAATCCGCCAGGGACAATCTTGAAGCCGCCCCACGTCAACACCAGCAGGCCCGCGTACACGGTCATCGCGACAACCGCGCGCCGCAACGTTCCTCCAACGGCGCGCGTGTAGCCATTCGTCGTGTAGCCGAAGCCTTTGTTGAATAGCCGAAAGAACCAACCCAGTACGCGTTCCATGGCGGCAGAAAACCAATCCTTCTTCGCATGATGGCTCTTCAACAGAATCGCGCTGAGCGCCGGCGAGAGCGTCAGGGAGTTGAACGCGCTGATGACCGTGGAAACGGCAATCGTAAGCGCAAATTGCCGGTAGAATTGTCCCGTAATCCCGCTGACAAACGCGGTCGGCACAAACACAGCGCACAAAACCAGCGCGACCGCGACGACCGGCCCACTGACTTCGTTCATCGCCTTCTTCGTCGCTTCGACCGGTGTCAAGCCAAGCGCAATGTTCCGCTCGACGTTTTCAACCACGACAATCGCGTCGTCCACGACAATGCCGATGGCAAGCACGAGGCCGAACAGCGAGAGATTGTTCAACGAGAAGCCAAACGCCTGCATTACGGCCAGCGTGCCGATGAGTGAGACCGGCACTGCGAGCAACGGAATAATGGACGCACGCCAGGATTGCAGAAAGACAATGACCACAATGACCACCAGCAGCACCGCTTCGAAGAGTGTATGGATGACCGCCTCGATGGATTCGCGCGCGAAGATGGTGGTGTCGTAAATGACCCGGTAGTCCACACCCGGCGGAAAGGTCTGCTTCAATTCCGCCAACTTGGCGCGCACCGCATCCGACGTGTCGATGGCGTTCGAGCCCGGCAGTTGGAAAATCACGAGCGCGGCAGCGGGTTTGCCGCTCAGTTGCGAGGCGACCGAGTAATCGCGAGCCGCCAGTTCCACCCGCGCCACGTCGCGCACGTGGGTGACCTGTCCTTGTGACCCTTGTTTGACAATGATTTCGCCGAACTCCTCTTCGGTCAGCAAGCGGCCCTGAGTGCTGATGGTGAGTTGGAAATCACTTCCGGAAGGGACCGGCGGCTGACCGATGGTGCCTGCGGCGACTTGCAGGTTTTGCTCGCGAATGGCGCGGACGACGTCGCCGGCGGTCATGTTGCGCGAAGCGAGCCGTTCTGGATCGAGCCAGATGCGCATCGAGTAATCGCGCGCGCCGAAGACCGTGACATCGCCGACTCCTGTAAGCCGCGCCAGTTGATCCCGCACCTGGAGGTAGGCGTAGTTGCCAAGGTAAAGTTCATCGCGTGAATCGTCAGGCGAAACAAGGTGCGCGACCATCGTGAGGTCAGTGGACTTCTTAGTGGTCGTCACGCCCAGGCGGCGCACTTCCTCCGGCAGCTTCGGCAGTGCGATGGCGACGCGATTTTGCACCAGCACCTGGGCTGTGTTGAGATCGGTGCCCAGCTTGAAGGTGAGGGTGAGTGTCATCACGCCGTCGCTCGTCGAGGTGCTCGACATGTAGAGCATGTTCTCCACGCCGTTGACCTCCTGTTCGATGGGCGTCGCGACGGTTTCGGCCAGCACTTTCGGATTCGCGCCGGGATAAACAGCGCGCACGACGACGGTGGGTGGGACGATTTCCGGATATTGCGCGATGGGCAATTGGTTCATCGCAATCAATCCCACCAGCACGATGACGATGGAAAGGACAGCCGCGAAGATGGGCCGGCGAATAAAGAAGTGGGAGAAGTTCATGGCGCCGGCCGATCACTTTGCTGCGGTTGCCACTCGCGGAGACTCCCAGGGCTTCGCATCCACAAGGACGCCAGGGCGCACCCGCAACAATCCCTCCACAATGATTGACTCGCCGGGCTTCAGCCCCTCTTTTACGACGCGCAGCCCGTCCAGCATTGGGCCAATTGCGACGGGCCTGAACTCGACCTTCTTCTCCGCGTTCACCACGTAGACGAATTTCACCGATTGATCCGAACTCAACGCCTTGTCGGGAATCAGCAACGCCGAATACTTTCCGCTGCCAGGAATGCGGGTGCGCCCAAAGAAACCTGGACTCAGGCTGTGGTCCGCGTTGGAAAACACCCCACGGGCGCGCAAAGTCCCCGTGTTGGGATCAATCCGGTTGTCCACGAAATCGATGTAGCCTTTGTGGGGAAAGTCCGTTTCGTCGGCCAATGCCATTTCTGCCGGAATCTGTTCATCCCGCGCGCTGACCCGTTTGCCTTCCCGTCGAAGCTTGAGGTATTTCAGAATGGCACGCTCGTCAGCGTCGCTGTAGAGGTACAGCGGGTTGAGGGAAACGACGGTCGTGAGCAGCGTCGCCCCTGCCCCGGAAACACCGCCGCTGATCAGATTGCCTTCCGTGACGACGGCCCGGCTGATGCGCCCGTCAATCGGCGAGTGAATCTCGGTGAATTCCAGATTCAGTTTGGCTGAGTCCAACTCGGCTTTTGCAGACCTGGCAGCCGCGAGTAACGAGGCGTAGGTCCGGGTCTTTGTGTCGAAGTCTTCCTCGGAGATGGCCTTGGTGATGATGAGGCGCTTGGCCCGCTCGGCCTCGCTCTTCGCCAACTCCGCCTGACTCTGCGCGCGGTCGAACTCTGCTTCGGCACGCTCGAACTCCGCCCGGTACGGACGTTGATCAATAGTAAACAACAGGTCGCCTTTCTTGACCTCTTTGCCTTCCTTGAAATGAACCTTTTCCAGATAACCGCTCACCCGCGCTCGCACCTCGACCGTCTCCGGCGATTCAAGCCGACCGATGTATTCGTCCCACTCCACGACGTCCCGGGCGATGGGCTGGACGACTGAAACGGTGGGCGCCACTGGAGGTGCAGCGGCGCCTTTGGGTTTGCAACCAGCCGCCCACACCAACGCGATGGCTGCAATCAGAATGCGAAGCTCCATTTGCATAGCTCCTTTCTTGGGTTTACCTGCGTCAGCGGTTGCCACCCGATACCACAAAACGTTTCGCCGGTGCCAAAGAGCTCCGTTTCCCGGCAGTTCTCTCTAACAGGCTCCTGATTCAGCAATGCAAGCATGGTTCTACGAGCGAATTACCCGCCGTTGAACAAAGCGATAATTCGGGACGGAATGGCTAACCGCCCGTGAAGGTTTATTGTTAGCGTGGGCCGTTCAGCCTCGCAATGGTCATTTGTGCGAAGGGACTCTTGATTCCGGTCTCGTTGGGGTCCGTTTGTGAGAGACGACTCTTTACGATTGTACAATCCCAGGCATCATCCGGGTGTGGCTTCACCCGAACAACCGTCTGAGTTCGCTCGGCAACCCGCGGGAGTATTCCAGACTACGCACTGGTCTGTCGTGGTGCGAGCGGGAGACAGCAGTTCGCCGGAGGCTGCGTCTGCGATGGAGCGGTTGTGCAGGACGTATTGGTATCCGCTTTATGTCTTCGTCAGGCGCAAGGGGCATGGGCATGCCGATGCCAGCGATCTGACGCAGGCGTTCTTCGAGCAGTTCCTGGAAAAGCGATTCCTCCGCTCCGTGGACTCCAGCCTCGGGAGGTTTCGGACGTTTCTGCTAACCTCCATGACGCATTTCCTTGCGAATGAATGGGACAAATCGCAGGCACAGCGGCGAGGCGGCGGTTGCCGGATTGAATCCCTGGATGCCACAACGGCCGAAGAGCGTTACCGACTGGAACCGGTCGAGCACACCACGCCGGAGACCCTCTTTGAGCGGCGCTGGGCCCAAACGGTAATGAGCGTTGTTTTGGACCGGCTGGCCGCTGAGACAGATGAGAAGCGATTTGAAGTGTTGAAAGGTTTTCTGCTCGAGGACAAGGGAGCGGTCTCCTACGAAGAAGCGTCAGCCCAGTCGGGAATGTCGGCGGCCGCAATCACGTCGGCCATCCACCGAATACGGGCGCGCTTCCGAGCCCTGCTGTTGGAGGAAGTCGCAAACACCGTGAACAAGCCGGAAGAGGTCGAGCAGGAGCTTCGGCATCTGTTGGCCGCTCTGAGCGATTGACCAGGCTGAGAATGGGCGAAAGGTTCGGACGAGATTGCTTCTTAACGTCATAGGACTTTGATGTCGGATTCGTCAGCCACTGCGGTTTGTCCCAAGTGTGGACGTGCGTTGTCCTCGGATGCGCCCCGAGGGTTATGCGTGAAGTGTCTTTTCGCCCGCATCCTGGACGACGGGCCCCTGGATGCAGGGCCGCAAAGAGTCCAAGCGGTGCTGCCTCGCGCGTTTGGCGCCTACGAATTGTTGGAGGAAGTGGCGCGGGGCGGGATGGGCATTGTCTATCGCGCGCGTCAAACGCAGATCAACCGCCTGGTGGCGTTGAAGGTGCTGGCCTCGGGACATTTTGCTTCGCCAGATTTCCTGAAACGGTTCCGCACGGAAACCGAGGCGGTGGCCAGCCTGGATCATCCCAATATTGTCCCCATCCACGAAGTCGGCGAATGCGAAGGCCAGCCGTTCTTCAGCATGAAGTTTGTGGCGGGCGGCTCGCTGGCGGGACGGATTTCAAATCTCAAATCTCCGCTCCCGGATCAGGCCGCAGCGGAATTGCTGGTCAAGCTGGCGCGGGCCGTCCACTACGCGCATCAGCGCGGCATCCTGCATCGCGACATCAAGCCGGGCAATGTCCTGCTCGACGCACAGGGCGAACCTCATCTGACCGACTTCGGCCTGGCCAAGCTGGTCGAGAAGGACAGTACGTTGACCCGCACGATGGCCATGCTCGGCACGCCCAGTTATATGTCGCCCGAGCAAGCGCGTGGCGAAGCGAAGCAACTGACCACTGCCGTGGATGTGTACGGCTTGGGCGCGGTCCTTTATCAAGTGCTGACCGGTCATCCCCCCTTTGCCGGAGGCACGACGATGGAGACGGTGCGACAGGTGTTGGACACGGAGCCGCGTCGCCCCTCTACGCTGAAGCCGGGCACCGATCGCGACCTGGAAACCATCTGCCTGAAATGCCTGGAAAAGGACCCATCGCGCCGCTACGGCTCGGCCATCGAATTCGCGGAGGATCTCGAACGATGGCAGCGACAGGAGCCGATTCTGGCTCGTCCCGTGGGTCGGCTGGAGCGTATTGCCAAACTGGTCCGACGTCACCCCGTGGCTTCGGCGTTTGCCGCGATTTCGATGCTGGCCGTCACGGCCAGCGTGGTCATCCTGGTCCGGGCGAACGTCCAAATTCGTTCAGCGCAGGGCAATGAAATGACCTTGCGCCAACAGGCCGAGGGCGTAGCCGAGGAACGGCGGCAAGGATTGGTCCGGCTGAATGTGAGTACCGGTAACCGGCTGGCGCAGGACGGTGATTCCTACGCGGCCCTGCTTTGGTTCACCGAAGCATTACGTCTGGAAAATGGGGATGCTGCGCGCGAAGACATTCACCGTCGCCGTTTCGCGGCCGTGCTGCGCCACGCGCCCGAACTGACGCACATTTGGTTTCACGATAGATTCCTCTACAGCGCCGAGTTCAGCCCGAGCGGCGACCGCGTCATCAGCATCACGGCCCGTGACGTGCAGGTGTGGGACGTTGCGACCGGAAAACCAGCCATTCCTTCGTGGACGCCCAGCAAAGATGTGCAAGGCGCGAAGTTTACGCGAGACGAGAAGCGCCTCGTTACGGTCGCAAACGGACAGGTGCAGTGCTGGGACGCGGCCACCGGTGAACCCCTTGGCGCGCCCAAACCGACAACGGCCTATGAAGCCTATGGGCTTGATTCGAGCGCGGATGGTCAATGGCTGGCCGTGCCGACGCAAAACGGCGTGCAGTTGTATGGACGGAACGACGAATTGGGTCCGCTGCTGGCCGAAAGCAGAAACGCAAACTTTGTACGCTTCAATCCTTACGGCCCCTATCTTGTGGTGCGGAAAAATCCCGACCTCCATTTTTGGAAGTTCGACTCGGGCGTTTGGGTTATGAAATCAGTCACGCACCCGGCCGCGGTGCATGGTCTCGACTTCAGCCGCGATGGCCAAACCCTCGCGGCCGGTGCCGCGGGGAGTGTTTTCCTGTGGGACCTGGCCAACGCACAACCCGCGCAGCCGCCCATTCAAATCAACAGCGCTGTGTTTGACTGCCGTTTCAGCCCGGATGACCGGTGGCTGGCAACCGCTTCCTGGGACGGCGTCGCCCGTGTCTTCGATGCCCGCAACGCCACGCTTGTCAGCGATCATTTGCGGCACGGAGCCGGGGTGCGGAGCTCCATTTTCAGTCCGGACGGGCAACGGTTGGCCACGGCCAGTTTTGACAACACCGCGAGAATTTGGAATCCGCAGACCGGAGAGCCGGTCTCGCCCTGGCTCCCCCATGCGGGCTACGTGGTCTGGATCAATTTCAGCCCCGACGGGACGCGCCTAGTCACCGCCAGCCAGGACCAGACCGTGCACCTTTGGACCTTGCGCACCAACAGCGGGACGCGGCTTGGCTTGCGGCATGAACAGACGATCCTGGCAGTCCAGTTCAGTCCGGACGGGCAACGGCTCCTGACGTGTGGATACGACGGCTTCGCAAAAGTCTGGGACGTCCGCACGGGACGGTTGGTTCTTTCCCTGCGCCATGCTGCACCAGTCCAATGTGGAAGCTTCAGTCCCGACGGCCAACGGATTGTGACGGCTTGCTCCGACGGCGGCGCGCGGTTGTGGGACGCAGAGGGCGGAACCGAAGTCGTTCCCGCGATGCGCCACAAGAAAGGGCTTGAATACGCCGCTTTCAGCGGGGATGGCCAGCGGCTTGTGACCGCCTGCAACGATGGAACGGCGCGTGTCTGGAATTTGGTTGATGGCCAGCAAATCACCCTGCCAATCCAACATCGCGGGCCCGTCGTTCGGGCAGCCTTCAGTCCGAATGGCCGCACCGTGCTGACGGTCAGCGGCAACACCGCGCAACTATGGGACGCGCAGTCCGGGGAACCCGTCGGCAAGACCATGAGCCACCCCGCGGTGGTGAGGCAGGCGAACTTCAGCCCCGACGGGCGCCGCCTGGTCACCGCCTGCGCGGATCCCTCGGTGGTTCCGATGGCCGCGCAGATGTGGGATGCCGCAACCGGCGAGACCATCGGGCCACCGTTACAGCATCGGGATGGCGTGCTTTCGGCGCAGTTCAGTCCGGATGGGCGTTTCATCGCCACTGGGGGCGAAGACCGTATCGCGGTGATTTGGGATGCGGACACAGGGGCGCGTCTTACGCCATCCATGCCTCACGGTTCCCACGTTGTTCATTGCGCGTTCAGTCCCGACAGCCGACTACTACTGACGTTGACTGGCATGGGCCTGGACACGGCGCGAGTATGGGAATGCGCCACGGGTGAACCCGTGACTCCACCGTTCAAACACGCCTCGGGTCCTCTGCAGGGCACGTGGAGTCCGGACGGCCGCGCAGTAGCGGTTGGCGACGGTAAGGGCACAGTGTCCGTTTGGGATCTATCGCCCCAATCCGGCCCGGTGCAGGAACTCCAGCGCCAGGCTGAGGTGCTGTCCTCTCACCAAATCGAACCGAACCTTGGTCTGGTCCCATTGAGCGCGCGCGAAATGAAGGAACGGTGGGAGATTATGAAGGCCGGAGCGGCGCGTTGACCGGAGGTTGCGATTCTTGCCGGGCGCATCCGGCAAATTGATTTGTCACCGAAATGTAAGAATCGCTGGACAGCTTGACCGGCTAAAGCCGGGACTCCATCGAGTCCTCAACGTTGCGCCTTCTCTTTTCTCCGTCTCTTCGTCTCCGGCACTTGCGGTGTCTCCTGGCCTTTCCAAGTTCCGAAAGAATTGTGCTGAATGGCGCGAAAGGAATCTGCAATTCCTCTTCTTAGTTGGAGTGAACATCAAACCGGTCAGTCGAGGCGGCCAGGCCACAAGGCCGAAACGCCCCTGACCAAATCAAACGGAAAAGAAACTGGCCGTGAAGCCCAACTACAAAATTCCTGCCGGCGGTCTGCTCGCTCTTGTGTTGCTGGGCTGCAGCCTCACAGCTCGGGCGCAGTGGCTCACCCAATCCATCGGCCTCTCGAATGGCTGGAACGCCGTGTTTCTTCATGTGGACGCTTCGCACACCAATCTGAATGCATTGGTGGCAGGAGATGTCACCAATCCAATCCTGGAGGTCTGGCGCTGGAATCCTCGGTCCCTCGCGCAATTCAGTGACAGCCCTGTGCTGCCGAGTTCCGCCGTCGAATGGACCAGTTGGAGCCGCACCAATGCTTCCAGCGTCTTGCAGCGGCTCATCGGTGATTCCGCCTACCTGGTGCGGATACCGACGAATGTCGTCAGCTACACCTGGAGGATCAAAGGCCGGCCGGTCCCCCCGCGACACACTTGGACCTCCTCCGGATTGAACCTGGTCGGTTTCTCCACTGTTACCAATACACCCCCTAATTTCCGGGACTTCCTGGCCAGGGCGACCGACTTCCAGTCTCTTAATCCAGAGATCTACTATTATCCGGGCGGGGATTTGAAGGATAAGAAGAACCCGATTCTGCTTCCGCCCCTCTTGTGGCCGACGTTCCCCGTCAAGCGGGGGCAGGCTTTCTGGATCCGATCCGGCGCCGTCTTCAACCGATACTTCGGGCCATTCGAAGTGCTGCAAGTCGATGCCGGCGGCGTGGACTTCGGCGATACCTCCGGCATCTCCACCTTTCGGTTGCGCAACCTGACCGCCAGCAACCTCACCGTCACGTTGCGGCTCGCGAATTCAGAGCCCAGCCCCGCCGGCCAGGCGCAAATCGCGGCGGTGCCGCCGCTGCTGTTGCGGGGGGACCTGAATTCGACCAACCTGACGTACGGCTACGCCAACCTGCCGGTCAACGCGCCACGCGCCTGGACCCTCGCCCCGCGCAATCAGCCTGGCTCCGAAGTCGAAGTGGTGCTCGGCCTCAACCGCCCGGCCATCGCCAATGCGCCCGGATCCCTGCTGGCCGGCATCCTCCGTTTCACCGACTCGCTCGGGTTTTCGCAGGTCGATGTACCCGTGTCCGCCACGGTGGGTTCCAGTGCCGGCCTATGGGTGGGGGCGGCTACCATCGACAGAGTCGGCCAGTATCTCGTCCAGTATGCCCGTGGAAACCAAACCAATTATGTCGAGGCGCCAAATGGTGATCGGAGCATTTCGAGCGTCACGGCAAATCAACTCCAGCAGGACGCCCAGGGTCGCTACATCCCCGCCGCTACGAACACTTCGCTGGCTCCAGTGCGCCGGTCCTATTCGGGGCGCTTGATCATCCATAATTCAACCAATGGCAACGCAGTCCTGCTCCAGCGCGTCTACTACGGCTTTGACTACGCCACGAACGTCGTCGTCGCCAGCGGCGAGTCCGCGCTGCATCCAGGCTATCTCGAGGCGGCCCGGCGAATCAGCTCCACGTTTCTGCCCTGGACCGCAGCCAACACCGCCTGGACCTTAAGCGGCAACCTGGGCTCGGCGCAGACCCTTTCAAACACGCTGCCGGTAACGCTGCCTTTTAGCGACCAGGCCGCGAATCCCTTCCTGCACACCTACCATCCCGACCACGACAATTTGAACGCCACTTTTGATGGCGCACAACCGCAAGGAGTCGAGTCCTACACGGTGGATCGCGCCATCCGGCTCATCGTCGAACCGCCGGCGAATGACTTTTCCAGTATCGTGACCCGCAGCGAGACGCTCACTGGCGGCTACGAGGAGACGATCACGCTCAAGGGTCTCGCTAACAACAGCCGCGAATTCCGGGTGAGCGGCGGCTTCACGCTCAAACGTGTCAGCCCGGTGCCTACGCTGACCCTCGCGCCATGAATGGCTCTTTTCTGCAAACACACTCTCAACCGTTGTCGCAAATGAAACCCACCAGGATAATCACCATGAGCAGAATTCCAACTCTCCCGATCCGTGCGCGAGCCGTTGTCGGCATCGTGCTGCTGGCGCTGGCCGGCTTTTGGGCCGCGCCCCGCGCACTGGCCCAAGCCAACTTGAATCCGCCCGAACGGCTGACCTTCCAGGGCTTCCTGGCGGACGGCAATGGCGAACCGCTTGGCAACACCAACACCGGGCCGAAGAATTACGACGTGATCTTCCGCATCCTGGATGCGCAGACGGGCGGCGCCCTCCAGTGGACCGAGCAGCAGACTGTCACGGTGGATCAGGGCAACTTCAGCGTGCTGCTTGGCGAAGGCACTCAGGTCGGAGTGGAGCCGCACCCTGTGCTTTCTTCGCTTTTCGCCACCAGCACGGCTTCGGATCGCTACGTGGAGATGACCGTCAAAGGCATTGGCGCGGCCAATGGTGATGTGATTATTCTGCCGCGGCTGCGCCTGCTCACCTCGCCTTATGCCTTCCTGGCCAAAAGCGCCGTCAACGCCGTAAATCTCGTCAACGCCTCCGGCACGGCTCTGGTGACCAGCAGCGGCAGCGCGGTGACCGTCAACGGCCCAATCACCGCCACCTCATTTTCGGGCGCGATCAACGCCAGCCAGATTACTTCGGGCACGCTGGCTAACGCCCGCTTGAACCAAAGTCCTGTCGTGACCGGCACGGTGACGGCGGCGGGGTTCTCCGGAAACGGCGCCCAGTTAACGGCCCTCAATGGAACCAATATCAGCAATCAAACCATTGAATTGAACAAGCTGGTGGCGGCCGTGCAACAGGCTCTGTGTCCGGTGGGCACCATCCTGGCCTATGCGGGTGACACCGCCCCGGCGGGCTGGCTCCTTTGCAATGGCACTTCCTATTCCACGACCACTCATCCCAACTTGTATGCAGCCATTGGGGTGCGCTTTGGCGGTGGGGCGGGAAGTTTCAATGTTCCCGATTTCCGTGGCCGCTTCTTGCGCGGAAGGGATGGCGGCCAGGGTCGAGATCCGGACCGCGGGAGCCGAACGGCAATGAATACCGGAGGTGCAACCGGCGATGCGGTGGGCAGCATTCAGGCAGATGCCTTCAGGAGCCATACGCACTCATGGCTTTTCGGATTGGAACAAGACGACTCGGGGACCGGTGGTTCACACAACGAATTCACTCGGACCCCGGGCTCCGTTGCGGATTCCATCGGATTTACCGGCGGCAGTGAAACCCGTCCTGTCAACGCGTACGTGAACTACATCATCAAGTATTGAGCACCCCTGGCATTGGATGGTTTGCGCAATCGCTTACTTGCATTGAAACCTATGAGTCCGCACCTTTCCTTCTCTCTCGCGCTTCTGGTTGGCAGTGCGGCGACTCTGCTCTCCCAGCCGATCAGCCTGCCGTTGGAATTTCGGAAGAGTGCCACGCATTTCAATTTCCAATCCCAGCGAGGCGTGCCGATCTCCACCGTGTCGAACGTGCCGCCCGGCTCCGATGGCAGGATGCCCACCGTCAATGAATCCGGCTCCGTCCTGCTCCCCACCACAAATCAGTTTAGCGGTTACCTCGCCTTTGGTGCGATCCCCGGGTTGACGAGCAACGCCTGGCAGGTGGCGAGCAATTCGGCGCTGCTCCAAGGCACTAATGCCTTTTCCGGGCTCGTCGCCCACGCAATGGGTCTTCCGGTGGGCACTTCCAACAATGTCGTGGGCGAACCCCAGGTGGCCATCATTATGCGCCGCGGCCAACTTGGCTCGCCCTACATGAACCGGCAGGTGTCCTTCGCGTTCGGCAGCATCGTGGCGGCACCCACCACGGATGAGAACGGGAATTTGCTGACGAATCTGACTGCAGCTTATTGGTTGCCCAAGCCGTACCCGTACGCCCCTTCCGGCCAGACCAACACCAGCGTTTACTGGAGCCCGCACGCCCGAAGAGTTTATGCCAGCCAGGCCGGGCCCGTGCAGATCACCTGGATCAAGGCTGCCTATGTCACCGGCCAGCCTGCGGATTACACCAACGCCCTGACAGGGGCCACCAACTATTTTGAAAACGGGGGCAACTACTTCCGGCTCTACACCGTGGATTACATCGTCTCAGGCAGTCCGGTGAAGACGCCACGTAATATCTACTGGACCGAGAGAGGATTCAGGGGGCTCGCCAAGCCGGTGGCGGTCCCGACGGCACGAGTGGGCGCCCTGAGCATCGCCTATAACAAGGATTTCCCCCAAACCGTAAGCAACCCCTACGTCGGTCCGGGCGAGACCAATCCCGGCGGCACCACAAACCAGGTCTTCCAGGAGTTGCGCACCCTTTGGTACGACACGCAGCAGGGCACCATCCTGGCCTACAATCGGGAGGGCCGGGTCTTCATGGAACTGCTCGGTGATCTACAATCGGATGGTGTGACCCGCGAGCCGTTGGGCTTTGAGATTGTGGATGTCGTTAAGGACCCCACTCCGCTGGATACAAAGATCGAATTGGGTGAACGCATTCTACCGCCGTTGCCCGACCCGGCGGAAGCGTTAACTCCCGAACCGGTCCTGCAATCCGGCGCGTCGAGCTTCGCCTATCAGCAAAACGTGGTCGGCAGCGGCCTGCTCAAGCTTTACGCGACGCGCGAGACCGCCAACCTGAATGACTATCAGATCCATTGGATGGAGACGAGCGTGGCAGGCTTGAAGTGGCCCAAACTCCTGGGCCGTTATCAACTGGTCTGGCCGACGGACGTGGAAAAGTACAGCCACTACGTGCGACCCTTGGTAGCCACTGAAGCCGAAGCCCAGGCCACGGCCGTGCCGCTGCCCACGGCCAATGCGCCTACTCTCGAATACCAGGACCCGCTGGATCAACCGCGCGGCAAGCTCACCGATACGTACAGCTACTACACGTGGCTGGATCCGGCTCATCCTGTCCACCGGGCTCTGCTGCGGTTTAACTCGGCGGAGGAGATTGCCTTTGAACGGGTCTTCTCCTGGCTGGACGTGAATTTGAAGTCGGGTCACTTCACAGCCAATCCCATCGCGACCAACCTCAACTCCTGGAACCCCACCAACGGCACACTACAATTACCCGGTTCGCTGAGGGCCCCGCGCGTAGTGAATCAAACGGTGAATGTCGGCGAGCGTATCAACGCTCCCGCGGGCGAACCCGGCGCGACGGGCCATTATTTGGCCGGCCATATCAACCTGGGCGCGGGCACACTGTTCGACGTGCTGGCCTACGTGGACCCATCCGTAGCCGGCTTCGATGCGGCGAACCAGGGCGCGATCATTCCGGTTAACGCCATCCCCGGAACAAATTACCTCGAAGTCTGGTGGTTCCGGACAAATGCGCCCAATGCCGGAGCCAACGCCGCGAACACCGCCAGAGGCTTCCTGCCTGTTCTCTGGCCGTCGGTCATTGGGCGCTACACAATCCAATGGCCGGACGCTGCGGACGAAATCGTGCTGGCCAGCAATGACGGCAGCGGGTCGCTGCCCAACGTGGAGACCCGGGGAGCGATCTACTTCCAAAACGACCGTTCGCTCCCAGGTTTCAACCCGAACGAAGAGCACGCCCTGATGCAGGGCGGGCAGGCTTATGCGTTGCGCGATGACCTGAACCTCACTGACCCCAACGATCCCAACGGTTACTCCTCGGCGCCCTATGTGTTGCTGGGTTACACCGCCAACGACAACCGTCCGGCCATGCACGTCTTCAAAGTGCTGCGGGAAAAAGGAGCAGATACCTTCAACTACCAGGTCGAGGCCGGCACCATTCTCCAGCCGCCCATGCCGCTGCCGCTGCTGGACCTGCCGCTGGGACCCAAACCCACCGGCGCGCAACCACGCAGCCTGAACCAGGAAACGTATTTTCGCACGCTGGCGGGTTCCACCACCAATGGAGAACTTACGACGGTCGAGGCGCACCACTTCCGGCCGTGGTTCCGGGAACTGGCCGTGCAGTCGCCGGACTTGCAAACACTAAAATGGTTCTTCGCCACAAACGTGGATTATCGCGCCCACACCTTGCACGGCGTAGTCTCCGACAGGAGGGCCTCCGGGTTGGCGAATGGCACCTTGCAACCGCCCGCGCTCGATTTGCAGCTGATTAACACGGAGATCATTCGAGAGGCTGACGAAACTTACACCACAAATCGGACCTACCGATTAACGGCTACCGGCGTCTTTCGCTATGAAAATGTCGGCGCCGCGACAGTGATGGACGGCCAGCCCGTCTACCTGCTTGCGCCGGCATTCAGCGGCAGTTGGGAAATGAGCGCACTGGCGAATGCCGGGCAGTATGTCGAGGTTGGGCGCTCCTTCACCAACAACGCGATCACCAGTGACCTCGAAGAGTTAGCACTGGGAAGCCCGCAAGTGACCGCAGCCATTGCCGATCTCCTCGGACAATTCCCGAGTGAAACTGACCTGGCCAAGGTCACGCTGTTGTTTGTTGCGTCCGCTGACAGTCTGGCTGCGAATCAATTCGCGGACTGGCAGCTGCGGACCGAGCCCGTGCCACCCTCGCTCAATCCCGACCACGGCTCCTTCACGCTTCAGGATCGCAAGGGAAACATCTGGGTCTATCGCGGGCCACACGAGGCCAGCGAGCAGCCTTGGATGGCGATGCAGTTTTACTACAGGACTCTGCCCGGCTTCTTCTTTCCCACGTTGCCGCTGGGGGAGCAACCTCCGCCCGGAACCATCACGCCTTATCTTCGGGACGCGGGCACCAACGGCGCTTTTGTGGGCGACCCGGTCTTCGGCAACCGCAACGACAGCGCGGTGGCCGGGGACAACAATGCGTTCGCGGTTCATTACCGTCCGGTCTGGCCGGCTTTTGCCCCGGTGTTACAGATGGCCGAGACGCTCACGGTGCCCAAGCGCGGACTCCCCGCTGTGCGAGGGCAAACCAGCCTCGAAGTGGTTTATCAACAATCGCAGGTCACGAATATGGGGCGGGTCGCGGTCCGGTTGCATGACCCGACGCGCGAGAAGGAGTACGAATTGGGAGAGCCCGACGGAATGGTCCGGCTGGGCCGCATCCCGGATTCTGTCAAAACCGAGAGTTCGCGCGGCAAAACCTACTTCCCGACGCTGCCGCCGCACTTGAGCCAGCGCTTCTTTCTCGATCCCAACCGCGGGAGCCATGGGAGACTCGTTTTCCACGGCGAGTTCGTGGATGAGATTGTAGGCGACAAATACCTCAACCTAAACGTCCTGAGCGTCAAGGATACGACCACCCTCAGCAATCTGTGCCTGATCAGCGATCCGGCCCGCGCCCGTTGGAACGCCGCTATTGCGGGTCTGACGACGAAGCTGGAAAGATTCGTCGAGTCGCCGCAGCAGCCTGGCACTTACATCCCGGGGGAAGGCGCCGTTGCTGTTGGGCCCAACGATCTGGCGGAGGTGATGGACGACGATGTGGCCGTGGATTCCTATGCGTTGACCGCCGTTGGGCCGGGCAGCGGCTACGTGTCCTTGATCGCGGGCAACGGCCTGGCGTTCACGCCCCGTGCTGAGCCGGTCAGCGTGCTCATACTGCGCGTGTCCGATGTCCTCTATCCAGGTGAACTCAAGATCATCCAGTCGCCCAACCCTCTGGCCGAACAACTCACGATGCAACAAGTCGTGGACCTGGCCGGCAAAGTGAAGGACTTCGGGTTCGAATGGAAAATCGCCGCGCCAGTGGACGGACTGCCGCCCAAAGTTTACGAGAACACGCATCAATCGCTGCTCGGCGACGGCGATTGGAAAGAGGTTGCCTTTCCGTTGGCCACCGATCAGGCAGCGAGTAGTCCCAGCACCCCAGCGGCGCGAGTCGCTGGTTTCAATACGCAAGCCGGCGGTTTTGTCACAGTGAGCACCGTGCCGTTCTCTGCGTTCATCACCAACGATGGCAATTTCGAATTCACGGTGGGCGGGGAGACCCACTTGAGCGTTGGCAATCAGGTCACCCTGCGCGGCGAAGCGTCCAGCAACAGCACGCTCATCGTGAATGAATTCCTGGGAACCGTTCTGTCCGGCACAAGCTCCACGAACGTGGTGGTGGATTTCGGCCGCACCGATTTCCGGCCCCTCGATGACGAACTCCACGAGGCTGTGGTTCCCCACCAGCCGCAGAGCATCGCCTTCCGGGAGTTCACCGTGCCGTCCAGCTACTCACAACTTTGGTTGAGTCTGGACCTGGATGATTTCCTGGGGGCCCATGTCTATCTGAACGGAGAGCGCGTGGTGGTAGCCAACCAGTCTGCGGACAACACGCCGATTGACGCGCCGCCTGGTGACTTTCTCTGCCTGCCCAAAGCGTATCGGCTGTCGCCCACTGTGCTGAACCGCGGCGGAAACGCCCAGACGCAGCGCGTCGTAGTGGAACTATTCTCCCAGGCGGTGCCGGGGATCGGGCAGAACTTCAATCTCCGCCTCGAGGCCTACGAAGCGGTGGAGCGAACGGATCAAGGGTGGGTGCCACTGGCGGCGGAGAGATTTCCCGACGGCATCCGCACGGTGGTCGGCGAGTCGGCCGATGTCCGTGCGCTCACAGACAACTACATCATCATGCGTTACCGCGCTACCAACTCGAGTTATGCCTCAAGCGCCACCAATTGGTCGGGTTGGACGACGCCGCAACTGGCGGAAGGTTGGATCAAGCGTGTATTGGCCGGGATTAATCCGTTCAACCAGCGCGTCCAGGATCTGTTCAACAACCAGGTGAACACGGACGCAAGCCTGCTCACCTCCGCCGGCCACCGTTGGGAAGGCGACGTGGCGCTGAATCTGGAGAGCATCAACCACTACGGCTTGATCGAGATTTATGAAACGGTTCTGCGCCGCGGCCGCATGCTGAGCGTGGACGGCGGGATCAACTACGGGCCGGCCAACGACGCACTCCTGTTGGCCGCGGGTTACTTGAATGACCTTTACATGATGGAGGGCAACGAAGCATCGGCCGACGCTGCGAATCCCACCATCGGCTTCGGCACGGCCGACAACACTTATGGCGATATCGCGACGGCGCTGTTCGCGTTCAAGGGCCAGGTGTCAACGCTGCTCGAGGAGGAACTGGCTTTGCTGCGGGGGCGCGATGACTTTTTGCAGCCCAGCGTGGCGACCCCTCCGTTCTACAACCGGCTGGTCTGGAATTACACCCGGGGCATCGACGCGGGCGAGGTCGTCTATGCGCTCAACTACAACATTCAGGAAAACCCGAATCAAACACCCGACGGCGTGATCGACGCCGCCGATGCTGCGCGCATGTTCCCGCAAGGTCACGGCGACGCTTACGGCCATTACCTCACCGCGCTCAAGGGTTACTATTCCCTGCTGCTGAACAATAGCTTCGACTGGGTGCCACGCATCGAGGCCGTGACTGTGCTTGGCGTTCCGGTGTCCGTGGATTACCAGGATGAGCGGAAGTTTGCCGCCGCCGCGGCCGCGGTGGCGCGCGCGGGCCGGCAGATTTTCGACCTCACCTGGCGCAAGGATTATCAACTCGGACACAGCGCTGGCTGGTCCCATTTCTCGCCCACGCGTGTGAACACGTCACCGCCCGGTCGAACGCGCCATTGGGGACTCGATCACTGGGCCAACCGCACCGGCCAGGGAGGGTTTATCAACTGGGTCGTTGGCAACGCCATCGTGCCTGCCGTGGATCCGGACCCCACGCACGAAGGAATCCAGAAGATTGATCGGACGACCGTTTTGGAGCTCACCGAACTGGCCACCATGGCAACCGACTTGCAAACCGCGCTCGATAACGCGGAAGGCGCTCTCACGCCGCTCGGCTTGCCGCAGGGGAGCCTGGCCATGGATATCAATCCCAATGTCGTGGTCGGCCCCGACAACGGCACGCACTTCGAGCAGATCTATGGTCGCGCCAAGGCCACTCTCAACAATGCCGTGGCCGCCTTTGACGATGCGAAGAACGTGACCCAACTGATGCGCTCGGAACAGGACTCGCTGGCGGGAGTACAGGCCGCCGTGGCGAAGGAGGAACTGGCCTACAACAACGCGCTTATCGAACTCTACGGGACGCCTTACACGGATGACATCGGCCCCGGCAGGACCTACAAGCAGGGTTACACCGGGCCGGACCTCTTGCATTACTTCTACACGGACATGCCGCAATTGACTTTCCCTGGCCTGCTGACCAACACCGCGCCGCGGGAGTTCAGAATAGACATTCAGAATTACAGCTCGGCGTATGAGGCCAGTGACAAGAGCCGCTTTGATTTCGTCCGGCGGGCCGCGGACCCCAGGTACCTGGAAAATACCAATTACATCTCCTTCACCCTGGACTCTTCGGGTCATTTCCAAAAACCGGCGACCTGGACCGGCCGGCGCGCCTCACCCGGCCAGATACAGGAAGCCATCTCACGCATACAACTCGCCCGCAACGCCGCCCTGGGCAGCCTGAGCGCCCATGAAGCCTTAAAGCGAAAACTGGATCGGTCCGTCGAATACTTTCAGGCCAGGCAGAGTGCCGATGATGACCTGCACGAATGGGACGTGGAGAAAGCGGCCGTTCAAACCTCAATCGAGAGCGTCCTCTTCGCGCTGAAAATGTTCTCCTTGGGCAACCAGACTTTCGGGTACGCCCTGGAGGACGCAGCAAAAGCCGCCCATGAGTCCATCCCGAGCACGTCCATCGCAGGTCTGGCGTTCGGCGGCGATATATTCTCCGCGGCTCGGGGGGCGATTTACGCCAATTATGGTCTCTCCAGGGCCGCCAACAACTGGGAGAACTTCGCCAAGGAGTTCACGCTCGGAGCCTTCACCACGGCCAAGCACGGCTACCTGCGAATTCGCGAGGCGGAATTCGCCGGCCCGTTGATGCGCTCGCTTCAACACCGGGAGGCGGTGCTTGAGCTGGATGCGACGCTCGGTGAGTTGCAGCAACACCTCTTCACCATCAATCAACGGCTCCAGGAACTGGATGATGCGCTGCGCAATTATCAGACCCTCACCGCCCGGGGGGACCGCATCCAATCAGAGCGTGAAGTCGCCCGCCAACGAACGTCCGCCGTGGTGCAAGGGTACCGCACGCGCGATGCCGCCTTCCGCATCTTCCGCAACGAGAAACTGGAACGGTACAAGACGTTGTTCGACCTTGCCGCGCGCTACGCTTTCCTCGCGGCCAATGCCTACGATTATGAGACCGGCCTGCTCAACACAGCCGCGGGCCGGAGCTTCGTCAACCGCATTGTCGGCGCCCGGGCTCTCGGCCTCGTGCACAGTGGCGAACCGCAATACGCCGGCAGCAACATCGGAGACCCAGGTCTCTCCAGCGCGCTCGCGGAGATGAAGGCGGACTGGGACGTGGTCAAGACGCGGCTCGGCTTCAACAATCCAGACGCCTACGGCACCGTCGTCTCATTGCGAACCGAGAACTTCAGGATCCTGCCGAGTACGAATAGCGACGCCGCCTGGATCGATCTACTCCAACAAAACCGCCGCCGCGATGTGATGGCGGACGAAGACGTGCGGCGTCATTGTTTGCAAATCAGTCGGGGCGAAGGCTTGCCGGTGCCGGGCATTATCATCACGTTCAGCACCACCATCGGCAATGGCTACAACCTCTTCGGCCAGCCGCTCGCGGCCGGCGATCACGCCTTCAACCCCAGTTCCTTTGCGACCAAAATCTTCGGTGTGGGCGCCGCGCTGGAAGGCTATCGGGGTATGGACCAACCGGCGGCCAACGGCAACATCGGCGGCATCACGCCACCGGATCCCAACCTCTGGTTCCTCGATCCGCTGGCCCTCGCTGCCACGCCTTATGTTTATCTCATTCCCGTGGGGGTGGATTCCATGCGCAGTCCGCCGCTGGGCGACGCTGGCGATATCCGCTCCTGGACGGTGGACGATGTGGCCATTCCGCTGCCGCTCAATATCGGCGCGTCGCAACTCTCCAGCGGTGGATTTTATCAGTCGGCGAACTCCTTGACTGAACCGCTCTTCGCTACCCGCTCGCACCAGTCCTTCCGGCCGGTGCCCAGCACGTCGTTCTTCAGCACCAGCCTCTACGGCACGGGCGGCACGTTGCAACGCTCGCAGTACACCAACAACCGCCTCATTGGCCGCTCGGCGTGGAACAGCCGCTGGAAACTGGTCATTCCCGGCCACACTCTGCTGAACGAACCTGACGAGGGCTTGGACCGCCTCATCAAAACCGTGCGCGATATCAAACTGCAATTCGTCACTTATTCGTATTCCGGGAACTGAGCCGCAAATCGGATGTGCCTTCGATTATGAAGATCTTGAAATCACACCTCGCCACTTGTCGTGGGCTGTTCACCGTGGCTGCCGCTGGGATGCTGATGCTTCCGTTGGCCAGCCAGGCTTTTCCTCCGGCGCCGAGCCACCTCATCTATGGCCAGGTGCGGGACGAATACGGCGTCCCGCTCTTCGTGACCAACGCCACAATTATTTTCGTATCCACCAATGCGGAGCCGCTTACCAGTAGTGTCGTGCCGAACCTCGAGCCCGGCGTGAACTACCGTCTCAACCTCTCGCTGGATTCCGGGAGCGCGCCGGACCTTTACAAAATCACAGCGCTGCAGCCGAACGTTCCATTCCGCCTCCGTGTCAGGATTGGCAACGTGAACTACCTCCCGATGGAAATGGTCGCTGATTATGCCACGCTGGGCCTGCCTGCCGAGAGCACCCGCATCGATCTCACCCTGGGCGTCGACGCCGATGGGGACGGATTGCCGGATGCCTGGCAGCAGTTGCTGATTGCCATGCTCGGCCCCGGCGCCAGAGTCGGTCCCAATGATGATGCGGACGGCGACGGCATCAGCAACCTGAACGAATACCTCGCTGGCACGTACGCATTCCAACCGGAGAGCGGCTTTCGGCTGAACCTGGTTCCGAACTCAGGTGGCCCGCCGCTGTTGGAGTTCATGGTGGTCAGTCCGCGCACTTACACCGTTTACAGCTCAACCAATCTGCAAACCTGGGCGCCTATCCAGTTTAACATTCCCGCCGGTGGCCCCTCTGCCACGAATCTGCCGAACTACCACGCGACCGGAATACATATCTTACAGGTTGAACCCATCCTGCCGCCTGGTTCGCCTGTCGACGGGCAGTTCTTCAAGGTCCAGGCGAAATAGGTCTAATCGTGATGTCTTCATCTCATCAACCGGTCGAAGGCGCGTCTCGCGGACGGCGCGTGTTCTGCGCAGTGGCATTGGTGTCCATCCTCGCCGCAACCCTTTTCCTCGCCACGCGTCACCGCCCGCTTCTCACCCCGCCACTACCCGAGGTCCACCGGACGAGCCTCGAGATGCGCGCCGACAGCTGGTACGCGCCGGGACAAACCAGGGGATTTACCGGCTTCCTACTCGACACCTATCATGATGGAACATTGAAATCGCGCTCCGCGGTTTCCAAGGGATTGCTGCATGGCTTGTCGCAAGGCTGGCACACCAACGGACAACAACAGGTCGAGGAACACTTCGTGGCCGGCACTTCACATGGCCTGCGCACCAAGTGGCACCCGAACAACCGGAAGCTCTCCGAGGTCACGATTGTTAGAGGCAAATTGCAAGGCACGTTCCGAAGTTGGCATGAGAATGGTGTGCCCGCCGAGGAAGTGGAACTGAGGGATGGCCAGCCCGAGGGGCTTTCCAGGGCCTATTTTCCCAGCGGCTTCCTAAAATCGCAGGTCACGTTGCGGAACGGGAAGGTGGTGGACCAACACTTCTACAAGGACGGCGAACACCGTGAATCGATGGCCACTCCGCCCCGCCAGCTCTCCAGTAGATGAGACGGTGGGTCCCCGCGCTGCGTCAAGGAACTCAGCCTATCTGCCGAGATGCGGAGATGATTCCGAATGCGAATCAGATGGATGAGGCTTGCGGCGGCTAGAGCGATTGCCAAAAGTCATTTCCGAAATGGTGGGCGGCGCCCTGCTGAGCGCCGCGGCAAACCGGCAGGTTTGCCCCACCATTTCGGAAATGACTTTTGGCAACCAGTCTAACTTCGAAGTAAGGGCCATGGCTTCACGGCACCAAGCGAACGCGCCAGAAGTTGTTCGTCCCGGGCGCCGGCGTGTTGGTGAACATGAGCACACCGCTAACGCTCATGGTATTGGTCACCTGGCCAATCCAACTGACTGGCGCGGTCAGGTTGAAGGCGCGATCAAGTGCGTCTCCCATTCCATTTGGCTATGTAATTGGCGGACACTCCGCCCGCCGCCGTGAAACCGCCCCCAACATACGGTAAACTTGGATCTCCTGCCCCGTTTGACCCGGAGCCATTAGACGTCCGGCATCAACGGGGTCAAGACGGTGATCCCTGCCATTCAAGAAACATGGGCACGAACGATGTTCTAGCCTGAACACGATTTTGGTCGATCGCCAGGTTAGGCTGTTTTGATTAAGATGCGCCAGTTGTTCAGCTTGCCCAGGTCCTGGGCTTCACGGTCGGCCACCTTGAGGCGCCATGAACCTCCGGCCGCCTCGCCAGCCAGGTCGGCAAGCTTCGGTGTGGTGGCTGCGGTGTAGGTGCGCACGAGGTTGTCATCGGAATTGCCCGTCCGGTCGTGCAAAACCACCTCGGAACCGGCCGGCGAACGCAGACTCACCTGAAGATCGCCAATCCACGTGTGGGAAATATCTACCGAAACCTCGACGCTGCTGATCTGTGCCGTGCTGTTCGCCGGAAGGGCACGCTCGATGCCGGCCGGCAAATTGTCGGGGATCGCCGTGCCGGGCGATTCCTTCAGTTCGATCGCGCCGGGAGTCGCTGTCGTGTCCAGGGTGATGAAATTCAGCGACCAACTATTCAACTTCCCGGTGTCCGCCGGGGCCAAATCCTGCACATTCAGCTGCCATCTGCCTTGCGTTGGACGACCGCGCAAGGTGGCGAGGGCCGGCAAGGCCGTTTCATCAAACGTAACCTTCAAGTCGTCTGCGCTGCCCCCTCGTCCTTTGGGATGAAGTTCGATGGTGGCTCCCCAGGGTGTGGTCAGTATTACGCGAAGATCGCCGCGATAGGTATGCGTGATGTCGACACCCACTTTCAGGCTGGAAATGTTCAGCGCCTCCGCGACCTCGATGGCGTCGGAGATTCCGGCCTGGTTGTTCTCCGGGATGACTTTGTTGGGCGTCGACACCTTGTTCAGCGCGTCTGGCGGCGTGGCCACGTCCGCTAACAGGCAGCGGAACGTGACGGACTGTCCGGCCGCCGAAATCTGGTCAATGGTCAGATTGGAGGACGTTCCATTCCACCACTTGCTGTTGGGAGTGGTTTTGTCGCTGAAGCTGGCGCCGGGACCGGCGAACAAGTCGGCTGCATCGCCGTCGTAGCCTCGTCGTCCTTCGAGTTGAAACAATCCGTCGGCTTGTTCGAGAGAGAGCTCGTAATGATTGGCGCTCGTCATCTGTTCGTGACTGTTGTCGCCATCTTCATCCACATGCCAGATCGCGAGACCTTCGTCGGGCAAGTCGCTGTCCCGTCCCGTTTTCGTGCGGTTCTCGATGAGAAAATACTCGCGGCCGCCCCGGGAAAAGATGGCATAGTCGTTGGTTTCGGCATCGAGCGTAATTTGGCGGCCGTGCTCGATCGGCAGGACATTGCGCGCCCATCCGGCAGCGCGCTTGAGGTAGGCGCTGATCGGGATGGGATTCTTCTCGTTGACGTTGTTGCCCGCGCACATGAGGCAGAATCCGCCCACGCCGCTGGATTCGTATCCGTAGTCGTAGAGGTCCGGATAATCGCAGAGCATGTGGCCGTTCTCATGGCAGAACGTACCGAGCGAAAGTTCCGATTCCATGGCGGTAAACTGGTAATCGTAAACCTTCTTTCCGGTATGCACCGGGACAGCGCTGCCGAGGTGATAGGAATGGGGCCAAAGCCCCTCCGCCCACGCATTGGTCACGGGGCCCGCGTAGTAGACATTCATGGCGTAGACGAATCCCTGGCTGTCGACGGTCAAGGGCGAAAAGTCAAAACCATTGGCCTTGTGGTACGCGAGCGCCTCCAGGATCAGTTCGACGGCGCGCTGCGGCTGGGGGAGGGACGGGTTCGTGTAATAGGTCTTTGGATTTTTCGCCCGGTAGTAAGGCGCGACGATGTTGGTGTAGCGGCATCGGCCGATGGAGTTGTCGTAAAAGAAATCGTAGACCGAGCCGTGATTGCCATACCCGCTGTAGCCGGGTTGGTTGCAGAATTGCTCGACCTCATCCCGGTGGATGGTGGCGGGATCGTCGCTGAAATCGATGAGCAGACAGAGGCCGACAAAGTCACCTACAGTTTGGCGCTGGGGTGGAGCCAGGAGAGGACCTCCGGCCGCGGCCATGGCACGAATAGCCTGCAATTGCTGCCGGCGTTGCTGGCGGCGTTGCTCGCAGCGGCGACCGGCGACGCGCAAGGCGGACTCGCGGGCAGTGGCGGCGGCGCTCTCCCGGCTTATTCTTAATCCGCGCGACACGCCGGCGGCTTGCCCATCCAGGCGTCCGGCGGGTGCGCCGGAAGGTTGCAGGGAATGACCGTCAGGTGAAACACGGGCGATTTCGAAAAAGCCGGTGGCCGGATTCTTCATTACGGTGTAGCCATCCAGTGTTTCGAACACGGCATGGTATTGATTGCCCCAGCCGCGCAACTGGATGGTGCTGCCGTCGGGTTGGGTGAACGTGAATACTCGGGCGCTGAATGATGTTGCCATAAGTGATGTGGTTTGAGGTTCGAGGTTTTGGTTGTCTCCTTTAGTTCGCTTGGTTGAGCGAAATCTATATCAGCGCAGCCATTCAAGTTCGGGGGAGCGAATCTCGCCATCCTTGTTCCAAATGGCTATGTTCCAGCCGGCTCTTTTGAGCGCGTTGAGAGCTGCGATCGAGTCGGATGTTTGCTTACCGCCCGTCGATTGGTGGGTTGTTTTGTAGTACAGCGAAAAACTAGTCGTCGGATAGGCAGCCTTGAGCTTTTTCAATAAAGGAGTGCATTTCTCGCGGCACGGGCTTTGGCTGACGAGCAATTCTACAGTGGTCGGCGGTTGCCGCATTTGCTTCAACTTTGTTAGAAGTATCGGGATGATTCGCTCCTCAGCGTCCTTTCCTTCCCCGTTCCAAACATGGACGTAGGGAGCGCTATCTATCGATACCGTGGCGGTAACCGCGCCATAATCTGGGAGTGGGACATTGTTAATCGCTAGGTAGCCTTCAATCTGTGCGGTGCTTTCAGATGTGATTGCGATCGCAGGTGCAACGCCTGGTGCGTGATCGATCCTTATTTTTCTCAACCCGAGGGATTGGTAACGCTGCTCCAGTTCAGCGACGGCGGCCCGAAGCGTTCCTTTGCTGGCACTGGCCCGAGACTTCCTCAGGTCGGCGAGCACGCGCGACAATAACTCACCGCCGGTTAATTCTCTAGCTGGAGTGGCGACGTCCTCGGAACCAGATCTTTTGTCAGTTTTCTTCCGGCCTGTTGGGTTAATGGTCCCTTCGACCCACCATACGCCGCCCGTTTCAACCGGACGAAGGGACTGGAACCCATATCGGATCTTTATTGCCGTAAGTACGGGGTTGATTAGTGCGGCAGTAAGCGCAGGACCGCGCAATGCATTGACTACCGCAGTGGCAGCATCCAATCCAAGGCGAAGGCGTTCGTTTGGATCGTGTGGAAGCCCCGCTTGAGCGACAAATCGTCCCAGTTGGCGTGCAGCGCCGACAATCCAATTCACCAGCCAATCCAGCGCCTTGTCGATAGGGGCCCGGATCTTCTGAATCACCCCCATCACTTTGTCGGCGACCTTGCCCAGGCCGGCAAAGCCGGCGAGGAAGTTGATGGCGAGGGAGAGCAGACCGGCCAATGTGCTTTCCACCTTGCTGGCCGCGGCGGCGATCTGTCCGGCGGCAATGGCCACGATCGAATTGATGAAGCCGGTGACCACCTGGATGATCTTTGAAATCTTGTTCACGAACACCATCACGGTGTCGTAGATGGTGACGATGGCGGAGATGAACCCTGCCCCCGGAATGAACATCGCCACCAGTTTTGGCACCGCCTTGGTCACCACCATCTCAACGACAAAGTCCGTGATGCCGCCAATGACCATGTCCTTCAGATTCGAAAGCTGGTCTTTGATCTTCTCCCAGGCGGCGGCCGGCCCTTGCGTCACCAGCGTCACCACGATGTCGAAGCCGGTCTCCATCGCCTTGACCGCGGTCTCGCCCACCACCTTGACCAGCTTCTGCCGGATGTTCGCCCAGGAAAGACCCAGGATGGAGAGGACGAACTTGAGTATTTCCTTCAGGGTGAAGGCGGTGGGGATGTAGATGCCCGGCAGCGAGCCGGTCAGCCAATCGATGAGACCCGCTTTGAGGTGGGTGAGAAAATTTCCGGCAAAGTTTTGGAAGCCAAGCTTGCCGGCCTGCACCAGGTTGCCCATGAAGGGCAGCGGGTTCTTGAAGATGCTCTTAATAGCCGCGCCGGTCTTTTTGATGTAGCCCAGCGCGCCGGGGCTGATGACATCGAAGATAATCTCGAGCAACTTCCAGACAGCCCCGGCCCCCCAACTGATGAACTTGACGGCGAATCCGCCGAAGACGGTGGCAAGTTTGATGAAGGCGCGGGGAATGAGAACGATGTCGATAATCTCGAGCGACTTGAAGGCGGTGACGAAGAGGCCCGGGATTTCGTTCACGAACCTCTTGAGTTCGCTCATGGTGGACTTGAACCAGGCGGCGATGCGCGGGATGGCGTTGGCTTGTTTGATTCGCTCCCACGTTTCATTCTCACCGATGAATTTCAGGAATCCGCCGATGAAGGCCTCGGCATTCTCGGGTGCGGGTTCACCCGAGATCGGGTCCTTGCCCATGATCGCGCAAAGGAGGTCGTAGCCGTTGGTCTTCTCCTTGGCGAAGGCCGCGATCGGCTTGAGGATGGCGTCCTTAATCAATTCAACAATGCCGTCCTTGAGGTTAATCGCGAACGCTTTGATGCGATCGATCGGATCGGTGAAGATGCGCTTCGAACGTTCCCAGGCTTCGATTGGATGCAGGATGTCGCTGAACTTCAGTTCGTCGATGACCTTCCCGACCGCCCCGCGCAGGCTGCCGGCAATGTCGCGAAGCGCATTGAATTGCTGGCTGGCCCATTGGCTCGCCTTCTCAAAGACGCCGTGGTTGTTCAGCGCGTCCGTAATAAAGTTGCCTCCCGGAATTATCTGGATGGCGCCCTTGAGAATGTTGCCCGCGTTGCGTTCAACATGCTGCCCGCTTATTGGGTTGTAACCGATTACCACGGTGAGCATGGTCCATCCGGGAATGGCCTCCGCCTTTTCCGCGATGAACTCCCGCGGGCTTAACGCCCGTTGAATCTGCGGCGCGGTGCTTGCAGACACTTCCACATCGGCACTGCGCCGGATGACTCCGCCCTGGGCGACGGCACCTTGTTGAATCGTGTGCGTGAGTTCGTGAGCGATGAGCTCGCGGCCGGCCGGATTGTCCGGCTCGTATTGGCCGCGGCCGAAAAAAATATCCGGCCCGACTGTGAACGCATGGGCGGAAACCTGGCGGTTGAGGCGCTCGGCCCGTTCACCGGTATGAATCCGGACATTGTCAAAGCGCGCGCCGAAACGAGGCTCCATGAAGCGGCGGAGCAGCGGCGGCAGCGGCGCGCCTCCGCCCCGGCTTGCGTGGATCTCAGCGGCAACGTCTCCCGAAAGCGTGGATGCGCCGGTTGCTTTACGCGCGATGGTGCCATCAGACACGCGCGTGACGGACGGTTTATCCGTGCAGCTTGAGGCGGTGTGCGTTTCGCTTGCGGGCATCCGCATGACCCGGTGCGCGACGCGTTCCGCCTCGATCTCGGCTGAATCGGACGGAGACGACACTTGGAGCGCGGAGGCTTTTTGTATGCGATGGGGCGTGACTGACCGGACATGCGGAACGGTAACCGTCGGCGAGATCCGATCGGAGGAGCGCTGGACGACGGCGGGTGTGGACAGGAAGCGCGGCAAACCGGCCGCTGCCCCAGGATGCCTGGCGGGCGCGGCCGTTTTCGCGGGTGGCGCGACGCGGCGCGAGACGAGAGGACTGAAGACAGCCTTGGTCATGGGCAGGTCGGTGCGGCGGTCATCAATCCCGAGGGAAGGGAACGTCCGGATTTGCGGCACTCGGCGGCCAGGGCGTGGAGAATATGTGGGAAGTCAATGGCTCCGCCCTTTTCGTGAGCCACCACGGCGGCCGTCAGCACAACGTTGCGAATTTGACCGCCAGCGAAGTCGCATTGCCCGGCCAGGAGATTTAGTTCCTGGATGGTAAGGCGATGACGTGAGCCGAGGTGGGCTACCCAAAGCGCCCGTCTTTCCAACGCGCCTGGAAGCGGGAATTCGATGATCATGTCGAGTCGTCGCGCGAAGGCGGGATCGAAACGGCCACGACTGTTGCTCGTGAGGAGCGCAATGCCATCGAACGTCTCCATGCGCTGGAGCAGGTAGTTCGTTTGCGCATTGGCGAAACGATCGTTGGATTCCCGGACGTCCGTGCGCTGGCCAAATAGGGAATCGGCTTCATCAAACAACAGCAGCGCTTCTGTCCGTTCCGCGCGCGCGAGGAGACGCGCCAGGTTTTTCTCCGTTTCCCCGATGTACTTGCTGGTCACAGAGGCGAGGTCGACGCGATAGAGCGGAAGTCCCAGGCGCGTTGCCAGCCAGCCGGCGGCCAGCGTCTTGCCCGTTCCGGAGGGACCAGTGAACAGGGCGCGCACTCCAGGGGAATAGCGGGTCGTGGCAGACACGCCCAATCCTTCAGCCAGCCCGTCACGATGACGGCAGCGAGCCAGCAGGGTTTCCAGTTCCGCGTGGGTTTCCGGACGCAGGACAAGGGCTTTTTCCGGCACGGGATCGGGAAGCAACTGGGCCAAAGATTCCAGGCCGGATCCTTCGCCGGAGCGGGACACCGTGCGAATCAGGGCGGGTCCGGTCTCCTTGGTAAGCCGTGCCTGGTAATGCGCGAGACGTCCGAGTTGGGCAATCCGCGCGGCGCTCAATCGATGGCTGGCGGCCAGTTCCGAGGCCATGGCGGCGTCACCGACGGCATCGCGCCAGAGCACAATCCGTTCATCGACGGTGGGGACGGGGAGCGTCCAGTTGATCACATCGGAGCCCGTGGCCTCGATCGTTCCGTCGATGCCGGCCACCACGAGGGCGGGCCCGCGATAAAACGGAATGGAGGGAACCTGGCGGACTTCACTGGGGCCAGGTTCGAGCAAGACCACCGGGACGAGCCGCTGGAGCAGGAGCCACGCGGCGAGTCCGGGCAGAGGCGTTCCGGCGTCGATGAAGAACGGGCGCAGAATCAGGGCGTGAATTACTTCTGCTGCTGCGGTGCGGGCCTCGTCTTGCGACGGGGAACGAATGACGAGAACCGGGCCGCCTCCGCCTCGCAGGCCTTCGGCCTGGCGTCGGCAAAGCTGGCGTATGGATTCCGGCAGAGGCACGAGGGAGGCATCGGATCCGAGCGCGCCCCCTGGCCAAGACGAGGGGCGTCCGGAGATGGCCAGGCTGAGCGGCATCGGCAGAGTAATGGTGCGTTCGGGATAGGGTGCCAGCTCATTGCCTAACATGAGAACGCCGCTCTGAAACGCCGGCCCGGCCGCCAGAGCGCCTGCGCTGAGGCGATGCTGGTCGGAGAGCGGGGCAAAGGCCTCGGCCAGCAGCCCGAGGGTCGGACGGGAACCTCCGACCGGCGCCTGCATGAAAGCGATGGTCCGGCCAATCATCATGTCTTCTTCAATGGCGGCCACGAGGGCGAAAGTGAGGATCTCGGGGATGGAGAACTCCCAGGCGCGCGCCAGAAGCAGGAGCAGTTCGTCGTCGGGATGCGGGTGATCTAACGCGCGTCTGACCGCTTCCGGCAACATCGATTTGTCCCCAGCCTCATCCAGCATTCGGTGCAGATATGTCGCTTCGATGGCCAGCGTCTCCGAGTCCGTGCCGTTGGCGATGAGCGCCAGCGCCAGCTGCTTCAAGGAAAGGGTTCGAGGCATCAGTCCTCCGTGGTGAAATGAAATGACACGATGCGGCCCAGCCATGGAACCCAGCCTGGATTGATGTCGAGAGCAGCGCGGCGAATCCGAACGTCAGCGTCGATGGGGCGGAAATACAGATCGAGATGCGTCTCGGTGACGACGGCGCGAGCGGGCCGGCGCACCAGTGACTTAAGTCCCAGCCCGGTGATACGCCGGCATAAGCGATGGGCACCGAGCGCCAGGCCGACGATGCAAGGGTCGAAGGAATCCGGAAACGCCGACGTTCGACGGATGGGCCTCTGCGCCTTGATCGGTTTCCCGGGCTTCGACCCGCGCCACGCTGCAACGGGAAGGCGTCCGGAAGCATCAAGGAGTACGCGCCAGGTCGCGTTCCACCGCGCCAGCAGTCGAGGTCCGCCGGTCGATTCAATCAATGGGAGTGAGTTCAGGACGAAGGGTGCAGGAAGAGTTTGAGTTGCGGTGGCGAAAAGCTGCACCAAGGGATCGTCGTCCCCGGCGGCCGATCCTCGTCGACAATGCTGAACAATTAAGGAGAACGCGGCCCAACCCGTGTCCGTCGCATTTGGCCACGTAGGCAAACCCAGTCGTTCGAACAACGGGACGACAAAAAGCAATCCACCGAATCGGGTTCGGCGGGGTTCCAACTCGCTGGCTTGAGGAATGGGCGCCGTCCGAAACGCGGCCGGCGGCCCATCGGGGGACAATGCGGAAGATTCCACCACGGGATTACTCGGGCGCGCTTGAGCCTCGTTGGAACCGTCCGGCGTCGATGTAGTTTTTCCGGACACTTCCGCGGCGAGCTGCCGTGCGGCCGGGATGGACGGAGGCAAGGGCGACGTTGACGACAACGCCGTCGCGGCCAGCCAGAGGAGGCGCACATCCGGCCGGGGAAACTCGCGCAGGTAATGGACCGCGATTGATTCCCAGGGATGGGGCCACAGTGGTACGGGAGGTGGTGATTCCGTTCTGGTGCTGTTGACTGGGAGCACTCCGGAGTCGATGTCGATTGGACGGTCGAACTCCGGTGTTGGCAGCCACGGCCGCACATCTTCGACGGTGAACGCGCGAAGCAGGGGCAGGAGCATGCGTTCCGCCGCCAGACGGCGGCCAAGCAGAAATGAGGCGGGCAGTCCGCCCAGCGCGATGACTCGTTGGAACGCCTGTCGCAATGTCGCGGCCGGCTCCGCGTGAGGATTCCAGCCATTAGCGGCCGTGCGCCAGAACCATTCGAGGCACGGAAGACCGCGCGCCGTTCGGACGGCGAGGGACGTCCAGACCTCGATGGCATTCGGAAACCAAACCACATCGGCGCCGGCCGCAGCCGGGCTCTCCGCAAAAACGGCGCGCACTTTTGCCTCTCGCGCTCGTTGTTCGACGCGGCGGCTCCATTCGGTGGCGCTGGCCTGAAGAGAGAGCCGGCCCAGCGGAAGCGAGCGGATGATGATCATCCGTCCATCATCATCCAGACTCGCCGTCTGCATCGCGTCCTCGAGAAGGGTCCGTCCGCGGCGCGCGTCTTCCTTCCGTCGACAGACGAAACGCAGATGGCGCACGTGACGGTCGCGGGAGTTCATCGGGCGGACAGCATGGCCGGCGCCTCAAATCGGACCGTGGTCCGGGCCGGATCAAGCCGGGTGGAGATGGGAACGTTGGTGATGCGGGCCGAGACCTGGCCGCTGCCGATATCCTCGACGATTCCGTGGACCAGGGCCGGACTGGCTGGATCGTTCTGTTGCACCACGACGCGCATCCCGATGTAGATGCGCCGCGGATCGACCGACAGCTTGAGCAATCCGCCGGTGGAGGGCGTGGTGGGTTCGGCGACGGAACCCGTCACGAGTTGATCGACCGGAGCGTGGCTGGCGAGGAGAAGGGCGACGCGGATCAGGTCATGGACGAGGGCCAGGGCATCGGCCAGAGTGGCATCGACTCTCGAGTAGAGCCAATCGGTGTCGAGCTGCAGTTCGCGACGCAGGACAAACGGAACGTCATCCCATCGTGGCAGCCGGCTGAGATTCCGGAAATCCGCATCCTCATCGAACTGGCTGTAGCGCTCGGCCCAGATCAATCGAAGGAGCGGGTTCACGCGACTGAAACCGCGGTGGATGCAGGCGCCCACCTTGAAAAGTCCTCCCAGTTCCGCCGAAGCGGCGGTGGCGAGATGGGCGGGACCGTGCTGGATCAGATGACCGAGCGTGAGCACTTCCTCGGCGCGCCGCGATAATTCACGCCAGCTCAAGGCTGTGAACGAAGCGGCGTTGATGCTCTGTGCGGCGGGGAGGAAACGGGACGACACCAGCGCGCGCGCCGTGAACAGTCGGGTGAGGGCCGCGGACTGAGGTCCGGGAGACGGGGCCGGAGTTGTTCGCGCAAGTGCGGCGCGCTCGACGGAGCGCGTCATCAGGTCACGCAGATGATCGATGCGCGTCACAGTGCTGATCCAGCCCGGGGCGTATTTGAACCAGCGCGCCGGGGAGCCGAGGAAAATGTCTGACAAGGAAGCGAAATCCGACGGCTGCGGCAAATCATCCGCCAGGCAGGACGGCACCGGCTCCACGCGCAGAGCGGGTTCAACGACGCGCACCGGAGTATCGTCCCTCGCATCCACGGCACGGGGTCGATGGAACGCGGCAAAACTGACGTGCTCGCGCAGAATTTTCTCGCGATGCGCGTTGATGCCCTTGAGGCGGGCCTCCTCCTCTTTGAGCAGCGCCTGCGCGATGGAGACGTCGTGCCGCGCTTCACCAAGTTCGTTCGCGGCCACCTGAAGCCGCGATATGAGGCGAGCCTGGTTGCCTTCGATTACCGCCAGTTTCTCCAGGCAGAGGACAATCAGTTCTCGATACAGCCGGATCCGGGTTTCCACTGCGCGCAGCGCGGCGATGGACATGTCTGCGTGTTTGACTCCGCGGGAGAAATGTCCGGCTTCGTCCGCATTGGCTGCATCCATGGTATCCACCACGCGCGTGGTGATCACCTCGTGAAATTTCAGGAGCGTGCCGGTTGGTATGATGGCGGCGGCGTTGGCTGGACCGGCTGGGGTTACGGTGGGAGGAGGGGGTTCCTCGACAAAATCGGTGGTGAGCTCCGCCAACGAAAGATCGAGCTGCATCAATTGATCAAAGATCTGGAGCTTCGTGTTAAAGATGTCTTGTCGAACCTTCGGGGCGGCGGGGGCCGGAAGGCGCTCGAAGGGAATCGCACGAAGTTGCTTCGGCGTGACGCTATTGAAATTGGGAACATAGGCGTCGGCGAACTGGGCGAGATTTTTAACCTGGCCCAGCGTCTCGGGCTGCATGACGCTGGCCTTCTTCAAATTTTCGAGCGCGGTTTTGGCCTCCGAATTGCCGGCCACGAGAGTATCCAGGAGTTCGAGTTGCGCGCGGCCGGCATCCGTAGTGAACACTTCGCCTGCGACGACAAAATCATCGAGCGGCTGGCGAATGAAAATGTTGCTGGCGCCGACGGTCCCACCCAGGCCGTGCGTCCCGGCGGCGGCCGGAGCGGGAGCGGGACCAGCAGCGGGTGCAATGGCCGGCGCCGGCTGGGGCGCGGGTCCCGGTGTGACGGTCGTGGTGGCGGGTTTGGTGGTCGTTGCGAGATCGGAGAAGAGTCGGCTGGCAAAAAGGTTGATCCCGCCCGACGAGGCGGGCGCGGCGTCGCGCATCACCGTGTTGGCCAGGCTGGCCGAAGTGGCGAACTGGGTGCCGAGTGCGTTGTTGCCGAGCAACTGGCCCAGCCGATAGACATCCGCGTTCACCTTGAGAAACCCCCGATCCACCAGGCTGTCCGCGCGATTCACCTTGTCTTCCAGATAGTCGATGAAGCCTTTAAGTCCGAGCTTGTCGAGCGCGCCGGCCTCATCGGCTTGAATGTCCTCCTGCTTCTTTCGATAAACCCCTTGTCCGGCGGTGTTGAGATCCGTAATTTCCTGGGAGTCGAAGGTTTTCAGGAATTCAGGAAGTCTCTTTCGCAATTCCTCAATTGCGTCGACGGTGCGGTTTCCCCCGCTCTCGGTTGTTCCGTAGTTTTCCTCCACTGGATCTGGCGGAGTGGGCTTTTCAGCGTCATCAAGCTGCCCCGGGTCCTTAGTGGGAAACTGCAGCGTTTGTGCGGTTAATCCGCGGTGAATCGAGATCTGCTTCGTGCGAAGGTCGTCGCGACGCCCTCGCCAGTCATCACGACGCGTCACTGTTTCAGTGACCGTTTTTTTGAACTCGTCGGATATGACGGCAATTTTCAACAACTGAGGATCGAAGAACCGCTGGGAAACTATCAGCAACAAGCGAACGGAATCCGCCTTGGCCAGGTCATACGGCTCCAGTGAGCGCGACTCCGCGAAGACGATGTCCAGCTGCTCCAATGGCGCGACTGCGACCTCGATGCTGTAGGTGGGAGGAAAGAAGGTTTGTTGGAATTGCCAAACCTCCGGCGGGCCGGGAAGCTTGTTGAAATCAAAGAACGTCTTGGGCAGGCAGCCGAAGGGAGGCACGTGGCGAAAATGGACGAGCCCGGTCGCCGCACTCTCCAGTTCACTGAGCTGCGCCGCGAATTGGTCCGATTGCGCCTGCCACAGCCTGACCTCGCCGATCTGCGGACGCAAGGGGCGGATGCGGGTGCGCCCGCCGGGCCGGCTGACGGCGTGTCGATCGACGAAAAGAGGACGGAGATTTTCATCGAACCCCACCAACGCCACCGGCAAGCCGGCGGCCAGCCACGGAGCCGTTGCGCCCGCGCGTTCTGCGGCAAAGATCTCCCACACCAGTTCATTGCGCCACCGACCGGAATACGCCGGGAGCTTCCGCCACGCTTCCGGCCACAGACAGAAAATCACCCGCGAACCATCCACGAATGTATGCCGGTAGAACGCCTGATCGTCCGGCTCCGGCAGCAGTGGAGAAAAATTCTGATCGAATCCCTCCGGAATGGCCGCGCGCGGAATATCGACATCCGGGATGGACACTGGTTGCCAGACGAGGATTGCCGCCGTGGGTTGCGGCAGGGGAAGTGTGAGATCGCCGAGGCGCTTGATGAGCTTGTCCTGGGCTGGATCGAAGACGGGAATTTCCGCCGCCTTGAGGACGAAGGTTCGATCCAGCCAGATGTCTTCGCCGGACGCGGCCAGCCCGAATCCCGGTCGGAAGGTAAATTCACCGTTCGCGCCGGTAATGTCGCACGTTGTTTCCAGTCCTTGTGCGATTCCCGGAAGGACGATTTGCCCTCGGAGGAGCAAACGCTGAACACGAAACCGGTGTTCGTCGGTGAGGGCCTCCCCGGTCAGATGGCGTCCGGGAAAAAAGTTCAGTCGGGCCCGGCGATCGGTTTCCGCGATGAACGTGGCGGGAGGCGGGACGACGACGGCGAGTTTTTCGCCACGCAACGGCCGCTCGATGGAGAATGATTTCATTGGGTGATGGTGAGGCTGGCGGGATTGCTTCGTTGGACCAATCCGGCGCCATTGGTGACTTCGACTCGGTACTCGCCCACGTCCTCCCCAGTCACATGTTCGATCTTGAACGTGCGTTTTGTGGCGTTGGGTATGGCGATGGGCGGGCCTCCGGCTGGCTTGGTTCGAAACCACTGGAACGTCAAGGAAGGCGCGCCTTTGGCCAGGACATCGAAGCCTGCGGGAGCTTCAACCGCGACGGTGACGCTTTTCGGATGGCGGCTGATTTCGAGGAATGGCGCCTCTTCGATTTCCAGGCTGGCGGCGTTGCTCGCGATTGACCCGGCTCCGTTGCCGACGAGAACGTCGTAGCGTCCGGCGTTTGCCGCCTGAACGCCGGTGAGGTTGAGCGACGCGCTGGTGGCGCCCGCAATGTCAACTCCATTCAAACGCCACTGGAACTTGAAGGGGGCGGTGCCGGCCACTCCCGCGCGGAAACTGACACTCGTACCGGGCGGCGCCGTTACATCCAGCGGCTGTGCTGTGATCGTCGGCGGCACGAGTGGGGCATCACCTTCGATGGTCAACGTGGCCGGTGCGCTGGTCGTGGCGCCGGCTTCATTGAGCACGCCGACTTCGTAGGTGCCGGCATCGACCATGGTCACGTTTGTCAGGATCAGCGACGAGGAAGTGGCGCCGGGAATGTCGACCCCGTTCTTTCGCCATTGGAATTTCATTGGTGCGGTTCCGGAAGCCGCCACCTGGAAGTTGACGGTGGCCTGCGGCGGAGCAGTGACACTTTGCGGCTGGCGCGTGATGACGGGTGGCTGCGCCGCGGGCGGCACATCGATCCTCAGCACTGCGGTGGTGCTGGTGACGGTCCCGGCTGCGTTGGAAACGGTGACGTCGTAGTTGCCGGCGGCGGGGAGCTGGACATCAGGCAGAACGAGCGTGACGCTGTTCGCTCCGCTAATCGGTGTTCCGTTTCTGCGCCATTGGATGGTGAGAGGTGCAGTGCCCGAAATGCCGATGCTGAAATGCACGGTCGCGCCCGGCGGCGTGGAAACATTTTGTGGCTGGGAGACGATGAGTGGCGCGACCGCTCCGGGCGCGCTCTCCAAGGTCAAGGACGCGGCAGCGCTCGTGACACTTCCGGCGGCATTGCTGACCACCCCTGTGTAGTCGCCGGCATCACCCGGCTGAATGGAGGCGAGCGTCAAAGCGGAACCGGTGGCTCCGGCGATGGTTGCCCCGTTCTTGCGCCATTGATACGTGAACGGAGCCGTGCCGTTGACCGCAACGCGGAACACGACGCCGGCATTCGGGGGCGCAACGATGCTTTGTGGCTGGGTGGTGATGGTCGGGGCGACCACCGCGGGCATTGCTTCGACGGTCAACACCGCCGTCGAACTGGTGACGGATCCCGCGTTGTTTGTGACGACCACGTCGTAGCTGCCGGCCTGCGTTGGTTGCACGTTGGTGAGGACGAGCGTCGCGGACGTGGCACCGGGAATGGCCACTCCGTTTTGTCGCCACTGAAATGCCAGCGGCGCGGTGCCGGTGACCCCGACGCTGAAGATGGCCCCGGCATTGGCTGGAGTCGTGACATTCTGCGGCTGGGAGATGAAGGCCGGCGGTTGCGGGGCGGGGGCCGGCTCGACGATCAACGTCGCGGCCGAACTCGTCACCGACGCAGCGTCATTCGCGACCGCGACATCATAAAGGCCGGCGTTCGCCGCCTGAACATTGGTCAACGCCAGGGTGGCGCTGGTGGCGCCGCTGATGGCCACGCCGTTTTTGCGCCATTGAAATCGTAGCGGCGCTGTGCCCGTCACGGCGACATCGAAGTTGACCGTGGCATTGGCCGGCGTGGTGACATTGCGCGGCTGCTGCGTGATGACGGGCGGAAGAATGGCGGGCGGCGCTTCCACGGTAACGAGGGCCGGGACACTGGTGACCGTGCCGGCGTTGTTCATGACGACGACGTCGTAGCTGCCGGCCTGGGATGCCTGCACGCCTTCCAGGACGAGGGCGGATTTATTGGCGCCAGTGAGGTTCACTCCATTACGGCGCCATTGAAACCGTAGTGGCGCCGTGCCGGTGACGGCGACGGTGAGGTTCACGGTGGCCAGGGGCGGCGTCGTGATGTTCTGCGGCGGAGTGGCGATGGAAGGCGGAACTTCGGCGGGACCGCGGTCGATGGTGAGCAAGGCGGGATTGCTGGTGACGGTTCCGGCCGAATTCCCAACGACCACGTCGTAGCTGGCGGCATCGGCCGTACCGACATTGGGCAGAACGAGCGCCGCACTGTTGGCGCCGGTGATGTCCGTGCCGCCCTTGCGCCATTGAAAGTTCAGTGGTGCCGTGCCGGTCACGGCGACGTTGAAATTCACACTGGCGTTGACCGGTGTGGTGACGCTGAGCGGTTGTCCGGTGATGGCGGGTGCCAAAACGGCGGGCGCCGGCTGAACCGTGAGCACGGCTCCGGTACTGACCACCGAACCCGCGCCGTTCGTTACCGTGACGTCATACGTCGCGCTGTTGGCAGCCTGAATATTGTTGAGAGTCAGGGAGGGGTCCGTCGCGCCGGTGATGTTCACCGCATTCCTGCGCCACTGATAAGACAGCGGCGGGCTGCCCGCTGCCACGACGGTAAAGTTCACGCTTGTCCCGGCAGGCGCCGCAATCGACTGGGGCTGCGTTGTGATCTGGGGAGCAACCAGGGCGGGTGCCGGGGACACGACCAGTGTCGCCGTCGTGCTCGTCACCGACCCTGCGTCGTTGGATACGATCACATCGTAGTCGGCGCCATCGGCAGGCTGGACTTTTGCCAGGACAAGAATGTCGGTCGTGGCGCCAGGAATGGCCGTTCCGCCTTTTCGCCATTGGTATCGCAAAGGCGCAGTGCCTCTGGCCACCACAACTAACTGAACATCCTTTTCGACCGTGGTGTTGGCATCCGCCGGTTGCGTGGTGATGGCGGGAGCCTCGCGAAGGGTGAGCGCGGCTGGAGCACTGGTGGTGGAACCGGCCTCGTTCGTTACGACCACGTCATAGACGGCGGCGTCCGTGGTCTGGACATTTGGAAAATTGAGGGTGTCGTTGGTCGCCCCGGTAATGTTGCCGCCTCCGTTGCGCCATTGATACTTGAGAGGAGCGGATCCAATGGCGGTCACCCGAAGTGTAATGTTGCTGCCGACGTTGGTGAGGGTCGACTGCGGCGCAACGAGAATGACCGGCGGCACACTGGCCGGCAGGGGGGAGCCGGCTAGGTCCGAGGCGTAGGGCACATTGCGGCGCCGGATGTACCAAAGGGTCGGCACAGGTCCCAGCACCTTGGCCCAGGCCGCGTCGGCGATCGGTGCTTCCAACGCCGCCGGGCTCGGCGGCGTCACGGCACCTCCCAGCTTCTTCGACGCCAGCAGTTCGTTGAGGCGTTGCAATGCTTCCAACGGCCGCTGCTGGCCTAACAACGATGGCGCCACGTTGCGGATGAGCGGCTTTCTCTCCTTCAGCTGTTGCAGGGCTTCTCGAAAATTCGCGCGCGGCACGGGGGCCAACACCAGGATGGCGAGGGCATCGTTGTCGTCAGGTTTCACCCGCAAATCGATGGGCGGTTGATCGAGGGATTCCTCCATCAGCCCGGCCAGTTCATCTTCCGGCACGAGGGTCAGTTCGACGCGCGCTTCCGGCGGAAAGAAGGCCTGCGTGAAGTCCGTGAGATCCACGGTGCCGGATGGAAGCGGGCCGCCGGGTGGAAGGATTTCAAAAATGTCCGAGGCGGCGAGCCGTCCCGGTCGAGATGCGGCAGGCACTTCGTCGAGAAGTTCGCGATAGTGAAAGAAGTGCGCTTCGGCCAGGGCGCGCGGGGCAAACCCGAACCCGAACCGGTCGTCATCACCGGCTTCACGGCGGACCAGGAATTCGTCCACCCATTGCAGGAATCCCCCGCGCATATAAATCATCGCCAGAGGCAGGACTCCGGCCGGAAGTTTGGGCGGGCGTTGCTCGAGGAAGATCTCGCGGGCGGTCCGCGTTCGGGCGCGGTTCGGATCGTTGAGTGCCGCGGCGCTTTCGTAGGGGATGAGCGTGACGGCAGTGGCTTCAATGACCTCGCCATCCTGCAGGCTTTGGTTTCCCTGCAGGCCCGGGGGGAAGACCGGAGTCGGGTTGGCCGTGAATTCCACGGCGCGAAGCCCGACGACAAACAAGCCGCTGAGATTGTAGAACGGCTGTTGCGGCTTTTGCGCCAGGCCAAAGGAGGCGTTGAGACCTTCCAGGCGCGGAACGTCGGAAAGATCGACGAGGGTGTCGCGAGGGAGGAGGACTGTTTCGCCCGAAGGGGTCAGGCCATGACCCGCGGTAATTCGCAGCGAGGCTGTGGCGCCCGCCACATTCGATGCGGTTTTGTCCGAACGTTCGACGCGAAGGCCCTCCGCCACGCCGAAACCGAGCGAGCGGGAGAGATCGGCCTGGCGCGTCAGAAGGTAGCCTTGCTCACGATTCAGATCGGCGGCGGTCAGAAACTTTCCGTCGAAGAACAGCGGACGTGTCCGGCGGCTGTCGGCCACGACGGCGGCGCGGCTGTCGGTGGAACTAAGGTCGAGGCGTTTTGGAAGTTCGGTGGACATGGGATTGAGGGGTTCAGGTTCAAGCGAGCGCGGTCAGTCCAAGGAGCAGTTCCGCGGCGGGAAGCACCAGCCGATGCTCATCTTCAATACTGAATGCGCCCGCGGCGTGACGACGGAGGGTGGTGGAGGGGGCATCCTCCAGGCGGATCAAAACCCGCGCCAGGAACACGGCGGTTCGCTCGCTGAGTTTTTGGATCGGTGTGCCGGCCGGGGTGTCGTTCATGGGCGCCACGGGGTATTCGCCGGGTCCGCTGACGGGCTGGTACGCGTTATAGATCGCGGCCAGCAATTCCTGACGGGTGCCGGGCGCGGGTTGATACGGTCTCGCTGGAACCGGCGGCGTTCCGTTCTCGGCGCTGCGCGGCGCGAGTAACAGCTCGAAGCCGTCGGTCAATCGGCTGCTGACGATGGCGTCGGTCGCGTCCTGCCCGGCCTTGGGGAAACCGGGACGGAGGCTGTGCGGCACTTCGAGATACCGAAGAAAAACGTCGGCCACGAGGCGGCGTTCGGCTCCCGTGAGCAGCGGTTGGAGCACGGCTGGGCCCGCCGCGGCGATCGCATTGAACCACCGATCGAGGCGAAGGCAGCGCGTGGTCGGGACCTCCAGGGGGCGGCCGGCACGATCGATGGCTACACCGGGTTGCACCGCCAGTTTGTCTTCATCGGCCGTCTTCCCCCCAGGCAGCGGGTCGCCTTTGGCGATTTTCTCCACTTTGAGCCCGGCGACGGTGCCGCACCCGTGCAATCGGGCGAGCACTCCGGCCAGGCGCCGGCGGTGATGTTGCTGCTCGTCCTTAAAATCGCTGGAGTCGAGAAGCATGCCCTCGTGGTAACTCACACGGGGCGGAACTTGGAGAAGATCGGAATTCATGATGTTCCTTCGATTCGGGGATCGAGACTGGGCGGACGCAGCAGCACTGCCCCGTCACCCACGTTTGATTTGTCCACTTCCACAGCTTTGGCCGGTGAGGCCGGCCGCAAGTACGTGTCGACTCCGAGCAACGCCGCCAGTCCGACCATGAAATCCTGGGTGGCCCGGCGAACCCGCGTGACGACGTGCGCCGGCGATTCCTGCGCCGCGACGCGTTCGATGAGTTGAAACTCATCCGGGCGGACTGTTTCGTGCACCAGGACCGTGGCGCGATGGGCCAGCGACGCAAAAAAATCGTCCACCGCCTTCTCATCTTTCGGATCCAAAGGCAGCGCGGCATCGAACAAAGCGAGCACCTCGCGCTTGATTCCCTCCGTTAAGAAGAGCGTGCGACCGACGCGGGAGTTTCCCGTGTAAAGAGGACCGCCAAACAGCGGATCAAACTCGCGATCCAGATTCACGCCGAGGACCGTCGCCAGGGTGCGACGCATCCAATAATCCTCCACCACTACGATTCGCCGGCGACCATCCCGTTCGCCTTCGACGCCACCATTGGTTGCGATATCCAGTGCCAGCCTCAGGCCGCGCAATGTCCCGCGTGTGCCGAACAACTCGGGCGAACGACGCAACCGTTCCCGCCGCCGATCAGCCGGATACCAAGGCTCAAACGCCGCGCCAATCCAGCCCCCCAACCAGTCCAGCGCCGTGTCCGGAGCCGTGACCGGATCGGTCAGGCGCCAGGCGCTCGCTATCGAGTCCTCCAGCGGAGTGAGGATTCCTTCAAAGTTCCCCAGGAAACGCCCGAAAAAATCCGCGGGCGTGGATGGCTCGCCATTTGTTTCCCGGTCTGCGTCCTCGCCGAAGACCTGTTCCCGATAGAGCGCGGGAAGGTAGTTGTCCTGATAGGAGAATCGCGGTCCGTAGGCGCGAACAGCATGAAGAACAGGTGTCGCCCGCATACTTCCGCGCAGGTTGAATTTCAGATGGAGGAATCGTCCCCGCACGGTCCGCACCGGCCGATGCGATTTTTGGATCAACACGGTGAAATGGCCCACGCGATCCTTTTCCCGATCGTTTGGGCAGAATCCGGTGAATCCGGGGATCTCGGACGGCGACCGCATCCAGGCCGCCAGCGGCCCGCGATCAAAAAGCGATTCAGATTCGGGCGAAGGTGGCCGCGACGCTCCGAAGTGGTGTGGATGCCATTCCGCCTCGGTGATGTGTTGCGAGTCGTTGTCGTCCGAACCGGCCAGCCACAAGGTAAAGCCTGTGCCGGGCGGAATATCGGCTTCGACGTAGAGACGATGCCAGGCTGTGTCGGCCGTACCGCTATCCAATGGTTTGAGCAGTTTTCCCGTGGCGGCGGGCGGAAAAGCCGGCAGCGAAACCGGCACAAGCGGGCGGGTCCCGTTTGCGGTCGGGTACTCGATCGGCAGCGTGACGCCATGCAAAAACGGACCGCTCTCGTGCTCGGGCACGGGAAAGATTTCACCAGTGGGCGCCACTTCTCCTGCGGACCACTGGTAAACAACCGCTTCGGAAATACCGGGGACGAGAACCGCGATTCGGCTCTCGGAGATCCAGGCCAGGCTGAACGGCCGGGCGATTCCTTTGAGGATCGTCGGCGCCGCCGGATCCGTCGTGCCGATTCGAACGAGACGGACGCGGGCTTCCAGGTGCGAAGGTGCCGCCGGGTCGGTGTGCCAATACAGAACTACCACGCGTCCGGCCGGACTGCAGGCCAGGGCCACGGGATCCTCGTTGTTGCTCCACGATTCTGAAACGAGAGTCAGGCGAAGCGGATTAGGATTGGTCTCGGTGCTCTCAAAGGCATCGGTCGGGACATCCAACCCAAGGGCGCGGGGCGAGAGCTGGCCGGTGAGACGCGCGAGTTGTTTGCTCGTTCGATCCAGCACCCACACGCCGCCGGATGGATCCGCCGCGAGCCGCCAGGCCTGAAAACCGGGGAGTTGGACATCGGCATCCTCCCGGCGTCCGCGCACATCGTGCACACGGATGCGGCCATTGACGGCGATGTAGAGCAGTTCGTCGTAGCCGAGGGCCAGGTCGGTGGCCGGGGCCGGGAGGTCCAGGATTTTTGCCGCGCCGGGGAAATCGCTGGTGCCGAAAACTGCCTGAAATGCGCCGGCGTAATACGCGCGGCCGCCGAGCGCGTCACGGGCCATCGGAACGCGGGCCAGCCTGGCTTCGGCCTCTGCCGTGAGTTCGGACTCGTGGAACGCCTCCGTGGCCTGGCTGGCGAGACGGATGGACGGACCGAGTTCCAGCGTGCCGGGAACGTCGGCCTCCCAGCCGTCGCCGCGCACCATCCAGAATCGTTGTCCGTTGGCGTCCATCAGCAGATCTCCGGTACAACTGGAATGGCGATCCCTTCCCGGGCCGATTTTGGACCGGGCGCCTTGAACTCGGCCGGGGCTTCACCCGCGGCGACGATGACGGATACGAGCTCCGGCAATTGCCATGGTTGAAGAACTACCTCGGCGTTGTCGTTGCTTGAACCAGGGGCGGAACCGAGCACCCGCGACCAGCTCCCGGTTTGATTCCTGACGAAGAGATTGGGGCCGGAAACTCCTTCCACGCCCGTCACCCGGGAGACCACGACTTCGAGTTCACGCCGCTTGACCGTGCGCCCCAGCGGCCACCCAGCTTGCTGGGGACCATGGGGCGGCAACGCGAAAAGGTAACGTCGCAGCGCCTCCTTCACGGCCGTGTGCACCGCTTCTGCTCCTCCCGGATTGTCGATCCCGATCGTCAGTCCGAGCTGGACGTATTCGCAACCGATGACGTAGAGCTCGACGCCTAACGGTTTGCGTGGCTCGAGATGACGGAAGATCGCTTCGCGGAAGGGACGATCCACATTTGGATACGGAGCCTCCAGGCCTGCACCCGCGGGAAGTGCCATGACGGTGACGACACCTGGAACGTCGGACCGTCGTTGTTGTGGTTTGAATCGCGGGAGGACCTCCACGCGTCCCACCCGCACGCCGGGTGTGGTGAGGGCCAGCTGTCGGTAGTCGTCGGCCGCCACGACGCGATCCCGATGCCGAAAGACGGCGGGGATCCGTTGCAAGGCTTCCTCAAGCGTCTCGGCGTCCTTGCCTCCGATGGCCGGCAACGGCTGCCAAGCTTTCACACCGGCGCCGGACTCCACGGTGGTGAGCGTGCCGGCTGCGATGTTGCCGGCGGCTCCTCCTCCGGCGCGCATTTTTGCCACGCGAATGCGCGCGCCCTGGGTGGGAATCGCGCCGCGGACGCCGTTGCCGAATAGGATCTTTCCGGCTTCCGGATCCAGCGTGTAACTGCGCTCTGCATCCCTGGCCAGGCCGAGTTCATCGATGCGCTGCCACGGCACGAAACCGCGTCCTGCTTCTTCCACCTCCAGGGCAAAAGTGGATTCTTCAATATTGCCCGCTGGAAGTTGAACTTCGAAATCAGGCTGTCCCGGGGCTTGCCCGACGACAATGCCGCGAACGGACTGGCGTTGATCCACTTCGATTGCGTTGATGCCGGCCCAGGCGAGCTTGAGCACGGCCAGGTCTTCCTTCGGCCGGAGACGCAGCCACGCGATCAGCCGGGCGGTCTTTTTGGGATCATCAAGGCGCGGCGGGCGATCGCCCGTCCCTGCGGCCAGATTCTGACGAACGTTGTTGCTGGGTGCGAAGAAGGAATCCTTGCCCTGCAAAGCCAGGCGAATGACGCCGTCCGTGGTGAGACCCCGCGAACGATCCGCGACAACGGTGAGCGGCCGATAGACGACGCCCTGGGGATCGTTGGGGGCGGGCGCGGTGACATCGAAATCATACGGGAGCGGGACCCGCGCGCCGGCATTCTCGTCGAATCGATCGACTTCGATGACGGGCGATATGCCGACGTTGAGATACTGCGGCCCTCCGGAAGGCGACTGGCCAAGCGTTGCTCGAATCGCGTCGAGCGTATGGGTCTGAAGGTCGATTGACTCTGGAGCAAGCAGCGCGAACCAAAGCGAGCGATCCACCGTGCCGCTGATTAAATCAATGCCTTCCGGACCTTCGGGGCGTCCACCTGCGAAGACCGGGGTGGTGATATAGGGAACGGCGGCTTGTGTGGCGGGCACGGCATAGAGGCGCCGGAGCTCGTCCACTTTGGCCGTGATGCTGGTCGTCTCGTCGGAGGAGACCGGACGCTTGCGATACGCTTCGGCCACGATCGGCAGGACCGTGACTTCGTCGATGGTCTCGAACGGGAGGGGTCCTTTGACGGGAGTGAGCGGATCGACGGAAGCGGCCTGGGAGACGCCGGGCCGGGCGAGCGACAGGGAAAGGATGGTTCGAGCGCTCGTTGTGGGATACATCCGCATGCCGATCAAACGCAGAAACGCCAGCTTCTGGGCTTGCGGCACAAGGTTGACGCGGTAGAGCAGCGTGTCAGTCAGCCACGCAAAGAGATCGATCAGTGTGCGGCCCGGATCGCCTTCGACCGGGTTGGTCCATTCGGGCGTGTGGGCGGGCACGCGCGTGAGCAACTCCTCCACCAGGTCGTCGAAGCTGCGGTCGTCAAGATTTGGGGTGGGCAGGGGCATCGTGTCAGGCTCCAAGGTCGAAGGTCAGGCCCGCACGGCGCGGGGCACCTGTGCGGCGCAGTCGGTACAGGATCTCCACGCGCACACGGGCCGGTTCACCGGGAACTTCGTCCACCGTCACCGCGTCAACGAGGATGCGCGATTCCCAACGGCTGAGGGACGACGTGATGAGGTCGTGAATGCGGCGCCGCGTGGTCAGAGTGTTGGATTCCTGCAGAAAATTCTCCAGCCCGGCGCCAAACCTGGGCCGCATGAGCTGATCGCCCGGGCGCGTCAGAAGGATAACCCGGATCTGATCGGCCACGCTGCGTTCCAGCGATGGCCACCGGAGTTCCCCGGCCGCGTCAGGACGCGGAAGCAAGGGCCAGCCAATGGGAGGAGAAGCGATCATTTCTTGCGGGGGAACGGGATGCAAATCTTCACGAAGAGCAGCCAGCGAAAGATGAGATCGAACAGGCTGAGAAAAATACTCAGGACGATGAAGGCGCAGATCGTGATGATCGGAATGTTAAAGCCACAGATCCAATCCAGCGTGAGACCGCCCCCGCTCCCGGCGTTTCCTTCCAGCATGTCCTTGGGCTTTTGGGTGAGGAAGCGGGCCAGATTGCCGGGCACGGAGAACGCCACCCCTGGTCGCGCCTTCTTCAGAAACTCGCGATCGAACGGGTCCGGCAGCGGGACATGCGCCGGGGCAATCGGACCGGGTTCGAACCACGGCGCGATTTCGAACGGCTCGCTGTAGTCGCTCCACACGATCCGGGGCGGACATCCGCTTTCACACTTCACCCGCACAAATGCCCGCACGGCATAGAGACGCCGTGCTTCGTCATAGCGCCCGGCCGCCGGAGCGAGCATCGAGCCGAGAACATCGGCCGCAGTCGCCCGAAGCAATCGATGAATGCGCGCGGCGTGTTCGGAGCCAACCGCCGGCCACTTTTTGGGCCGCGGCACCGACGGCGCCGCGGCGTCCTCGTCGCGCAGAACGCGGGCGACCGATTCCAGATACGTTCCCACCGGCCGGGTCGTATCGTCCGCCAGGGAAATGGACAGGAGGTTCAGTTCGGCGATGACCTGCCGGGCGTTGGCGCCGCGCTCCGCGTCAAAAATCCTGAATTCCTGGGCCAACTGGCGGAAGAGCGTGATGAAATGTCCCGCGGCGTAAGTCCTCAGATCTGCCACCTGAAATGTTCCAGCCGCTGGAAGCTCCAGCTGCCGCTCCGAACCAGCTTTGAGCAACAACGACAGATGTTCCTGCCATTCGCTCATCGATGGTTCGGGTCCTCCTTGGAGGGGTCCGCCCCGGGACGTGCTCGTCACCGGGATGACGCCGTAGAACAGCGTGCGGCAGGTTTGCTCCGCGATCGCGGGTGGCGTTACGAAAAGGGAAGTACTGACTTCCGCCACCCGCGGCGGTCCGCCTAACACTTCGAAATCGAAGCGTGAATCGGTCGTCAATCGGGGCGGGGGACGCCGCGCGGGATCCGGGTCGGCATCCGCGCCCGGGCCGGGGAGAAGTTCGCGCCACCCGACGGTGCGAGCCTGATCCGCCAGCCAGCCTTCGTAAATGATTCGGCCGCCGCTGTCGCGTTTTGGCAGGCCGGTGGACGGATCAAAGGCCAGACGGCGCACCACAATTCCGGCTGAGTCGACCTTTTGTGGATCCAGCCGCGGTGCTCCAAAGGTGTCACAATGAGCCTCGACCAGCGCCAGATTGAACACGCGGTGCACTGGCTGAAAAAGGCGCAGGGCTTTTCCATCGGCGGGCGGCGCTGGATGCTGGGCGGCGAGGGCCGATGCCGGGTGGACTGATTGGAAATCCTCGAGTAGTGCCGCCACGAAATCCTCGTCTTTCCGTTCCACCAGCCGGGGGCCGTTGGAAGCGGCGTCGCGTGACCAGGCACCTTGCAGGACAACCTTGTGTTCGGACTCAGGTTTGAAGGGAGCTACCATATGTTTCCAGCTCCCGGGGTGTAGGTGGTGCCCACGACGCTGGTGGCAATCAAAGTGTCGCACAGGACGACGCCGGAGAATTTCGACATACCAGCATCGACCTTCACCATGCCGGCCTGAACGTCGACCTGGCTCGCTGTTACCTTGACCTTGGAGGAAGCCTGCAACGTGATCCCCTGCGAATCGATGGTGAGGGTGTTCCCGGCGGTGTCCTTGAATTCCACTTTGCCTCCGCCTGCATCGGTCAACTCACCGCTGACACCGCCCGGCGTGGTAAGCTGGATCCTTTCGGAACCCTGCTCCTCCACGATGGCAACACGCGTTCCGGCCCGCCCCGTGATCGTCCAGCGATCGATCCGATCCCCGCCGAGTGTTTCCGGCGGCCGCGCGCCGCCGTTCCACAGGCCCCCAATGACCACAGGCCAGCGTGAATCGGCCGCGATAAACGCCACGAGCACTTCGTCCTGGACATCGGGCAGGAGGAACGCTCCGCGGTCCGCGCCCGCGAATGGAACGGCGACACGGGCCCAGATCTCCGCCTCCTGTTCTCCGTCAATCGCGAGCAGCCGGACGCGAACCCGCCCGAGGCCGTCCGGATCCTGCACCGATGTCACTTCGGCCAGATGACAACCCCGCAACAGGTCGCAGGGAAAATCGAAGGGAGCACGATGATTGACGGAACTCATGGGCTGCCTCCGAGGGTGGCGCACTCGGCTTCGAACTCGGTGCGATATCCTTGCTGCAGATCGAACAGGTGGCGCGCCTGGACGACGTAGAAAGTGTTGGAGAACCAGCCGCCCAGGCCCGTCAGCTTGAGGTGCGTGCCGACGCGCAGGGCCGGATTTCCCGTGGATTCGCCGATGGCGCGGACAAACCGGCGGGCGCGTTGATTGCGAATCGCCGCGGCCAGTGAGTCCGCTTCCGCCTGGTTCCAGGAGGCCAGATGTCCACTGTGATGGCGGCGGCTCGCGAATTTCTGTTCGAGAATCGCGCTGGCTTTGCGTCCGCTGCCGGGGCCCAGCGCGTTGTCCTGGCCGTCCGACTCCAGCGCCGAGCCGGCGCTCACATCCCAGCCCCGGACGGTGGCCTGGGTGATCTGATCTGCCAGATCAGCAATGACCCGCACGCTTTTCAGGTGGTCATGGAGCCCGATTTCGATCTGACCGCGCCGGACGTCCGAGCGCGGGGAAGCGTGCAGCTCCGTGCCGACGATTTGCAAATCGGCATCGGCGCGGGCCAGGATTCTCCGGAGGAAGGCGAGGTCGCTTTCATTCAGCTGAACCTGCGGGCCGAAGTTTGCGCCCAGCCCGTCGATGCGTGGAGTCATCCCGTGGCAGCCGGCCACCTCCCGCACGATCTCCGCCAGCGACTGATTTTCATAAACCTTGCTCCGGCGGGCCATGCGCGCTTTTTGAAACGCGTCTTCGGCGAGCACGAGTAGAAGAGGGGCTTCGTCTTCGGTAAAGACGCCCTCCAGTCCAGTTATGGCGCCGCGGAAGATCTCGATCGGCGTGGTGGCTTCACCAGCTCCGATGATAATCTCCGTCCCGAGGTCGAGGTCGCCGCCGGCGTCAAATGCAGTCTCGGCCCCGCCATCATGGAGCGAGGCGACATTGGTTAGGCGAAGTTCCAACGCCGACATCCCGCCTGCTTGCTCGGTCACGGTCATTCCTGTGACGAGAGATGCCATCCGCTCGTTTTCCCGCCCCTTCAGCCGAATAGTGGGCAAGGCACGGAAGGCAACTGAGGGATTTGCAGCCGGCGGCATAAGATTCAGTTTCTGGTTTGGTTCGGTTTCTGTGGTTAGTCCGCGCGCAAGCGCGCGGCGCGTTCCGCCCGGCGTTCCAGTTCCCGGACAAGATCCTCCGATTTGATCTGTCCAGTGCGCGGTTCTGGAGCTGATGGTGCGGATGTTTCGCGCTGCGCGGCTTGGACATCCGCGGTCACCTCATCAAAGATCACAGCCATAAGGGTCGTTCTCCCTTCTCATGAATCGAATCGTACGCCCCCGCTCACGTCGGCCTTGAACGAACCGGCGGCGGCGAGGGACACCTTCCCGTCCACTCCAAACTTCCCCGCGGCGCGATTTGCAATGGTCGCGGCGGGCAGCAGGGCGGCGGCGCGAAAATTCTTGCCGGAAGCGGCGAGATTTCCGGATCGAAGTTCTGAAATATTTCCTGCAGGGCTGCCCGTGGTTAGGCCCGCGCCCGCTGAAGAGGAAACACCCGCGGCTCCACCCGGAGAAATCCCGGCTTGAGCGCCGCCCCCCAGCGACACCCCCAGTCCCCCGCCAAGGCCGGCACCTCCGCCCGCGCTGAGTCCCAGACCTGCGCTGGCTCCCGCTCCGGCGGCGAATCCGGCGGCGGCTCCGATGGAAATGCCGCCCCTCACAGAGAGTGAACCGCTCGCGCTGGCGCGAAGACTTTCCAGTTGGTTGTCGGAGGCAATCTGTCGGGCCGCCGAAGGATCACCGCCGGCGGCCGCGAGGCTCGACGGGCTGCCCCCGGCCACATCCAGCGTGTCATTGACGGAGGCGGTGCGGGTGAGATTCCCGGGTTCGAATGTGTACTTGGGCTGGGAGATCGAGAGAGCGATGACGGCCCGCAGGGGCACGCCGTTTCGGGAGAAGAATTCAAAGGTTTGCTTGAAGGAATCGACGACGCCTTCGAAGACAAACGCGCCCCACTCAAACCTCACCTTCTCGACCGTGTTATCGGCTTTGGGAGCCATCAACTTCTCGACGAGCGAGGTGCGCTGGCGCACGTCCTCGCCGGTCCCGGTGGAATCGAAAATCAGTTCCAGATCCAGCTTCGCGCTGCTGGAGGAGACGTGCTGGACCGCGGACTTGCCGTCCGCCGAGACCTGGTTCTGCACGGTTAACTGCAGCGTGACCGGGTTAAAATCCACCGGGATGCGCGTCTGGCCGCTGGTAAAGAACGCCTTTTCGGATTCGGTGAGGCCGGTGTCGATCATAAGAGGAGAAGTCCTTCGTGCACGAGATGCAGTTCCTCGATGGCTACGTCACCCCCGCGGGAGTTCAGATCGGCCGACTTAAACTTGACCGGCATGGCGCGCAGAAGCTGCCAGGTTCGGATGACGATGCCGGCGCTGTTGAGGTGGCGGATATCCAGGTTCAGGCGGTAGGAGTAGCCGCCGCGGTGGGTGGTCACGAGGAACCATTTCCACAGGTCATTGCTGGTGGTGATGCCGCGGCGCAGAATGACCGTGGCGAAGGTGACGGGGCCGGCCCGCTGATGAGCGCCGTAGTTCATGCTGCCTTCACGGATGACGCGTGGTTCCATGGTGGCCTCCAGCCCGGTGCACTCGGAGAAGGCGCCTCCCGCGATGGCCCGTTCCGCCGAGCCTGACGGCTTCAGCGCATTCTCATGGAACGCGAGCTCGAAGCGAAAGCTTCCGATCGGCAGGGCGTCCAGTTCAGACATTGCTCCCCTCCGTGGCGGCTGCCATTAATGTGGCACCGGCTTGCAGTGAAAGCGTGACCGTGATGATTCCCACAGGGTGGGCGGGCGCAAACTCCACAATCGCGAGCAGCCGGCCATGATCCTGATCGTTCTGCGTCATCGTTGTCGCATCGCATCGGACGGAGAACGCTGCTTCAGGGGATTCGCCCAGCAGCGCTCCGGCCCGATAAAACTGGCTCAAGAGATTGTTGAGGCGGGATTCGATCTTGCGCCACAGGTCGGGACCCGATGCCTCAAACATGAACTCGTCTCCCAACTGTCGCGCGGTGCGAACGATCGCCGCCGTCAAGCGACCGACGCCCGCCGGCCGATGCGCCGAACTCAGACTCGTCGTGATATCCGATAGAATGCCGGGCCCGTTCGGAGTTGGACCGACCAATGACACGCGATGAATCAGGGCTGGGGCCTCGCCGCGCGGAGTCAGCAATTGATAGTCGCGTTCGGGGAGCTTTGGATAAAACCGCGAGATGCGGTGCAGGGGCTGCCGAGCCAGGCTTCGATGCGCCCCAAAGGTGGCAATCGTGCGCGCCGCCGCTCCGGCGAACACGCCGTCGGGCGGCTCCAATCCGCCCGGCAGGCTGCTCGATCCATCGGTCGCCAGCCATGGGTAGACAAGCTGCAGAAAGGCGGAGGCGATGCCCAACGGCTGGTCAAGGGTTTCGCTCAATCCAGTCTGAGCCAGCCTTTGCAACAGGTCGCCTCGGGGCCTCGAGCCCTCGGCTGGAAGCGGCACGGCCAGGATCAGTTCGACGTCGCGCCGAACGCCACGAACAAATGTGGCGGCCGCATGCGAGACTTTGAACCACTCCTGAAACCCGCTTTCACGACACGCGGGCGAGGACGACGGGGGCGGTGCTTCCTTGTCCGATTGAACTGCGACATCGGAGCACTCCACGAATTCCTCCGGACCGGGTGCCGGGGGGGCGAGAGACGTTGCGACGATGGCGGCGTCGCGCACCAGTTCGGGCACGTCGGGCAAACAGACAAACGCGGTCTCCTCCAGACCCCGCAGGATCTCCAGTCCGCGCCAATTGGCTTGATCGAGAGGCGCGCTCGGGGTGCCGCCGTCATAGCTTGGTATGAGTTTTTGGAGCAAGTCGCGGCTCTGAACGGGCGGCCTCGGTTCCGGTGGGGGCGGATCGTCAGCGCGCACGACGTAGCAGCGGGCGCCGCCTTGCGCGAAGAATGAACGGACGGCAGCGCCTAACCATGTTGAGAATCCGGAGCCGGCGCGGCTTTCCCATTCGAACAGGTGATGGAAGGATTCGAAGGTTTCCAAAAGAACAGGTATGTGCAGGAGATCGTCGTCGTCGCGGGAATCCTTGTCTCTCTGGCGCCAGCCGCCCGCCAGGACGGCTTCTTTCGCGCTCGGAGGGAGCGGCGTTCGGACGGTTGCTTCCTCGCCCGGCTCCTTGGATTCTTTCAGATCCAGCTTCGGCCAGCCATTGGCCAGCAACCACTCCCGGACGTACGCAGCGCCGGGTTCGTCCTTGGATGTCGGCAATGGAATGGCCTTTCGATCGTCCGGCGACAAGTTTCGCCATTCCTTGACCTTGAGCCAGTCTCCCACTCTTCTGGGAACGGCTTGTCGCCGTCGCGCGGTGAACCCGACGAAACAGACCACGTCGGCCCGGTTGGGCGACGGATCGACCGCCGGCGCGACCTCAGTGAAATGCACTCCTGCCATTTGAAAAAAATCCTTCGGAAGTTCCAATCTCTCCGGCCGTCCATCACGGGCGCGGGCGGCCTCCTCCCGGCCAGCCCGCCACTCGCGCCGCCGGCCGGTCTATTCGACTTCGAGCCCTTCGGACGAGAGCACGAGTTCCTCGATCGCCACGTCGCCGCCTTTACCGGCCAGGGTGGGCCCGGTGTATTTGAGCGGAAGCACCGCCTGCAGCTTCCATTTGCGGACGGGCTGCCCGGTTTCGTCTTTCAACGTGATGGTCACGTCGCGCTTGGCCTTGAATCCTTCCGTGCGGGTTTGTTTGATCCACGCGAAGAACTCTAGGGAATCGACGATGCCTCGCTTGAGCGTGACGTCGCCCACCTTGTGCATCATGGGCACCTTGCGAACGTGGTTTTCCTTGGAATTGCCGACCCGGTATTCGGCGATGACGGTTTCAGTGACCAGTCCGGCCACGTCGGAGAAACCGCCGAGTTCAGACTCCGGGTCCACACCCGGCGAGTTGAGATTGACGCTGAAATTGAAAGCGCCGTAGGGAGATGAGCGGGGCATAACGCGTGTCCTTTCGAGATATTCTTGTTTAACTGCGTGCGTCGGCGGTCTTTTGTCCGATCCGGAAGATGACAAACTCGGCGGGCTTAATCACCGCCACGCCGACCAGGCAGATGAGGCGCCCGTTATCGAGATCGTTTTGCGTCATCGTGCTGCGGTCGCATCGGACGAAGAACCCCTGCTCGGGTTTGTCCCCCAGCAGCGCGCCGTTGTACCATTCGTTGTAGAGAAAACCGGAAACAGTGTCGCGGATGTTGGCCCAGAGCCGCGGCCCGTTGGGTTCGAACACGGCCCACTGCGTGCCGCGGTCGATCGAGTGCTCCAGGTAATTGAAGTAGCGCCGATCACTGACGTACTTCCATTCCGGGTCCGAAGTGGTGGTTCGCGCGCCCCACACCCGATGACCTCGCCCCGCGAAGTAACGAAGGCAATTCACCCCAAGGGGATTGAGAATCCCCTGCTCGCCATGGTTGACTAACCGTTCGAAACGCAGGGCGCCACGAATGACCTCGTTCGCCGGCGCCTTGTGGACCCCGCGTTCGATGTCATTCCGGGCATAGATGCCGCAAACGAAGCCCGAGGGCGGAAGTATTACCTCGGCGCTAGAGTTGACGTCGTTTGGATCGAAAGCGGGATTCGGCGCCACGACCCATGGGTAGTACAGCGCGGCATACTTGGAATCGATGACCGCTTTGGCCTGCTGCGCCCCGCTCGGCAATTGGCCTTTCGGCACATCCAGAACCGAGAGCCGATAGGCCGCGGTTTTTTCCGAATGCGAGACCAATGACAGAGCAACCGTCGGATCCACCTCGGTATAACCCGGGGCGGCCACGATGGAGACGTCGTCGATGCCTTCGATGATGGTCAGCGCAGCGTCATAGGCGGCTTTGGTGATGGTGGGATTTTCGCCTCCCTTCAGTTCGTAGGGTTTGCCCGCGCGAGCCTCAAAGGCCTCCCGCAACTCAAAAGGCGTTCCGCCATTTTTCTGCACAAACGCATACGGAGTCGATAGGTGATCGCCCCGGCTATCCATCTCGCGCGCCAGCATCCCGCCAATGAAGCGTTTGTGGGATTTGTGCAAGCCAAGGTCGTCATAAGAACCCAGCGGATTGCCCGCCCCGTCTTCACAAATCACGCTCAAGGTCAGGAGATCGATTGTGACACCAGTGTCAGACGTCGGAAACACATCAGTGGCTTGGACACCGTTGAACTTGGCGCCTTCTTTGGCGTAGTACTTGGTTCCACCACCCGATCCCGTTGTCACCCGGAACAAGCTGCCATCAATAGCCTTGGTCGCCGCCGCCACCGCGGAAGAGCGGGCGAGCAGAGTCACTGTGATTTTTCCGTCGAGCCCCGCGCCGGGAAACCGCGCCTGAAAGAAACCGACGGGCGTTGGTGAGCCACCCGCCGTCGCCGGGATTTCAACAGTGGCAACGGACATCTTTGGATTGCCCGCCACGGGCGTGGTGGCCAACGGGTCAGGCTGAGCCAGGGAGCCCGTGATTGGATATGCCCGCGCCACATACAGCCTGGCGCCTCCCTCATTGAAGTAAGCCATGGCGGCGTGCGCGACGTAGTTGACCTTCCCTCCGATTAAATCGACGCCGCCGTAGGTTTTTTCGAAATCGGCAAAGCTGGTCAGCAGTTCCGGGATCTCGCCCACGGGTCCGAAGAGCGTCGGGCCCACAAATGCCGTGGTGCTGGTGCTGACCCCTTCAATGGATTTGCTGCGAAAACTCGTCTCTTCGACGTACACTCCGGGCGCTAGGTATTCTGGCATAATGTTGTTCCTCCGCTGGGGTCTCGATAGGCTGATGGCGATCAGGTTTTTGGTTTTGGCGATTCGATTCGTCTTATCAGTTGCTGACTTTGAAATTCAGGGAATAGGTGGCGCCGGCCTTCAGCGCCAGCGCCGTGGCCGGTCGGTTGGCCGCCGTCGCCGTGAGGGCATCCAGGGTGGTCCAATCCAATGGCTGATTTCCGCTGGTGCTGCCGGGTGGAATAAACTCAATTCGGGCCGCAATCTCGCTCGTCACTAACACTTCCGGCGTGGCCCCCGGCTGAAACAGCGGCAGATCCGGCACGATGACCAAGGCCTCACCGCGGCCATCGCTCATGCCACGGCCAAGCACCGCAGCGCTCCCGGTCGCCGCGACAACTCGCACCAGCACGTTCGCGTACAAGGCGTCGCTGGAATCCCGCACGGTCACGCGCACCTGCGCCCATCCCGCCATCGTGCGCGCCTGCGGCGACGGTAAAAGATGAATGTCCATCGGCGCGAAGAGGGAATTGGCCGGACGCGGCGCATCGCTGGTCGCAGGGCGAGGCAGCTTGACGGTAAAGGCGCGAGGCAGATAGGCCCCACTCGGATCCCGGACCTCACCCTGAACGGTCACGCTTTCGTCGGCCTTAACGTCCGCGGCCGGCAAGTCGCTCAGAACAAACACGCGGCGGTATTTCTCAAGACCCAGCGCGGAGCGGATTACTGACAGACCCCTGTGGTTCCGCGCCAAAATTGCCGTGGACGAACGTGCCGCCAGGGGCTGCGTAATCGCTGTTCTGGTCACGGCGTCGACCCAGCGAATCGCTCCGAGAACCCGGGTGTCGCAATGCTCCAGTTTCATGCGGTTGGGGACTCGGTCAGGGTGAATCGCGTCGCGACCACCGGCAGCGCATCGTCTTGCTCGATAGCCAGGCGGACAACGCGCGCAATGAAGGGATAACTCAGGCGGTAACCGCGATGGGATGCTTCCCAGATGCGCGCCATCTCCTCGGAGCTCAGTTCGGCGGGCGAGAGGTTTACGACTTCGTCTGCAGCCCATTTCGCATCCGCCGAAAGGGAACTGCGGTCGAGATACGCATGATGATGCAACTGGCGCATGGCCCATCCCATCAGGGTGTACTCCGCTTCCACATCATTGCTCCAGACGGTCAGCAGAAAGTGTAGATCCAATCCCAGGGGGCCGACGGCGGGCCCAACTCGCGTGTTGCGCAGGTGATTGTTGATGGTCATCCGGTGCAGATAAATGGTGACGCTCGGGTCCTGAATCGTCTCGGCGATGGTGCTGAAGCGGCCGGAACTCAGGACTTCGAACACGGCGGCCGGGAGGGTGGGAGTGAACGCCGAATGACTCTGTTGCAAATAATTCCGCAAGGACTGCGCGAATGAATAGATGGCGAGATGATTGGCCATATTCCTGGGTTCTTCAACGAAGCCGCTTCGCTCCGTCTCCTTTCCTTGCGGTTCCATGGCCGGACCTGGCCCGCCATCGTTCGAGATTGCCGATGGTTAATTCCATTCTCTCTACTAACTACGGAGACGCTGTCAGAATCTTTCAAAATACTTTCTTGAAAGATCAACCAGGGCGAAAAAGAAGATCCGCCGAATGATCTTCGAGATTCCGAACCGTTCGGTCTCTGCTGCTCGCTCTCAGCGGATGTCAGAAGCGTGAACGATGCAAGAAAGCTAAGGCCCCTTGAGCAACTGGAAGAATGCCGTGCCGTTGTTGAGGGTCGATGGGGATCTTGATCTGATTGCCCACCACACCATTGACGCGCCCAGTCGTGCTGATTCCAATCGTCAGGGGATCTTCCCCGGGTACGCTCTGTTCTGTGTAAGACAACTCTCCGCGGGGTTCGGACCAATACGAATTTGCTCCATTGCGACAACCGCGGTGGCTGCAGGACCTGGTTCGAGCTCCACAAGGCCGATGAAGAAGAATGCCCCTAAATGTTGCTGCCAAAAGGAGTGTTCAAGATGTTTTTTGCTGGCGATGTTCCCCTCGTCGAGGAGAAGAAGGAAACCAAGACGCTTTCCTTCATGGCACACCGGGTGGTTCTTTCATGGGCAGCGCGAGCGCGAGCGCGGTCGTCGCCCAACCGGCAGCCGTAATCGAGATGAACTGATCTGCGCCGTGGGGATAGCCCGACTCGTAGTATGTCTGGATCGGCTCGCTCCGTGTCGGCACATGCCACGAGCCGTCGTGCAACTGTTTCGCGAGAAGGAAACGCAGCCCCCGGCGATAAGCATTGCCGAACCTGTGCGGTGCGTTGCGAGATGCGTTCCTGCTGCCCGGCAGTGCCAAACGTTTTCAAACCACGCAACGCGACGTAGCTGACCGTGAACAAGCTTTCCTCACTGGGCGGCCGGATGGTTTGCGGCTTCCAATGCTGGAGATCATTTTGAAACTTCAGGAGGTACTCGGAAACCGCGTCGGTCGTTGCATCGGATTTCCAACCGCCCATTTCCAGCGTCCAGAGCGCGTAACCCGCCGTTAACGCCTGCCCGCCCTGGCCGCGTCCAGCCAGATAATTCGTTCGGTTCCTCGCCAGAAACTCGGCCGTGAACTCGACCTGGCGCCGGAGATTCTCCGGATCAATCGTTATCCCACGCGAGCGGGCCATGGTGAGGGCCATGACAGGTAACGCCTGGTTGTGGCAGGTGAAGCACTGCTTCCGTTTCTCCATTGAACCGCGCGCAGCGGTTTCCAAAAGGGGCAGGGACTTCACCACGGCGGCTTTGATGGCCTCATTACTGGGAACAACATCGTCAGCCAAAATGCTGAAACCGGAAAAGGCGTAGAGCAGAGTAGCGCGGACGAACCCGTGAACGATGAGGCGATTCATGGCGAGGAGGGCTGTCACACCACCGCGCAAACCAAACCCAACCACGCTGTCAGGAGCAGTGCTTTCATGTGCGGAGTTTGGCGAAGTCGTCTGCAAATGCACGCAAAGATGCAGCCGCGCACCACGCCCAGGCGCTTGCTGAAATTATTGTACAGGAAACTCACGCGGATTGTGCGGCGGCTTCCGGGTTCGCTCGCGGCGCGCTGTCCTTGAAGAGCGCCGCGAAGACAAGAATCAGCACGGCCGACATCGCCGCTGGCACGAGCCAGATGCGGGACCAGGCATGCGTCGCGCCGTCGCTGGTGTAGTGTTGACCGACCGCGCCGGAAAGCCACGACCCGGCGAACATTCCCGCGCCCAGCGTCACGAACGCGTGGAAGCCTTGTGTCGCTGCGCGAATCTCGACGCTGGCGCCCCGGTCCACATACATGCGGCCCATGACGAAGATGTAGTCGTAGCACATGCCGTGGACGGCGATGGCGACGAAAAGCATCCACGCCGCGCCCGCCGTCTGTGGGAATTGCGCCAGCAGCCCGAACCGCACCATCCAGGCGATCATACCGAGAATGAGAATCCCTTTCACCCCGAGCCGCCTGAGCAGGAACGGCAACAGCAAAAGGAAGACGACGTCGGAGACTTGACCGAGGGTCATCTTCGCTGCCGCATTGGGAATCTTTAGTTCGTTCATGAAGGCATTCATCCAACTGAAATAGAAACTCAGCGGCACGCAGATGAGGAATGAGCAGATAATGAATGTGGCAAACGAGCGGTCGCGCATGAGCCGGAGCGCGTCAAGACCGAGCATGGTGCGGGCGGTGACCGGAGCGCCTGCGCCTTTGGGCGGCGTGTGCGGCAACGTGAACGAGTAGAGGCCCATCACCAGCGCTGCGCCAGCCGCAAGGCGAAACATCCCGGCGTTGTCCTCGAACTTCAGCGCGCTGACTGTGATGCCCGCGACGATCCAGCCCACGCTGCCCATGAGCATGACCAACGGAAACTCCTTCGCCGGGTTTTCGGAGTGGTGGAGTGTGAGCGCGTTCGTCAACCCATGTCCGGCCATGTAACTCACCGTGTAGGCGACCAGCACGGGATAAAATTGTCCGAAGGTCTTCAGTGTTGAAACGTAATAGAGCAGCACTGCGCCGATGAGATGCAACGTCCCCAGCAGCCGCTGCGTCGCGAAGAACCGGTCCGCCACGATGCCGGCGAAGAACGGTGACACCATCGCGCCAATGGCGGTGCTGCCGTAGGCAAGGCCGATTTGCCCGCCCTCGAACTTGAGCGTCGCGTTGAGGTAGGTACCCATTGTGACATACCAGGCGCCCCACACGAAGTAGTGGAGGAACACCATCAACCACAGGCGGAGGTAGGAGGTAAGGGACATCGCGTTGCGCTTTGGAGTCCCCTTACTGACTTCCTTCCGTGTATGACCATTCAAGCTGTCGTTGCGGTTAAGAAGTATTCGGTGTTGGTGATGGAGGGAAGAGACGGTCAGCGGCGCGGGCCACTTCATCCGGTTTCAGCCTTCCTCCCTGGTTCGATTTTGGCCCCGGAGGGTCAAAAGGCTCGAACGGCAAACTCTCAGGGGATTTGCGAGCGGTCCGGACGCAGCAACAGCGGGGCCGCTGACTTTGGCCATCGAGGCAAGGGTCGGATTTCACCCCTCGCTTCCGTGGTTGCAAGCGATGCAAGTTACTCTCCTTAAGTGCATGGAGGCGAGGGTCGGAATCGGACGCCTAAAGTGCTTTTAACGGCAAGAATTGGCAGATGACAGTCGATTTTGTTAACAAACACGGCCGGTGGCTTGGCCAAGAACAAGCCTTCATGCCGTTAATCTAGCTCCGCAGGATAGAGTTGAGCCGCTTTGAGTTGCTCGATGAAGGCCGAGCTGCGTTTGGGAAAATAGTCGATGAGTAGGCGCTGCACTTCGGGGCGCCAATGAGAGTCGCGCGTGTAAAGCTCGTAGGGCGCCTCCTTGTATGGATGAGCATCGCGCCGGTAATCCCCCCAGCGCGCCGACTCGGCTACGATGGCCAGGTCCAGCGCATCCGACAGCTGACGGAACCGATTCGCAGCCTGGGCCGGCGTCAGCGCGCCTGTGCCCGTCAGATGCCAGCGCGCCTGGCGGGCGAAGCTTTCCCGAAACTCCGGGCAGGCACGCAGCCTCTGCCACAGTCGCGTGGGACTGAAATCGTCATCCACCGCGATTCGATTGTCCGTGATCTTTTCCAACGTACGCTCGCCGTCCCAGACGAAGAACACGAACCGACCAGTGGCATTGCGCCTTCGGGTCGCGTACCAGTTCGAAGCCGCGTCCCAGTCGGCATTCGCGCCGTAGAGATTCAGCAGCATGTAATCACAGAAAGCGGGCACATCGAGCAACTCGCTGACCGCAGCGAGTTGTGCCGTGTTCGTGACGCCGCGATTGGCCAGGGCAAAGAGCTGCTTCCAGGCGGCATCGTCGCCACTCAGGACTTTGTCCGCATTGCGGGTGTCGTAGTTGCTGGCGCTGCCACCAAAATGCGCTGCAGCAAAGTGCTCATCAGGCCGCTCAACGAGGTTGTAGATACCCCAGTAAAGCCCGTTGAGATAAAGATGAACGAAACGCCCGCGCGCCGATACGCGCCCCATCGCTGCGTAGCTCTCGCGCATCCATTGGTCGCGCAGATAATCCGCCGAACGACGCTCTTCCGCGCTCCAGTGCAGCCAGGAGTGGTTGTTTCCGCCGCGCAGAATCAACTGGTCGAACTCCTTCACTCCGTCGCCGAACAACGGAGACTTCAACTTCCCCACGCCATATTTTTTCTTGAAGACGATGCGAAAGGAATGCTTCGGCGATTCCTCAGGACGCCGGTTCCATCCTCCCTGGATG